>Ga0078972_1009212_pt1 | contig 19714 bp, 25 predicted proteins | sample YelNatPaOPGAMG01_FD_67568 | JGI IMG/M metagenome (GOLD analysis project Ga0078972, IMG submission 67568) | Hot spring thermophilic microbial communities from Obsidian Pool, Yellowstone National Park, USA - OP-RAMG-01 (SPADES assembly) (version 2) | ecosystem: Environmental > Aquatic > Thermal...
CATCTGACCAACCTTCACTTCTCCAATAACCCGCATCTTCGGCTCCCCAGTCTGCTTCGTACCAATCCTTCGCAAATACTGGTTCATGCCAACCCTCTCTGTACCAAATAATTGCTTCTTCCGCTCTCCAACCAGCACTGTTCCAATCTCTTGCTACTTCTGGAAACTCCCATCCCACCTTGTACCAATCAAATGCTTCTTCCGGATCCCTCCAACCTTCTCTATTCCATACAAATGCGTCAAGGGGATCCTCCCAACCCGCATTGCGCCATTCAAGCGCCTTTAGAGGATTTTCCCACCCATTATCATACCAAGCACCTGCCTCTGTAGGATCATCCCAACCTGCATTATACCAATCAAGTGTTACTTCGGGACCTACCCAATCCGCATTGTACCATTCTCGGGCTTTCTCCATATCTTCCCAACCGGCTTCCTTCCATTCCTCTTCCCATTCCTCTTCATCAAAATCCTGCGCAGTAACTAACATCTCCGCAATCTTTATAAGTTCACTTGCAATCTTTTCTTTTCTCATATTACTACCCCCATAAAATAAATCTATAATACCATTAAATATCTACCTTTCTTTAGACTCTCCTTTCATATACCTATCTAACGCTTCCTCTGGGTCATCCCAACCTTCCTTATACCACTGTAAAGCAGTCTTGGCATCATCCCAACCTACATCTATCCAATTACCTGCTTTTTCAGGATCATCCCATCCGGAAGTAAACCAAATACGTGCTTTATCTGGATAATCCCATCCCTCATCATACCAATTACGTGCTGTTATTGGATCCCTCCATCTTTCACTATACCAATCATAAGCTTTTTCTGGGTCGTCCCAACCTGCATCGTACCAAGCATACGCTTCCTTTGGATCATCCCAACCGGCATCGTACCAATTATGTGCTTTTTCGGGATCATCCCAACCTGCTTTGTACCAACTTCTTGATTCATCTGGATCTGTCCAACCTGCATTATACCATTCGTTTGCTTCTTCTATCTTCCAACCAGCATTATACCAATCTTTTGCTTCCTCTGAATCATCCCAACCCGCATCATACCATTTTCGCGCTTCCACAGGATGTTTCCGCCAATCTGCACTAAACCATTCACGCGCTTGGTGGGGATCTGTCCAACCTGCGTCATACCAATAACGTGCCCTTTTCGGGTCTTCCCATCCCGCATTATACCAATCTTCTGCTTCTTCTACGTCTTCCCAACCGGCTTCCCTCCATTCCTCTTCATCAAATTCATCAAAATCCTGTGCAGTAACTAACATCTCCGCAATCTTTATAAGTTCACTTGCAATCTTTTCTTTTCTCATATTACTGCCCCCCATAAAATAAATCTATATCACTGCAAAATATCTACCTTTTTTCAGGCTCTCCTTTCATATATCTATCTAACGCTTCCTCTGGGTCATCCCAGCCTTCGTTATACCACTGTAATGCCGTCTCGGCATCATCCCATCCTCCCTTATACCAAGCTAAAGCTTCTTTAGGCTTTTTCCATCCTGCATTATACCAATTAAATGCTTCCACTGGGTCTTCCCAACCTTCGCCGTACCAAACCAATGCATCATATGGATTAACCCAACCTGACTTATCCCATTCATATGCTTCCTTAGGATCTTCCCAGCCATTAGAATACCAATCGCATGCCGCTTCCGGATCTTCCCATCCTTCATCATACCACAAACGTGCTTCGTAAGAATCGTCCCAACCTGCATCAAACCACCTGAATGATTCTTCTGGAACATCCTTCCAACTACCTTTATACCATCTCCATCTACCCGTGTACCAATCAAGAGCTATCCACGGATCTCCCCAACCGGCACTATAAAAATCATATGCATCTTCAGCGTCATCCCATCCGGCATCGCTCCAATCAAAAGCGTCGCCTGGATCGTCCCAGCCTGCATCGTACCAAGCATACGCTTCCTTTGGATCATCCCAACCAACTTTATACCATTCCTGGGCTTCTTTCATATCTTTCCATCCTGCTTCCTTCCATTCCTCTTCATCAAAATCCTGTGCAGTAACTAACATCTCCGCAATCCTTATGATTTCCTTTGCAATCTTTTCTTTTTTCATATTACTGCTCCCATAAAATAAATCTATAATACTTCAAACAACTTATTTTTCTCACTTACAAATTAGTCCATCTTTTTTTCAATGCCTGCAACGGATTTGTCCACCCTTTATCACGCCACCTTTTTGCCTCGTTAGGATCTTCCCATCCTACTCTCTTCCAATTTCTTGCTTCTTGTGGACTTTCCCAACCTGATTCAAACCATTCAAATGCATCTCCAGCATCGCTCTTCCAACCTGCCCTCCGCCACTCTATTGCTTTAACAGGATCTCTCCATCCGTAATCTTTCCAAATTCCTGCGCCACTTGGTCCCCAGCCTGCTTCACGCCACTCTATCGCTTCCTCCACACTAAAATCATTTGAAAACCACTCATATGCTTCTTCAGGAGACATGCCTGCATTTACCCAATATCTTGCCTTATCGGCATCATCCCATCCACCATAATACCATTTCAAAGCTTCCTCAGGATCTTCCCACCCTTCGTTATACCAAGACCGAGCATCAGACGGATCTAACCAACCTGCTTCACTCCATCTGAATGCTTCGTCAGGTTCATCTTTCCATTCACGTGCCCAATACTTTATATCTCGAGGATTTTCCCAACCTGTATCATACCACTTTTCCATATCAAAACTTTCCTGCCTATCTTCTTGCTTATCGTCGCCGTTCAAAACTTCTTCCGCCATCCTTAACAACGCATTTGCAACTTTCTCTTCTATAGTCATTTGATTTTTCCTCCTTCTATTCTACAGCCCTCAATACCTTTTTTAGTTCCTTTCCATATTTCCTTCTCACTAAATCCACAAACTTTTCTCCCGTATCCACTTCTTTCCATTCGCCATCACAAAATATCATCATCATATCAACATTGCCGTCCTCTATTATACCCTCATACGTATATATAAAATAATCTTCTATATCTGCTTCAGTCTCATACAATCTCTCAGACATTCCTCTTTCATCGCTAATCAATTCATGCAAATCGTCGAAAATAGCAACGACAAAACCCCTAAAATCGGTTTCTGATAACACATATGCTTTCGTAAACATCCCAAATACCTCCTACATTTTTATTGATTACTAACCACAATACCGTATAAAAACATTCTAAACTACCTTACTTAAAACTTGTTCAGGCCGTACATACCGTAGCCCCAACACCTGAGTAATTTGTCCAGATTCTTCTCTACTGTACGGGAACTGGGATACTCTGACATTCGATATTACATATCGATACCCCTGGTAAACACCTTCCTCCCATTCTAACAAATCCCCTGTGTTCAACAAAATATCGCTTACTGTCCATCCTCTAATATCTACAACATCCTTTCCGAACCCCCACTTAACCCACTCCTCCAACCTCAAAGGAGGATGCTCGGACACTAATATTTCACTTTTTTGCCCATCGGGAATTCTTATTCTTGTTCCCAAGACATCTCTTTCAACTCCAGTCACTCTAAATTTGAATCTACCTTCTCTCACTACAACTGAAGTTACCCACACAGATCCATCAACAGTAAATTCAACTGTAACATTACTCTTTGCAAAAGCCTCGGGAACTACCTCTCCAACAACATCTATCCATTCCGATTCTATTCTTATCTCATTGCCAATAATCTCCGGCAAAACCGAATATCCATTATCTTTAGTAACTATTAAATAGCCTTCGCTACCTTTCCCTACTATCCACTCCTTACTGCCTGCTTTAAAATACCCTCCTAATATTCCAGTTCCCCAGCATTGATTATGCTCTCTCAATTCGCCACCGTGCAAACAAGAACAAACATAACCTTCTCTTGCCCTTAACCATATACTTACCTTTTTCCCACCAGCAAGCAAAAGCATTCTCTGCATCTCCTTCATTTTATCAAAAGAAGACCAATCTACCATTCTGCTTCTGACATCCAACGAATGTGCTCCTGCCCACCAAACCATGTCTAACCTCTAAACATAAAATCAGCCGTAATCCCGTACACTGCAAAATACGGAAACCCCGGCGTCAACATCTGTGTAAACAGCCATCCTCTTGCCCTTTCAGGGTTATATGCCATTACCAGCTTTGCTCCTCTCATCATTGATAATTTATATGCCCTAACCAATCTCTCAATTCTACTTACTACTTCATCAAAAACAGATGACAACTTGGAAAAGTGGTCTATTGTTAGTGAAACTCCTTGGTCGTTGTATACTACATCTGTGTCAATCGCATAAATTGATTGTGCTTGAAGCCCATATAAAACAGCCAAATCCACAATCATGTTTATCATAAAATCACTTACCGCGCCCAAATATAGCTGCGTCGGAGGCGTTATCGAATTAAAATAACCTAACCCCAACACTAAATATAAAAACAAATCTGCATCAGTATATCCCCAACTTCTGTCTCTATTCTTCAATGATTTATCCAACTGATTTCTCAATAACTGCATCATGTACTGAACTTTACTGTCAACTCCAACATACATCTCCGTTCCAACATCCCCCAATACAGTATTCCATCTCACCACTACCGTACCTATTTCATCAATATCTCTTTCTACCTTCCACTTACCATTACCAATAAAAAAGGGAGAACCTTCCCATAACAAACGACCGGTATCTCCCTTCCACAATTTCACTGATACTTCCTCCGGAGTAAAATCGGAACCATCATCTTTTTTTAAAACCGCTTCAAGAACACATTTTTCACCCACCATTCCCACCCACATCGCCATTCCATCTGTTTGTCCATCCAAAACAAATTTTCGTCCCTGTATTTCAATCACTGCACTTTCCTCATAAAATGCACTTTCCAAATTACAGTAGCACTACCAGTATTTTTTATACTCACATATCCTAATAATTCCTCTCCCGACTCTCCTGATTCTTTCTCAAAATTCGTATCCTGCGTAGATACAGTTGGAGGCAATAATTCAAAAGCCGATGGAACATAAGATGCTATCTTCTTTTCATTATTAAAAAATATTTCCACTTTATCTAAATCAACTATCCCTGCCTCCACCGTTCCTAAAAACTTTTCAAAAGGATAAGCAACAATGTTAAAATCGTAACTTGACACCTGTACCCTTTTATCATAAACAACTACAGTATCCCCCGCCCCCACCTCCACTTTAAATGAATTCCTAACAATATACATACCCACCTCTCGTCAAAATTATTCCAACTTAGCTAACTTTTCCATCACCCACTTTTTCAGTTTACCTCTGCTTTTCGCCGCAATATATTCCAAATCATCTCTCGTTAAAGACATATTCTCAAAATCATTAATAACAGAATCCACAGATGGCACCACCCCACCAACTTCCGAATTTCCTTTCAAAGTAAGCAAGTGCAAAGTTTGCACTACTTTTGAGTTCACAGAGCCAACTTCGGAAGTAACTACTTCCTTCTGAACACTCTCTTCTCTCTGACCTTCAACCTCTTCCAAAACAGGTACCGCTTTCAATTGCAGTTTTTCCACTTCCTTTTCAACTTTCTCAACATCGGCATTTTTCACTAATTCCAAATACTCTTCTTCCGTCAACAACTCTATCAATCCTTTCGATACCAAATGCCTAAAAGAAACACTGCTCTCAATTTGAGCCTTTGGAACATAATTAGTCAACACAATCGGATCAGTAACCTTGGGCACTGAGAAAAAGACATTTCCTTCCTCACCCAAAGCAAGAGTCACAACCCCTAACGGATTTGTCCTATTCACAATATAAACTTCCTTTTCCTTTGCAAAATACTCACTTATTGTCCTCATATTCCCTTACCTCCCTTATTTTTTGGGCCGTAACCCATTTTTCCATAAATAGATAAAAACCGGACCCCTCTAACCATATATCACTTTTGATATGGTCAAGAGAAGTCCGGTTTTCATTGTTACACTCTCACTCCCATCGCGACCGCTCTGGGATTCACAATCGCCTGGCTAATTAACTCCAAGAACATCCAACCTTTCTTCGACTCGTGCATATTGTATCTATCGTACGGTTCAGACATCAAATCAATCCTGATACCCTGTTCGCCGAGGAAACCACCCTCCGTTACCGCAAATAACCTGCCCGGAGGCGTTACCTCTTGCACACCGGTACCAGCAGTTGTGATAATCTGTGAACCTAACACCGTTCCGATGTACCCCATCAAAATCAACTCTCTCTCAGTAACAATATCAACAAAGTTATGCATGTTCTTAATCAACGCATTAACTTCCGCCCTATTCATAATAAACTTGTCAACCACCAGACGATGTCTCTCCACCTGATACTTCACATCCTCGAAAGTCCCGATAGTGAAAGAACTAAAGTAGACCAAATCATTGATAGCATTTGCCGCTTCAGTTAAAGCAGACACCAACGCTTGGTCTTCTTTCAGTTCTATCATTTGACGAGCAAGGTCCTGCTCCCTTTCGAGAACATCAAAGTTCATTTGATAAATATCCTGAATGTCTACTTCAGGATAAGCAGTTACCTTAAACTCAGGCGGATAAACATATCTACCAGTTGCCTGTGAAGATACAGACTGCCCATCCTGACCTACCACATAAGCAACCACCCAAATATCTTTCGTAATCCTGTTTACTTCGCCCTGCGCAAGAGGCCTTTGACGAAGAATCTTTCTCGCCCATCCCTCATAGTCGATAACATTCTTAATCGGAGCAAGCAATTCCTGACCTAACTTCTCCATTCCTTCTCTTGTAGACATAGCCTTCAAAAGAATTTCTCGACGAACTTCGGGAGGCAAATCCGACTGCTTTCGGAATTCTGCTCGCTTCAGCTTGCCTATCGTTTTGTCATTCAGAATTTCGGCAATCGCCTTTAAAGCATCTTTGTTATCCCAAGCATTCAATTTGCCTTCTTTATTAAACCGGCGAGAACCATCCCCCGTCTTCGGATTTATCTTGCCTGTTTCATCTATATACTGAGCTAACACTTTTTTACTGTCTTTCTTTAAATACGGATTCAGATTCATAGTCACTTACCTCCTTTAGCCCTGAACTGTCAGAATAAGACCCAACACAGGGTCGCTCGCCGACGGAGCCTTCACCACTTTAGCAACAACTTTATCAGTACCAGTTGCCGGCTTAAATCTTCCATTTGCAACCGTCAGAGCATCCCCAGATGTGTACCCCTTCGACGTATCGTACTGGTCAGTATACAAAACAGCATAATCCTGAATCAAAGTCATTCTCCCACTACCAAGAGTATCATCCATCAAATTCATGTAGTTACGTCCATCGATTTCCATCTCCTTCGCTGTTTTATTATACCTGTACGACACCTTAACAGATTGACCATCCGCAATACTACCACCGGACACTCTGGCAATCGTTCCGTTTGTCGTATTTACAGTATAGTCAGTCGTAATTGTATACTCTACAGTCCCAGCAAGATTAGTTACTCTAACAGAACCGGAAACCAAATCAGCATGTTTCAAAGCAACATTATTCGTCCCAGTCAAAACAATAACTTCATCAACAATAACACCCGTCGTTGCTGAAGTTTTATTCCACTTGGCAACCCCGAAAAAGTCGCTTCCATCAGTTGCTACTTCCAGTTTACCGCTACTATTCAAAGCCAAAGCGGCTCCGGCTTCGAACTGGGATGCAGAGTCTACTTCCCAAACTCCTAAAGCAACAGTTATCGCAGATCTCGTTAAATCTAACATGTTTACACCTCCTTAATATCTATATAACTCGGCACAGCCTTGCTTAACAGTGAATCGTGAGCACTGCTGCTAACCTTCGGTATTCTAAAACTACCTTCAACTATCTTTTCTTTCATTTCCTTAGCTTCCTCTTTCTCCTCTTCCTCTTCCTCTTCCTCATCCTCACTCAAAGATTTCACTACATCTTCCGGCAAATAACAAACCACCTCCACCTCCTTACCCAACTCCGCAACCGTTTCCGGCCCGTATTCCATAACCTCTTCCGCTCTCTTCATTACCCCAGCCAAAAACCTATCTCCAGCTTCCTGAAAAGCAGTTTCTATAATTCCTATTGCTGCCTTATGTTTTATTCCATATCCCACAAGCAAATCATACAATGATGCCTTTAATTCATTTTGTTCTAAGTTCTTAGCCTTTCTCCTCCAAACTAAAGACAATGCTTTCTTGTATGCTTCCCTCACATCTTCCGCCCTAAACGTCGGAGGTAACTGGTCTATCGCATCTTCCCTTGCTCTGTCCAAATCCTTCTTATCGCCAAACGGGACCGGAGGATTAGGCAAAGCAAAGTTAGAATCCATCGTTTCCTCTCTCATATCATTGTCGGCATTTTCCAAAACAGAATCTACCTCCTCTGACCTTCTTTTCATTCTTGCCAACCGCAATCTCCTTGCCTTAATTTTCTCCCTTATTTTTGCTAACCTATCGTTTTTATCATTCCCCTGTCTTTTCCCTTCCAACCTTGCTGCCCTCTTTTCCTCAATCTCTTCTAACTTTTCCCTTATTTTTGCTAACCTATCGTTTTTATCATTCCCCTGTCTTTTCCCTTCCAACCTTGCTGCCCTATCCCTCTCATTAACTTCTACAAACTTTTTCCCCTCCAACCTTGCTAACCTGCCCCTCTTATTAGTTTCCCTATCTCCCCTATTAGTTTCCCTATCTCCAAACAATTCAATCATCGCCAGCTTTTTCTTTAACCTTGCAATTCTTTCCTTTAACCCAAGTATCCCTTCACTCCTTCTCCCCCTTTCAACCCTGCTCTCCTTTTTTTCCATTTTCTCCCTTTCCTTCCTTTTCTCCGCACTATTTCCCCTCAACATTTCCGCCAACTTCCTTAACTTTTCCTCTTTTGTCATGATAACACCTCCTATACAATATCAAGCTGCTACTTCTAATGACCACGCTTGAGGGTCTGCTGGTGCATTTACATATGATAGTTCTCTAAACGTGACCCCCTCACACCACTCAAACACATTCTTTCCATATGCAAATTTGTTAGCTATATGCTCACAAAACTGTGATACATCCTCTGCTACATGATTGCATACACTGCATCGTGTTCTTTCACAAACACATCCCATCGAAAATCCTTGCTTATCTCCTCTCAACAATTTACCAACCAAATAAGCGTTCTTTCTCATATCTATTGCCAACATGTTAATTACTTTTCTCTCATCGCCAACATCGTCATATAATGTATCAACTATAATACCACTCGATTTAGTCATATCACTATCATCATGCTCACAAAAAATCGGTTTTTCCCTGAAAGTCTCGTATACAAAATCCCCAGTATCCTTTAGCGACAAAAGTTCGTACTCACCGAAACAATCTTTGTTTTCATTAGGTATGTCAGCCGTTACAGACCAAACTGCCGTAAAAATATAATCTCCTGGTTTTCTCGAAATCTTGTATAAATCAGCAAACTTCTCCAACACTTTTGACAATCTAACCTCTGACAAGGATGCTCTCTTCAAACCTACCTCTCCTATCCTATCTCCCAAATATACTACTCTCGCTCTTCCAATTTTACGAAACATGCCAATCTCCAATGACAATCTGTTCTAATAAACCAATTACACCAATCCACTCTTTGTTCTTTTCCGCTAATTATAAACAACTTTTCCAAAATCAATATGAAATTTTCCCAAAATTTTTATTCCCCTCTATCCATCAGTTTATCTAAACGCATCTCCACCCTATCCAACCTCATCACAACATCGTCCAGTCTTTTCATTATCATCCCCAGACGAGTCGAACACAACATTTCGTGTTCATCCTTCGTCATCGATACCGTCTTCGGAGTTTGGTTTCTTTTCAACCAATCCCACACTATTCTCCTCAGAGTATCCAACAATATCAACCCCACTACAACTGCTATCATTGTCTCCAATGAAAACTTCTCCATCTTTCCTCCTCCAAACAGCCACTATTTTTGCTTTCATAGTTTTTACAAACATAAAACCTCCAATATCTTTTTCACCTTCTCCTCAAAAACATCTACCCTTTCCTTTTCAACAAGTGCCAATTTCCCTACCTTCGATAACTCTATCGCCAGCCCATCTATATCATTCTGGCTATATCCCCCATTCTTTGCCTTGTCTACAAAGGATCTTAACAAACTACCAACCTCGTTCTTGTACACCCACAACCTCTTGTTATCCGACATGCACAACTTCCCCAAATCAAATAACTTGAACATCACACCCCCTTTACCAAAACATATCTTGTCCAAATCTTTCAATCCTGCAACATTTACATCTCCCAACTTTCCATACGGATTTACCTTTTTCTCTACCATAGTTCCTTACCTCCCTTTTATTTTTTCTTCGGGCACCAAACCCTTTACTTACTGCCACAATCACTCAAAATACATTCTATGTATCCAATCTTCAAACCAATCGCTTATACGTATATCTATAGCCTTCCGCATATTCTTCGGCAAATCCTCCCAATCTATTTCCCTCAACTGTTCGTCCTCCGCCAAATGATGATACACCCAAGTCTTGCCTACACTTAAAATTTCCCACGACGGGCTATAATATCTTTCCCAAACATATGCCCATACAGGATCAAGTCTTACATCCTCCAACACTACTTCTATCTCTTTTATATAATCACTCTCATCCCGCACATGCATCCCGATGTAACCAATTATAGACGGCTGTTCATAATGATCCTCGATATCCTCCACTTTATAAATAGACACAACCATTTTCCCTCGCGCAATATCTTCTGCCAAATCTAATATCCTTCTAATAATTTCACTCTCACTCAGAATTTCATCTTCGTTCATTCCATTACACCTCCTTACTTACTACCTTTTGATAATCTATCTACTATATTATCTATATCTCCCAAAGGTTTTTTCATACGATACACCCCGGACAAAAACACATCCCTCCCATCCTTTAAAAAATTCTTCCTTGATGAAGCATGCATCCTTACTTCCTTCTCCATTTCTTCTTCTGGAAGAGGAGCTGTTTTCTCCAATGCTTCTTCAGGCGCCGCTTCAGGAGGGATAACTGGTTCTTCGCCAAGATCTCTAACTGGCGAAGGATATATATCCTCCATTAAAGTTCTTTCTTCTTTTTTCTCTGCTAAAACTTTCTTAATCGCTTCTTCCTCTATACTCTTTCTAAGCTCATCCTCCCAATCCAATCCGGCAACATCACTAATCGTTCTCTCACTTACCTTCACTTTAAACGTATCAACAAGTTCCCTGTACACATCCAACATATCCTTATCCACTCGTGGCCGCAACGGCTTGTCCCAAACAATCATTGGGCTTACATACTTTCTGTTCTTTTCCGTTACTATTCTATGCGATACATCCGCAGAGGAAGGCAATCTCCAGTCGTTCACCCTGACAATTATTTCAAACACTTTTGGATATATAAACACTTCTTCTATAAAATTCCTGAACCATAACAACCTCGATAAAAACACTTGTAATCCTGCTTGGGCTGCTGCAAAAGTTGAACTGCCTGTTACAAAATCCCTACTCACTCCCAGTGCTAACAACTTCATTCTTTCGATTACATCATATTCATTTCTAATTCCCATTACCCTTTCCACTGTTCCCCACGCATCAAACTTGGTTGTCGGAGGCACAGCAATCCAAGCATGCGGATCCATCTCCGCCTGAGCTAAAGCTCTCAATAAATCATCTACTTGCCCTTCCGACGGTATATATCCCGATGCCACATCCCCCATTTGTACCGTTTTCACTGGCGCAGCATGTCTCTTTGCTGTTTGTATCGTAGCATTCATTATTGCGTCTTCATACATCCATATTCTCCATAATCGAGAAAACAACGACATTCCCCGTACATCATACGGATGCAATAATCTTGGAATAAAAGTTACATTAAGTGGTTCTAACATCACTTTTTTAGAAGACACCAACTCTGTCAAAAATTTCTTCCCTCTCACTTCCACCCCACCTACTTCAATCGCCTTTAAAATCTTTTTCAACATTCTCAGCTCTTCTCCTGACACTTCCAAAAACAAAACAGGATCGCTTGCCACCAACTGTGTATCTAATACCTCAATATTCTCTGGCTTATGCAACGTCCAACTGTCCCAATAACCTTTTGACTCATCAAAAAATAAATGAGGCACTGCCTCCCCGATCACTAAAAACTCCCTCATAATCGCCGACACCAAATGTGATAACCTTACCTCCTGACACATACTTTCCAAAGTCTCCTTAATACTTCCTTCAATACCTCTGCCGACAATATCATATCCTCCCATGGCCATCTCAACATACACATCCACCACTGGACCAGCAATGCCATCAACCATATAAAACATTCTCCATATTCTATTTCTTTCTTGAAGGCTTTTAGGAAAACTCCATCTATCAGGCGAGGCAAATTCAGGTCTATACTCTACTGGGCGAGTAAACATAATCCCGCTTGCTTGTCCAAAACCACCCGTACTATAACCAGTCTGAGCTTCTTTTTCGATAGATGCTTTTTTGTCCATTCCCCCTTCATCAGATCCCGGTCTTGTTCTAATTTTAAAATCTTTCAAATCATCTGAAATTCCCATTCAACCTACCTCCCTAAAATGTTCTTCCAAACAAATAGTCTAATAAAGCAGCAACAGGTGTTTCATATTTCTTTCTATCAAAATACACCCCAATTACCCCAAATTTTTCTACATCATCAATATGCTTCCTGTCGTCATCAACAAAAACCAATACATTATAATCTTTACATATCTTTCCTTTACCTGTTTCTGCTGATGATTCTATTTCCACATCCTTCGCTTCAGGAACCCAATATGATATCCATTCCCTTACCGGCCTTAAATCATCGCGATTCGTAATAATTACCGAAACTAATCCTGATCTAAGTAAATCAAGCACCTCTTCGCACATTGGCTTTAATTCCTCCGGAAAAGCTTCTCCCGACAAAGCTTCTTCAACCGTTCCTCCTTTTTCCAAATATTGTTCAAAATCATTTATAACTCCATCAAAATCTAATCCAATCATCACCACAAACCTACTCTAAACGATCTTACACTATATCCAATATCTGTCTTCTCTATAATCTCCTCAGCATTAGCCACGGCTCCGGCTATTGATAACAATATATCCACGTGAGACAATTTACCATTAGACCAGTGCAATGACTTTATCTCTTTTATCAAATCAACTGCTGACTCGCCCGGATCCATTATCTTTACTTTTTTCACATATAATGCTCTTTTCAAATTCGTTAGCTCTGTTTCTCCTACACTTCTTCTTTCTACATTCAATCCTTCCCTTTTCAAATTCTGAATTGCCGACAAAGAATTCCAGTTGTCATACGTTATTTTTAAAAAGTTTATTTTGTTCTTTAACATCATCAAAATCTCAAGTGCAGTATCAATCCAAATCTCAACCCCCTTTGGCTTTAAAACCAGCAAACCTTCTACAATTATCAAACCATCTTCCCTTTTCGCAAAAGCCATACTCAAACTATCATGTAAAGCACCTAAATCAACATGCACAGAATATCTCCCCCCAAAACTCCAACCAGTCACCTCCTCCACTGTTAAAAATTTAACTCCACCAGAAAAATGCTTAACCACCTTTTTGAATTCCCACCCACTCCCATACTCTATGCAATCTAATACTCTATCTACATCCTCAAAAAATCTCGACACTCCTACGTCCGGATTTGCTCCAAAATCTCTCTCTATTCTAAAAGCATCATAAGCGTACTCTTCTTCAATATCCTCTTTACGAAAAAACGGATTAAACTCCCACGAAGGCATCCAATAGGCCAACGTCTTTTCTCTTCCTTCTTTCACCAATCGCACAGTCGGATCTCTATCCGCTAAATAAAACGGAGCACTAACTACTATCATTCTTCCAAACATATCATCCAAAGCTGTTTTCGATTTGCTTCTCACTGTGAACAAAGAATTATTTAATGCCGCAAACACTTCTGAAGCAGATCTTTTACTGTCCCCCAAATCAAACCGAGAATACTCATCTAAAACACTTAATAAACCTGTCCCACCAACAAGAGACCCGGAATTTGAATGCAATGCCAGCACTTCTAAATTGCCAAATCTCCACTCTACTTCATTTGTCTTGGTTACATTCCCAAATCCAATACCAAGCAGTTGATTTACCATCTTCCCCTCTAATATCTTTCTCATATCAGCATCTCTAACATTATCCATCATACTAACAAACTCCCCCCAAACAGTCTTTTCTGTCTGAGCACCAGAAGTACATACCATCGCTATTCGAAACCTTTGTCCTGGTAACAAGTCGTATCTTTTGTCCAAACTACCGCCTAAAGCAAACCATAACATCATCGTATAAGACGATATCATTGCTGCTGTAGCAGACTTCCCAGACCGCATCCCCACGCACAGCACCAATCTATCGTATTTCAATCTCTCTCTAACAAATCCACACACCGGACATTTAAGTACTTCTTCGTCCCAATCTAACTCAAATAATACTTGTCTCTTCAACTGTTCTTTTGTCTTCCCCCAACAATCCAAATCTTCCTCTGCAGCACAAACTGGACAAAGCAACTCATAAAAGTCTCTTATTACTTGATATTGCCTTACATAATCATATAGGGTTTCAATACCCAATCCTTCTACAATCCACTGAATTATATTTTTATATCTTTTCAAATTCTCAAAACTATGGTAATTTCCCTTCACCATCTTTGCTTTCAGATAGTCGAGAAACATATCATCTCCAACTAACTGTGAAGCAATCCAATTTCCCATAATTTACTCACCGCCTTTTGACCTTTGACATTGTAGCAATTTGGTTTAGAAACATTAGTTAATCCCTCGGTATATCAATAAAATTTCCCCAACAATCCAAAAGATCATCCGCCCATGCAGTATCTCCCCCAATCATTTTCACCACTTCTCCTAAAGTGTTTCCATAACCTGCAGTCACTCCTATAACAGGATCTCCCTCCAGCGGAATATGATACTCTTTATTCTCCGAAATTATCCGGACCGACCTTCTCGGTACAAAATTATCAACCAGCGGAAGCCGCTCCCAAGGTTTCCCCTCCTCAATCCTGCCACCAATAAACCTTCCTTTTACAGATGGAATACTTCCTTCATTCCAATTCAAAAGAAACTCCTCCCAATTTTCAATAACTACCGGAAAAATTAGAGAAAACGGATGTCCCCACCTAAAATTAATGTCAGATAAATAGGCAGAATCGCCTGAAACAAGAAATTCTATGGATACAACACAGTTGTACCCTTCCAAAACCTCTTTTTCTAATACCTTGATAAAATCCTTCATTGCTGAATCTGTTACCAAGGACAAATAACCTTTCCCATTCTCCACTCCCAAAAACCAAGGTCTTTTCACTTTCCCGTTCTCTACAAAAGCATCAATTCCCCACTCTGCGTCATATTCAATCCATTCATCCACTCGAAAGTCCATCATAAAAGCATAACTACCAAAAACATTGCCAAGCTTTTTAATAAAACTAACTGCGTCATCCATCGACGTTATCACTGTACTTTCCACCAACCCTCTGTAAAACGAATCAATCTTCACCACACCCCGAAACCCCCACGCTTCCAAAATACCAAACAAACCACTCAATCCTACCACATGTTCCGAAGGAACCGTGTCAAACCCAATATCCCTCATAACTTTCAATGCTTTCAACTTGTCTAACTCACAAATCTCTTTCCTTCCCGGCGCTATCCAACCATCTCCTACTGGTAGCTTTATACCATTATCACAAAACACAACTTGATCTGCCCTACTCAACAAACTCCGTAAACCATACTGCGTAGTTCCAACTACTACATTATCATAACCCTGCCCAACTAATCTGCCATACTTTCCATAAGGCAATGTTTCCATACAAACATAACCTGCATCTGAAACATTTTTCGTCATTCCAAAAGCAATACCGGTATCAATAAACAAAATCATACCCCTTCTCCTCTTCCAACCAACTTACTATACTCCACAGACACTTTATCCATCATCTTCTGAACATCAGTCTTACCAGTCACTTCCCCCTTCTCTGCCAAATCCTTCGCATACTCCAATGCCTTTCCAACTTCTTCTTTAATTATTTCCCCGACTATTTCTCTTCTACTTTCAGGCAAATCATGCAAAACAAAACTCAGCTTTTCGACCATCCCATCTGCGCACATGAACAACACCACCTTCGCTACTTTCTGAATTAAATCCCTCTCCCGTTGTAACTTTATCAAATCATTTAAGCATGCTCGCATTTCTGAAAAAATCTTTACAACTTTATCAGTTTCTCGACGAGCATTAGGATTTAATTCATCCTCACCTACTATCAAATCCCATAATTGAGAAAGCGATCTATATTTATCCCACAGTTCAGTAACTAAACTGACTCGCGATAGAAAAACTCCCTCAAAATTTCTTCTCTCTTCTGCAGAATCAAACTTGTACTTGCCCAAAAACCGAATCCATCGACAAGACTCTCCCTCGTGTTCAAGAATGTGATTTCTTATTGTCCTTTCGGCAATCTTTATGTTTTCCTTCTTCAACTCTGTTCTAATCTTAAAAAAAGACATACCACTGGTATACATCTCCGCTACCTTATAACGCAACATCACATCCAAACACACCTTGCATTTCTTCTTGTCTTCTAACAGCAACATTTTAGTTCACTACCCCTTTCTTTACCTTTACCGAAACCTCTTCGTCTGTATCAACAGACTCAGTAAAACCGTTCTCTCCTTCTCTCGGCACAAGCAACCTAACCCTTTTAGGTCCAAAATACTTCATCAAAATCTTTAATTCCTCCAACTTCTCAATAAACACCAATGCATGTACCATACTCCTTCCTCCTTCCTTAAACTTCGATATATTTTTTTATTAAACCCTCAACGGATTCCCAATTCTCTCCAATATCCCATCTATACCAACCATACGTTGATTTTATTTTACTCACATTTCGCACAGATTCTGTTCTTGCTTTCCATACGTAATCACCTACTCCCACAGCAACAAAAACCCTCTTATACCAACTACTCGTATCAGACAAAGACTTGTATACCCCATCTACCTTCTTTATGTCATCAAACCCTAACCACCTAATGTCTTCGTCTTCTACAAAAATAGGTATATCCGGCTTATCCCCAGGAACAAAAAATCCCGTCCCCACCCCATACTTATATTCGACCCAATACTCATCAGGTTTGTCTCCCATTGCTACTTTATATAAATTGTCAATCACAGGAGATTTCCATTGTCTAAATAAAATCTGCTGAATCGGATACCCCCACCTCGAAGTAAACTCCAACCCGTAATACTTTCCTTCTTTTGTTAAAATTCCATTTAAATCAATTATACCAACATATCTCTCTTTCCTCAAAAACGACAGCATTCTGCCCAAACCTTTTTCCATAAAAAATCTATCATCCTGCGTAAAACAGGACAAAGTCCCCGATTCCCCGCAAAGCGGTCCTAAGTTGCCTTCAAACATTCTTTTATGTTCAAAATTAACATTCACATCACCAACAAAGTCATTGCCATTAAACAATCTACTCATCGCCATCTCTACTCCATCAACCTTTGCTTGCAATTCTACCCTTACATCATCCTTGCCCAATTCCTTCTGAAACATAGTCAAATATTCTATCATTTCCTCTTTCACCACAGGAACTACCGTTTTTGACTTTGCTAATCCTTCTGCGCCACTGAACTTTATTACATATAATTGATCTTCCTGTTCCAAAAACTCAATCGCTTCTGAAAAACTATTAAAAAACTTACTCTCCGGAACCAAAATACCGGCAGATTGCATAACCTTCTGGCCTATTTCTCTATTATTTTCCCAGGCATCTACCCCAACACTACCACCAAAAACAATATAACCATCCTTCCTCAGCTTTTCCGCAACCAAACCAAAATACACATCATCAACAATCACAAAATCAGGTTTTCTTTTCAATCCTTCCTCAATACTCCCTACTTTATTCACTAAACCTTCTCCACAATCTAACCCTTCTCCCCCTAACAATACCATCCACACGTCGTGGCCTTCGCTTTTAGCAACCATGGCAATATCCAAACCACATCCACTATAAGACAAAATCATTATCCTCATATATCGTCCTCTTTACCTCTCTATATGTTTTTCCAAACGCCTTTTTCATCCAGTACATCACTGTTCGAATATCTACATTACATTCCATCGCTATATCCCAAATACCTTTCCCCTCTTTTATCTTTTCCTCTAACCCCTCCCTTAACCCCTTTCCCAAAGCAATTCCCTTCGTTGGTATTAACACTCTACAATCCCTGCAAACTCTTTTATACTTATTGACAACCGGAAAAATCTTACCACACAGCGGACAGGTCTCCCAGTGTCTTCTAATCATATCTTCCCTCCTACATTCTGGATACATAATAAACTAAATTCTCCTTATCACCAATTATAAAGCTATTTATAAAAATCCCATTCACTATCAAAACCACTTCCTTTCCTTTCTCTATTTCAAACTGCACCTCCCCTCTACTATCAGAACTATCTACATATAACTTATCACCACTAATTTCCTTAACTACTAACACTACATCCCTGTTCTCCGCCGGAACCCCATTCAATTTCCTTAACACTGCTCTCACTTTCATTACAAAATACCTCCAGATTGACAACCTGCCAACCTTTGACGAGCTACTGCCAAAGTTGCTGATGGATTAATTGCTGATTCATCTGAAAATTGAATTCCATCTATTTCATTAGAATAACCTCCAGTATAACCTCCCATTGCATATCCTCTTGATGAGGAATTTACACCTACCAAACCATCACGAGCTACTGCCAAAGTTGCAGACGGATCAATTGCTGTTTCATCTGAAAATTGAATTCCATCTATTTCACTGGAACTACCACCAGTAGAACCTCCCATCGCATATCCTCTTGAGGAGGAATTTACACCCGCCAATTCACGACGAGCTACTGTCAAAGTAGCGGATGGATTAATTGCTGACTCATCTGAAAATTGAATTCCATCTATTTCATTGGAATTACTACTAGTATAACCTCCCATTGCATAGCCTCTTGAGGAAGAATTTACACCTGTCAAAGAATGACGGGCTACTGACAAAGTTGCTGATGGATTAATTGCTGACTCATCTGAAAATTGAATTCCATCTATTTCATTGGAAATACTACTAGTATAACCTCCCATTGCATAGCCTCTTGAGGAAGAATTTACACCTGCCAACCTTTGACGAGCTACTGCCAAAGTTGCTGATGGATTAATTGCTGATTCATCTGAAAATTGAATTCCATCTATTTCATTAGAATAATTATCGGTATAACCTCCCATTGCATATCCTCTTGATGAGGAATTTACACCTGCCAAATACCGACGAGCTACTGCCAAAGTTGCTGATGGATTAATTGCTGATTCATCTGAAAATTGAATTCCATCTATTTCATTGGAATTACTACTAGTATAACCTCCCATTGCATATCCTCTTGATGAGAATAATCCCATTACCAATGACATCCACTCTGCGGATAAACTACTATCCCAAAGAGAAACACTTGAAAATGGCCATGCTAATAATTTATATTCCACTGTGGTTAAAGTATCATATACACTCGGTAGATAAGATAAGAATAGATTTTCATATTCCACTGTGGTTAAAGTATCATATACACTCGGTAGATAAGATAAGAATAGATT
>Ga0078972_1009214_pt1 | contig 19708 bp, 29 predicted proteins | sample YelNatPaOPGAMG01_FD_67568 | JGI IMG/M metagenome (GOLD analysis project Ga0078972, IMG submission 67568) | Hot spring thermophilic microbial communities from Obsidian Pool, Yellowstone National Park, USA - OP-RAMG-01 (SPADES assembly) (version 2) | ecosystem: Environmental > Aquatic > Thermal...
TTAATTGCTGATAATGAAGCAGTTGATATAGAAAATTTTGACTTTACTGAACGTGGAGCATTAAAGAAAGTTCCGGGTTCAAAAAAGTTAAATTCTACTGCAATTGATAGTTATCCTGTAACGGGTTTATATGAAGCAATTAAAAGTGATGGAACTTCACATTTGCTTGCTTTTTGTGGAACTGGTATCTATCGCTCAACTGATGGCGGTGCTACTTTTATTTTACTTAAAAGTGGTTTTACTGCTAATACAAAATGGTGCTGTTTAACATACGCTGATAATGTAATAATGTTAAATGGCGTAGATACAAATCAAATTTATGATTTTAATGCAGTTAGAGATATGGGACTTGTTAGTCCTACAACAGCACCATCAGTAGCAGTTGGTTCATCTGGTAATTTAACAGGAGCTTATAAATATAGAGTATCATTTGTTTATAGTGGTTCAGAAAGTAATGTAGGTGCAGAAAGCACAACAGTATCACCTTCATCTCAAAGCGTTAATTTAACAAACATTCCAATTGGTGGTTCAGGTTGCACTCAAAGAAAAATTTATAGAACAAAAGCTAATGGCTCTGTTTATTATGAACTTACTACAATAAATGACAATGCAACTACGACTTATACTGATAATGATGTAGATGATTTATTATCTTGGAAAACAGCACCTACAAATAATTCAGCACCTCCAAAAGCAAAGTTTGCAATAGAAAAAGATGAGAGAATACTTTATATACTTCCTGATAGTAGCGATTTTTATTATAGTGAATTATATAAACCTGAACTTGTTAAGGGAACTTCATATATCACCGTTGGTGCTGATGATGGTGGTGTATTAACAGGTGCTGCTCTTTATGGTGGTGATGTATTTTTCTTTAAAGCTAAAAAGATTACTGATAGTAATGGAACTTACTATGCGGGGCATAAAACATATCAGCTTACAGGAACTAACCCAGACCCAGCAACTGGTAACTGGGTTCTTAAAGTTGCAAATAATGCAGTTGGCGGTATAGCGCCTGATACAATTGATTATAGCATTGATGAAGTTATAGTTCTTGATGATGATGGTTTGTATAGCTTACAGAGAAATAAATTACTTTCTACAATTGTAGTTGATACTATATCGCTTACTAATAAGATAGAACCTGATTTAGAAAAGTTTAACAAATATTATCTTCACAATAGCTCAGGCAGAGTATTTAATCACAAATATTATCTTGCTGTTCCGGGTGAGGGAAGAACTTCAAACAGCGAAGTTCACGTGCTTGATTTCAGAGCAATAGAAACTGAAAATGGTTACAGTTCAGCTTGGACAAAAATAAGAGGCTTTACTGCTAACTGCTTTGCTGTATTTAGAAATAAATTAATCTATGGTGGCGATAATGGTTTTGTTTATGAAGTAAATGATGATTGCACATATTTTGACGGTGATGAAATACAAGCATATTACGATAGCAAATATTTTGACGCAGGAGTATTTGATACAAAGAAATGGTTTAAGTTATTAGATATAAATATAAGAGCAAGTGCTTATTGGAGTTTTAATATTGCTGTTACTGTTCAGAATGATAATACACTTACAACTTATAGTATTACTAAATCAAATCCAAGTTCAGTAAATCAGCATCCGTTATTTGGTAAAAGTTTATTTTCAAAATTTACTTTTGGTTCAGGTTCTAATGTTTCAAATGAAGTTTCAAATAAAAAAGTTAGAGTAAAACTTGGCTACATTGGTCAATTAATTAAAATAAGATTTCAGAATGTTTACAGTAATAAAGATTTTAGTATACAAGGTTACAAAATACACGGACAATATTTAAGAATTAGATAAGGAGGATTAAAAAATGGCAAGCAAAAATAAAAAATGGATACAAGAAGCTATCAAACACAAAGGCGCTTTACGTAAAGCAGCTGGCGTTAAAGAAGGAGAAACAATACCAGTTTCTACACTAAACAAATTAGCTAACAGTAAAAATCCAGTTATTGCTAAAAGAGCTAATTTAGCAAAAACTTTAAGAAGTTTTAAGAAAGGAAAGTGATTTGAATGGCATTATATATGGAAGGAGCTTATTCAAGTAAAAGTAAAAAACCAGTCAATTATTATGGTGGTGGTGTAGTAAGTTACAGACCTACAAGTTATACTTACACAGCACCTCAAATTGGTGTAACAACAGCACAAACACCTATTGTAACTTCAACTCCAGCTATTAGCAATACTCCAGCTATTAGCAATACTCCAGCTATTAGCAATACTCCTGCACCAGCTCCTGCTCAAGCCCAAGCTCCAGCATTTCAAATGCCGCAAATTGATTTAAATGAAATCTGGGAAAGAGCAGGTAAATTAGCAGACGCAGAAATAAATCCACAACTTGCAGAAATAGATAGACAGCTTCAGCAGGCAGGATATACAGCAGATGAAAGTGCAAAAGCAATTAATGACGCTTATCCTATTGCAAGAAGAAGTTTGCAAAAGAGCATATATGAAAATCTTGTAGCTGGTGAACAAAATCTTGCAGCTATGGGAACAGGTAGAGGTGGCGGTAGACAAGAGCTTTTAGCACGTGCAGGAACAGCAGAAGCGACAGGAATTGAAAACATTGAAAATCAAAAGCTAACTCAATTAGGTGCAATACAAAGAGCATTGCAAAATTATCAAAATCAATTAGGTTCACAAAAAGCAGCTCTTGCAGGAAATCGTGGTGCATTACAAGCTAAATATGCAGAAGCATTAAGACAGAATGCATTTAATGAAGCAGCAACACAAGCTAATATTGGTCTTGCAGCTGCACAACTTGCAGAACAGCAAAGACAATTTAATGAGAATTTAAATCTCACAAGACAAAAATATCTTGACGCTTTAAATGCTACACAGCAAGCATATTCAAATCCACTATATAATCCGTATAATACAGGGACTGTTTTTACTTTTAATAGCCCAGATGAGTTAGCAGCAATAGTTGCTAATGCTCGTGGAAATAATACAAATACAACTAATGCTATATATAACAATAATAATCCTAACGCAATATATGGTGGGTTAACTTCAAGAACTTATACTGGTGGAGGAATTTAAAAAGGAGGCAAAATGTTTACATTACCCAATAACAATAATATTCTCACTTATATGCAAAGATTAAAGAAATATAATGCTCCGGGTGGAACTCCTAATACTCCACAAGTTAAACAATTAAGTAATGAGAGTGTGCCTACAACTACATCTGGCACAACATACGCACCTGCAAATTTAATAACGAACAATAAATTAAGTATGTGGTCGCCAGAAGAACTTGGATTAGGGAAAACTTATCCTGCTGATATAAGAACAATTTTTAATCCTACTGTTAATAGAAAAATTGCTTATCAGATATTAGCTAATAAAATAAAAGATTGGGCTACTACACATTATAGCAATATGTTTCCACAACCTGTAAATGCTGATGTAATAAAGCAGCGACAAGAGACACAAGCACAGCAAGAACAGCGAACAAAGCAAGATTATTTTAAGCAACAACAAGATTTAGCAAAACAGAAAGAACAGCAGGCTTGGGAAGAAGAGCGTGCAAAAGAAGAAGCACAATGGCGAGCAGATATAGCACGTAAGAAAGCAGAAGACCCTGTAAATCAATTTCTTCAAAAAGTAAATCAAATGTCAACAGCACAGCCACAAGCAGTAGATAAGAAGTTTCAACCGTTAGTTAATTATCTAAAAGATTATGTAACACAAATGAGAGCAGCAGGCTTTTCAGATTATGAAATTGCTAAAAAACTTATTAATACTAAAAGTATTACTGTGCCAAATAAACTTCCACAAGACTTTGGACAAACTGTTTGGGCAACAGGTTTAAAAGATGAATTATTACAAGCAGCAGCGCAAAATCCTAATGCAAAGTTAGAAGATTTTGTGCCTTCCCCTAATGAGTATTTGAATTATAAGCCCGGTTGGATAGCTAATACACTTCCTAATTATTACCAATATATGGGAAGTGATACTTCGCCTTTCTTTAATCCAGAAGGACAATTTTCAAAAGCAAAACTTGAAAATTTAAGAAAAGCATTAGAAGAATATATTCAGAATTATAGAGGTCAAAAAATACCTGTAAGCACCCAAACTCTTGAAGCTGGTGTAGCAGGATTACCAATGCCAGTAGGTCAAGAGTATTATCAATACTATACTAATCTACAAAATCAGAATGCAGACGCAGAAAAGCAATATAATGAAATGTTAAATCTTAAAGAAAAATTTCCTGAAATAACATTTGAACCAACAGATACTCAACAAGATATAATTAATAAGATTACTGCTTATTCACAAATGAAACAATTACAAGATAACTTTGAAAAAGATATAAATAATGCTACAAATGCTGTAAGTAAATGGAGAGAAGCTGCCAACAATGGTGAGAATTTATATGGAACTGTTTTAGATAAAGATACTAATAAAGAGTTAGACGCTATGGAAGTAGTAGTTAAATCAATAATGCAAGGCAAATCTTTTGATGAGATGTCAAATTGGGTAAGACAAAATGAAATTCCAATACCAATAACAGTATTGAGAGGATTATATTATTTATATGGACAGCAACAATAAAATAAATCTAAATAATTTAATAAATCCTAATAGTAAAGCTAATTTGCAAGCTAATCCAGCAAATTTGAATAATAAGATAAATCTGGATAATTTAGTAAATCCTAATGCAACTAATGCTAACGTAATTAGCAGTCCAAAGAGTAATACATCTTTGTCTACATTTGCTGCTACTCCTGTGTCAAAAGAAGTTCCTGAAACTAAATTACAGAAATTCACACACGGAGCAGCCAGAACATTAGGTTCTATTCTTGGTGCTGTAAGTTTGCCAGAAACAGTTGTAGGAGGTCTTATTGAGTTTTTAACAAATCCTAATTCAGATTTAGATATAGTAAGACAAAAAGCATTAAAAACTTTAAAAGGTGATATAACAGAAATAGGAACTCAAAAAGGCTTAACACAAGCTATTGAGAATAAAGTAGGACACCCTCTGTCAAGAGGTCAACATATTGCTACAACACTTGCAAGTATAGGTCTTGATATGCTTGTTAATCCTTTATCTTATCTTACTTTTGGTAGTGGCACAGCAATAGATATTCCTGCTAAAATTGGTGAAGAAGCAGCAATAGCAGGGACAAAAGAAGCAGCAGTTACAGGAGCAAAAGCAGCAGCAGAAGTAGCACCTAAAACAATAAAAGCATATTTAACAAGTGCTGGTAAAACTGCTTATGCTTCATTTATAAAAGCTGGTGTAGAAAATGGGCTTACAAGAGAAGCAGCCACAGAAGCAGCAAAAGAAACTATGGGCAAATTATTGCAAGAAGGTGTAGATAGATACTTCTCAAAAGGTGGAGTAAGATTTGCGGAGTGGCTTCCAAAAGTTGGAGGTCAGTCAATTATTAGTCAAGAAAGTATTTCAAAAGTTGTAAGACCAATAGCAAAAGTTACTGGTATTAGCAAAGCTACTGAAGCTATAAAAAATTCAGATTTAGTAAAAGCAATAAATAGAGCAATTAATCCTATGGCTGATGTTCCAGAGGATTTATATAAAGCAAGTAGAAAAGCATTTGCAGAAAGAAGTTTTGAAACTGCAAAAGCAGCACAAGAATATCAGAAATCTTTATTAGATTTAGGTAGATTTAATTCAAAAGAAGCAGAACAAATTTTTGACGCTATAAGAAAGCCTGAACTTTATGAAGCTGCACCTGACAAGATTAAAAAAGCTGCTGATATTATAGCTAAAAGATTTAGTGATTTACGAGAAGGTCTTGTAAAAAGAGGTGTAGATATTGGTTATCTTGAAAACTATGTTCCTTACTTATATAAAGATGAATTTGGAAAAGAATTTGCAGAAAATCTTAAAAACATTTCTCAAAAGTTTGAAAAGTTTGCTGGTGAAAAAACAGTAAATGTAGGTGGACTTTCACGAAAGAAAGAATTTTTTGAATATCCAAGAACTTTGTTTAATACAGTTGAACAAGCTCAACAAGCAGGTTTTAAAATAAATAAAAATATATTTGACGCTCTTGACGCTTATGAAGCAGGTGCAAGTAGAATTCACGCTTTTATGGATTTAGTTGATAAAGTTAAAAATCAAGCAGTAGATTTGACAAAAGAAGGAGCTAAAATTCCAGAAGGTTTTGTTAAAGGAACAGGTTTACTTGAAAAATACGCTTTGCCAAAAGATACTGCAAGATATCTTGGTAATTTCCAAAAGCTGTTCTTTGACAATGCTGAAATGAGAACTTTCTTAAAGTATTATGATAAAGCTCTTGGCTGGTGGAAAACTATGGCAACAGTAGAAAGCCCGGGATTTCATATCAGAAACTTCTTATCCAACCTCTTTAACTCTTGGCTTGGTGGAAATCAAGATATAAGAAACTATTTTGACGCAATGAAGATTATTAAAAATCCTACTGCTGAAGTAGTTACAAATGCTGGTGAAAAAGTAACAGGTGAAAGAATACTTGAAGAAGCAGCAAAAAGAAATGTATTAGGTAAAGGTTGGTTTGGTTATGCTGGTGAGCTTGGAACTGATAGACTTGCACAACGAATGATGCCAACTTATAAGAAAGTTCTTCAAGGAGTTAATCCGTTATCTACTCAAAGTTATGCTGCAAAATTTGGAAGAAAGTTTGGAGCTTCAGTAGAAGAATATAGCAGACTTGCACACTTTATTGATGTCTTCAAAAAGACAGGCGATTTTGATAAAGCAGCAGAAGAAACTTTTAAATTCTTATTTGATTACAGTGAGCTTACACCATTTTGGAAAAATGTAATGAATAGAGTAATGCCTTTTGGAACTTGGCTGCGTAAGAATACAGCACTTCAATTTGAACAACTTTTAAAACAACCAGCTAAATATGCTGTTATACCTGAATTTAAGAAATTTGCAGAAAGTTTCTCTGAAAATGAAAAACCTGATGAAACTTATTTGCCTGAATATCTTAAAAAAGAGATTGCAATTAGAATGCCTTTAAAAGATGAAAATGGTAATTTTTATTATGCAAGACTTGATTTACCATATCTTGGAATAAGTGATATAACAGACTGGCGAACATTATTTAGCTCATTATCACCAGCTATTAGAATTCCTATTGAGTTATTCGCTGGCAAGCAAATATATACTGGTAAAGATATAGAAAAATACCCGGGATATACTGCACCTGTTCCGGGTTATATTGGAATACTTCCATCAGCTATTAAGAAAAATATTGGTGTAGTGAGAGCTAAAAACCCTGCTACTGGTGAATATGAACAAAGAATGAACCCTTATATAGCTTACTTATTAATGCAAAATCCTATGGCTGTAAAAGTAGGTAAATTAATTCCATTTCCAGAAGAAACAGAATATCAAAAATCTTCAAGACCTGCTAATATAGCTTCAATTTTAGGTGGTATTGGATTTACACCATATAATCAACAATACTACAAAAAAGTATTTGAAAAAGAACAACAGAATTTAGCAAATGCTTATAATAAAAGATTAAAACAAATAAAAAAATGGAGTTAATAAGTATGGAAGAAAAGAATGGAAGCAAAGCAACAATAAGAGAAGTAATAGATTTGTTAAAGCCTTTACAAGAAGATATTACTAATACAAAAGTTGATATCAAAGAAATAAAAACTTTGCTCACAGAATATATTAAGAATTATAATAAACTTTGTGAAGAAAATGACAAGATGATTACAAATATTAAAGAAGCATTGTCTTCTAAAATTTCAACAAAAGCATTCATAAGTTGGCTTACTGCTGTTTCAGTTATTATAGGTATAATAATTTCATTCCTTACAATATTTCATATTATATGAAAATTATAATCTTCTTATTTACAATATCATTTTTAATATTAACTATTGACTTTATTTATTTAATTTGCTATTATCTTTATAATAGGAGAAAAAAATGAGCATAAGAATTGGCGGAAGCGTCATAGGAAGATACTCAAGAGTTATAGACGGCATTACTTGTGCTGAAATAAGACTATTACAAAATAACGAGCATCCTTTTGCTTGGAAAGATATAGAGTATTGTCTTAAAAATAATATATTTGTTATTCTAAATATTGATACTTATCTTACAGGTAGCAGATGGAAACCTTCTAATCAGGAACTACGAAACTTTATATTAGATACAAAATCAAGACTAAAATCGCTTGGAGCTAATAAGAAAAATTTACGCTTTACTACTGATAATGAAAGTGATGAATACTGCGATTTTAATTATTATATGAATATGGTGCGTGTAATTCACGACGCATTAGCAAAAGATTTTGACTTAGGAGCAGGCAATTTTAGAACTTCAAGCAAAGACTGGTATGAAAATTTAGCAAGACAATATAGCACAGGTTGTTTTGAAGTATTAGATTTTCATTTTCAAGACACGCTTGACGAAGCTGATGATATATTTCTATTTGCTAATTGGATTTTATATCTAAAAAATAAATATCAATTCAAGCGTCTTGCAGTTACAGAAGGAAATAATTTTTACAATGTCTCAACACTAAAAGGACATAATTTATTAAAGTATCAGATATCAGAAGCAGAGAGAATAGGTTGTGAAGACTTTTGTTTTCCTTACGTGAATTTTATGTCTAACAGTGAAGAAAGCGCTGATTATATGTCTTATAACATTGATAACAGTCCTGTTAGTCCTTATTGGCAAGATATGAAAGAATTTATTAATAATAAGAAACCAAAGGAGTTAATAGATATGATTGAGCTAAATTTAGTCAAGCCCGGAAGTAAAAATGAAGAAACACGGGCAATACAACAAATAATGATAGATGAAGGATATGATTTAAGTCCTTATGGAGCAGATGGAATTTATGGAAAAATCACAGAGCAAGCTATAAAGAAATGGCAATCTGACAATAATCTTACAATTGATGGTATTGTAGGTAAAGAAACTTGGCAGTGGATTATATCAAATCTTCCAACAGGTATTGCAAGATTTACACAATTACTTGTTAGAAAGGCGGTGTTTAAGTAATGGACTATGCACAATATTTTGAAAGTTTGGGATATAAATATAACCCGATTTATCATAAATTAATAGTTACAGATTTTCAAAGACATGTATTTCCAAATGAACCGAAGGAATGGGACGGAATAATCGGTCCCAAGACATTGCAAAAAATGCAACAGTTTAATAAAGATAATTTTTGTTCAGAAGTATTTGAACATATAAAACCTTATAAAGAATATTCAGACGCAGAAATTGAAGCACTAATGCAAAGCAAACTAAAAGGACTTGGTGCAGTATTCAATAAATATGCAAAAGAAAATGATTTTGATGTTTTGCATTCAATAGCACACGCCGCATTAGAAAGCGGTTGGGGAACTTCATATATTGCAAGACTTAAAAATAATTTGTATGGCTGGGCGGCTTATGACAGTAGCCCAGTTGCAAGTGCAAATAAGTTTAAAAGTTTTGAGGAATGTATTCAAAAATGGAGCGAATGGTTTAATAGGCAGTATCTACTTCCTACTGGACATTATTATAATGGTGATACAGAATATGGCGTAAATAAAAAATATGCTTCAAGTCCTATTGCTGGTGTAAATAAAGCATTCATTGTTAGTTATTTAAGAAATAAGCTAAATAAAAAATAAGGAGGTGATTTGTGAAATTTTTATCTCTTGACATTGAGACTTCAAATCTCAATGCAGATTTTGGTTTTGTATTATGTGCAGTGTGCAAACCTTATGGTGAAAAGCATAAAGTTTTTAGAATTGATGATTATGAAGAATGGATAGACGCAAGATATAATGATAAGCCTATGATAAAAGAATTAATAGAATATTTAAATCAATTTGATGGGCTTATAACTTACAATGGTCGTAACTTTGATATACCATTTCTAAAAAGTCAAGTGATAGGTTATGATTTACCACATTTAAAAGATATGTTTCACGTTGATGTTTATTATCTTGTAAAATATAAATTGAAATTACACAATAATAAACTTCAATCTTTAATTGAATTCTTAAACACATATCGTTCAGGTAAGAAAAGAATTGAAGAAAAGACACATATTAACGCATTATATTATCGTAAAGCAATAACAGGTGATAAGAGCGGGATTGATGAATTAGTAAAACATTGTATCAAAGATGTTATAGCATTAGAGCAATGCTATGATTATTTAAAAACTGAAATTAAATCAATAAGTAAAACATTTATGTAAGGATGTCAAATGTTAGAGTTAAATAAAATATATCAAGGTGATTGTTTAGAAATAATGAAAGATATTGATGATAATAGTATTGACTTAACTGTAACATCTCCACCTTACGATAATTTAAGAACATATAACGGTTATACTTTTGACTTTGAAAATATTGCCAAAGAATTATTTAGAGTAACTAAAATTGGTGGAGTTGTCGTTTGGATAGTTGGAGATGCGACAATTAATGGAAGTGAAACGGGGACATCTTTTAAACAAGCACTATATTTTAAAGAAATTGGTTTTAATTTACACGATACAATGATTTATGGAAAATCTAATCCTATGCCAATAAATGCAAATAGATATGAAAATGCTTTTGAATATACCTTTGTTTTATCAAAAGGGAAACCTAAAAGTGTAAATCTTATAAAAGAAAAAAGCAAAACTGCAGGAACTATTAATCGTGGAACATATTATAAACCCGATGGGACAACTGTTAAAAAGACAGGAAGTGGGAAATTAGTTAAAGATTATAAAGTAAAATCAAATATTTGGTTCTATCCAGTAGGTAATAATAATACAAAAGGACACCCAGCGGTATTCCCAGAAAAACTTGCAGAAGACCATATTATTTCTTGGAGTAATGAAAATGATATTATATTAGACCCTATGTGTGGTTCAGGCACTACTTGTAAAATGGCATTAAAGAATAATAGAAATTATATTGGTATAGAAATATCCCCAGAGTATGTGGATATAGCAAACAAGCGTATTGAAAAATTTAAAAAACAATTAACTTTTAAGGAGGTTCTAAAATGGAATTAACTTTTTATACTTGTAAATCTGATTTGGATAATTTTAAAAAGCACAAATTCAATATTGCTCAACTAATTGAACAAGCTACTTCAGATAAATATGAGATAGATTTTGATGAATTTGATAATGCTGAATATTCTAATAATATTCCTGTAAGAATTATTATAGAAGAAAAAGAAGAAGAAAAAGTAAGTATTTAACTTATGCTCAAGAGCTATCCTATTATTCTATAAGAGAGATACTTATAGAGAATAGGCGTTCCCAGCACAGACTGCAGCTGTGAGACGTCTGGAAATGGGGCTGATAAATATGTATGATACTACACAGCCCCAAATACTTAACAATAATGTTAAGTTTTAAAGTATTGGGGGTGTTTAGGAAAGACTACCTTGAAAGCCAAAGTGCAAGAGGTAGCACGACGGTTCAAATCCGTCCACCTCCACCAAGAATATTAGTTAAACATTGATATAAAAGGAGAGTAGTTATGCCTTACTATGAAAGAAATAATTTAAGTTTTCAAGATTGTATTAAAAACATGATTTGCCCTTATTGCGGGAATAGACTTATGCCTGTTGAAGGTTGTTTAACCTGTGTAACAGGAGATTGGAGTGCGTGTTCGTGAAAGTAATATTAAATGAAAAATATGAAGTAATAGATATTGAAGATTATCCAGAAAATGATAAAATATATAATGATAAGAAAAAAGATATTGAATTATTAAATAGAGTATATACATAAGGAGGTTATATATGAATATAGATTGGACTTCAACAGCATTTTTAATTGCTGTCGTTTATGCTCTCACTGAATATGTAAAGACATTGGCAAATGGTAGATTAGGTCAATGGTCAAGATTAGTAGCAATAGCCCTTGGATTTGCTATGGTATATTTTGCAAGATTTGCACCTGACATAATTAAGTTTGGTTTTATAGTTGGTGTAGGTGCAAGTGGAATTTATGATTTTAGAAACCCTGCTAAATAGCTTTTCGCCTTGCCCCCTAAACGGGATAGTCAGCTTACAAAAATGAGTTGGCTATCCCGTATTTTTTTTGCTCAAAATCTTCTAAAAAATATTTTAAAATACTATTGACATTCATTTCAAGATATGTTAACTTTATACTAACATTAAAAAGTAATCAAAATTTTAAAAAGAAAGGAGTAATTATGACTAAAAAAAAGACACCTTTGCGGGTTTTTAGAGAATTAAAAGGTATTTCTCAATATGACCTCGCAAAAAAATTAAAAATCAATAGAGCAATACTGTCTCAATTAGAGACAGGAAGAGTAATACCTAACATTGATTTAATGAGACAAATAGCAAAAGAATTAGATTGTCTCATTACTGATTTGTATTATTCACAAGAAATAGAGGTGGCAAAGAATGCAGAAAAAAATAGAATATGAAGCAAAAGAGATTATTAATGAATTTTACAAAAAAGAAGAAAGAAAAATTAAAAGACAAGAAAGAAAGGAGAATAAAAAATGAAAGATATAAAACCAAGAGGTTGCTTTCCAGATAATGAACAAGGCTGGAAAGAATATAATGAACAATTTAAAAATCTAACTGATGAAGAAAAAGAATGGTTAGAATGGCAAATCCAGAACAGTATGGATAATCAACATTATAATCGTGAAAAAGATATGGGGGCAAGATGATTATAGATGATATTAAAAATAGAATTTTAGAAGATATGTATAATTATTTAAGTTCTAATCCTGTCATTAAAATCAAAATAGAAAAAGACAATGAATATTATGATAATGGTATTCATTGTAGCTCACTTGGATTTTGTAAACGCAAAGCTGTTTATGATTTTTATAAGTTTGAAAAACAGCCTTATGATTTACAAACATTACTTGTATTTGCTCGTGGTAATTTTTATCACGAACTAATCTATCGCTGGTTAAAATATTCATCTCAATTCAAATTAATTCATAAAGAGTTTGATATATCAGCAGGACTTCCTGATAAAATTAAAGGTAAGTTTGATGTTTGTTTTAAAGATAAAATATCTAATAAAAAAATACTTGCTGATATAAAGACTGCAAATTCAAATCAATTCAAAAAATATAGTTCTTATCTTCCTAAAAATGAACATATTATACAATTATCAGCATACGCAGAAGGTTATAAAAATTTAGGGTATAATTTTGACTATAATCTAATAATGTATTTTTCCACTGGTGCTGATTTACCTCAGCTGTATTTTGTAGATTTGAATGAAGACATAAATACAATAATGGATGAATATATCAAAGCAATAGAAAAATACAAAACAGATGAAATACTGCCAGATAAAATAGAAGATGAAAGTAAAATTTGGCAGTGTTCTTATTGTAATTATAATGATTATTGTAAAGAAGAATAATAAGAAAGGAGATTTAAAATGGAAAACGAATTAGAAAAAGTAGAAATTAAACCAGAAGATGTTATGGAAACATTTGACCGATTAGATGAGCAACAAGCAATTGCAGAACTAAAAGGTCAGTATTTAGAGCAATACGTTTACAATTTTAAAGATAACGGTATTGAAGTTACAGGCTTGTCTCTTATGGGCGTAAGAGAAACAGCAAGAGAATTAAATAAGCGTAATCTTGCAAGGATTTCAATTTCAGAAAGAGAACCTATTATAATAGAAACTGATGATTATGTAGAAGCAAGGGTATACGCAAAAGATGAATTAAATGGTGGTGGTTATTGGGGAATTAAACGTCAATCTAAAAAATATAGCACAGGAACAGAGAATAAATTTGCAGTTGAGCAAGCATTGTCAAAAGCACAACGTAATGCTTTAAGAGGTCTAATTCCTGAACCTTTTGTAAAAGAGATGATTACAGAATACTTGAAATCAGGTCGTGGTGTAAATGTAAGACCTGAACAAGTTACAAAAGTAAAAAAAGAATACAAAGCTATTCCTGTTAAAGAACAAACACAACAGCAACAACCACAGCAAAAGCAACAAGATTTTGATTGGAGTAAAATAGATTTAAATAAAGTTCCTAAATGGAGTTTTGGCAAAGATAAAAAACCTATTGCACCTCCCATTGTCAAGAGATTATTTGCAATCGCTAAAAATTATAATATTAATATGAGTGATTTCTTTGAAACTTGTAAGTTTTTAACTGGTAAAGAACATAGCTACAAATGGACTTATGGGGATATTAAAAAAATAGAAGAAGAAATGCATAAAGTTAAAGCACAACAAGTAAATGCAGAGACAGAAGTTTATTCAGAAGAAGAATTTAATAATGAAAATCTTTTTAAAGAAGGTGATATAAATGGAAATTGAAGATAGTGATATAGCTTACATAAAAATGAAAGCAGATTATGTAAAAGAATACATAGATAAAGCAGTAGACACTCTAATAAACAATCAAGACTTACCAAGTTTTGATAATCGTTATAATCAATTAGAAAATATTTTAGAATATGTAAAGAATGAGTTGTTTTCATTTATAAAGATGATTAAAATAATGAAAGGATTTAAAAGTGAAAAATAAATATTACTTAATAACAATTATAATTCTACTTGTATTAATTGCTGGTTCAATATTCTTTAATTATATTGATAATAAAAATAGTAATGAAAGAATTAATACATTAGAAAAAATAAACGAACTATTAAGAGTAAGAATTAATAAAAATGTTATTGAAGAAACTACAACAATGACTACTAATTTTGATGAAGAAGCATTTGAATTTGTAGTTAGTTATCTCAAAGCGTTAGATAGCTATACAAAAGAATTACAAAATATCTTAAAAAATAATAATATATCATATCCTAAATTTGTTTATAAAAACATATTAGAGGAGGACATAAAATGAAATTTGAAGTCAAAACAATAAATGAAATAAAAAAAAGAGAAAAAATTATTTTTCCTAATTACGAAGTAACATTAGAAAAATGGATAAAAATAAATGATGAGTTAGTTCCATTAGTTGGTTATGGCATAGCTACTTGCTCTGAAGAAGACCAATTTAATAAGAATTTTGGAAAAGAATTAGCAGAAACAAGAGCAAAGATAAATATGTTAAAATATTATGAAGCATTATTAATACAATATACAAAGCAACCAGAATGGAGGAAAAAAGTAAAAAAGAAAGAAGATTTTAAAATTCATAAATTTGATTTAGATATTGAAAATATAACAAAAGAAACAGATAATTCTCTTATTTGTATTGATGGCAAATTATATGAATTAAAACCCTATAAGAAAAAAGAAAGAAGATTTTAAAATTCATAAATTTGATTTAGATATTGAAAATATAACAAAAGAAACAGATAATTCTCTTATTTGTATTGATGGCAAATTATATGAATTAAAACCCTATAAGAAGGATAAGAAATGATTAAACCGTATTACGAAAAAGAAAATATAATAATCTACAATGATAATTGTTTAGATATAATAAAAGAATTACAAGATGAGAGCATTGATTTAGTTGTCACAGACCCACCATATAATATTGGTGATACTAATAAAAGAACAAAAGTAGGGAATAAGATAGTGTCAAATATGGAAGCGTGGGGCGAATGGGATAATTATGATAAAAAAGAATATGACGAATTTATTTTTAAATTAATTGCAGAAATGTATAGAGTGCTAAAAAAGGGTGGAAGTTTATATATGTTTTCAGCAAGGGAAGACAATGGATTTTTTATTAGGGAAGCAGTAAGAGTTGGTTTTACTTATAGAAACCAATTAGCTATCATTAAAACAAATCCATTACCTCTTTTTGTAAAGAACAATTATCGTTCAGCATTTGAATTATGTTTTTATGTAACAAAAGGTAAACCTAAAACTTTTAATTTTTTATCACAACAGGATTGCATTAACATTTATCCTTATATTATTGGCAAAAAATATACAAAACATCCCACTGAAAAACCGTTAGGATTTATAGAAAAAATAGTAAAGATATCAAGTAATGAAAATGATACAGTCCTTGACCCATTCATTGGGTCAGGGACTACTGCTGTAGCTTGTAAGAATTTAAACCGCAAATGTATTGGGGTTGAGATTAATAAAAAATATTGTGATATGTCAATAAAGAGATTAGGATATGGAGTATTAAATTTTGAATATAAGTGAGGTCTAATATGAACGAAGGCTATATAAAGCTATATAGAAGTTTACTTGATAATCCAATTGCGAGTAAACCTGACTATCTTGCTGTATGGATATATTTATTATTATCAGCAAGTTATAGGGAAACTTCTTTTATCCTTAATAATAAAGTTCAGACGCTTAAAGCTGGACAATTAATAACAGGAAGAAAGAAAATATCAGAAGCAACTGGTGTAAATGAATTGAAAGTTTATCGTATATTAAATTGTCTTGAAAATGAACATCAGATTGAACAACAAAAAAATAACAGATTTACCCTAATTACAATCTTAAATTGGGATAAATTTCAAGGGAATGGAATAACAAATGAACATCAGATTGAACAACAAATGAACAACAAATGCACAACAAATGAACAACAAATGAACACAATACAAGAATATAAAGAATATAAAGAATATAAAGAAATAAATAATAATAATATAAATATATATGCTCCGACTTATAAAAATAAGTCTGGAGCTAAAAGTAAGATAAACTTTAACTTCTCCACTAATAGTTGGGAAAATATAACTGAAGAAGATATAAAGTTGTGGCGAGAAGCCTACCCAGCTTGCGATATAGATATTACTCTATCGCAAATTAAAGACTGGCTAATCCGTAATCCTAAAAAGAAAAAATCTAATTATGGAAGATTTATAACTAACTGGCTTGCAAGGAAGCAAGATAAAGGCGGGGATTTAAAATTAAATAAACAAACAAATACAGAAGATTGGAGGTTAAGTAATGAATAAAACAATATTTGATAAAGGTCTTGAAGATTTTCTAATAGCTTTTCCTAATGTTAAGATGACAAAAAATAGAGCAGAAGTTTGGTATAAGTATTGCAAGTTTTTGACAGACGAAGAATGGCTTGATAGAATATCTAATTGTATTAAGTATTGCTGTAAAAGTGAACCTGTTCTCGGTGATATTATGTTCAACTACAAAAGGAGTGAAGATGAAAGAATTAAATACAAAACAGTTTGATATTATAAATTCAAATCAATTAACTACAATTCCGCCTATAAATGAAGATTTAGAATTGAATGTATTATCAGCAATAGGATTAAATAAAAAATTTAATTATAAAATCAATAGTTTATCGGAAGAATGTTTCTATAATAGCACAAGAAATATCTATAATGTTTTTAAAAAGATGTTTAATGAAAAAGGTCTTATAGATATTTCAATTGCAAAAAATGAAGTAAGTTGTTCAGAATTGTTTGGACGAGATGTAGCTACAACATCTGAACAATTAGATATTCAAATTAAAACTCTTAAAGAATTAGCAAGCAAAAGAAAATTACAACTGCTTGCTTATGATATAGTTAGAATGATTAAAGAAAATAGAAACGTAAAAGACATACAGAATAAGATACTTAAAGATGTAACTGATACAAAAGAAGAAATAGAATTGACAAATGATAAAATAGATGAAATGTTTGAAGAATATCTAACAAATCAAAACAGCCCAGCAATTAAAACAGGATATCGTAAACTTGATAAAATAACTGGTGGTTTATTAAAAGGCACAATGAACTTAATAGCCTCTGCACAAGGTATAGGTAAGACTTCATTTGTTATAAATGTTTTACGTAATATTTGCAGACAAAAGCTAAAAGTTTTATTTGTTTCTCTTGAGATGACTTTCTTATCACTACACGCTAAACTAATATCACTTATAACAGGAATAGAATTTAAAAGATTAATGTTAAGTAAAGATTTTACAGAAGAAGAATGGCGAAAGATAATTAATGCAAGAGCAGAAATAAGCGAATATAAATTATATAGACTTGGCGAAAAAGAAATTACTGTTAATGATATTAGAACATTTTTAGTTGCAAATCTTGTAGATATTGTTATAATTGATTATATGCAATTAATAAAACCTGAAAAAGATAAAACTTTATATGAAAATGCAACCTCAATATCAAGAGGTTTAAAACTACTTTCAACTCAATTTGATATTCCTTTCTTAATAATATCTTCAATCAACAGGGATTACTCTGATAGAAATGATTTTACACCACGTATATCAGATATCAGACATTCAGGGCAAATAGAATTTGATTGTGATTTAATAATGTTACTTCATAGAGAAGCAGCCTTTAAAGAATATGATGAGAATAAAATGGCGTGGATTTCAGAAGAGGATTATATTAAAAAAGCAGAACTTATAATCGCTAAAAACCGTTTTGGTGAAGCTAATATAAAAATAGATTATAATTTTTATGGTTCAACTGGTTTATTTGAAGAAAAAGATGAGGTGAAATATGAACAACAAGTGTTTTAGAGAAGAAGAATTGGATGAACAAATAAGACTTAACAGAGAACTTGCAGAAGAATATTTGTTTTTATACGAGACACTAAAAACTGTTCTCGCAAACTATGCTTATGGGCATAAAAATTAAAATAGTTACTATTGTAATAGTAACTAAAAAGGAGGCAAAATGAGTAAACTATTTGGAATACATATTAGCCAAGAAGATTTAGTTAAAAAATATTGTTTTGATAAGTGTAACAAAATTTTGTTTGGTGGATTAATAGATAAAGATATTGGTTTTTTTTATGGTTGTGATGAAAATAAGTGTCCTTATGAAGAAAAGAGACTTAATTACGGTATGGTAGGATATAAAAAGTTTTATTTGAGAAAATTAAAGGAGGCAAAATGAACGAAATAAAATTTAGAATTTGGGATACTGTTTTAAAAGAATGGTGGACAAAAGGTTCTACATTATGGCAGATATTTGAAGATATACAAGAAGATGCATTATTTAAAGAAGTCATCTGGAAAATTTTAGAAGATAGATTAGTTTTTCAACAATATACAGGTCTTCAAGACAAGAATGGTAAAGAAATATATGAAGGAGATATTATCAAATATAAATCGTCAAAGCAACAAAACCAAAATAACTTTTATGAGCATATAGATGAAGTTTATTTTTATAATGGTGGATTTTATATTGGAGATATTAGTTTATCAGAATGTTTTAGTCCAGATAATGTTTTAACAGATAGAAGAAAAAGACATTTGGGCACTATGGGCAATGACTATTTTACAATAGATTTTGATTTTGAAATTATCGGCAATATTTATGAAGATAAAGAACTATTTAATGTTAGTAAAGAACTATTGAAGGTTAAAAATGAGTGAGCATTTAATACAAGTCTATTATGACAATATAAATCAAATCAAAGCTAATATTGAATACGAAAAAGCAAAAATAAAGGCTTGCAAGCAATCAATAGAGGCGATGAAGAAATCTATTAAAATTTATCAAAATAAGATAAAAGAATTGGAGGGGAAAAATAATGTTTGAATATGCAATAAAAAATTTAGAAGAAGTAAGAGATTATATCTATGGTTTATATGGTAATACTATTTACGACAATACTAAATTAGCAAAAGAAAATAAAAAGAAATTAGAAGATTTAACATCAGCTATAATGGTTTTAAATAGCATAGGTAAAGACGATATTAAAAGTAGATTGCTAAATATCTTGCAAGAGAATTTTATGTTTAATTCTTATGGTGAATTTAATGAAATTGATACAGAACAATACAAAAATTGTATCAATTCAA
>Ga0078972_1009215_pt1 | contig 19707 bp, 17 predicted proteins | sample YelNatPaOPGAMG01_FD_67568 | JGI IMG/M metagenome (GOLD analysis project Ga0078972, IMG submission 67568) | Hot spring thermophilic microbial communities from Obsidian Pool, Yellowstone National Park, USA - OP-RAMG-01 (SPADES assembly) (version 2) | ecosystem: Environmental > Aquatic > Thermal...
TCGGCGTCATAGCGGTTTTTGCCGACCAGTTGCTCAAACTGGCAACCTGATGGATGAGAAAATCACCCTGAGCAAGAAACAAACACGATAGGCGCTTCTACAAGGCGCAAGGGATGGCTTAAAACTCAACAAAAAGCGTTCATGACTATTGGTTGAGCCCCAAAAAGCGCCCCGGTAAGCTCCCATGGCATGGGCTGCCAGTCAAAACTCAAAAAGTTTTGCAAAAGGCTCGACCGAGAAGTTTTTTTCTACTTTGTTGTCAGCGCTGCACCTGCTAATCTATAGCAAAAAAAGACGAGGCCCCGGTATGGAATTTGAACTAGGACTTGGCTACGACGAGTTGGAAATTGGAATGAAGGCATCTTTTTCCAAGACCATCACGGAAACGGATGTTATGTTGTTTGCTGGCATTACGGGGGACTTCAATCCGGTACACGTAAACGAGGAATTTGCCAAGATGACGCCTTTCGGCAGACGAATCGCCCATGGAGGCCTCCCCCAGAGTCTCATTGCTCCGGTGCTCGGCACGAAACTGCCCGGACTTGGGACCATAGCCCTCGAGATTACGACGCGATTCCGCGCCCCCACCTTTTTTGGAGACACCATCACGGCGACGGCTGAGGTGATTGAAAAGATGGAGGAAAAAAAACGCGTCAAATTGCGTCTATTGTGGACCAATCAACGTGGAGAGACAGTCGGGACGGGCGAGGCAATTGTGATACCGCCGCCAAAATTTTCGTGAAACAGGCTTTGACAGCATAAGACAGTGGATTTACGTGCGTCATCCCACGGAAAGGGAATACCATGCATAGTTCGAATGATTATTTTTCCGAGTCCCATAGAATACTGCGTGAAACAACGGCTCGATTCGTGGAGAAAGAAATCAAGCCCTATGTTGAAGAATGGGAAGAGGCGGGAGAATTTCCGAGAGAGCTTTACTCGAAGGCGGCTGAGGTTGGCATACTTGGCGTAGGCTACCCCGAAGAGTGGACGGGGATAGAGACCGACGTCTTTCACGAAGTAGTTGTATCCGAGGAACTGACGCGATCAGGCTCGGGAGGCATTTCCGCGGGGTTGATGTCCCACAGCATCGCGCTGCCCCCTATTCTTGCGTTGGGCAATCAGGAGCAAAAGGAGCGGTTCATCCCGCCCGTGCTCCGGGGGGAAAAGATAGCGGCTTTGGGTATCACGGAACCGGGCGGAGGATCGGATGTGGCCAATATTCGTACGAGGGCGGTACGCGAGGGCGATGAATACGTGATAAATGGCTCGAAGACCATGATTACCTCCGGCTGTCGTGCGGATTTTGTGACCATGGCCGTGCGCACCGGCGGCCCCGGACATCGGGGAGTGAGTCTTATCGTGGTGGAGACCGACAGGCCTGGTTTTACGGTCTCCAAGAAGCTTCGCAAAATGGGGTGGTGGGCTTCAGATACCGCGGAATTGGCCCTTGACGATGTGAGAGTCCCTGCCGCGAATCTCTTGGGAGAAGAGGGGGCCGGTTTTTACGGGATCATGCACAATTTTCAAAAAGAGCGGCTGTATCTGGCGCTTATGGCAAACACGACCGCAGAACTGGCCTTAGAATATTCGATCAATTATGCAGGCCAGAGGGAAGCCTTTGGCAGGCCGATTATCGGTTTTCAGGTCACCAGACACAAGCTTGTTGACATGGCCGTATTGATCGAAGTGAGCAAAGAATTCACATACCGCATCGCCGCGCGTATTCAACGGGGCGAAAACGTGATCAAAGAGATAGCCATGGCCAAGATATTCTCTGCGGAGATTTGCCAGAGGGTGTGCGACGCCGCAGTGCAGATACATGGGGGATACGGGTACATGCGAGAGTATCCTGTGGAAAGGCTCTACAGAGACAGCCGCATCCTGTCCATCGGCGGGGGAACCTCAGAGATCATGAAAGAGATCATCTCCAAGCTGATGTTTTCGTAGCATTTGCGGCTGGCCAGCGTTCTTGGAAAAAGCGCCTTTCTCGAGGGGCCAGAATTCAGCGCGAATTCGATGGTGCGGCCGTGATTTCGAGCGCATGGCCCCTCCGAAATGACAAGTGCAACCCTATCCTCTCTTTTGCCGTGGTCTGCCGAATGACTTGCGCAGTCCATGATGCGGAGGTCATCCGAACAGAAGCTTGCAGAATCCTTATAAAATGTTGCCTTTCCGAGGCGCTGCATCGTTTGCCCAAAAACTGGCCTGTCCCCGCGCCGATTTTCATTGCCATAGGGATCGTTTTCGTGTAACCAAAAGAGAGTCCTCAATACCAGTCGCGGGACGAAAGCCAATCCTGAGAGCGGGCGGTCCATTCTTCAAAAAAGCATATAAGCCGCCAACGGGTTTTCATCGACAAGCCCGGAGGTGGCCAGCGGTCATAGCGTAGGCAATCAACCAGTTTAACCAACCTCGTGAGGGAGTGAAACAAAGGAGGTCGCGTGATGAACATCAGAAGGACTGTACTTGCACTTTCGATGGCGCTTTTGCTGATTGGGGGGGCAGCGTGGGCGGCAGATGTACCCGGCGTTACGGACACCGAAGTCGTCATCGGCTGCACGACCCCGCTTTCTGGTCCTGCAGCTCTATGGGGGACCACCGGGATGGGCATGAAGGCGTGGGCCGATTACATCAATGATCAAGGCGGTATCCACGGCCGAAAAATCAAGTTTATCATGAAAGACGATGCCTATAATCCCACCCGCGGAATGGCGAATCTTCAGGAGATGAAGGGCAGTGTCTTTGCGGTCTGCGGCGTACTCGGAACCGCGATCCTCAATGCATCCAAAGATTTTTACGCGGAAAACAAACTCCCCTTGATTACAGCCTATGCGGATATCCGCATCTGGCAGGCCATGCCGAGGGAAAAACTCAAGTACGTCTTTATTGCTTATCCGGATTACGGGGACGAAGCAGAATACCTTGCAAAGTATGCAATGGAAAAGCTCGGCGCCAAGAAGATTGCGCTCTTTTACCAGAATGACGACTATGGCAAGCATGCCTTGGAAGGGCTCAACAAGGCGCTGGCAGAAAGCTCCGGCAAGGCGCAACTTGTTGGCGCTGTTCCCTATGAGCTGTCGGAGAGAGCCCTTGGCAACCACGCGCTCAAACTAAAAGAGAGCGGCGCGGACACTGTGCTCATCTACACCACCCCTACTCACGGGGCGTTGATCCTCAAAGAAATTCACAAGATCGGGTACAAACCAAAGGCGCTCACTACCTTTACGCTTGGCGATCCCATCATGTACAAGTTGGCAGGAGAGGCCTGGGAAGGTACCTATATAGCCCTCCCTGGAAACTCAGGTCTTCCCGGCGCCGATCCCGAGGCAGATCGCGTTGTGGACATCCTCTTAAAATATGACCCAAGCCTTAAGGGCAAGGAATATCTCGCGTTGTTCGGCGCGGTGTCAATGATGCATGCAGTCGAAGGATTGAAGAATGCGGGACGTGACCTGACGCCTGAAGCCCTGGTGAAGGGTATGGAAATGATAAAAGATTGGAAGCCTGAAGGTCTCGGGGCGCCAGTGACGTATGGCCCTGATCGAAGGCATGGGGTCAACGCATCCCGGATGAGCCAGGCCAAAGGCGGCAAGCACGTGCCTCTGGAAGAGTTCACGATTTTCAAGCCCCGGTTCTAGCTCATGGCGCTGCTGCAAGTCGCCAACTTATTCATAAGTTTCGGGGGGCTAAAGGCGCTGTCAGGGGTCAACCTCTCGCTGGAGGACAACGAGATCCTGACAGTGATAGGTCCCAACGGATCAGGCAAAACGACCCTGTTCAATTGCATTTCGGGGATATATCGCCCAAACGCGGGAGAGATCATCTTCAATGGCGAGAACATTGTCGGGGTCTCTCCCGGCCGCATCGCCGAGCGCGGCATCGCCCGCACTTTTCAGAATCTCCGGCTGTTCATGCATATGGACGTGGTGGACAATCTGATGCTCGGACGACACATCAGATTTCGCCGCAATCCGCTGCATGCGTTTCTTAGAATGCGGCGCGAAGAGATACGTCATCGGGAAGTCGTCGAGGAGCTCATCGATTTTCTCGATCTTCAGGCCTACCGCCGCTTGCTTGTCGGTGACTGTCCGTACGGCGTCCAGAAAAGGGTAGAGATAGGGAGGGCGTTGGCAACGGAACCAAAACTCCTTCTCTTGGATGAACCCATAGCAGGGCTTACCTCTGAAGAAAAAGAAGAATCAGCGTACCGGATTACCGAGATACGAGGTCGTTTTAAGACAGCAATATTGCTTGTGGAACACGACCTTAGAATCGCCTCGAAGTTGGCGGATAGGATGATCGCCTTTGATCTCGGACTGAAAATTGCCGAGGGCAGACCTGAAGAAGTCCAGCGACACCCGGAGGTAGTCCGGTCGTACCTGGGGGAAGGGTAAGCATGGCCGACAAAAAGGACTACGACGCGCTTCTCAAAATAGAGGGCATCGAAACCCTGTATTTTGACAGGATATATGCCTTGCACGGCCTTTCTCTCAAGGTCAGACAGGGGGAAATCTTTACTGTACTTGGCCCAAACGGAGCAGGAAAGACAACGCTGCTTAAGACTATTGCGGGTCTGCTCAAGGATCAACCCAAGAAAGGGCTCATAGAGTTCCAAGGCAAAAGGATCCACCGATTGGCGCCGGAAAAGATTTCCTCCATGGGTATTGTGTATGTGCCGGAGGATCGAGGTCTTTTTCGAGAGCTTTCTGTAGGCGAAAACCTGGAACTGGGATGCTGGGGCCGCCGTGAACGGGATGCGAAAGATGACATGGAGCGGGTCTTTGGCTTGTTCCCTATCCTCAAGACGCGGCGAGACCAGCAGGCAGAGACGCTCTCCGGCGGCGAACAACAGATGTTGGCCATTGCCCGAGCCCTTCTGCGGCGGCCGACGCTGTTGATGCTGGATGAGCCATCGCTGGGTTTGGCGCCCATGGTGGCTCGTACCGTTTACGACGCCTTGTTGCAGGTGAGCCAAGGTGGTACCACCATTCTTCTCGTGGAACAAAATGCGCGCCTTGCACTGAGTATTGCCCATTACGGTTACATTATGGAAAGCGGCAGGATTGTATTGGAAGGGACGGCAGAAGAGCTTTCTCAAAACGAGGACGTGCAAGAGCTTTACCTCGGATTGGGTGGAGAAGCTGCGGCGTCTCCTAAAGGCTGGCGTCTGTACAAGAAGAGAAGGAGATGGTGATGGCAGAGGCGCCTTCGACCTTTCCAGAACTGTTTTTCAGGCAAGTTGCGAACAAGGGCGACGCCACGGCGCTGAGGCACAAGGAGTATGGCATCTGGAAACGCATCTCCTGGCGTCAGTATGGGGACATGGTTGTCGAGGTTGCGGCGGGCCTCCTTGCCTTCGGCCTCACACGCGGAGACAAGGTCGCCATTTTGGGCGACAACTGCCCTGAATGGCTCGTATGTCACATTGCGACGATGACAGTGGGCGGGGTGACGTGCGGCGTATATCCCACGTCCGCGCCGGAGCAGATAGCCTATGTGGTGGGGCACTCGGAATCGAAGCTCCTGTTCGTGGAAAACGAAGAACAAGTTGATAAGGTCCTGCAAATACTACCCGATCTCAAGGTGACGACCGTGGTGGTATGGGACCCAAAGGGACTCTGGGGATTTAGTCATCCGGGAATCATCTTTTATGACGAGTTCCTCGCCAAGGCCCGTGAAAAACTTCGCGATGAACCGAGATGTGTGGAAGAAGCGCTTCAGCAGGTGCAGCCAGACGACACCGCGATGATCATTTATACGTCAGGCACCACGGGGCGTCCCAAAGGCGCCATGATCTCGCACCGCAATATCCTCGGCATCACCGAGAGTTTCATGTCCGTCAATCAGGCTACTGACGCAGACGAAATGGTCTCCTACCTCCCTTTGGCGCACATCTACGAAAATCTCATGTCCCTCTTCCAGGCTGTGTGGGCGGGCGGAACGGTCAATTTCGTGGAGAGTATGGACACGTTAGCCCAGAATCTCAGAGAAGTCTCGCCGACTATCTTTGCCAGTGTGCCTCGAATCTGGGAAAAATTTGCGTCCATGATCGAGATACGGATGTCAGATTCCACCCCCCTGAAGAAGGCGCTTTATCGGTTAAGCGTTTTGGTGGGGATGAAGTATGTGCGAACCCCAAAAGGCAGTGGAGCTCGATTTTTGTGGTCTCTTGCCTACTGGCCGCTCTACTGGCTTGTACTGTGCCACCTCAAAAGACAGCTCGGCTTCGAGCGTATAAGGTGGGCGGTCTGCGCAGCCGCGCCAGCCTCGCCTGAGCTCTTCGAATTCTACAACGCGCTCGGCATCCCTTTGCGCGAGGGGTACGGACAGACAGAATCCACGGGGGTCATTGCATTACAAAGGATAGATCGCCCGCGTTGGGGATATGTAGGGGAACCCGTGGATGCCATGGAAGTCAAGATCGCGGACGACGGAGAGATCCTTGTGAAGGGAGTGGGGGTATTTCAGGGTTATTTTAAGGACCCGGAGTTGACGGCCGCTACTATTAAGGATGGCTGGCTTTATACCGGCGACGTGGGCGCGATGGACGATGGCTTTCTGAAGATTATGGATCGTAAGAAAGACATTCTTATCACTGCGGGCGGTAAGAATATTACGCCGGCGTTTATCGAAAATAAGCTCAAATTTAGTCCTTATATTCAAGACGCTGTCGTCATCGGAGAAAGAAGAAAGTATCTCGTAGCCCTCATACTTATCGATGAAGATAACGTCACCAAATACGCCCAAGACAATCGCATTCCCTTTACGACTTTTGCCGATCTCACGAAAAATCCAGATATCAATAAGTTGATCGAGCAAGAGGTTTCCAAGGTAAACAAGACCTTGTCCCAGGTGGAAAGCATCAAGAAGTTTGCGCTGTTGCCTCGACGTTTTTACGAAGAAGACGGCGACGTCACTCCCACGAAGAAAGTAAAGAGGCGCTTCCTCGAACAACGTTACGCGGATTTGATCGAATCCCTATACAAACACTGAGCAGAGAGAATGGATTTAATAGAGAGCTATCGTGAGGAACTGCAGCTTGTTCGAAAGACCTGGACCAGGATCTGGGTCAGCGGCATTGTGATCGCCTTGGCGATGCTTCCATGGTGGGCGCCAGAGCATATTGCCTACCTTGCGACCATAATCTGCATCTATGCAATCGGCATTCAGGGGCAGAATCTGCTCATCGGCTATACCGGCCAGATTTCCTTTGGTCAGGCAGGCTTTGTTGCCATCGGCGCCTATACATTCGGGCACCTCTCACGATTGGGCATTCCTTGGCCAGTCGCGCTCTTGAGCGCTGGAATCGTTTCCAGCCTTTTTGGCGTCATTGTGGGCTTCCCTTCTTTGAGGCTCAAAGGCCCCTATTTGGCCATTGCCACCATGGGATTCGGCATCGCGGTCTATCAGACGTTTGCCAACTCGGAACTCCTTTCCGGGGGACGGATGGGCCTTACCATCGGCAAGTTAGAGCCATTTTGGGGCATCTCCAAGGTGACGTTCAATTACTACTTCAATTTCGGCATCGCGCTGGTGTTCACCCTCTTGTCATACAACATCATATCATCGTATATGGGGCGCGCCTTCATTGCCATTCGCGACAACGACATCGCGGCAGAGGTTATCGGCGTTAACCTTACGAATTACAAGCTCCTGTCCTTTGCGATCAGCTCTTTTTACACCGGCGTTCAAGGGGCTTTGTACGCGCAATTCCTCGGCTTCCTCGAACCCAATATGTTCACCTTCATGGAATCCATCACCATCTTCGTGGCTGTTATCATCGGCGGTCTCGCGTCAGTCGAGGGAGCGATCATGGGCGCGGCGTTTGTCATCCTCGTGCCGCATGTGTTCAGCTCGTTTAAGGAAATGGTTCCAGTGGTGTTCGGGATAACCATTCTTATTGTATTGATCTTTGAACCAATGGGATTAGCTGGCCGTTGGCTCAAGACGCGCCTTTATTTTCGCAACTGGCCTTTCCGATAAAAAGGCATTTCAAGGGGAGCTCTTGAATGGACCAGTTATTGCAATACACGGTCACGGGTTTGTCAACGGGGAGCGTTTACTCCCTCGTCGCCATCGGACTGGTGGTAATCTACCGCTCAACCCGGATACTCAACTTCGCCCATGGAGACATTGCAACGGTGGGGACATTCGTTGCCTTTGCCTTGTTGGCGAGGCAAATCCCCTTTAGCCTATCAGCGCTGGTAGCCGTATTTGCAGGCGCTGTCGTGGCAATGATTTTTTATTTCGTCATCCTCGTGCCCGCCCAACGTCGGGACGCGACGCAGCTTGGCCAAATCATCTTAACGCTCGGTCTCGGACTCATCCTACAAGGGGGAGTGCTCTATTTCGGCGGCACTGAACCGCACTCCTTTCCCTTTCCACTATCGGAGTTCACCCTGTACCAACTGGGTCCCATGAGCATCAGCCAGTTGAGTCTAGGAACTCTCGTAATAAGCTTGTTGGTGTCTTTGCTCTTCTACCTTCTCGTTCAGAAGACCAAGATAGGGCTGGCCATGAGGGCTACCTCGGAGAATCTGCCAGCGGCCCAGACCCTGGGGATTCCCACGAGACGAGTGCTCGCCTTTTCGTGGGGGCTGGCCGCTGGTCTGGGCGTGTTGGCAGGTCTGTTCCTTGCGCCCGCTCTCCTCATTGACCCGTTTTTTATGCTGGAGCCATTTCTCAAAGGGTTCGCGGCAGCCATCCTCGGCGGACTGAACAGTCTCCCCGGCGCCATTGTGGGCGGCCTTATCCTTGGGGTCGCCGAGGCTTTAGCAGGCGGCTTTCTCTCAATTGCCTTCAAAAACACGCTTGCTTTCATTATCATCATTGTGGTGCTTCTGGTGCGGCCGGAAGGCCTGCTCGGCGAGGAGTTCAAGGAGCGCGTGTAAGACGGGCGGCTTGACTTTATGGCAGGGATGAGAGATGCAGCAATGCGTTGGCCAAAGGTAGCCGCGAGCGCTCTTGCGTCCGCTTTGTCCTGAGAGGCGAATACGAGTAGGAAGCGCAATGACGGAAAAGAACCTTCTTCAGCTCTTAGAAACCACTGCCGCCAGACTGGGCGTCGAGATACGGTACGAAAACCTGACCCTGCCCTGCGGCAGAACCCAGGGAGGATACTGCAAATTTGAAGGGAAGCCCCTCATCATCATAGATAAAAAGCTATCCCAGCGCCGGAAAATTGCCATAATTGCAAAGGGACTCCGCCGCATAGACGTGGGGAGCGTCTTTGTCCCGCCTGCGGTGCGACGCGTTCTCGACGTCGGTCAATCATAGTCTTTCCATGATTTTTCCGCGGCCAAAGACTCTTTCTTCTGACGGCGTTTGAAGGCGCTCACGAATTCGATGAAGCAGCCCTCATTTGCATGAAAATTCAGATAACTATGGCGCTCTGAAAAAGTGATGGCGCGCCCCCTTCTTGAGCATAGCTACCACAGCCGCAACACCTTCTTGTCTCCCCGCATTTCGGCTCTCACCTTTTCGATATGGCGTAGGGCCGCAAACTCCCGTTCAACTACCTTGGCGTCTGCGCCAACCTTTTCAACGAGAACGGGGAATTCTACCCCGCCTGTTTCCTCAAGCGCCTGGAGAATCTTCTTCTGGATGTCGTTGAGCTGAAGACCGCCTCCTTTACTTTCTGCTATCGATTTCGCGGTATAGACAGCCCACGGATCGCATGTCCGAGCAGGAGACAGCGCATCCATGTAGCAATCATCGCAGAGGTTTTGTCCATAGTATTCTCTCGCATCGCCTTCGGGGATATCTTGGTTACACCTGTCGCATTTCATGAGTTCCTCGCGGGTCTGAAACTGTTTGCATTCATTCTTTTCTGTCGCGTCTTTTCTGTCAAGGTGGGATACGCCCCATGTTGACAAAACGCCAACTGTGGTATGCTCAAAATGTGACGTCGGTACAGATCAATTTTCCAGGGCAGTAGGTAACTAGGCTCCGTAAGACGCATACTTTTGTGCGCTGAACAAGACATTATCTAGCGCCCCTCACCATGTCTTCGTGAGGATTCCCATGGTCAAGCTTTTTGCGTTGGTGGTCTGTATGGTCCTCGGTTGCGGTTCACTTTTTCCGATGTATGCCGAGGCTCAGGAAAAAGGACTTAGGCGCGTGTCGCTCCTGCCGCAATGGATACCTCAAGCCCAGTTTGCGGGATACATGGCAGCCCTGGAGAAAGGGTTCTACCGAGACGCGGGGATCGATCTCGAGCTCCTGCAAGGGGGACCCGGTGCGCCCCCTTTTGAAATGCTGGCGGCAGGGAAGGCGACGTTCTGCACCTGCTGGCTCTCCAGCGCAATACAAGAACGGGCTTCCGGGAAAAAGATTGTGTGTCTTGCCCAGATCATTCAGCGTTCCTCCCTCATGCTGGTGGCCAGACCACACATAAAGGTCCCGGAAGATCTGCACGGCAAGAAAGTAGGCCTGTGGGCAGGGCACTTCTACCTGCAGCCCATGATGTTTTTCCGGAAGCACGGCGTCGCTGTTGAGGTTGTCCCGAATTACTCTTCAGAAGCTTTGTTTCTCAAACGCGGCGTCGATGCCATGGCGGCGATGTGGTACAACGAATACCACTCGATCCTCAACAGCGGCATAAACCCCGACGAACTCACAGTTTTTTTCCTGCATCAGTCAGGCCCCAATTTCCCTGAAGACGGCCTCTATACCATAGCAGACACATACGAAGCCGATCCCCAAATGTGCAAAGATTTTGTTGCGGCGTCCCTCCGTGGTTGGCAATGGGCCTTCGAACACGAGGAAGAAGCCCTTGATATAGTGCTCAAGCACGCCAATGAGGCGCACACCGGCTCAAACAGACCTCATCAGCGCTGGATGCTCAACAGGATGAAGGATCTCATCCTCTCTCCTGAACAGACGGGCGGTATGGGCAAATTGAACCCCAAAGACTACAAGTATGTGGGGCATACGCTCAAAGAACACCATCTCATAGAAGAGATCCCTGCCTTCGAGGATTTCTATCAGGGGCAGCCATGACCAAGGTATTTCACAGTAGTGTGAAACTTAAGATCACTGTGCTGGTATGGCTTGGGAGTCTGGTAGTCCTCGGCGCGGTGTTGAGCTATAGCTACGCGCAGACGCGCCGAATCATACTTGCCGAGGCAAAAGAAGTCGCCCTGAATGTGACCGCGGCGGCAGCAAATAAAGTTGAGCAAGACTTTCGGGCCGTGCAGAAAGTTGCCCTCAATTTGGCGCTCACCTTACAGAGTTGCGGGACGGACTCTAACGAGCTGGAACTGTTGACGTTGCTTCGAGGAGCTGTTCAAAAAAATGCTGAAGTATTCGGGGCAGCCGCAGCGTTTGAACCGCACGCATTCAAAGCCGACCTCATCTCCTTTGCGCCATACTACTACAAGACCCCCAACGGCTTAGCCTACGAGCAACTAGGGTCCCAATCGTACAATTATTTCCAGAAGGATTGGTACCACGTACCAAAGATTTTGAACAAACCAATCTGGGCTGCGCCGTATTTTGATGAAGGCGGGGGAAACATCCTTATGACGACCTATTCCGTCCCCTTTTACAAACGGAATGAGGATCAATCATCTGAGGAGAGGTCAACGGAGAATTTTCGCGGCATCGTCACAGCCGATGTCTCCTTGGCGTGGTTAAACCAGGTCGTTGAATCCATTCCGGTGGGGCAGACAGGATACTGTTTCATCATCTCGGATACCGGAACCTTCGTTGCCCACAAAAACCCGAAATTGGTCATGCGGGAATCGGTGTTCAGCGTCGCGGAGGAACGAAAAAGTCAGTCCTGGCGGGATGTCGGACGAGCAATGATACGAGAAGCTCAGGGATTTGTGGACTTGAGGGATGAGCTCGGAGACGCAGCCTACCTCGCCTATGCACGGATTCCTTCGCCGGGCTGGGTGGTGGGCGCAGTCTTCCCCAAATCTGAGCTCCTTTTTGAGGTGGTCAATCTCCACAAGGCAACCGTGGTCATGGCCATCGGAGGAAGTTTGCTCTTGCTGCTGGCAAGCTTGCTCGTCGCACGATCCATCGCCGCGCCTTTGCGCGACATGGCAGCCGCTACAGACAGAATCGCGTCAGGAGACCTCGATATTGACCTTTCCGATATAAAGAGCACCGATGAAGTAGGCCAGCTTGCCCAGGCCTTGACCCATATGGCTGCGGGACTCAAGGAGAGAGACTTTATTCGCGATACCTTCGGACGGTACCTGACCAAGGAAGTCGTCAATCGTCTTCTGGAATCCAAGGACGGTCTCCGTCTTGGAGGCGAGAGTCGAGACATATCCATGATTATGTCTGATCTCAGGGGTTTTACGGCCATGACGTCGAGTATGAAACCTGAGCAGGTCATAACGTTTCTGAACCGCTATTTAGCCAAGATGGTCGATATTCTCATAGAATTTCGCGGCACCATCGACGAGATTATCGGCGACGGCATTCTCGCCTTCTTCGGCGCGCCAGAACCGCTCGATGACCATCCCGCGCGTGCTGTGGCGTGCGCGATCAAAATGCAGCTCGCGATGAATGAGATAAATAGAATAAATGAATCAGATGGGCTGCCGCATCTCGAGATGGGAATAGCCGTCAACACAGGAAAAGTGGTGGTGGGAAACATCGGATCCGAGAAGCGCTCCAAATACGGCGCGGTCGGCTCTCAGGTCAATTTCACAGGCAGAATGGAATCCTTCACCGTAGGCGGCCAGATATTGGTGAGCAAGGCTACGTATGACAGGCTTGCGGATTCACTTGTCGTGAATAAGGTCCTGCAGGTAGAGATGAAAGGGGTCCCAGGGCTCGTCGAACTCTATGACGTCCGGGGCATCAAGGGAAGCTACAACCTGCAGTTGCCGGACAGGTACACAGAGCGGGTTCCTCTCGAAGAAGGGATCGCCGTCCAAATAGACCTCTTGGATCAAAAGACTGTGTCGAGCGTGGAAGCCACTGGCAGGATCACGAGCGTTTCACCTACATCCGCTGTGCTCATCATGGAGCATCAAATTCGACAATGGGACGACCTGAGACTGCGTTTGATCAGGGACGTTCACCAACATATACAGGGTGATGTGTATGCAAAAGCGGTTGAAGTGAGCAAGACCGACCAAGGCTACCGGGTTGTCGTGCGTTTCACCTCCTTGTCTCCAGAGGTGTATGCGATATTCAGGGAGGCAACCATGCGAGGAACCCCGGAGCGAAGTTCCTGAAACGCGGCTGGATGCGCATCTTGAAGGGACTGCCTTGCAGCGGTTCCCGAAAGCGAGCGCGGATTGGACAAGGGCTTGACTCATGGATTCGTGTTCGCTGGGATTGCTGCGTCGCCTTTGGCGCCTCCCAATGACAAGAGTCCCTGGCGTGTCATTGCCAACGAAGCCACTCAATCTCTTGATAACTTTCGGCAATGACGGAAGTCTTTCAAGCTGTACTCAAGTGGGCTACATTCCAGATGGATACACGATGCCATCCAAAGGAGAATAGGGTGAAAGAAATCAAGACAGTAGCGATATTGGGGGCAGGCGCCATGGGGTCGTTCTATGCATCGAGGTTCTTCGATGCGCCGGCTCTTTTCCCAATCTTTGTCGCGCGAGACGCACGGTATGAGCGCCTCAAAACTGACGGCGTTGTCGTCAACGGGAAGCATTACGCGATCCCGGTTGTTCATCCGGATCATGCAGCCGAACCTGTCGATCTGGTGATTGTCGCGGTGAAAGACTACCATCTCGAAGAAGCTGCTCATGACCTCAAAAAGGTGGTTGCCGAACACACCACCATCCTGTCGGTCATGAACGGCCTCGACAGTGAAGAATATCTCTCGTCGGTCTATGGCAAGGACAAGGTGCTGTACGCCATAGCCCTGGGAATAGATGCGGTACGCGAAGGCAATTCCATGACATACACCAATCCAGGGAAGGTTTATTTTGGCGAGGCCCAGAACCCACGGCCAAGCCAACGGAGCCTTGCCGTGCAACATGCCTTTGACAGGGCAGGAATACCGAACGAAATTCCACCTGACATGATCCGGATGCTGTGGTGGAAATTTATGATCAACGTAGGCATTAACCAGGCGTCTGCGGTCATGCGGATACCATACGGCGTATTTCAATCGTCTGCGGATGCCCAGGGTCTCATGGAAGACCTGATGCGTGAAGTCCTCACGCTTGCGCAGAAAGCTGGCGTCAACCTTACAGAACAAGACCTCGAAGACTGGTATGGCGTCCTCGGGACCCTGTCGCCCCAGGGAAAAACTTCCATGCTTCAAGATATCGAGGCTGGGAGACAAACCGAGGTGGAAATGTTCGCGGGGAAGGTCGTCGAGATGGGGCAAAAATACATGACGCCAACGCCGGTCAATCGCACGGTGCTGAGGATAATCAAGGTCATAGAACAGCAGCCACAATAACACCGGCCCTGAGAGCGATTGCCGGAACAATTGTGTGACTGTCGAGGCATTTCTTTCCACAAGCCCCGTTGCGCGTCAACCACGAGCCTCGATCGTTTTTGTCGCCATGAGAGGCGTGTTTTGTCATTCCCAACGAATGTGCGAAAACACGCCGCCCCCCTGTCATTTCGAAGGAGCGCCCCCGAACGAATGTGAGGGGCTGCGACTGAGAAATCTTTTCCCCAAGGCCAAGATTTCTCGCTTCGCTCGAAATGACAGAAAAAGGTGCTCGAAATGACATGGTTGAAAACGGGCGACATGACATGAAAAGGACGGTCCCAGAGGACAGAAAAAGGACGCTCGACATGACCTCGAGCTACTGCTCCCCGAGGCACGAGATGGCGGCGGTCTGCCACAGCGATTTCGGATCTGCTACGCGATGTGTTCTGCAAGAAGCAGGCTGAATTCCTCCATCACCGGCGATGCCTGCTCAAAGATGTTTTCGACCTTGTTGAAATCAAACATTCTAACGTCTCTTATTTCAAAGCGGATGAAGATATCCGGTGAATGATGTTTCATTCGCTCTCCAAGCGCTGCCATTTGCATGATGTCAAAGGTCCCGAGGATGGATTCTAGGACTCCCGGGGGATCGGTTCGGTCAGAGGCGCGTGGCTTGGCGACGCTCACCGCGATGGACAGCTCACAGCGGCCCAGGATATGGTCGTATGGCACAAGGTTCACGATGCCGCCATCAACGAGAACCCTGTCTCCAATACATACGGGAGCAAATATACCCGGTACAGCCATGGATGCCTGTATGGCGGGGAGGAGTTCGCCTGCATCGAAAACCACCTCAGCGCCCCGCCAGAAGTCGGTTGCCACCACTATCAACGGTATCTCGAGTTTCTCGAAGGTATCTCGACCTATCTCGCCCAGAAGGTAGTTCAAGAACTTGTCAGCCCTCACGAGCCCCCCGCGACCAAATTCGATGGAGAAGGCGTCCAGCCACTTCAGGAGGTCCCCCCTTTTTTTCAGGACATCCGGCCAAGCATCGCTCTTGAGGATGACATGGTCGCTCATACGTTCCCTTATGGTACTGCCGGACATGCCAGAGGCGTAGAGTGCGCCAACAATGGCCCCCATGCTCGTACCGGATATGATGGTTGGCTTGCAGCCAAGGTTGTCCAATGCTTCGAGTACGAGTACGTGGGCGAGTCCCCGAACGCCGCCCCCGCCTAGCGCCAAGCCAATTCTTTTCATGTCAGCGTCCTTCCCCGGCCGGGTCGCCCCGAGGTTGCCATGCCTCTCGCAACCGCGGAGCCTTTATAGCCCTGTTAATCGAGAACAACGTAAGAATCGAGGTGCGTGAAATACAACCCTTTTTCCTTGACGCCTTGCTGGGTAATACTGGCCCACGCCTCCGCATACGCCAATACTTGGCCGCGGTATTTTTCCACAAACTGCTCTAGGGATGTCTCAGGGATCCTGTCTGTCTTGTAATCGACGAGGACCCATCCGTCGTCTTCCTGAAACACCAGGTCGATCACGCCCTTCAATATAAGCGGTTGACTTGCGGACGAGTCCGCGGAATCAGTGACGCGCATCTGAAAAGGGGTTTCCGTCATCACGCGTCGAGACTGTTTTGCCCTAACCCAAAGGCGTGATGACATTACCTTTTGCACGGCGACAATACACGATGGAAGGAGTTCAACGTCCAATCCGATTTGAGTGAGGACCGTTCGAGCGGCTTGTTCCAGGTCAATGCCATGGCGCGCCATTGCCGCTTCCAATAAAGCATGAATTGCTGTTCCCCACTGGGTCCCTTGATCTTGCGCAGCAAGGGGAATGTCGTCTGAAACAACGGCTCGCTCCTTGACTCCTGACGACTGGTACGACGGACGTTGCACGCATTCCCACTTCTGTCGAAGCTGGGCCCGGACCCTCAACGCCTCGTCCTCTGGGATTTCCTCTGGGACGGGCGCCGCCCTGCCGCGATCTTGCTGAAACGGGCCAGCCCATTCGGGCGCTTCTTCGAGCGCGTCTGAAAACATGACCCACGGATGCCGTTTCTTTCCCTTGTCAAGCTGCGAGATAGTGAGCAGACATCCTGCACGTGTGGCGGCCACATACAGGAGCCGCAGAAACTCAGCTCGTTGAAAATCGCTTTCCCGCTGGGCATACTGGTCCCAGTCAACGGGCTGCGCGAAGATCTCGGGATTATTCCCCATCGGCTGCGCCGAATGTACCGCAAAATAGCCGCGGACTTTGCTGCCGCTCCTGTCTATATGGATGAGCGGCGGCTTGTCGAAGCTGCCGGAGGGATCGGCCAGGAAGACGATGGGGGCTTCCAGTCCTTTCACCTTGTGAAGGTTCATGAGCCGAACCGCAGATCCGCTTATCGTCATCGCGGGAATCGCGTCATGGGTTTGCGTCTTTGTCACGAGCGCGTACAAGGCCTCCCGCGCGTCGTTGGCGGTGAGCAGGCGAGGCGACGATTTCCGAAGCCATTCCAATGTCTTGAATAACGCGCCAGCCTTGAGGTTGCCGCCTGTATCTACCGCGGCATGAATCAGCAGGCCCACGTCCTCCACGATCTTTTCCAGGGCCGGAATCATCGGCAGATGTACTAACCACGAACGATACCTCTGCATCCGGGCAAAGGCGTCAGAAAAGAGTTGCGCGGTGGGAGGATCAAGGTCTTGCGGCGGCTCAGATTCAAAGGAAAAGACGCCGCCCTTTGTCTTGAAATCGTAGAGTTGATGGTCGCTTAGGCCAAACAAGGGCCCCCTCAGTACGGCCAGAAAGGCAACCGGATTGTGGGGTTCCACAAGACTAGAGACCACCGAATGCAGGATCAATACCTCTTCAGTCTCGTTCACCGTCGCGCTGCCGGTCACTTCATGAGGAATGTCAAGTTCCTGAAGCGCTTTGGCGTAGAGATGAAGATGCTTCAAGCGAGGGGTGATGATCAGAAAATCGCCCGGCTCAACGGCTCGGTAGGCGCCGCTCCCATTGGCAGGTTTGATTGGAATCTCGATCTTCTCGTCCAATAGGGAGCGAATAATAGACGCTATTCTATGGGCGTCCACCTCGATCGCGGACCGCTGACCGTCTTTATCCGGTGAGACGCGCAGGGTCCGAATTCCGCAGAGACTACCTGGCTTCGGCTCAGGGAGGACTTTCTGGAGAGCGACATAGGAGGGAGACGTCCCCTGGGGCTGCTCCGCAAAGCGCTTGGAAAAGAAATCGTTCACCCAGTCGATGAGCGGGCCGACAGTCCTGAAATTTGCGGAAAGGGGAATGATTCGTCCGCCGCTCTCGCGAACGATCTCTTTCACCTGTTCGTACGTGATGATGTCTGCTCTCCTAAAGCGGTAAATGGACTGTTTCGGGTCGCCGACCACGAAGAGGGACCCAGGCACGGGTCGGCACTTCCTCCAGTCGGTTTCGCAAGGGTCGTCGGCCGTTATGTAGAGTAGTACCTCGGCTTGAATCGGATCGGTATCCTGGAATTCGTCAACGAGAATATGGGTGTATCGTTTTTTGAAATACTTTCGGATAGTGGGGTTTTTTTGGAGCATCCGCGCGGAGTACAACAGGAGGTCCTGAAAATTCAGCTTGCACAACTCTAATTTTTTGGTGGAGTACCGATCCAGCGCTGATAACAACGCCTCTATGACTACAGGGTATCGAAATTCTCTCCACTTCTTCAAAAGAGGCGCTGAGACCTGCTCAATGAAATCGGTCAGCCTCGCCAGTTCAGCTTTTGCCTGCTCCTGTCCCCATGGCCAGGTTCGCGGCGCGTTTTTGACGGGCTTGAACTGACTCAACACATCGATGAGTTGAGGCGCAGACCTAATGTGAGACGCCTGCCGAAATGCCAGGACGACGCGCTCAAACACTGTGATGAGAGGGTCTTTAGGGGAATCGTCGGGAAAGTCACGCACCAGCGGCTCGATGTGATCGACCATAGCCTCCAATTCCATGACTGCCGGCTCCAAGTCAGGCATGGCGAGCTGCTCCGCCGGCCATTCTTCCACGTCCTGGTAGTCGCAGATCGTTTGGAATGAGGCGCCGAGGTCCTCGAGTTGAAGGCCGAGGTCTTCGAGCCGCCCGAGAATAGGGTCTTGGGACCAATATGCGTCCTCCACAAAGTCCTGCCAGACTCGAGATCGAATGCGCTGGTCCTCTTGTTCGTCAATCTCTTCAAAGTCTATGGGGAGTCCGGCTTCAAGGGGACGTTCTCTCAAGATGCGGCTGCAAAATGAATGAATAGTACCGATAAAACATCGATCCAAGGACAGTATTGCGCGTTCCAATCTCGTTTTTTCTTGGCCGGAGGCTCTGCTGGCCTCGACCTGCAAGACCCTGTGAAAACGGTCAGCCAATTCAGCGGCGGCTTTGCGCGTGAAGGTCACCGCAGCTATCCTGTCAACTGTGGCGACGCCCGCAGCAAGGAGCCTTACCATGCGTCCGACGATGCTGGTCGTCTTGCCAGTGCCTGCCGCAGCTTCCACAAGAATCGTGGAACCAAGCTCTTTGAGGATGGCGTCACGTTGTAATTGATCAGGCGGAGCGAGCAGCGACTTCATGGAGCGTCTCTCGAAACTTGTAAACCCATTACAAAGTGTTCCGAATCCATCGAAATTCCGCGAGGGATTCGTTGGCTTGATTGGATATTTTTGTCTGAGACTGACGGGCCGCAGTCTCTACATCGCCGCACACTGCCGCATATTCACAGAATTGGCAGTCCTCTTTGGCGTTGTTCGTTGCGGGGAAGCATCCTCGACGCATCAAGCGACAAAGCGCGCTCACAATTTCGTTGCCTTTGCAAACGCTGTCTTCAGCGCTGACGATGCGCAGCCCACGGCCCTTCGCGCTCGGGAAATAGTATCCAAATTTATGGACTCTTGCCTCAGGGGCCAGCCGCTTTCTGACGAGGGCGGCGACGATGGCCGTATAGAGGGCGTGCTGAAGGTTCCGGCCCTGATGAAACAGATCGTTCCCACGGTATCGGTATGTCCCGCCCGTCTTGTAGTCCCAGACAATGTATCCTTTTGCCGCGTCGTTGGTTGACTCGTCGATCCTATCCACCCTCCCTTGGATGCGGATGAAGACCCCTGGTTCGATCTCGAGAACTTCTGTGGTCTCCTGATCGAGGACGCTCAAGGACCCTGATTTTCGTAGGCCAATGGCCACTTCCACAAATCGGGGGATCGACGAATGTGACGCAATCTCTTCTTCCACAAGGAATATGTCAGCAGCGCGTTCGAGGAGCCTTATCTGACGGTGGAAGGCGCTCAGACTGGGAGGCGGGTGATCTCTTTTGGCCT
>Ga0078972_1009216_pt1 | contig 19706 bp, 12 predicted proteins | sample YelNatPaOPGAMG01_FD_67568 | JGI IMG/M metagenome (GOLD analysis project Ga0078972, IMG submission 67568) | Hot spring thermophilic microbial communities from Obsidian Pool, Yellowstone National Park, USA - OP-RAMG-01 (SPADES assembly) (version 2) | ecosystem: Environmental > Aquatic > Thermal...
CTTATTATAGGCTACAAACTGAGGAGGATACTTCTCTCATATTTGGAGGATTAGGAAGAAGAGCCGGTGTCATCGATCTACCCCAAATACGAAAGGAGGAGGGAATAACCTTTCTTTTCGAGCTCTTAAAATACATATACAATAATAATCTTCCTCAACCACTTCCATTCAGCAGTTTTGGGATTTTCAATGCTTTATTCCGCATCACACAAGGTAATCCTGGAAATCTTGTCAGTCTCTTTACTAGGCTTATGAATAGTGCCCGGGTAGATGAGAAATCTATTAAAGTCATAGATAGCGAACATTTCCTCAAATTCCTAGAAAAAGAGTATGTTTTTGTGTATGGAGGCTCAACTGCTTGCTTAGAAACGGAGACATTCCATAGATTCTTAAAGATTGTAGAAGATCAAAAAAGAAGAGAAATCGGTGAAAAATGCTCTTTATTGTTGAGGACAGTCGTCGGTGAGTTTAAACCATTCTCAGTAGATGAGTTAGAGGAGAATATTAAATATAAAGATATTAAAAATTTAATTGCTATAGTGAACGATGACTTAAGGAGAAGGGAGGGAATAAAAAGAGCCATCCTCAAAGTTAGTCCATTGCGTCCAGATAAGACATTCCATGACATCGAAACGGTGTTTAAAGAATTCATATCAGAAAAAGAGGATGGTAAATATATCCAAATAGATAACTACTCAGAACGATTAGATGCATTTGAGGATAGAATTTCCTACTTCACATATGAAGATGGGAATATTGTCCGAAAAATTTATCTCCCTTCCGATCAGCACGATATAATGTCCTTTTTTGAAGGAATTAGGCCTAGAAGAGCTATTGAGATAGGAAATATAATTAGTAAGAAGTTGTGTGAAGACAAAGACTACTATATTGCAAGTGATGAACTTCTTTCTCAGATATTCCCTACACCGGTACCGAGGGAACTAGAATTCATTATAAATAGAGAAAAGCGATTAAAACTTTGGAGAGATGTCACCAGAAATCTGGCAAAAGAATATGAAAATAATATGCCAGATGCCCTTATTTATGTCCTTAAGAGATCTGATGTTTTTTCTATTGAAAAGATTGGATGTGAGGAGAAAGAAGACCATATCCCCACCTGCATTGCTAAATTAATAATAGGAGAGATGATGAAGATTAATTCTATCTTTTTCCCAGTAAATGGAGATGTAAAAAGCGCAGACATCGAAGAACTATCGCATTTAATAGAGGAGAGGAAACCTCCGATTCACTGCGCTTTACTAATTTTCACAGGAGATATTACTCCGGAGGCAGAAGAAAAAATCGAAAATAAGGAGATGGGTAAGAAAGGAGAGAATCTTATTTTAGAAATACGCATACATCCAACTTTAGTAAAAAGAATTATATGTATATATAAGGCAAAGCAGATGCCAGCAGGAGAGATCAATGAAAATTTACTTTCATCTGTGATTAATAAGACGGTAAGAGATGAACTAAATATTCCAGGTAAAATAAATAGCTGGCTAAAAGAGCAGGAGAAAAAAGGAGTTGTTGTTAGATTGCGGATCCAATCAACCTCTAATTTTAGAGAATTTGCAGATACTCTCAGGTTTTTCATAAATTTCATGGAATATGAAGAAACAATAGATGAAATATTTTATAAAAACCAGGATCTACTTGAATACACACGGTATGGTGCGAAAAAGATCGGACTAATCCCAGATATACAACTTCCGAAATTCAACAAAATAGTAGAGGATCTTTTAGATAATGGTTTTTTAGTAAAATTAAGAGAAGGAAGGTATAAGATACAAGACCATCCTGTTGAAAATAGAATACTAAGAATACTAGATAAGGAAACAAAAATCCTCCAGAAAGATCTTGAGGAGTTCTTCATTCTCGAAAATAGCCGATATCTTAACGATGTGTTTCTTCCAATTCTTGAATATAAGGGCCTTATAGAGAGGAAAGACAAGTACTATTCGCTTACTGATAAGAATGAGCTATCTTCGCACGTAGAAAATGAATATGCAAGGTTTTTAGAAATAGCTCAGCAATACCAAGGTTATGGTTATATTTACATGACAAAAGAAAGAGGCGATCGCTTCATTTCCTTAACCAAGCTCGAATCATTCATAAACGAGCTATATAAGCAGATACAAGGGCTTTCTGGATTGAATGAACGGGTAGAGCTTCAGAAACTCTCACTAATGAAAAGATTACTCGAGCACTTCTTTGAGGAATTATATCCCCTTATTAAGAAGGCATCAGAGAAAGGAGAGAGTATACTAACTGAGGCTCGTAGCCTTGAGAATGAGGTTAAGAGTTCAGTAGATAAAATAAGAGAAGAGTGCAATAAATGGTTTAAGCTTCAATTTGAAATCGAAAGCGTAGAAGAGTATAAAATGATCCGAGAAGCTTTAAAAGAAATCGAAGAATATTTATCTTTTGCTGATGAGGAGATTAAAGAGAAGATAAAAGGATTTAAGGAAGAAGAAAAGAAGAATTTCTTCTTTAATAAGAATGAAGAAGATGCTTATTACTTTAATCCAAAATTATATATAATGTCTACTTCATTTAAAAAAGTAAAGGATGTAAGAGAAGAAATTAAGAAAGCAGTAGAAGAACTGGAGAGACATCTCAAAACGCTTGATGAAAAACAAGAGAGAATCGAATCGGCACTAAGAAGCAAGAAAGTTGGCGAAAAATACAAAATCTCGTATTTGATACTGGGAATATTGAATCAACTTACAAAAAATATTATCCCACAAGCAAAACCTTTCAAGATAGAGAAACTCGAGTTAAAGAATTTATTTAAACATCATATTCAACCAAATATACAGATCATAAACTCAAACTTAGATTCTCTATCGGAATGCATAGATTCTCTTGATAAGCTATATAAAACAGAAGAGGAATTTACGAATTCCTTAGAAGAGTGTTTATCCCTTAGTGATCATGTTCACTCTGTATTTGACATTGGCGAGTATGCTACTGCAGCCGAAAATTTTGGTAATAAGATGAAGGATATTAAATCAAAATATGAGAGATGCCCAGAAGAAGTCCGCTTAGAGGAGCCCTCACTATTATTAAAGAAAATAAAAGAACTTAAGAAAAAAATAGACGATCTTAAGGAAGGACTAATATATGGAGAGAAAGAGATATATTTGAAGTGGGAGGATTATGTAAAGGAAACGAAAAACTTTACTTCTAATATTGAATACATTGTAGACACACTTCGAAAACAGGCTCAAATCAATGTCGGAGAGATTCAAATCGATCCTAAAAGGATCGAAGAGATTAAGAATGAGCTCGATCACATTAGAAATTGTGTTTCTGTAAATATAAAAGAATTTAACCTAAAATTAAGCGAATTAGAACAAATGAAAAATAATGTACGTGATGCATTATACGATACGCTCAAGAACATATTAGCTAAAGATGAACTCCGATTACTAGAATATATAGTAGGGGAAATTAGAGGAAAGATCAAAAAATGGTTATCAGCAGAAGAGATATACCAGTTTGCGAAAAGTAATCTACAATTAGACCATTCTAAAGCCACAGAGGCACTGAAAAAATTGGTTGATCTGAAAATCCTTAAAGAGGGTATAACCCTGGCCTTTTAGCACATTAAAGAGGTGAATGCACATGGAACGGGATGAAATATACAGAAGAATTTCTTTAAAACGTGCAAAAGGAGTGAAAATCGAACGCTCTCTCTGTTTCTATAACCCTCATGAAGTTTATACAGCGCTGACAAACAATAGTGAGGTAAGGAGGTGGCTAGAGTTTATATCAAATCATTACACTCCACCTAAAGCTAAGATTCTTTTAATTTATCCTTGTTCGGCAGAGAAACCTTACCATGAATCAAGATCGTACAGGAGATTGTTTAGCACACTTTCAAAGCTAGGAGAAAGAAGAAAAGATGTTCACGTAGTAACAATATCAGAGCCGTTTGGTTTAGTGCCTGAGGAATTTTACGGAAAAAAGAATTATTGGCATGATTGGAAAAACTCCTGGTATGATTGCCCTGGATTGTTTGAATGGTGGTGTAAAAAGTACGGTCAACCTTATTCCAAAGAGTACTTGGAGAAATGTATACAGATTTTAGCCAGCTATGTTGCTAAATTTTTCATAAAAGCCACGGAAAGTTATTCAAGAATAATAGCTTTTGTAAGAACATTCTCTTCCAGATTAGAGGTAAGAGATGATTATACACACAGGAGAATAGTGGAACTAGCAGCTAAGATTGCCAAAGTTCGAGTAGATATGCTTCCTTCCAAAGAGTTAATTGCTGAAATAGTTTTAAAGAGAGGAAGGTTTGCATGGGATATGTATGGTGTTTCCCATCCCATAGCTCAAGATTATTTACTTAATTACCTAATAGAGGTGTTAAAAAATGAAAATTGAGACGCCATTCCTCTGGTTCATACAACCGATAAGAGCTACTCCGAAACCGTGGCAGTTTTTTCATATCGATGGCGTGATGTTGAATGCATATGAGATTCTTCGCAATGAAGGGGCTGCAAAACAGGTTAGAAGTAAGGGAGTTCATGGTTTTTTGAAATTTAATGGCTTAATCGCTATGGATTCAGGAGGCTTTCTCTTTATGAAGAGAGATACGATTAACATAAATCCCGAAATAATTTTAACATTGTACGAGGAGAGCAAACCGAATTTTGGTGTCGTCCTAGATCATCCATTAACTCCGAATCTTCCTCAAGAAATTGCAGAAAGAAGAATGATCAAAACACTCGAAAATACCAAGCGGATGGTCGAAGCAAGACGGACCACTAATCCAGAATTGATCCCTGTTATCCATGGATACGATACAAGTTCTATAGAGCGCTATGTGAAAAAACTGAAGGAAATTGGTGATTTTAGTATATATGGTATCGGTAGCTTAGTTCCATCTGTATTCAACAGCAAAGGAGTTGGAGGTATTTATAACGTGATAGAGATAGTTTCATTTGTGAGGACATTGTTACCTAACAAAATTATTCATGTATTTGGAGTGGGAAGCACGTTAACTATGCATCTAATGTTTTATGCTGGAGCGAACTCCATTGACAGCTCATCCTGGAGATCTAAGGCTGCTTTTGGGGCTATTCAACTCCCAGGATTGGGAGATAGATATATTACGCCGAGGAAGAGACATAAAACGTATCCTAAGCTCAGTATGGAAGAACAGAGAGTTCTTGATGAGTGCAAATGTCCTGCTTGTGAAAGGGAGGGATTGGAAGGATTAAGAAGAAGTTTTGTGCTGAGAGCTTTGCACAATGCTTGGGTATATCAGAGAGAGATAGAGAAAACTAGGGAATTGATCAAAAGCGGTGAATATGAGGAGTATGTAAAACGCGTGATTGGGAGAACTAAGGTGTTTTCGAGAGCATTAGAAGTTGCAGATAAATTTAAGAGTAAGAATACCTGTAAAGACCTAATTAATGGTGAAACAACCCTACAAATTTAGGCGAGGATGACATGAAAAAGGAGAATCTTAACCTGATAGCCAGATTGGTGGGTGAGATATTTCTAGATCCGAGGGCTTTAAGACTGGCCATAGAGGTTCTTAGTGAGGAAAAGAAGGCGGCAGGTCTGTCGCCATCTGACCTTTACTACATAGGAATGGCTGATACCGCATCATGGTGGTGGTGCGCCAGAAAGAGCATCTTAGCAAACAAGAAGATGGAACCCGAATTCTTTCTGGCACATCTTTCCGACAGAATAGAATATTCGATGATCCTCGGATATCTGCCCGTGGAAAGCAGACCTCTGGAGGATATAGTTCCCAGGCTTCCGGAACTTAAGTGGGAGGACATTGAACATGTCCTGAAGATAAAATCCGAGGATCTTCAGGAGATATCTGATGAGGAAGCAGATCTTCTTGCGCTGATGCAAGGAGACACTGAGGCTAAAAGGGAGGGCATAAGGGCCCATTACAGGATAGCAGAGCAGTATCCCACGATCAGATGGGCTTTCGGATGGAGGGATTTCATGGTCGCAGGGGTGCCGGATGGGATAACGGACAGTTTTGTCTACGAGTTTAAGACGACAAAGGATAAGTTTCTGCTGAACTATATGAAGCCTGTTGCATTCACCCAGGCCGATTTATATGCTAATTTCTTCAGGAGGCCTCTGAAAAGAGTCCAGATATATCTAAGGGAAACTGGTGAGATGCTCACCTGGACAGAAGCTGCGGATGAGGAAAATGCAAGAACAACACTTGAGAAATTCAGAGAAGCTGTAAGGGAGAATAAAGCCCCGAAAATGCCTGCAAGCTGGAAGTGCAGGAAATGCGAGTTCAGGCAGGAGTGCATCTCAAGCTTTGGTTGATAAGCCTTGAAGTGCACGCATATGCTTTTCCATTCTTATTCTGGACTACTTTAACCTATACTCGAGTTTTTTCTTCGGAAACTCCCCTGGAGAAAGTATGTGAAGCCAGTCACATACCTTATTCCTGTACTCCACTGCAATATCCATTATAGCCTTGAGCTCGCTCCTGCTCACATTACCGCTGGGGGTCAGCAGCTTCAGCAGACCTTCCCCTATTTTCTTAACAGCTCTTTCATCCCTTATCGTGTAACTTCCTATAAGCTCGACCTCCTGATCTATTATATGTGAATAGTTGACCTTTCTCATCTCATGCAGGACCTCGCAGAAGTAGTCGGATGCTATTCCGTATCCCCTTGAGAGATGCAACGCTGACATACTTATTTTCGGAAGCTCCCATCCAGGAACCAGTCCAAAAACCCTGTCTATGATTTTCTCCGGATCCTTCTTCCTCATGTCCTCAGGCAGGACATAGGTGAACTCCTCAACCGGAGTGTATCTTCCCTCTCCGGCCTCCACCTTTATGTTACCCATGAACATCAGGGAGGCTGTGCTGACCGCCCTCTTAGGCCCTCTTTCATAATGCCCGCTCTCCATGTAGTCAGCAAGCTTTCCTATCATCTCATCAGGGTTGGAGAACTTTACCTTGCTTATCTCATCCATTATTATAGCATCCTTCAATGCAAGCTCCCCCAGAGTTCTTCTTGCGATATTGTAGAACAGGGTTGCAGGGCTTATGTTTCCGCCGGAGAATATCCTGGTGTTGTATGAGATGTTCCTGTAGAGATAGGTTTTTCCGGTCTGTTTTGGACCGAACTCCATGAGGTTTACATTGCACTCGATGAGGGGCAGCAATCTAGTCAGAAAGACGAGTTTTTGCCTCAGACTGTACCGTTCATGGTTCAACCCTACGGTATTTATCAGCACATCAAGCCATTCCTCAAACGTGAACTCATCCCTTGCCTCCTGAAATGGCTTTATGTCCCTTGTGGGACACTGGAACGGGATGAACTCCTGTATTAAAATGGGAGTCATCCCCTCGGGAGCACTATCAGGGGAATATACCACGGATACCAAGCCCCACATGCCCGTCATGAGGAGGTTCTCATTTCTTGCCACAACGTTCAGATCCACCATGCAGTCCCTTATGTTAAGATTCTGAAGATGCGCTCTGTAAGTTCCGAGTTCAATATCGGTCTCGACCTTCACCTCCTCTATTAGCGTGAGCCTTCCAAGCTGCATCAAATCCGAGAGCACCTTGTCCCTCTCCCTTGGCTCGTGATAGTACTTGCTGACAAACTTGGAAAGGTGCAGAAGATACTCATCTCCATATTTCTCCATGAACTGAGAGGCAAGATACTCGCTCACATACCTTGGCAGCATGAAAAGCTCCTGTCTGTTTGCAACTCTCTTATCTGTGGCCAGATCCCCGAAAACCCTCTTCACCTTATTGAATAGCTCTGTTGCCATGTGGCAGCCCCGGATCCATCCCTTGATTACCCATAAACTTTATCCCTCCGCTTTAGGAGAAGTCATTTAAGTTTCTTCGCCCAGAAGCTCGTCGATCTTGGAGGAGAGGAGATCTCTGGTCCTGCGTCTTTCCTCCTCTTTAACATAAAGGGTGAATTTACCCTCGATAACTCCCTTTGATGTGATCACCTTGTATGGAACCTCATACTCCCCGGCCTCTAACGGTTGAATCTTGATATGAAACTTATCCTCCTCTTTACTAGTCTCAAGCTTTGCTGGGATAGATGGCGGCCCGACTTCAATTATTAGCTTGTCTTTTAAGGGATTTATAACAGAGATCTCTACCACTCCGATTGCATTTGGCTTTACTACAGTGTTCAAAAAGTCCACCTTAATTTCCTCAGGCTCCTCAGTAATTTCCTCCTCTTCTTCGGAAATCTCACCCTCTTTCAGGACTGCCAAGCATTTTCTGATCTCATCTAACTCTTCATCGGTAATTCCGTAAAGTTGAGCAACAGTCTTATCTATTTCCTCTTCAATCTTACTTAAATCCTCTTTCAGATCTTCTCTATTTTCCTCGTAGATTTTCTTTGCTATTTCATGGGCCTTACGTGAAAGTTGAGAGAGTCTTTCATGAAGGGAATTTTTAGAGTCGAATTCTGGAATTTTAATATATTGTGTAATATGCGTTTCTTGCCTAAGCTCATAAGTATAGGATGCAATTGTTAATAGAGCTATTGATGAATTTAAAACTCCTGCAACATAATATGCCTCCTCCCCATTTTTGAAAGGAATAAGAATTAGAGAATCATTAAGAATTACTGGCCTATTTCCAAGAAATTCTGCCTTAACAGGCTCTAAAACGGCTGAAGCAAAACTTATAGCTTTACCTGTGATAGCTCCAGCGATTCTCTTCCAAACAACTTTATATGGATAAAAAGTATAATCTCCAATATCATAGACAGAGTAGAACGGATTTCCCTTACCCCAGAGCTTATGTATAGATCTACTCTCTAGCTCTTTCTTAAAATTGCTGAAATAGCCGTAGGCTTTAGGAAAATTGATTTTTATCTCACTCTCTTTAATAGGATCTCCAGTCTCTGGATTATGTGGAATTATTATCCATCCATAGCCTCCAGCAACATACCACCTCTTAACATCCCTTCCCCTTATCAATGGATAGACCAATTCCTTTTCCACGATTTGCTCTACCTGTTTTACTGTTTTCTTCTGTCCAGGTAATGGTGGATTTGTGATGAGCAGACCATCTGGAAGCTCAGAAGTTATCTTTATCCAGTAAACTTGGTTTAATCCTGTATAAACTCCAGCGTGAGCCCTATACCAAGGGCTGCTTCCTATCACTTTCTTGATTCCTTCGTAAGCTTTATCAGTTATCTGCATCCAAGGACTTCTAGGCTTATCTTTCTCTATTGGGAGAAATTTCATGTTAAATTGCTTATTTATTCTTCTAACTTCCTCCAATTCCGCCTCTTGATCGATTCCTCTACTCCTTGGATTGTACCATACAACGCACTCAATTGGGAATTCCGTTCTTTCAGACTTCTCAATAACTATCAGCGAGGTTCTGTTGACCGCGCCTTCGAATGGATAAAGGGTTACTAGATCGTGTATTTTCAGGACTTTGCATGGACATCTTATTTTTCCCCTCATCGTTCCACTTGCCAGAAATTCCCTGAATCCAGCACCTGCTTGAGTCTTGTAAACTGTGAATGGAACCAAAAAGGAAAGTCTTCCACCATCCTTCGTGAATCTATCCAAGCATCTGGCAGCAAAGAGCATTGCTATGTCCTTTTTCACTTTACCCAGTGCTGCTCCTTTGGTCCGCTTGAGCAATCCATAATCATCCCACAACTGTTTGGTGCTATCCCTGTAAAGCCCAGGAAGATTCTCCCAGTTTATCCAAGGTGGATTACCAATTACATAATCGAATTTCTCCTGTGAGGTTAGAACTAAGGGAGCAAAGGCGTTCCTTATCACCGAGACCCACACATGATTTTTCTTCTCCTCCTCAAGCCTCAGGAACTTTCCATAAAGCTCTTTTACATCATCGAGCTCCTCTCCGCTCAGCCCGATTTCCCTCTCAGCTATTTGTTTGAACTCCTCCGGCTTATATTTCAGCCTTACATACCTATCTATAGCCCCAAGCAGTTTATTCAGCAATCCTCTTTCGACAATCGATCTGGGTAGCTCAAACTCCTCTACATAAGTCCTGATGACATACATCTCACCTTTGAGTGTAGATTTAGCCTCCACTAGGAGGGAATCCGCAAGATAAACCGGAATCTCCACGGGACCCTTTGCATAACTCAGCATATCCGCCATGACCAGCAGGTAGTTTGTCCTCGCTGCCAGCACAGCCAGTGGATTAAGATCGAACCCAACAACGTTCTTAAAGATGTAATTCGGCGTTATATCCCTCAGGTAGTGCTCCTCAGCGTACTCCTTTAGCCTCTTTATAGCAAGAACCAAGAATGTTCCTGAACCACATGCTGGATCCAGTATCCTGAGGCTCAGGGGGGCTAGGTTATCCCCTTTCTCCTTCGCCAGCTTCTCAAAGTTTTCCAGAGTTAATCCAACTTCATTCAAGACGAGCTCCGCAAGCCAGTCAGGAGTGTAATACTCCCCCAAATCATGCCTTATCTTCCTCGGAACTAGGTTTTGATACAGCCTTTTCAGCATGTCTCTTGTGAGCTCAGGCTCTAAAACAGGCGTGGCGGGCTCATAATCGGATAGTTTCTTTGCTACATCGCACAATGCATCTGCCAGTTCCTTATCTAGCTCCTCCAGATACCATGAGAAGTAGTCTCCCTCTATGAAGTTTGTTATGTTCAGAAGATTCTTGAATATTCCTCCGCTTTCCAGCTCTGTCAATGAGCTCTTGAGAAAATCCAGTCCTTTAATGTAAGCATCCTCCAGTTCAGCTACATAAGACTTAAGGAACCTACCTGCTCCGTACAAGTAGGCGATCTCAGCTGCCAATAACTTCATGAAGAAGGCATAGTATGTGTGTATGGAGAACAGTAAGGCATCGTAGTTCACTGGATTGCTTACTTCATACTCCGCCTCCAGCCCTTTCAGCTTATCCGGACTGTATGCACATACCTGTGAGAATACCCTTTTCCAATCGTTAAACAACGCCTCTACCTTTGGATTTTTGCTTGTTAAAAGCTTGCTATAGAGGACTTTAACTGCCTTTCTCGTTGTGGCACTTTTAGGACCAAAGTCCTCCAGCAACTCCTCTGTGCGCAATTTCTTCCTTCTGAGTCCCCTTATTGCCTCAATCAGCCTCAGTATGGATTCCCTGTTAAGATCATATGGACCTCTCAGCAACCAGTCCTTGGTCTTTGGGTCATACCTGACGAAGGCTATCCTGTCGCAAAGTATAACACCTAGAAAGAGCTTATACCTCCCCTCCACCTCAGCTTCCTTCTTTATATAACCTATCAGCTGCTCCTTAGCACTGGCTATATCCTGCGGTCTGGAAAGCTTTCCTGGAGCCTTATACTCTATTATAAGGTGACCATAGAGAGCATCAGCCCTCCCTCCTGATACAAAAGTGTACTCAAATCTCCCTGGCTGGAGACCCAGCTTGGATATAACTTCATTATAAAGAACTCTCTCCGCATTTATCTTAAATTCCTCCTCGTTTTTAGCTTCAGCAGCAATGGCCTTAAGTTCTGCCAGAACCTTGTCGACATCCACCTGCATATCCATCCGCTGGATCACCCATTTTCATACTTCGCATAATTTTGCCAGAGAACAGACTAAAACCTTTTTCTTTTAAGAAACTTTTCACACTCCTCCAAGCAAATTATGGTTGTGTATTATACCGTTTGCTATAAATAGTCTAAAGTGACTGCTTTTAGCTTCCTGTTCTTATACTCAGAGAAGATAGTTATTTATTTTTCTTCCCATAAAAATCAGGGTGTTACATTGAGCGAGATCATAGGTGTTATATATCCTGTTCCTTCTAACCTGTTGCAGAGGATATTTACAGGAAAAGATGTGTTCATAAAGCACCCAACATGCTTCAAACAACTTAAGCCGGGGCAAAAGGTCCTTTTCTACTCATCCCATGAGATAAGGGGCATTGTGGGAGAAGCTACAATAAAAAGGATCGAGATGATGAAGCTCGATGATATATACAGGAAATATGGAGAGAGGGTTTTCATAACAAGAGAGGAAGCAAGGAGCTACTCAAGGCCTCTAAAGGACAGGAGAAAGGGGGGCTCAGGCAGGGATGTGACATTTCTGGTTTTGGAGCTTGATAACATAAGAAAATATGAGAAGGCAGTGAAGCCGAAGAGGTTCATAACAGTGGGAGGGAAGTACCTGACAAAGCAGGAGTATGAGAGCATAATAAGATCTCAGTAATTTGCCGAAAAGTTTTTCCGAGTTCTGCCCCATTTATTATCAATGCCCAATGTATTTCTAGCTCCAGGTCTTGCAGCTCATATACGAAGAAGTATAGAGGAAGGAGTTTCTCTTGAGGAAATAAACCCGAAGGAACAGAATCTTATCAGATTAATTGGGAAAATAAGGCCTCCTATCAAAATGTGGGCTGTCAAGCAGTCTATCAAAAACAAGTGGAAGACTGTTAAGGAAGGGGATATTATTCTCTTCTACAGCAGGGGCAAGTTTATCTTCAGGGGGGATGTGGCCTTCACCTATCCCCTAAAGGAATCGGAGGAACAGCTGAATGAGGCCAGAAGGATAGCTGAGATTGTGTGGGGAAGGGACGCAAGAGACGGAGAGACATGGCCCTACCTCATATTCCTATCTAAAACAGAGGAGGTGGATATTCCGCTGGATCAGTTGAACAGAGCAGCCGGTTATCATGAGAAATATGTTGTGAATGGATTCACAAGGGTGAGAAATCCCGAAGGTGTTCTTAGTCTTCTTGAGGAGAAATACAGGATTTCTGAGAAGAAACCAAGGGCAGAAGTTGTGGAGGATGAGCATGACAAAATAGTCCAGTACATATATGAGATAGGGGAGATGATAGGGTACCAGCCCGAGAAGAAGTGGAGGGTGGACAGATCTGAGTACGATGTAGTCTGGCATAGGCCTCCAAGAGAGGGACCTCGTTGTGTCTTCGAGGTTCAGGTTAGAGGAAGCGTTGAAAGCGCTCTTCTAAAGCTTAAGGATGCATGGGACAGATGGGGCTCCACAGTTTTTCTGATATCATCACCAGAGCAGATAGAGGATGTAAAAAAGAAGCATCTCAGAGGATCCCTTCATGAGCTGGTTGAAGAAAATGCTATTGCCCTCGTTACCTTCCAGGAGATAGAGGAGTTTCACAGGTTCAAGATGAAGTATGAATGGCTGGAGAGGAAGTTCGGCCTCAAGCCAAGATGATCAAAAATTTATGCTGTCTGTGCACGGTAAGCTGTTGAATCTTTTTGTGAAAAAAGAAAAAAGAAGTCAAAAGAATAAAATTTATATACTTTTTTGGGAATGCTATGAGAGGAGATTCTCGTGCTGGATGAAGATGTTAAGGCTAGGATTACTAGTTTTCTGCCTGAATTTGAAAAGTGGCTTGACACTGATGAAGGTAAAGAGTCTGTGAGGGATAGAGATGAAAGACTACGTGAGTTCAGGAATCTGCTTAACAAGGAGGCTATCGAAAAGCTGGAGGAACCGGATTTTCGAAGGATAATATTTTCCCTGTGGGCATACTCAGGTTGGACCAATAAGGATTACGTTGCAGATAGGATCCTGGAAAGCACTGACTTTAACACTCTAAGATCTGAGCTCAAGAATCTGCTTTATGGTGACGCACCATTGGCAGATCGATATGACCGGTTTTTCAAGAAGGTGAAGGGAATCGGACCTGCAGGCATCACCGAAATTCTTGCCTTTACTGATCCCAAGCAATACGGCATATGGAACGATAAGAGCAGGAGAGGCCTTGAAATCCTAGGGCTTGGGAAAAAGCTCCCTACTAAAAAGTATAAGATAAATGGTAGGGAATACTGTGATGTTAACGAAGTCTTGAAATCGATCTTCAGGATAATTAAGCCGGATGAAGCTGAGCCTGATCTTATTTATGTTGACCTCTTCCTCTTCTACTTGGTAACGCAGGAATCATACAAGAAAGCAATTATCATCGAGGAGGAAGACTATTACTTTGACCATGACGAGATAGTTGATAAATTGGTTGAGATAGGAAATGGATTAGGTTTTGAGGCTAAGAGCGAGCAACAGATAGCCAAGGGTGCTAGAGTTGATGTCCTCTGGCAGGCCAAGATAGCTAACCTAGGAGTTGTGAGCTACGTTTTTGAGGTTCAGAGAGGTGGGAGCATTGATTCACTTATACTTAACCTTCAGAAGGCAAAGAATAATCCTACCGTACAGAAGCTCGTTGTAGTTGCGAACACCAAGGACTTGAAGAAGATACAGGAGGAAGTAGAGTCATTAAGCGAAGACTTCAGGAAATCCCTGGCGTACTTGGAGGCAAAAGATGTTAAAAGAGCATACGATTTATTGTCAGAGTTGAACTCGATAATAAGCAAGCTTGAGCTCGTGAAGAGCTTCTAGGCACATGTAACCTGCCTTATTTCTGTTAGTGTTTTACATCCCGCTTTTAAGCAAGCTGTAAATTCTTTCCAATATCCCCCTAATTTCATCGTCTATCTCTTCTGGATCAATGCTTTCTGCAACTTTCTTCCCTATATCAACTTTTTTACTCCGTGAAAAACCTTTATTCACTAGCAGCTCTTCAATTTTCTTACTTCTCGGAATCTCTATGATGTTATTTTTCTCCTCTTCGCTTAGCTCTATCCCTGTGGACTCTATCACTTGGATTAATTTGTCCTTGGGGTAATAATCCTCTATTGACCCCTTTTTAAGAATGAAGAGATTTTTGTTAGGAATTAAAATATTTTTATCTACAAACTCTTTTGCCTCCTTCTCAGCATCTTTATCCAAAATCATGAAATAGGGAATATTTGCTGCTTTTGAAGCATCTATCCAAACGTTCAGCAGGTATCTTCCTCGACTTTTTCCATAAATAGGAATTATTGATACCTCAGGTGCTTTAATGTTTATTCCAATTTTCTCGGCCAAGATTGGGAGCACTACTCTCTCAGTTTCACCCTCTACAAATATTATGGCATTTGAGAAGAAAATATCGCTAGGTCTTATCCCCATCTCGAAGATTAGGTCTCGGAGATCTTCAGGCTCTTCTATCCTCGAAATTACCGTCTCCTTATCTTTCTTCTTTACAATCCATGTTGTGTTTAAATCAGCATGATCAACGAAGATAGGAGAGTGCGTTGTAATGAATATTTGTTTTCCGTTCTTTGCATATTCTTTAAATATGCTCAAAAGTTTTCTTGCTAGCCCGGGATGAGTGTGCAGCTCGGGTTCTTCTATCCCGAATATCACCCCCTCTTCGGCCAAAAAACGTAGTAAGAGCAAGAGCTCCTGTTCACCTCCACCTCTCTGATGTATTGGTAAGGGAAGATCACCATCGTGCACGCGAATATAGTTTGGATGAACTGAGAGCCTCGTTCCCGGAATAGACTCCTCAAAGATCCTTTCTATTTCACTCCATTTCTTCTGATCGGCTCTTATCTCACTTGTTCCAATATTTTTAAGAAAATTATGAGTATCTGGATCGAGCAAAGTGGTTCGTTGTAAGGGATTTTGAGGCAAAGTATCTCTTACAGCCGATAATAACCTAAATTTACCTTTAATCTCCTTTTTAATTCTCGAAATTATTTCTGCTATAAGGGCAGGCTTAAGCCAAGGAGCTTCGGACAGAAGGTGTTCTTCACTTAATTCCTGTTGAATTAGCTCATAGCCTTCTTCAGCAAGGTATTTTCTCCAGTCTGTAGTTTTGTCAGAGACATTGATCCACTTGACTTTCCCGCTCCTTACAAGTTCATCGGCATAAGAGCCCATTAAATACGCTTTTTTAATAGACTTTAAGAGAACAAACCTATCACCAATAATATTAGTTTGGGAAGCTCCAGGAGTGAAAAATACAGCTTGGATTTCATCAAATGAAATATATTTTAAAGATAATAATTCAGCAAGTTGTTGAACAGGCATGGGTTTTCCATCATCAAATAGCGGCACATCACCCCATTTTATACCTCTATCTCGCCATCCTGTCGGGGGTTTTATTATCTCCCTGCAAATGGAAAGCTCAGCCGCTTTTTCTGGAAACTTCTCTTTTACTAATTTCAAAAGCTCGGGAGGAAATATTCTATTGCACTCTTCCTCATTTAGTTCCAAAGTTAAAGTTATTTCGATAGGCACTTCCATATACTCATCAAACCAAGAGTATTGATCTATTCCCGGAGTTATACCTGTAGCATCTATTTCTGCGAAGAATCTGCCCAGTATTTCCAGAAGATTAGTCTTTCCAGAGCTATTTTTACCTATTAAAATAACTAAATTCCCTAAATCTTTCAGCTCAATATTGCGTAAACTTTTGTAATTCTTAACATGAATAGATTTTATCCTCACGCTACCTCCCTCTGTAGAACCTTTTTCTAGTTAAGAAGTAAACATTTGTATTTAAACTTAGCTGAGTAATAAAACACCAAAAAGCTGTTAGAGAAGCTGGGCAGCTCTCCTAACCACGGGATCCGTAAACTTGTTCTCATCATCTATGATTGAGTGTTTTCTCAAGCCCTGAAGCACCTCATATAGCACTCTGTCGCTCAGCTCCACCCCCTCATGGTTCTCAATTGCCCTTTTCAACCTTCCCCACTCTGTTACACCTTCGGCAAGCAGCTTTAAAACCATTTTATACCTCCTGCTCACCCTTCTTGCAAGAAAGGACTCAAGCTCGCTTTTTGCCAGCCCAACAGCCTCATTCATCACGCTATCAAAATCACCTCTGCCGCTCACCTTCAGATAGCCGTAGTAGGTGAGCCATCCGATAACTCCATCAAGCTCCTCAACAGCCCTCTCCACCTCATTTCCCACTTTAACTCCCGCTTCTTCAAATCCCCTGTTTAGAAAGTCCAGAGACTCCTCCCTCGAGAGCTTTCGGGTTTTAACCTCCAAATAAGCCCTGCCGTAAAGAGGGTTCTCAGGATTCTCTAAAATACCATAAAGCACGCCCATCTCCGAGCCTGTTACCACAAACGAGAGGTTTCTGTGGAAATCATAGGAATGTGCTATTGCACCATGGAGGGATGCCCCAACAGGGCCCTGAGACCTCTGAAACTCATCAAAAACCACGATAACCTTTTCCCCAGCTCTTTCTCCAACCTCATCAAGCACATCAAAAAGCTCTCCTAAAAGAGGCCTCTTCTCAGGCAGCCAGTTCACGGAAACCTCGAAGCCGAGCACAGACACACCTCTTAACCTAGAAACAAGCTTGAGAAATACCTCCCTTACTTTACCCCATCTTGAGGCCCTTTCAACGAACTCGCTGAAGCTCCTCGAGATCAAGGAGTAGAGCTCCCTCCAGGAGGCAAACCCCTCCCTGAGATCGATAAATACATAAGGTTTATCGCTCTCATTCAAGGCTGTAAGCACAAGGGAGGTCTTTCCAGTCCTCCTTAGCCCGGAAACCACCGTTAATGGCTCTCCCAAGTACCTAGATAAAGTCTTCAGTTCCTCCTCGAAGTCATACAGATCCCTTCTTGACGCCTTCGGTCTTGGATCGAACAGCAACTTCCACACCGAAAGTAACTTCCGCTGCGGAAGTAATAAACCTTATTCTCGAACAATCAAAACACAAAGGAATATAAGCAAAGCATGAGGCATATCTGCTTTCTTTGACTACAGAAAGAGAATCTCCAACCTTTCCGATGCAGACATTAAAAAAGAAGCAAGGACCTGCCAGAGGTCAATTTACAGCAGATCGTGCTTCTCGAGAAAGCTTGTGGAGTTAGTTTGAATACCAGTAACTATCTAGGAAAAATTAAATAATGAGGACCATCAATGCAGTATCACAAAGGTGGATAGAGGAAAGGTGATTCTTCCAAAGGATATAAGGGAGAAGGTGAACATAAAAGAGGAAGGTTGAGGGAAGCATTATGATAGGAAAAGAAGAGGATCCATTTAAGCTGCTGGAAAAGTTGCTTGGCGATCTTTCCTTTGACAGAAGCCTGAGAAAAGTTGCAGAAATGCAGGCGATGAAGGAGATCTCGGATAATGAATATCTTGTAGGATGTCCTGCTTGAAATTTCCGCTTAGATTAGCTTCAGCACAAAACTGAGCAAAGTCGAACAATCCAAATCTTTAAATAAAACCAGATCATTCTTGGTGTATGACCTACTGGCTCTGCATAACGACAGAGGAGAATTGGAAGGTTATAAAGGAGAAGAATATATGGGGAGTTCCTGAGAGGCATAAGAACACGATATCCAGGGTTAAGCCAGGCGATCTCCTCCTCATCTACGTGAAGCAGAGAAGTGTGGGAAAGGAGGTTGAGGGGCCCAAGATAGTAGCACTATATGAGGCAGCTTCGGAGGTTTTCAGGGATTCCTCAAGGATATTCAGGCCTCCTCCAAAAATGGGAAGCGAGACATTCCCTCTGAGGATAAAGCTGAAGCCTGTCAAGATATTTGAGAAGCCTGTTGAATTCAAGAAGCTGATACCGAAATTGAAATTTATAGAGAACAAGAAAAAGTGGACTGGCCATCTGATGGGAAAGGCAATGAGGGAAATTCCGGAGGAGGACTTTAAACTGATAACTGGTTAAGAGAGAATGGTATAAGTATTTTTTAGGAATTCAAGAGTTTTTCAAAAATACATATTTTGCTCACTAATTACCTATACAATTTTCATGAAATCTTCTTAATTTTCCTGTAAAAAACGAAAAGAAAAATAGTGAATACTAGAAGAGCAACACCTAATGCTTTTATGCATACACCCCACACTTCTATTATGCATTTTGCATTAAACCCTGTAAGAATTGCAAGCTCGACTATCTGCAAGTACCCTGATACAGTCGTTAGCAGCAGAATCAGCCAGTTAAACATCTTATCGTAAAGTGTCCTTATCATACTCTCGACAAGATTCAGTCTTCTTCTGATGGATTTGTACATCTCATCTATTCCCATCACATTCTTTCCAAATTCTATCCACTTTTTGGCAGTCAGAGGCTTCCAGACCCTAACATTCAGAAACTCCTCTATTGCCTTAGATATCTCCTCTTTTAGAGTGGATAATCCTTTTATCGATTTAGGCATCTTTTCTCCTAGGATATAATCATAGGTTCTCAGCATTATTTCTTGCAGCGAGAGGTTCTCCATTATTGTGGTTAGATCCAGCATTATTTCCCTGAGCTGATACTTCCAAGTTCTTCTCAGCTCCTCTTCTGCTATCCTCTCCTTATCGAAAACTATAGTATATGGTGGATGAAGCCCGGGTAAAAGCTCAGATGGCCCCATTTCGAATATAATATCCGGAATTTTCTCTTTAATCTTCCTCTTTAATCTCTCTCTGAGTCTGTCATTGGCCTCTTTGGAGACTATCAGAAGAGCTCTTCCATTTCCTATGTACACGTGCCATCCCTCTCTCCATGCCAAGTTCTTTTTCATGGCATCACTTATCCAAGCTTCGCTCACCCAGTCCCACATCTCCTCTATAGCCAGCATTCCGTGAAGCTCCTTTCTGTGATTATGCAGGAACTTATCTAGCTGGTCCACATCGAATATCGCTACTGTTGACGAAATTCCAGTGATGGAGTACCTTATTTTCTTCTTCAACTCTTCGCATGAGTCAACATCATGTATGACGGACTGTACGAAGCTCCTGTAGAGGTTATGTATCTTTTCAATCGACGTCGTGAACTCTTCCCCTCTTCCTATTTTATCAATAAGCTCTTCAGGAACCATTTTACACTTTCTAATATGGTCTAGAAACCCTGTCCAAATTTCTCTTGCTCTAAAAGGTGAGAATGGATCCTCCATCTTTATTATATCTTC
>Ga0078972_1009217_pt1 | contig 19704 bp, 13 predicted proteins | sample YelNatPaOPGAMG01_FD_67568 | JGI IMG/M metagenome (GOLD analysis project Ga0078972, IMG submission 67568) | Hot spring thermophilic microbial communities from Obsidian Pool, Yellowstone National Park, USA - OP-RAMG-01 (SPADES assembly) (version 2) | ecosystem: Environmental > Aquatic > Thermal...
GAAGAGGCCAGGAAGCTAAAATTACATTACCATACAATAGTTCAGAAATATTTCTGGGTAAAGTTATTGCTATTGACCCTGTTCTTAATCCTGAGACGAGAAGTGTAAGAGTAAGAATACTTACTGATAACAGATCAAATATGCTAAAACCAGAAGTATATGTAAATATAGAGATAAAGGTCCCTGTTGGTAATTTTCTAACTATTCCGAGCGATTCAGTATTAGATACCGGTACAAGACAGATTGTTTTTATTGATAAAGGTGAAGGTGTTTTTGAACCGAGAAAAGTTATTCTTGGTGAAAAAATAGATGACTATTATGTTTTAAAGTCAGGTATTTCTGAACATGAAAAAGTTGTTACCAGTGCAAACTTTCTTATTGATTCAGAAAGTCAATTGAAATCAGCATTAAAACAAATGACTGCTGAACATAAGCATTAGACAAAAAATTATGATAGAAAGAATTATAGAATGGTGTGCTAAAAACAAGTTTTTTGTATTTTTAGGTGTTTCTTTTGCTATTGTATGGAGTATATGGTCAATAAGGAATATTCCACTTGATGCCATACCGGATTTGTCAGATACACAGGTAATTATTTATTCAAGATGGGACCGGCCACCACAGATTGTTGAAGACCAAGTAACATATCCGATTGTTTCTGCACTGTTAGGTGCACCTAAAGTAAAAGATATACGGGGTTTTTCTGATTATGGTTTCTCTTTTGTATACATAATATTTGAAGATGGGACAGATGTTTACTGGGCAAGGTCGCGTGTACTTGAATATCTTTCCAAAGTTATACCTCAACTTCCACAGGATGTAAAAGTTGAATTAGGACCTGATGCAACAGGTGTTGGATGGGTTTTTGAATATGCATTGGTTGATGAGACAGGTAAACATTCACTTGACGAATTAAGAACTTTTCAGGATTGGCATTTGAAATATGCAATTCAGTCAGTAAAAGGTGTTGCTGAAGTTGCCTCTGTTGGTGGATTTGTTAAACAGTACCAGGTTGTTATAGATCCGAATGCACTCCTTGCATATAATATTCCACTTTCAGAAGTTGTTATGGCAATAAAAAAAACAAATCAGGAAATAGGAGCACGCCTTTTAGAATTTTCTGGAACTGAATATATGGTAACTGTGAAAGGATATATCAAATCAAAGAAAGATATTGAAGAAACGGTCTTGAGAACTACTCAGCACGGTATACCCGTAAGAATTAAAGATGTAGCAAAAGTACAGATTGGCCCTGATATAAGGAGAGGAATAGCAGAACTTGATGGTAAAGGTGAAGTTATCGGTGGTATTGTTGTTATGCGATATAAAGAAAATGCGCTCAATGTAATAAACCGTATAAAAGATAAAATTAAAGATGTACAGCTACCTGATGGTGTAAAACTTATTGTCACTTATGACCGTTCAGATTTAATATTAAAAGCAATTAATACTTTAAAAGAAAAACTTATTGAAGAGATGATCGTTGTATCACTTGTTATTTTAATATTTTTACTTCATATACCATCAGCAATGATTCCAATAATTACGCTTCCAATAGCAGCTTTAATATCCTTTATACCAATGCATTATCTTGGACTTACTTCAAATATAATGTCTTTAGGTGGAATCGCTATTGCTATCGGTGCGATGGTTGATGCCGCTATTGTAGTTGTAGAGAATGCACATAAGAAACTGTCACACTGGGAAGAACAGGGCAGGGTTGGTGACTATAAAGAAGTATTGCTTACTGCAATAAAAGAAGTTGGTAGACCTTCTTTCTTTTCACTGCTTATAATTTCAGTTGCATTTATACCGATATTTACTCTCGAAGCGTTTGAAGGAAGACTTTTTAAACCATTAGCATATACAAAAAATCTTGCTATGCTTTTTGCTGCAGTATTAGCTATCACACTTGACCCCGCTATCAGAATGTTATTTACAAAACTTGATTACTATAAATTCAGACCAAAATGGTTCTGTGCAGTTACTAATTTTGTATTTGTCGGTAAAATTCAATCTGAAGAAAAGCATCCTGTTTCAAAATTTTTATTCAAAGTTTATGGTCCGGTCGTTGATTTTGTACTTAAAAAACCATACTTAATAATTTCATCAGCGATTGTTTTGTTTTTAATTACAATACCGTTTTTCTTCAAAATTGGTAAAGAGTTTATGCCACCTTTGAACGAAGGTTCAATTTTATATATGCCGACAACACTTCCCGGTATTTCAGTTACAGAAGCAACAAAATTGTTACAGGTCCAGGATAAAATATTGAAATCATTCCCGGAAGTTCTAACTGTTTTTGGTAAAGCAGGCAGAGCAAATACTTCAACCGACCCGGCACCATTTTCAATGATGGAAACAATTGTGTTATTAAAACCACAGAACGAATGGCGATATAAACGGAGATGGTATTCCAGAGTTATACCTGACTTCCTAAAATTCCCATTTCGGTCAATCTGGCCAGAAAACCTTACCTGGGAAGAACTTGTTTCTGATATGGATGAGAAATTAAGACTTCCTGGACAGGTGAATGCATGGACACTTCCAATAAAAGCTCGGATTGATATGTTAACAACTGGTGTCAGGACACCTGTTGGGATAAAAATTTACGGAGATGACCTTAAGAAAATTGAAGAGATTGGAAAGGAAATAGAAAGTCATCTAACAAATATTCCAGGTACAAGAAGTGTCTATGCCGAAAGGACAACGGGTGGTTATTTTGTTAATTTCAATATAAAACGAGATGAAATCGCAAGATATGGTTTAACAATTGAAGATGTCCAGATGGTTCTTATGTCAGCAATTGGTGGAGAAAATATAACACAGACAATTGAAGGGAGAGAACGGTTCCCTGTAAATATAAGATATCCGAGAGAACTCAGAAACGATATAGATAAACTTAAAAAGACATATATTCCCACCCCATCCGGTGTGCAGGTTCCTGTTTCACAACTCGCTGAAATCACTTTTGAAACCGGTCCGGGAATGATACGAGATGAAAACGGTCGCCTTGCTGGCTATGTTTATATAGATGTAGCAGGAAGAGATATTGGTGGTTATGTGGCAGAAGCTAAAAAAATTATAAAGCAAAATTTAAAACTTCCTGCTGGTTATTTACTTGTTTTTAGTGGTCAGTACGAATATATGGAAAGAGTAAAAAAAAGGATGATTGTTGTTGTGCCGCTTACACTATTTATAATTTTCGTTTTGTTATATCTTAATACTCGTTCTTATATAAAAACATTTATCGTTTTACTTGCAGTTCCGTTTTCTTTAATCGGAGTAGTTTGGATTTTGTATCTATTAAATTATAATATTTCAATAGGTGTATGGTGTGGTATAATTGCTCTTTTAGGTGTTGATGCTGAAACAGGTATCTTTATGCTTCTATATCTGGATTTATCCTATACGGATATGAAAAAAAGGGGATTACTGAAAACGATTGATGACCTGAAAAATGCTATACATTATGGTGCGGTAAAAAGAATTAGACCAAAAATGATGACTGTTATGACAACATTTATTGGACTTCTACCTATTATGTGGGCACAAAGTTATGAATTAGGTGCAGATGTTATGAAAAGGATTGCAGCACCAATGGTTGGTGGAATATTCACATCATTTATTATGGAACTGGTTGTATATCCAGCAATATATTTTGTCTGGAAATGGAATTTTGAAATGAAAAAAGGAACAGGAGGTGATGAATAAAATGGGTTGTTGTGGTTCTAAAGAGAAAAGGAAAGTCTACAAATGTGAGTGCTGCGGAAAAACATCGGATAAGCCAGGTAATTGCTGTGGTAAACCGATGAAGAAAATCAGTTAACGGAGGTAGAAAAAGAGATGAAAAAGATTGGCATTGTTACCAGTATGTTACTATGTTTTTTATTGGTTGGTAACAGGGTAGTGGCACAGATGTGTCATGGCATGGGTGGTAGTGGACATCAACACGGAGAGAAAGCAGATAAGAAAACAACTGGAACAAAAATGGAGATGAAGGAATCTTTCTATACTACAGTTTATATTTGTCCAATGCATCCGGAAGTGCAACAGGAAAAATCCAGTAAATGTCCAAAGTGCGGTATGAAACTTGAAAAGAAGCAGGTCTTGATGACTTATGCTTGTCCTGAAAAAGATTGTGAATACCAGAAAGCAAGACCAGGAAGATGCCCTGAACATAAGAAAGAATTAGTGAAATGTGAAATAAAATCATTTTGCCCAAAATGTGGAGAACAGATTAATTCCGAAGATTTAAAACAAAAGCCTATAAAACCTACACAACAAATAGAAACAAAAGAACATAAAGAAAAAACTATCTATACTTGTTCAATGTGTGGTGGTGAGTTTGATAAACCTGGGAAGTGTCCAAAATGTGGTATGGATTTGGTACCAAAGAATAAATAGTTAACTTTATTTCTTCGGCAAGAAATTCTGTGGTTATTGCTATCGTTGAATGTGTTTGAAAAAAGGTAATGGCTAAACATTCCGCACCAAATTTTTGTCAAAAGGCGTATGTTTCAACATATTTAATATCGTCGGGAAAATGTCTTTGTCTCTATGATTAAATCTGAACGAAAATTTACCTAAATAAAAACGAAAAAACTTTTTAGGTATTCCTCTATTATTGATAAAGCCAATGTTTTTCGTAACTCAAGAACCATTCTATGCTATTAATATGGTTCCTGATGGTTTCCTCTAAGAGACAAAGAAGCATAAGCATGCCAATCATCAGTATAATAAAGAGTCCTTGGTTTCGTGTGATGTTCTATCAACTTCTGGATAATCTCATTTTCCCTTTCAGCAATAGGAAATACCCGTATTTTACTGTTTCGTTTCAATATCCCAAAGACAATGATTTTACCTGCGGCTCCCCAGCCACTTTTCCCTGTTCTTCTTCATCAAAATGTCGTCTCATCACACTCTATTTCACCACTAAATGGCTTGGCAAAATCTTCTGCAATGCACAACAACTTGCGAATAGCTCTAAAAAACTTCTTAATTGTTTCATCAGATACTTTACTCCTGAATCTGAGCCGATAAACAGGAACATCCAAAACAAAAAAATATTACAATTGTTTTATTTTATCTATTTCAGGTATCCTAAAAGAATACCAAACATTTTTAAAACTATATGTATATCTGCACTTACGACATTTAAATCTTCCATCTTTATGTTCCATGCCCAATGATATCCACACTTTGGACATTTTCGTTTTATAAATATATATTGGACATAATTTTTGGTGCGTTTTTCATTGGCTATTACCATATATTTTGTCCGACGGAGTTATCTATTATTTCATAATCAAAAAAATTTTTAAAAAACCCTTGAATTCTTGATATAATTATGTTATAATATTTTTGATAATATATCCGATAAAGGAGATGAGAAAAAATGGGTAAAAGGAATGTTTTAATAATCATTTTAGTTTTCTGTCTGTATCAAGTTTATCAATATCAAATTTCAGCACAGACAATTTCAATCAACACTGGCAGTGTTATACATTCTAACCACGAAGGATTCGGAATACAATTTCATGCTGACCAGTTCCTACAAGCAAACAAAATTATTTTCGGAACAGATGATAACCAATGGCAGAACAATATCCTGCCTTATATTACTGAAATAGATCCTAAAGTAATGAAAATGTCGTTACCTGTTGTATACTGGGAACCATGGCTCGGTCAAACTACACCTGATTCTGATTGGATGAATGCGTTATATAAAGTATTAGATGAATTCCGTGCACGTAATATAAGGATAAAGTTCCAGGAATGGTGTCAACACAGACCTTCTTGGTGTTTCTGGCGCGAAGAAAACTACGCACCACCTGAAGAAATAGAGAATTTTGGTAAAAGTGTCGCAAAAATGCTTAAACACCTTATTCTTGAAAAAGGATATTATAATATTGATTCATTTACAGTTTATAATGAACCGAATAATTATTTTTCAACAAATGCGCTTTTTGAAGCGACATATCGGTCTATATCAAAATATTTAAAACAGGAAAATGTCCCGGTAAAACTCGGTGCACCACATGTATGTCAGTTAAATAGAGCTCAAGCATGGGACTCAATGATGATTTACTGTATGTCTGTTATGGATGATGTTCTTGATGAATTTACAATGAGTATGTATAGCACTTTTGAGAATTTTGATGCTTACACAAAACCTAAACAGATGGTTGATGCTGAACGCACGAATGATAAAGATGGTAAAAAAGAATCAATTTTTCTGCTTGAAGGTGAGACACAAGGTGATAGCGGTGTAAGAGAAGGTGAGTATTATATTGATATAACACGTGCTGGAACAAGTGGTGTAACAAAATGGTGGTGTATGGACCATTATTTCATTTTCTCGTGGGAAGCATTACAGAAAGGTAACCAGCAAATGTTACAGAACTCAAATAGACAGTATGTCAAAACTTCAGATGGTAAATATGAAGCAACAGTCCTTGGATGTAAATATTCATATCGGTCTGGAACAGTATATGCAACAACAGTATCAGGGTCAAATAATATAAAAGCAATATGTATCAAGGATAACGATTCTGACTCTTACACAATCTATGTATATAATAGTGGTAGCAGTGCTAATGTTACATTCAATATCAATAACAACTTAAACAAAACATTCCAGAAGTTTGTGCATCCGTCATTAACTTCACAGGGTACCGTTACAATGACGAATGGGTTAATGACAAATAGTGTTCCGAATGGTTTTACAGTATATTATGGTCAAGGAGCAAAAGAGACAACTCCACCATCAGCACCAACAAATTTAGTTATTACGGCATTATCACCACGAAAAGTTAAACTTACTTGGAATGCCGCAACAGATAATGTTCGTGTTGAAAGATACAATATTTATAAAAATGGTGGAACAACACCAGTAATATCAGTACCAGGAACAGTATGGGAAGATACACATGTTACCCCTGGAACGAATAACTCCTATGTTGTGAAAGCAGTGGATGGTGCTGGTAATGAGTCAACTAACGGTGCATCAGGTAACATTAATGTTCCTAATCCGACAAGTCAGCCACCAACAACACCACAGAATATTAAAATTAAGGATTCATTAGCTGAAATAGAGTTAGAATGGACACCTTCTACTGATGATAACCGTGTTGCTGGTTACAGAGTATATGAACAACTTGAAGGAGAATCAAAAACAAGGGTCTCAGAAATAACAGGTAGTCCATTAAAAACAAATTATATCAGTAAATATGGATTTGCATCTTGTAACAGAGAAAATGTTAAACATTATATAAGTATATCAGCGTTTGATGATGAAGGTAATGAATCGGTTCGTAGTTCAAGTATAACTGTTCTCGTTCCATACGGGCAAACAGGTGATTTTGATGGAATCTGGGAATATTTTAATGAAGGGTTTTTAGGACAGATTGAAGACAAAGTAGTTACTATTTCGGGATCAAATAATTCGTTCAGGACAGCAACAATAGGGTTCACTCCATCAGGTATAAAACAGATTTTTATAAGATTGAAGAATAATACTACTCGGAACCAACTACTGGTTGCATGGGAAAATTACAATGGGACAACTGTTGATAATATAACTACATCTATAACAACCAATGATACCACATACAAAGAATATCTAATAGATTTAACAAGTAAAAGCACATGGGCTGGTCAGGTATCAAGATTATATTTCTTTTTCAATGGTTCAGGTGATGGAACTGTTGATATTGATTATATCAGGATAGGAACATTCCCTGTTGCAAAATTTACTGTATCTAAAACTAACCCTAATGTCGGTGAATCAGTTAGTTTTAATGGTACATCTTCAACACCGCCACCCGGTGGCACAATAAACCAGTATTTATGGGATTTCGGAGATGGACAGTCCGGATCAGGGGCAACGGTTAACCATAGTTATTCTAATGCAGGAATATATACTGTTAAACTGAAATGTATTCAGGATGAACTTGTATGGGGTGAAAGTAGTTTGGTTATAACTGTTGGTAACCCTGCACCGGAAAAAGTTGTTAATGTTGATGTTATTCCTGTAACAAAAACAAGAATCGATATTTCATGGACAAAAAATACTGAAACAGATATTTCTGCATATAAAATATACCGTAGTCAAACACAGGATTTTACACCCGGACCAGGTAACCTTATTGCTACTGTAGCAAGTTCAAATGATTACTATTGTGATAAAAGTTTGAGTGCTAATACATTGTATTATTATAAAGTTACTGCTGTTGATACTGCATCTCAAGAAGGACCACCAAGTGATGTTAAATCATGTAAAACACGTGCTTATGACCCGCTGTTTACCAATGGTGACTGGGAAACAGGTGCTATTAGTGGTTGGAATGGTTCAAGTGGCTGGAGTGTTGTATCACCACCTAATGTCCACGAAGGTAATTATGCTGTTCACCGTATCAGCCCATCCGGACAAACAACACAGTTAGAACGGACACTTACTGTTACACCAGGGCAGACATATAGGGTTTTAACTTATTTATACATAGTATCGCATACAGGAAACGGTGCACCAGGGCTTGTTGTAGCAGTAAGAGACCCGTCCTGGAACCCAACTTATGCATCTGTTGATAATATTCTTGAACCGATTGGTAAATGGTTCTATAAAGCTTTTGAATTCAAACCGATTGGTAATCAGATTGTTTTCCAATTTTATATTCCTGATTGGTCACAAGATGCTTATGATTTTTATGTTGATGATGTATATATTGATGCTGTTCCTGGAGTCGGTGTTCCACCTAATAAACCAACCACATTACTATGTGATGGTCAATCAACACCAAAAAATGTTACTAATCCTAATCCTGTCCTAAGTTGGACTTTTTCTGACTCTGATGCAGGTGATACTCAGAGTGCTTATCAGATATTAGTATCAACAAATCAGAATAATATTAATTCTAATATAGGTGATGCCTGGGATACAGGAACTGTATACAGTTCACAGAGCCAGAGAACTTATAATGGTAAATCACTGATACTTGGGGCTACATATTATTGGAAAGTCAGAACTTGGGATTCTAATAACTTAGTAGGACCATATTCCGATATGTCAAGTTTCGCAGTTACTAATAATAATAATCCACCGAATGCACCTACTAATACGAGATGTAATGGACAGAATAATCCGCAGGGAATAACGGACTTTACACCTGATTTATCATGGACATTTTCTGACCCTGATACAGGACAGACACAGTCAGCATATCGGATACTTGTTGCAGATAATATCACAACACTTAATTCAAATACAGGTAATAAATGGGATACAAATAAAGTGAATAGTTCAGCAAATGTAGTAACATATGATGGAGCACCACTTGCATCAGGTCTAACATATTACTGGAAAGTGATGACCTGGGACGGATTTGATACTTCAGGACCATATTCAGCAGTAGCGAGTTTCAGTATGACAACATCAGCACAACAGAATAATCCACCTCAAGCACCAACTAACCTTAAATGTAATAACCAAACTAATCCGAAAGGAATAATAGGTGCACCAGATTTGTCATGGACATTCAATGACTTAGATACCGGTGCAACACAGTATGCATATCGGTTACTTACAGCAAACAGTATAAGTAACTTAAATAATAATAATGGAAATATGTGGGATACAAACAAAGTAATATCATCAGCAACAAAAGTAAAATATGCTGGAACAACATTACAGCCAGGAAACACATATTACTGGAAAGTAATGACTTGGGATGAGTTCAATTCCAGTAGCCCATATTCAACAGCAGGAACATTCGTTATGGGTTCAGGTGGTGCTATTAATCCTACATTGACTGTATCAAGCACGACACTTGATTTCGGTGCACTTGCACCAGGTGAAGTTAAAACTTTAACATTCAATATAATAAATGCTACACCTGACCCGAATCCGTTCGGAGCAAAACTAACCGGTTCAATATCAACTGATCAAGAATGGATATTAGTTGACCCAACTGATTTTAATTCAGATAATGTGACAGTTTATGTAACAGTTGATAACAGTATTCTTAACCAGACAGAAGGTGAATATACAGGTAAGATTACAATAGTAACAACAAACGGACAACCGCCAACAGCAACAGTTGATGTTCTGGTATCAGCAACATGTGTATTAACAAAACCGAACCCGTATCATCCTGATAAAGGATTGTTAACATTCTTTGGTGACGGAATAGTTCCTGGTGAAACGAAAATAAAGATATATACATTAAGTGGCGAATTAGTGAAGACATTAACTGGTATTAAAGATAGGAAAGAGATAACATGGGACGGTAAAAATGAGTCAGGAGAACCAGTTATAAGTGGAATATATCTGTATGTATACGAATCACCGAAAGAGAAAGGAACAGGTAAGTTTACATTGATAACAAAATAAAATTTTTTTAAATTATACTTGAAATTTTACAAAAAATATGTTATAATATATATAGTAGAGTAAGTTAATTCCTTAAAAAGGAGAAAAAAATGAGTAAAAATTTAATCTATCTAATTGTAACAATTGTAATGATAAGTGTTACAGTTCAGACCGTTGAAAGTTTAACATTATCACCTTGGGGCGGATTAACATATCTTACTATGGATTTAGTAAATAAAGACCTAAAAGCACGCGGCGCTGCTGACCCAAATGCAGTATTAGTTAAATTCAGTAGTAGTATGGTAGCCGGACTTGACTTCGGTAACTTGAGATTTGTTTATATTATGCCTGCTAAAGCAAGTATTTCATGGACAGATACAACTTATAGTCCAAGTATGGCACTTAAAAACGAGATTACAACTGATATCGCAATAGGTGAACTCGGATTCAGGATACCAAACCCATCTTATTCTATTATAAGTATAGGAATTTATGTTGGTGGCGGACAGGTTACTTACAACGAAAAGAGGTCCTGGGATGATGGTGGCACAAATGTAGGGAATGTAAATATACCCGGTATCGCACAAGGACCTGTTGCTGAAGCAGTCCTCGGAATAAAACTTTTAGGATTCATTGAGATAAGTGCTGCTTATAGATATGCACCGTTTACTATAACGGTAACAAAAGCTGTTACGGCTGATTTTAATGGTGATGGAACAAATGAAATAAATATAGCAAAAAATGCAATTCTAAAAGATGTATCAGGAAAAAATCTTACTTTTGATTATGGTGGAGTAATGGCATCAGTCGGTTTCAGATTCGGTCCTTCTAAACCTAAAGAACAGACAGGATTTCAATCATTTGACGAATTTCTACAAAAATATACAGTATTAAAAACACAATCAGCAAAATAAAATCTATTTATATCCTGCAGGTTTCTCCTTTTCTATAAAAATAATTTATAATTCATTCTTTAATTATATTACCAAAATCAATTATATTATTAGGTTTTTTACTATTTTATTATTTTAGGATATGCAAATTAGTTAGTGTAATAATGAGTTGATAATATCAACAAACTCTTTATACTCAAATGGCTTGGTTACCCATTTAGATATTTTAAGTTCAATTTGTTTCTGTATATCAATAGGCCTTTCTCCTGATAAAACTATAATTTGTGTATGTTTATATAAAATATTATCTCTTATCTCTCTACATAGGTCAAGGCCATTCATCTCTCCTATGTTGATATCAGTAATAATGAGGTCAGGATTTTCTGTTTTTATTAATTCAAGTGCATTAGAACCAGTATTAGAAGTAATAACTTTATAACCCTCATATTCAAGAATACGTTTAACTATATTCAGAATATATTGTTTATCATCTATAACAAGAATTAATTTATTATCTTTCTTATTAACCATATTTTGTAATCTAAGAATATTGTGAATCTTCTTATAAAAAAAATTATCTAAATATTACAAACACTTGATTCTGTTATATTCCAAATTATATTCTTAAATCCACAGTGGTTTAATTATACAAAATAGTTGTCCTATTTGTCAAGTTAATATGACAAATATTCTATGGTAAAATTGTTCTGAATAATGTATACTTTTCTATTAAGTTTAATAAAATGGATAATAATTTAAGGAAAAAAATAGGTTCAAGAATCAGAAAATATAGATTACAACGTAATTTAACTCAGGAAGATTTAGCTGAGAAAGCAAATCTTCATCCTACATTTATAGCACATATTGAACTCGGTAGAAAGGTATGTAGTATCAAATCATTAGAGAAAATAGCAAATGCATTAAGAATACCGATTCATTTATTATTCACTGACCCACAAAAACCATCTGCTAAATTATACGATTCAACAACACAAAAATTGATTTCAATGATAAGTGAAGAATCTGATTATAATAAAAAACTACTTATATCTATAGCATCTTCTTTATTCAAGAGAAAAAATTATAAATCATTAAAATAGATTATTAACTTGAATTCCAAAATTAAGAATATAGATTTGAATATAATATTTTTAGGAAAGAGTAATATATTAGGTATTTTCTGACTACTTTGTAATTTAGTTGTCTGTATCTTTCAAATAATTTAGTTCTCCTTTTGATAATTTTATATCAACTGATAAACACGCCTCTTTTATCTGTTCTTCTGTTCGGCACCCGATAATCGGAAATACAATAAAATCTTGGTTAAGAAGGTAAGCGAGTGCTATTTGGTTCGGAGACCTATTCTTTTGTTTAGCAAGATATTTAACTTTTTCTAATATTTTGAAATTCGTTTCATTGTAATAAAACTTTATAACAGTAGCACCAGAAATAGTTTTCGGGTTCATTATACCTTTTCCGTATGCACCACCAAAAAACCCATTTGCTTGTGCAGAATACGCTGCTACTGGTAATTTTGTTTCATTATGGAATTTCAGTTCTATATCATCCATATAAACCAGTGTTTTGTCTGCGACATTTTCCCAATTAATCTTTGCAAGGTTCCACCAGAGTTGATTAGCAATAAATCCATGTTCATTTTTAGTTTTAGCGTAGTTGTTTGCTTGTTGTATTCTATTACTTTTCCAGTTAGAACAACCAAAATATCTTATTTTCCCTTCTTTAACAAATTTGTTCATAATATCAATAATGTATTCAACAGGCTGGTTAATATCGTCCCTATGTAACCAGTAAATATCAATATAATCAGTTTGTAGCCGTTTTAAACTTACTACTAAATCAGTATTTATATCTTTATATGTTATCCTCGGAATATTCATATTATTTAGGTCAGGATGTCCCCCTTTTGTCCCTAAAATAATTTTGTTCCTGTTGTTTCTTGTTCTTAACCATTTACCAATAGTTTTTTCACTTGCTCCTTTTTCACCTGGTTCCCAGTCAGAATATATATTTGCTGTATCAATAAAATTACCACCTAACCCGTAATATGTATCCATTAGTTTAAAAGATTCTGATTCAGTTATACCTTTTCCAAATGGAACAGTACCGAGACATATTACAGATGGATTTAATTCAGTTTGCGGGATATTCTTGTATATCATTGCAATATATCACAATATTTATTTATTAACGATATGTTCAGTTACAATCTGGTTTGTTTTAATTGATACCCCTTTGATATCAATAAATATGACTTTTGGTAATGGAAATGATTTTTTTGCCTGAATAAAAATTTCTGTTATATAGCAATCTTCATTGTTGATATTTGTTATCGGTTTTGGTATATACGAACCGTTCTCTTTAACAAATTCTACTCTGATCAACTTTTTAGGTAGAGGTTTTACATAAAAAACTACTTGGTCTGAATTAGATGTTGATATGTTAATTCCATATCCTAATTTTTCTTCTATTGCTGTTAATTCCTGGATTTCACCTTGCTTGGCATATAGTCGCCAGTAAACTTTAATTGGATTATTTATAATAAATTTAGGTTTCTCTCCAGGTTCTGTTGGTGAAGAGATACCTACTTCATAAATAACAATGTTTTTATTGATACTTCTTGAAATATGGAATAAATGTACCCATGTAATATTTTTATCTTCATTACTTTTGGTCGGTTTTGAAATTGAAATAACGGTTATAGAACTGATTAAGATAAAGATAAAAATGAAAAATAATAATTTCCGTGTCATAGAAATAGTTCCTTTCCGTAAATTTATTTTGTTGGTGCATCACCCCAATCGGGAACCTTCATTAACTGACCACCTTTAAGAGCAGATTTATGTGCTATTATTCCTGGAACAACATATCTTACTGCTTCCCAAGCATTGATTTTTGGTATACGGTCACTACTACATGAATCAACAAATTCATGGACTAAATATGAATGTGAACCACCATGACCGCCAAGTTCAGAATCTAATGGTTCAGGTAACGGGTCACGATATTGGGATACATCAACATCTTTTACATCATCTTTCGTTATTAATTTCCAACCAGAACATTCTCTCAATAATTCTGATTTGGTTCCAATAACTCGCGTTATCCCTTCATTCTCTGTTCTCTGACATCTCCTGTATTCGCGAACAGTTATCATAGTCCCATTACTTAATCTGCATAATGCAAGTTCATTACAAAAAATATTTTTTGTAACAGAATCTTTTCTGAAATAGTTATCATTTGGATAGATGTAACCTAATGCTGATAATTCTGTTACATGTGCACCTGTGATTGAAATCGGTGCAGAAAAAGAATGTGTTGGATAATGGAATGGCGCATTGCCCCCTTCTTTTATTACTTCTTGCCTCGTTTTACCTGTTCTCGCCATATATACTTCAATAAGATGTCCAGAAAATGTGTCATGCAGATATTCTGTATCAATGGATACAATGTGTCCGAATAAACCTTTCTTGTACATCTTACGACAGTAAACTGTTTCAGGTCTAAAATATGTTGTTTCTCCCATCATATAATACTGTCCTGTCCGTTTTACAGTATCAATTAGTTTATCACACCAGTCCAGTATTTCATCACCATCACCCGTTTTTGACATCATTACTGGAACAGCACTATATACATGTTTACCGCATTTAAGTGCATGTATAACCTGTGGTGCATGTAACCACGGCTGTGTTATTATCGCAAGTGCATCAAGGTCACTATTACAAATATCATTAAAATTAGTATAAGTCTCTGTTATCCTAAATTTTTTTGAGTATTTATTGACACGTTCTTTATGAATATCACAGATAGCAATCCGTTTTACATACGGATGTTCTTTGAATGGTTTAATAAATTGACTGCCGAACTGTCCTAATCCAACTATACCAATACTGATTTTATGTTTCATATTTTTTTATTATACAATTATTTTTGTTTTATTTCAATATCCAGTTCTATTCAGTAGAAAAATATTGCATTAAAATATTAGTTGTCCACATCCAGCACATATGTCAAGCCCTTTAGGTTGACGGATAATTGTTAATAATCCATTACTAACTAAATATTCTTTGAACTTTTTTATAGTTAAGTCATCAGGTGTTTTTAAACTGTTTCTACTGATTGGATTATAAGGTATTAGATTGATCTGGATTCTATCAGTATTATTTGCTGATTTTTTGATAAGTTTGACTAATTTGGCTGCTGTAATTAAATCATCGTTTATACCAGAAATAAGAATATACTCAATTGTCAGTCGCGATTTTGTTTTCCTACTGTAATCCAATCCTGCATCCAGTATTTCTTTAACAGAATAAGGAAAATTTTTTTTGATAATTTTTTCCCTTATTGTATCATCAGGTGCATGCAGTGATAAAGCTAACCGTATATTATTTTTTTCTTTAACTAATTTCTTTATCTGTGGAACAAAACCGACTGTTGATACAATAATATTTTTTCTGCTGTATCCAAATTGAATCTGGTCTGTTAATGATTTTATAGCACTGATAACATTTTGATAATTTAACAATGGTTCACCCATACCCATAAAAAGAATACTGTTGACCTTTTTCTGTTCATATTTTTCAACCAACATTATCTGGTCAAGAATTTCTCCACGGGTTAAGTTGCGTCTGAATTCTGTTTTACCTGATGCACAGCAATAACATTTTACTGGACAACCAATCTGTGTTGATAAACAGATTGAATTACGGTTTAATTGCGGTAAAAATACTGTAATTATCTCAAAATTATCTTCTGTCCTGAATAGATATTTAATTGATGAATCTACGGCAGATATTACTTTTTTCTCTAATTTGAGTGAATGAATGTAAAATTTATTATCTAAATTATTACGGAATTCTAATGGTAAATCAGTACAATTTGAAAACATATCTACTCTTTTTTTGTATACCCATTTCAGTATTTGGGTTACCCTGTATTTACTCTGGTTGTTCTTGAAAACATAATCTCTAATCTGGTCTGGGTCTAAATCAAGAAAAAAGGTCTTATTCATTTTTTTACTAACTATACTACTATCTCAAATGTAACTATTTTTTTTGACGGTATAATTATCTCAATTGTATTTTTTCTGGTAAATTTTATTCTTTTTATCCGTTCCTCATTGAGATTAATTAAATAAACCTGTTTTATTTTATGGAAAAAAACTATTTTACTTTTTAGTTGTTCAGACCTAATATTATATATTCGCATACAGATTGTATCCCTGGTCTCACATTTTTTTAATGCACTTATTAATAATCCCTCAGGTTCAATATTAGCAAAACTATAATTTAGTGGAAGGGACCCTTTATGTATATCAGTTTGTGCTGTAAGTAAAGGATAATTAAATTCTGTAGCATATTTATATATCTCTGCTTTTTCCCAACTGTCTCTATGAATAATAATGGCGTATTTGAATACATATTCACCATGACACTGACTGTCTATATGATTCTCTTTACCACGAATTCCCTGTCCAAAACAACGTAATAGCGTTAATTTAATTATCCTGTGTCTGTCATCTGTTACTTCATATTCCGGTATCCCTTGATTTAATATCGCTATTCCTATACTGTTATCAGAAACATCAATAAACTTTTTCTGTGGTTGTGTTGGTGACGCGGGCTCAATCCATCCTGTTGTATAAGGTAAATTTATATTGCGTTTGATAACATCAAAACTACTTTCAGCATAACAAAAATTTGTTCTAATTCTTGTAGGAAAACAAACTCTTAACCTGTGGTCGTTAATAATATTGTTTAATCGGGTTGTTATTTTTATATAAGGACAATCATTCTGTAATTCAATCAATGAACTTATTTGATACGGAATTTTTTTTACTGAACGGCACTTCTTATCAAAATCATAATTAATTGGTAATAATAGAATATAATCAACAGTAAAAATTGTTGTTAAATTATTCTTTTCTAAAATTGTAATTTTTGCTTTTCTAGTTTTTGTTGTAATTATTATATCGTTTTCCGGTCTTTTGAATCCATATCCGTCACCAATATCAGCACAATCTTCAAAATAATGTAGTGAAGTAAATTTTTTTGACGACATTTTATCTATTATATTTATTGTTCCATTATTATTAAACCAAAGTTTATAATATTTATTTTCTGCTGTAAGAGTATCATCTTTTATTGTTACTGACTTGTTTTTAGTATATATCGGTCTTAATATGAATACTTTGTATCCTAATGGCGGAATATTATCAGCAATGAATTTTGCTTTTAACTGTATAACCTCTTTGTTGATAGGGACATCAACAGGATTATATTTATAGACATCAAGCAAGGTTTTATTCACAGAACACAGTAGTGATTCAATCTTTTTCAATCTTCTGTTTTTAGAAATAGTATATAAATTAATATTCTGTGGAACTTTATCTATCGGTAAATTGATAATCGGTTCAATAACCTCTCTCCTATAATACTCGGTTGTATTGAAAATAATGATCGGAATATCATGTTTTTTAATCCCGTAAATAGAGTCAGTATCAATATTCTTTTTAATAGTTGTTATCGCTTTGTTCTTAACTAACTCGGAAATAAGTTGACATTGATTATATCTATACATCATATCCCTGTGAACACGGTCAACACTGCACCCACAAATAGAATCATGTGCACTGTTTTCTAAAAGGTGTTTCCAAGCAATATTAAGATACTGGCTAGGATATTGTTTATTAAATAACCAGGTTAATACCGATAATGGTTCAGCATATTTCTCTAACGATTTTTCACAATTATAATTTGTTTGTTTTAGATACATTCTTGATGAAATTGTTCCGCTTAATAGTTGATTTAGATTACCTTTGTGGTCAGTTATTCGTAGTTCACCACATATTTCTTTTAAATATTTTACACTTTTCTTAAGTTTATGGATATATTCTGGTAAAGTTGTATGCACAAAATGATAATCTTTTAAATATTTGTTTCCTATATTGATTATGTCAATTGTGCGCAGATTAGCAAAAAGGTGGTCACAACCATCCATCCCTAAAATATAAGATGTTGTTGCTTCGGATATTCGTTCATTAACAAAATCTTTCAGTAAATTGATTGTCTCTTCTATATTTATTTTCTTATTCGAAGTAAGAACAGGTCTCAAAAAATAGAAAAAGTTACTGTATGATACATTATCGGATAATTTTATTGCAAGGACTTTTGAGTTATCAGGTGATACCCATAAGAATTCTGATTTAGTATTTTCTTGATTTAAGCCACGTAATACAATAGCATTATCTATTCCAAACCCAGTTAGAATCTGTGGCATCTGACTGATATGTCCGAAAATATCAACTAAATAACCTACTTTCATAACATTCCCTAATTGTTTTGATAACTGTATCCCTTTTAAAAGATTACGGATAATAGATTCGCCACTAACAAGAAATTCATCTGTTAAAGTGTAAAACGGCCCTATAAGTAATCTCCCATTTTTAACATATTTTTTTATAATAGCATATTTATCAGGTCTTATCTGTAAATAATCTTCAACAGGTATGAATTGGCCATCAAGATGAAAATGTTTATAGTCGCTGTTCGTTTCTAATATTTCTAAAAGATTATCTACCATATCAACTAACATTGCTCTGAAATTCTGGTACGGTTCATACCATTCTCTGTCCCAGTGTGTATGCGATATAATTGATATTTCATATCTTTTTTTCATTTAATACACTACTCCTTTTAAGTTGTGGTCTACAAAAATAAATAAAGCAGATAACAATTTAACTGACTCTTAAATCATTATCTGCTCGAAAAAATTTTAATTTGATAACAAGAATTTTTAATACAAATAAAAATTAGAACTGATAAGTTACTCCAACTGATAATGTTAGCCCACTGAAATCTGCACTCATCGGTGTCCCATCAGGATTCCTTAATAGTTCGCCTTTGGATAATCCACCTACATTATTGAAATAAGGAGCATAATTACCATATTTTACTTCTTTGACTGATGCTATTCTGTAACCCAAAGCACCACTTATAAATATATTTTCTGATGTTTTGTAATCACCTCGGATATTGATATCTATTGGGACACAGGAACCTTCAAGTGTAGTTTCATCATTAAACAGTTTTCCATAATTACCTGTTATCGCAGGATCATTTGATTCCATCTTAAATGCTCCCCATAACGGTGCATATAGTCCAATAAAAATAGAACTGTTTATAGTAAGATTCGGACTAATATTCGGAGCTTCTTTTGAATATGAGATACCAATCATTACCATTGATAGATTGAGTTCAAGTGTCTGTTTTGTAGTTTTACCAGGTGTCCGTTCTGCTGTAACTGTTCCAGGAGTACATGTTATTGATGCATATTTTAGTCCGGCAGCAAACCCAGGTGTAATGTGGTCAAGTTTATACATACTTTCTATACTGAAAACAATCCCGTTACCAACATTGGATA
>Ga0078972_1009218_pt1 | contig 19702 bp, 18 predicted proteins | sample YelNatPaOPGAMG01_FD_67568 | JGI IMG/M metagenome (GOLD analysis project Ga0078972, IMG submission 67568) | Hot spring thermophilic microbial communities from Obsidian Pool, Yellowstone National Park, USA - OP-RAMG-01 (SPADES assembly) (version 2) | ecosystem: Environmental > Aquatic > Thermal...
GCAGGCGTAAATTCCCGTGGAACTCACGGTACTAGGTTCGGTGTAGGTCAGGCATGGACCCGAACGGTTTTACCCGGCGGGGGTTTCGCCGCCGGAACCGGCCGAACCGTTCCGTTGTTAAGGAGCGAACCGATTATCGTATACCATATCAGACACTACTTGTCAAGATTTGGGTCAACTATTCGCAACCCCCGGGGGGTATTTTAGCGCCTTTTCCGCCCCTGTCAACCCGGTCTGTGGTTCGGGAGCCTGCTCCCGGGGACCAACGTTGAACGAACAACGGAATCTCACTCGGGCTCCAGGATGCGCACCGGAACCGGGCAGGCCTTCTGGAAGCGCTCGGCGTCGCTCCGGTCGCCCACGATGGTGCCATAGTGCATCGGGATGACCAGCCCCGGCTTCATGGCAGCCGCCGCCTGGACGGCCTCCTCGGCGGTCATCACATAGGTTCCGCTGACCGGGAGGAGGGCGATGTCGGCGCGGAAGGTGCCCATCTCTGGAATGTAATCGGTATCCCCGGCATGGTAGATGCGCGTCCCTTCCACGGTGACGATGTAGCCGACGTTGTCGGGGCTACGGGGGTGGAACGTTTTGTTCACGTTATAGGCCGGGACGACCTCGATGGCGATGCCTTCCACCTCCAGCCGGTCGCCGGCCCGCACCGTGCGCACCTTTCCGCCCAGCCTTTTGGCGCAGGGGGCCGGGGCCACCACCACGGTCTGCGGCCCCCGGATGCGGGCGACGTCCTCCGGAGAGCAGTGGTCGTAGTGGTCGTGGCTGATGAGAATCAGGTCGGCCCGGGGGGATGTGGGGGGAAGTTTCCAGGGGTCGAAGTAGATGACCTTGGGGCCGTCGATGCGGAAGGCATCGTGGCCCAGCCAGTGAATCTTCTCCAGCATGGCGACACCTCCTCAGTTTTCAGACACCTCTGGCTCTCCGGGAGGGGAAGACTCCTCCGCCGGGGTGGCTTTTGGGGGGCGGGGCCGGCCTCCTCGTCGGCGCAGGCGCCTTTCCCGGGCGGCGGCTTCCCGCCGCAGGCGGGCCGAAAGTTCGGCCACCGGGGCATCGGCCAGGCGCTTCCGTCGGCCTCGTCGGGCCAGGAGGTAGGCTACCAGCCCGCCGATGGCGGTGGCCAGGAAAAAGCCCAGGGCGGCAAGCCAGCGGCGTCTCCCGGCCGGCCGCATCTTCATCCTCCCCGTCGGACCGCCGGCTTCCCGGCCTGGTCGGGGGCAGCCGGGGCCGAGACCTGTTCCAAAACCTGCTCCACCCACTGTTGCAACTGGGCCGGCGAGAAGGCCCCCTCCACCCCGTCCACCAGTTGCCCCTGGTAGAAGAAGAGGAAGGTCGGAATCACCCGGACGCGCAGGGCGGCCGTCAGTTCAGGCTCGGCGTCCCCGTTCAGCCGTCGAATCAACAGGCGTCCGACGTACTGCCGGGCCATCTGCTCCAGGACGGGATGCAACCGTTTGGTCACGGCAAAGCGCGGCGAATCCACCATCACCAGCACCGGAAGGCGACTTTGCAGGACCTCCTGGCGAAAGTCCTCGGCGGTCACCTCCGGCACCGCTTCCCGCCGACGGGCCTCCTCCTCCTGTCTCAGGCGCAGGCGGGCCTGGGCGATCTCCTCCGGCGTCATCGTGCCGTCCAGTTCGGCCTGGAGCAGGCGCAGTTCCTCCAGAGACGGGGCATATTTCAGAGCGTAGCGGTCGCAAAAGTTCAGGCACGGCCCCCGGCAATCGCCGCAGCGTTCCGGGAAGACCACCACCTGTTTCTTCTCCTCATCGTACAGAAGGGCCTGGTTGGGACAGGCCGAGGCGGCGAAGCAGTGGGGCAGGTTGTCGCAACGTTCGCGCAGAATCAGTACGGGCATATTCGTTCCTCCGTGGTTCTGGTGGGGACGCGGTCGGGCGTCCCTACTCCGTGGACTGCCCGGCCGCTGTTTCTCCGGGAAGCCCGGCTGAAGGGCCTTCTTCCAGCAGAAAATCGAGCAACATCCGGTTGAACGTCTCCGGGTCGTCCATGAAGGGAAAGTGTCGGCAGCGGGGCATCATTGCCACGCGGACGTTCGGCAGCCCCATCTTTTGCATGATCTCGGCCTGATTCGGGTCCACAATATCGTCCTCGGTGCCGTGGACGACCAGGGCCGGCACCTGGAGTCGTCCGAGTTCGGGACGCAGGTCCGTCTGGAGCATGGAACGGACGCTGCGCATGACGGCTTCGGGGTCGGCTTTGGCGCTCTCCTCGACCACTTCCTGGAACCAGCGCCGCCAGCCGGAGCGGATGTTCTGGAGGAGGCGTTTCCACAGGCCGGTGACGAGCGGCCGGCGCACAAAGAGGCGGGTGATCAGTTGATGGGCGGTCAACTTGAGGAGCGGAGCCAGGGCCGAACCCTCGATGACCGCGCCGACTGTGGCCACCCGCACCACCCGTTCGGGGTGGTCCAGGGCGGTCTTGAGCGAAACCATCCCGCCCATCGAATGGCCCACCAGTCGGGTTCGGGCGATGCCCATGCCGTCCAGGAAGGCGATCACCTGCTCCACGTACTCCTGGATGGTATGGGTCGGCGTCTCCTTATCCGAATCCCCAAAGCCCCAGAAGTCGAAGGAATAGGTGCGGAAGTGCTGGGCGACCACCTCCATAGTGGGCAGCCAGTAACGCCAGGAGCCGGTCCAGCCGTGGAGGAAGAGCACCGGCTCCCCCTGCCCGAGCACTTCGTAATGGATGACCTGGCGATCCAGCACCAGTACTCCCACGGCCTCGACTCCTTGCCGGCGATTGGGTGTCCATCGGACTGCCCTTATTGTACTACAACCTTAGAAGTCGCGCAAGGTCGAGGGGGGCCCGATTCGGGGCTTCCCATGCGCTAACGGGGATGCTCGTGGTGGGCCGCGAAGCGAAATGGCGTTGAAAAGGCCCGGTGCTTCGTTCCTGGCTACGAACTCCCCCTGGCGGCGATGGCCCCTAGCGGAGCAGGGCCACCTGTCCCCGCTTGATCACGACCTCCACCGGGTTGGCCCCAAAGCGGTAGGCCAGGTGGCGGTAATCCGGCAGGTCCAGGATGAGGAGGTCGGCCTGCTTGCCCACCTCCAGGCTGCCCACCCGTTTTCCCCAGCCCACGGCATAGGCGGCGTTGATGGTGGCCGCGGCGACGGCCTCGGCCGGGGTCAGGCGCATCGTCCGGCAGGCCAGGGCGATGATCAGGGGCATGGATTCGCAGTAGCAGGTGCCCGGGTTGAGGTCGGTGGCCAGGGCCAGCGCCCCGCCGGCCTCCAAAATCTTCCGCGCCGGGGTGTAGTGGGGTTGCCCCAGCCCAAAGGGCGTCCCCGGAAGCGAGACGGCGATGGTGGAGGAAGCGGCCAGGGCCTGTAACTCCTCCTCCGGCGTACAGACCAGATGGTCGGCCGAAGTGGCTCCCAGTTCCACCGCCAGGGCCGTTCCTCCCAGGGGGACAAACTCGTCGGCGTGAAGTTTCAGGCCCATCCCCAGGGAACGGGCCCGTTCCAGGATGCGGCGCGATTGCCCCAGGTTGAAGGCCCCCTGGTCGCAGAAGACATCGCAGAAGAGGGGGGCCGGCCGCTCCTCCCCGGCCGTCTCCTCCTCCCAGAGGGCGGCCGCGGCCGGCAGCATCTCCTCCACGACCTGTTGAACATAGCCCTCGGGGTCGTCGCGGAATTCCCGGGGGACGGCATGGGCGGCCAGGAAGGTGGGGACGAGGTCCAGGGCCTGGTGGGGGTCCCGGTCCAGGGCCAGGATGGCCCGTAGCAGGCGCAGTTCGCCCTCCTTCTCCAGGGCGTAGCCGGTCTTGACCTCGGCCGTGGTGGTGCCGTGGGCCAGCATATTCTCCAGCCGGCCGTGGGTCTCCCGGAGGAGAAGTTCCCAGGGGGCGGCGCGGGTGGCGTCCACCGTGCTCTGGATGCCCCCGCCGGCCTGCAAAATCTCCAGGTAGGTGGCCCCCCGCAGGCGCAGTTCGAATTCCTCGGCCCGGAATCCGGCAAAGAGGGCATGGGTGTGGGCATCCACGAATCCGGGCATGACGACCCGACCCCTGGCCTCCAGCACCGTAGGGGCCCGATGGGCGGAGGCGATTTCCGCCGTAGGCCCCACGGCGACGATGGTCTCGCCCTCCACAGCCACGGCCCCATCGGGAATCAGGCCCGGGTCGGCCATCTCCGCGCCGCGCTTCGGGCCGGCGGGAGAGGCCAGGGTGAGGAGTTGATCGGCGTGCACCACCAGGAGGTCAACGTCCATCGGCCGGCCTCCTTTGCCCACCGCCGGCGTTGGCCGCCGGGGACGCAGAGGGCGCCGAAAGGGCGGGAGGGAAAGACCCGTTTCTCGGCGAACTCTGCGGCAAATCGAACCTGCCCATCTTTCCCATTGCCGGCCCCTCCCCGCGAACTTTTCCGCCGTTCATACAGCCCCGCACCGGAATTCTCGAACGTGCCAACGTGTAACGTGGAACGTGCAACGTGGAACGTGTAACGTGGAACGTGGAACGTGTAACGTGCAACGCTCTAACAGGTGACGGTGCCGGCCCGAATCGTCGCCCCCAGTACGCGCTCCAGGGCGGGGACGATCTTTTTCTCCCGCAGGCGGTTGACCTCGTCCTCCACCAGGACGCGGTCCATGGCCTGGAAGGTCAGGCGGTAGGCCAGGCTGCGTTTCCCCTCGGGGAGAGGGGCGCCCCGGTAGACGTCGAAGAGGGCCAGGTCGCGCAGGAGGGGGCCGCCGGCCTGGCGGATGACCTCGGCCACCCGCACGGCCGGGACGTCTTCATCCACCACCACGGCAATGTCCTGGACCACGGCCGGGAAGCGCGAAAGCGGCTCGTAGGGGCGCAGCCCGGCGTGTTGCAGGAAGGGCAGGAGGCGGAATTCGCCCAGACAGACCCGGCGGGCCGGCAGTTCAAATTGCGTGCATACCTGGGGGTGCACCTCCCCCAGGTGCCCGACCACCTCCTCCCCCAGCCGCAACGCCGCCTGCCGGCCGGGGTGGAAGGAGGGATGTCCGGACGGCTCAAAACGTGCCCCGACGATGCCCAGCCGGTCGAGCAAAACCTCGACCACCCCCTTCAGGTCGAAAAAGTCCAGTTCCTCGGAGGCGGACGGGAGCCAGGAGCGTTCCTCCCTCCGGCCGGCCAGCGCCAGCCCCAGGACGGGAGGTTCCTCGGGCAGTTCCTCCCCCTCCCGGGGCAGGTAGATGCGGCCGATCTCGAAGATGGCCACCCGTTCGTAGGAGCGCAGATTGAGGGCCAGGGCTTCCAGGAGGCCGGCCTGGAGCGTCTGGCGCAGGTATTCCCGTTCCGGGGAGAGGGGGTTGGCCAGGCGAAGGTAACGGTTGCCGTCCACCTCGGGCATGCCGGGGGTCAGCCGGGAGATGCTGCCCAGGTTGGTCAGCGAATAGGTGATCACCTCGTCCAGCCCGCAGCCCACCAGGATATCGCGGATTTGCTCCTGGAGTTCCAGGAGCGGATTGCTCCTTTGCGGCGGAAGGACGTCGCGCAATAGTGTGGTCGGGATGCGGTCGTAGCCGTACATGCGGGCCACCTCCTCCAGGAGGTCGGCCGGGAGCGCGACGTCCATGCGGAAGGAAGGCACTTCCACCCGGACGTTTTCCCCCTCCACCGTGCAGGCGAAGCCGAGCGGGCGCAGGAGGTCGGCCAACTCCTCTGCCGTGAAGGGGATGCCCAGGATGCGCCGGGCCTCGCCGGCCGGAAGGACGATGCGTCGGGGCGGATAAGGCCGGGGATAGACGTCCACCACCCCCCGGGCCGTGCCGGCGCCGGCCAGTTCCTCCAGCAGGGCGCAGGCCCGGCGGAGCGCCCAGACCGTCCCCTCGGGGTCCACGCCCCGCTCGAAGCGGATGGAGGCCTCGCTGGAGAGGCGAAGGGCCTTGGAGGTGCGCCGGATGTTGATGGGGTCGAAGTGGGCCGATTCCAGGAGGATATGGCGGGTGGTGTCGGTCACCTCGCTTTCCAGGCCGCCCATCACCCCGGCCAGGGCCACCGGCCCCTGGCCGTCGCAGATGAGCAGGGCGTCGGCGTCCAGGACGCGCTCCACCCCGTCCAGGGTGGTCAGGCGTTCGCCCGGCCGGGCGCGGCGGACGACGATGGCCGGCGGGCCGTCCTGGCCGGGTTGGGGGCGCAACTTCTCATAGTCGAAGGCGTGGAGCGGCTGGCCGAACTCGAGCATGACATAGTTGGTCACGTCCACCACGACGTTGATCGGGCGCATGCCGGCGCGCCGCAGCCGTTCCTGCATCCAGGCGGGCGAGGGGCCCATCCGAACGTCGCGCACCAGGGCCGCCGAGTAGCGGGGGCAGAGGTCGGGATCGAGGATTTCCACCGTCACCTGGCCGGCGATGGGGAGGCCGGCCTCCTGGGGTTCGGGCGAAGGCCGGCGCAGTTCCCGCCCGAAGAGCGCCGCCACCTCCCGGGCCACGCCGATCATGGAGTAACAGCGGCCCAGGTTGGGGGTGAGGTCGATATCCAGGATCGCCTCCCCCAGGTAATCGGCCAGAGGGAGGCCGACGGGGGCATCGTCGGGCAGGATGACCACGCCGGTGTGGTCCTCGGAGAGGCCCAATTCCTTCTCCGAGCAGATCATCCCCTCGGAGCGCACCCCGCGAATCGTGTCCGCCTTGAGGGTGACCAGGCGCGGTTCCTGGCTGTGGCCGTCGTAGAGGCGGGCGCCGGCCCGGGCCAGGGCCACCTTTTGCCCCCGCATCCCCGGCTGGAGGTTGGGGGCACCGCAGACCACGCTGAGCGGGGGGCCGGACCCGAAGGAGACGTCCACCACCGTCAGGCGGTCGGCGTTGGGATGCCGGCGTACCTCCAGCACCTGGCCGACCAGGACGCGTTCCCGGTCCCACTCCTGGCCGATGCGCTCGATGCCGGCCACCTCCAGCCCGGCCAGGGTGAGGCGGTGGGCCAGGACGTCCACCGGGATGTCATCCAGAGAAACGTATTCCTGAAGCCACTTCAGCGGCACTCTCATCGGGCACTCCTGATTTTCCAGATACCCATGGCTGGCTCGTATCTTGGCGATAGGGCTTGGGTGTATTATACCATAGACTTTCTCCCCGTCCAGTTGGCAACCCGGCGCCGGCCCGGCGCGGTTGCAATATAAGGATTCCTGGGGTATAATAAAAACAAAATCATTGGGAGAAACGCCATGGCCATCGAGGTGGAAATCTATACGGCGGAACACATCATCCGTGGGATGTTGGAGACGGCGGGGGAACGGCTCTCCGACGTGCTCAACAACAAGACCGAGTCGGCCATCTACCTGAGCCGGGCCCAGGTGAGCCGCCTGCTCAACGTGGCCAAGGCCCCTCCCCTGGAACTGCCGCTGGTGCGGGTGGAAAAGAGCAGCCTCCTCTTCGGCATCCCGGTGGCCGAACGCGACCTGACCCACAAGAGCCTCTACCGCCGGGCCAGCCGGCTGGAATATCCGGTCCTCGTCTGCCTGCCCAACTTTGAACTGCGCGGGACGATTCACCTGAGCGAACGGCTGGACATCCGCCGGGTCCTGGTGGTGCGCCCGGAGGACTATATTCCCCTGACCGACGCCACGGCGACCTACGTCCTCTACCCCCAGGTGACGGTTCGGGCCGGCACGATCGTCTTCAACAAGGCCCGGGTGACCTTCTTCGGCGAGCAGCCGGCCTCGTCCGAGCCTTCTCCGGCCTGATGAGCGTTTGCCCCAGGGCAGGTTATGGGTGGAAATCGCGCCGTCCTCTTCTGAAGCACCGGGGGCTTGGCTACAATCGGCTCGTCGCAGGTGGTGCGCAGGCCGTTGGGCGGTTCGGTGGATCTGGAAGGTGAAATGCGATGACCCTCACGATGGCGACAGAGATGGTTCCTCTGGTTGCAGGCGCTGACGGCGTTATCCGTGTGGGAAAGACGCGGGTAACCCTGGATACGGTGATCTCGGCTTTTCTTGACGGTGCTACGGCGGAAGAGATAACCTATCAATATCCGTCCCTCGATCTGGCGGATGTATATTCGGTGATCGCCTATTATCTGCGACAGCGTGCCGAGGTAGATGCCTATCTTCGGCGACGGCAAGAGCAGGCCGAAAAGATCCGCAAACAGAACGAGGCCCGCTTCGATCCCTCAGGCATACGTGATCGCTTATTAGCACGGCGAGCCAGCGGGAGTCTGTAATCATGCTTCGGTTGGCCGCCGATGAGAACTTCAACCACGACATCGTGCGCGGTCTATTGCGCCGAAAGCCCGATTTGGATATTGTGCGTGTCCAAGATGTTGGTCTTTCGGGAGCGGACGATTCAACGATACTGGAATGGGCTGCCCGGGAAGGACGGGTGTTGCTTACCCATGATGTCTCAACCCTTACGCACTACGCTTACGAGCGTGTTCAATCAGGCAAACCGATGCCTGGTATTTTTGAGGTCAGTCGTAAAGTCCCCATTGGTGTTGCCATAGAAGACCTTCTGCTAATAGCCGAATACAGTCTGGAAGGAGAGTGGGAAGGGCAGGTGCGTTACTTGCCGTTGCGTAATGCAGACACTGGCTGAGTGACCGATTGGGCGACAAAATCTCCCCAGGAGCGTTCCGATGGCAGGTTTCTCGTTCTGGCAGAAATGGCTATGGGTTGTGGGCGTGCTCATCGCCGCCTTTGGGGTCCTGATGGCCCTTTCGAGCGGGACATCTCCTATTCACAAGGCGATGGTTTACTCCAGAGAAGTAGCACTTGAAACCGGGTAAAATTGCCTGCGTAACAGGAATATGACCAGACAGGCGGGCAAACGAGGACAGGATAATAGGAGAAAAAGATGGGTGTAGCCATCGCCGTGCAGGAACTGCGGAAGAACTACGGGGCCCTTTGCGCCGTGGACGGCATCTCCTTCCAGGTCGATGAGGGGGAAATCTTCGGCATGGTCGGCCCCAACGGGGCCGGCAAGACCACCACCATCGAATGCGTGGAGGGGTTGCGCCGGCCGGACGGGGGAGAGGTGCGCGTCCTCGGCCTGGACCCCCAGCGGGACGGCCGGGCCCTGCGCCGAATCATCGGGGTGCAACTCCAGGAATGCGCCCTGCCGGACCGGCTGCGGGTGGGTGAGGCCCTGGCCCTCTTTGCCTCGTTCTACGAAAATCCCCTCCCACCCCGGACGCTCCTGGAAGAACTGGGCCTGGCCGACAAGGTCCGCACTCCCTTTGCCCAACTCTCCGGCGGCCAGAAGCAGCGCCTCTTCATCGCCCTGGCCCTGGTGGGCAACCCCCGCATTGTCTTCCTGGACGAACTGACCACCGGGCTGGACCCCCAGGCCCGACGGGCCATGTGGGGCCTGGTACAGCAGGTGCGGGAGCGGGGCAAGACCGTCTTCCTGACCACCCACTATATGGAAGAGGCCGAACGGCTCTGCGACCGCGTGCTCATCATCGACCACGGCCGCATCCTCGCCCTGGATACTCCGGAGAACCTCATCCGCTCCCTGGGGGCGGAGAGCCGGGTGGTCCTGACCTGCCAGGGGGCCACCGACCAGGTGCTGGAGGCGCTGCGGGCCCAGGCCGGCGTAACCCGGGTGGAGCGTTCGGGCGAGCAGGTCATCGTCTACGGGCGTGGGGAGGGCCTGGTGGCGACGGTGGTGAACACGTTGAACGCCGCCGGCCGGCCCTTCCGCGACCTGCGCACCGAACAGCCCAACCTGGAGGACGTTTTCCTGACCCTGACCGGCCGGGAAATGCGCGACTGAGGAGGAGGCCCCATGCGCGGACTGCCCCAACTGATCCTGACCCAGGCCAAACTCTACCTGCGGGAGCCGATAGCCACCTTCTTCACCATTTTCTACGCCCCGCTGACCCTGATCCTCTTCGGCTCTATCTATGGCAATGAGCCTACCCCCATGTTTGGGAACCGAGGGACGATCGACATCGGCGTTCCGGCCTATATCGCCCTGATCATCGTTACGGTGGGGTTGATCGGCCTGCCGATCACCGTCGCCGCCGAGCGGGAGAAGGGAATCCTGCGCCGCTATCGGGCCACTCCTCTCCATCCACTGGCCTACCTGCTCTCCGAAGTGGTCACCTATTTCGCCATGACCCTGCTGGGCGTGTTCCTCCTCATCCTGGTCGGCCGGCTGGGCTGGAACCTGCGCTTCGAGGGCAATGTCCTGAGCGTGCTGGGCGGCTTTGTCCTGGCGACGCTCTCCACCTTTGCCTTCGGCTTCCTGGTGGCCAGCCTGTCGCCCACGGCGCGCCTGGCCCAGACCGTGGGGATGGTGCTGGCCTTTCCCATGATGTTCATCTCCGGGGCGACGATTCCCTGGGAAATCCTGCCCGGCGGGGTCCAACGGGTGGCCGAGTTCGTCCCCCTGACCCATGCGGTCCGGCTGCTGCGGAAGTTATGGGCCGGCGGGTCGTGGGGGGAGGTATGGGTCTCGGCGGTCGTGCTGGCCGGCGTCCTGGTCGTCTGTACGGCCCTTTCGGCCCGCTTCTTCCGCTGGGAATGATGGGCCCAGCGTTGCCCGACTAACCGGCAACGATGTTCAGCCACTCGCCGAAGAGGGTCTCCCGTTCGGCAAAGCCCAGGCTCCGATAGAGCGCCCGCGCCCCGGCGTTTTCCGGACGCACCAGAAGGCGGATGCCGGCCAGCCCCATTTCCCTGGACAGGGCCTGGAGCCGGCGGAGCAGGCTTCGGGCCACCCCCCGCCGGCGAAAAGCCGGCAGGACGTAGAGTTCGTCCACGAAGAGGAAGCCGGCCCGTTCATCGGCTTTGGGGATGCGCACGGCCAGGGCGTAGCCGGCCGGCTCTTTCCCCACCAGGCCCAGGAGGAAGAAGCAACTTTCGCTGCGCATCCAGTCCCAGGCCTCCAGGGAACGGCGCAGCCCGGCCTCGGCATGTCCGGCCGCCTCCGGCTCATCCGGCCGTTCCGCCGCCGCCACCGCCCGGAAAAAACGGACCAGGGTCGGCAGGTCGGCCGGCCCGGCCCGCACCACCTCCACACCCCCCATCGCCCTCCTCCTCTCCTGTGCCCTGGTCCCTTAGCCAGGATATATATGCGACTGCGATGGCCTTCTTCCCTCTCCCCCTCTCCTGTGCCCTAAGCCTTTCGCCCTAAGCCCTTCGCCCTAAGCCCTGCTCCCTTTACTCCGCCTTCCCCGCGCTCCCCAGCACCTCCACCTTGTGCAGCACCACCTGACGAACGGCCTCCCGGGCCGGCCCCAGGTATTTGCGGGGGTCAAAGTCCTCGGGGTGCTCCGCCAGGTACTGGCGAATCGCCCCGGTAAAGGCCAGCCGCAGGTCGGTGTCGATGTTGACCTTGCGGATGCCGATTCGGCAGGCCTCCCGAATCATCTCCTCCGGCACGCCCTGGGCGCCGGTGATCTTTCCTCCATAGGCGTTGCACCGCTCCACCAGTTCCGGAAGCACGCTGCTGGCCCCGTGCAGCACCAGGGGATAGCCGGCCGGAAGCCTGGCCACGATCTCCCGCAGCCGGTCCAGCGCCAGGCGGGGCTGCCCCTTGAACTTGTAGGCCCCGTGGCTGGTGCCGATGGCGATGGCCAGGGAGTCGCAGCCGCTTCGCTCGACGAATTCGGCCGCCTGCTCCGGGTCGGTGAAGCGGGCCTCCTGGGCGGCCACCGAGACGTCGTCCTCGATGCCGGCCAGCCGGCCCAACTCGGCCTCGACCGAGACGCCTCGGGGATGGGCGTACTCCACCACCCGCCGCGTCAGGGCGATGTTCTCCTCAAAGGGCAGCCGGGAGCCGTCGATCATGACCGAGGTAAAGCCCCCGTCGATCGCCGCCTTGCAGATTTCGAAATCCTCTCCGTGGTCCAGGTGCAGGACGATGGGGACGGTGGATGTGGCCAGGGCCGCCTCCACCAGTTTCACCAGGTACTCGTGCCGGGCGTAGCGCCGCGCCCCGGCCGAGACCTGGAGGATGATGGGGGCACGCTTCTCCTCGGCGGCGTCCACGATGCCCTGGAGAATCTCCATGTTGTTCACGTTAAAGCCACCGATGGCGTACCCCTCCCGGGAAGCCCGCTCGAAAAGCGACCAGGTGTTGACCAGCGGCATCTTGTCCTCCTTATCAGCGTTTCACGTTCCACGTTCCACGTTTCACGTTCCACGACCAATGCTATGTCGTCAATCGCTCCAGCAGCGCTTCCAGTTCCTCATCGGAGTAGAAGTAGATCGTCAGCCGGCCGCCCTTCCGGCCGCGCTTCAGGGTGACGCGGGTGCCCAGGGCCTCGCGCAGCCGGGCCTCCAGGGCCGCCGTCTCGGCCGGTTCGGGGGAGCCCCGGGTCCGGGGCCGGCCCGGGCGCAGGAGGCGCTGGACCAGAAGTTCGGTCTGGCGCACGTTCATCCCCCGCCGGAGCACCAGGCGCATGGCCTCTTCCTGGAGTTGAGGGGAAGGGAGGGAAAGGAGGGCGCGGGCGTGCCCGGCGCTCAGTTCGCCGGCAAAGAGGCGTTCGCGCACGGCCGGGGGGAGTTGCAACAGGCGCAGGGTATTGGTGACGGCCGGCCGGCTCCGCCCGACCTGGCGGGCGATCTCCTCATGGCTCAGCCCAAAGTCCTCCGCCAGCATCCGATAGGCCTCGGCTTCCTCCAGCGGGTTGAGGTCTTCCCGCTGCAAATTCTCCACCAGGGCCAGTTCCAGGGCCTCCCGGGGGGAGAGTTCCCGGACCAGGGCCGGGATGGCCTCCAGGCCGGCCATCTGGGCCGCCCGCCAGCGCCGTTCCCCGGCCACGATCTGGTAGGCCGGCGGGATGTTCCCCGGAAGTTCGGTGACGATGATCGGCTGCACCACGCCGTGGGCGGCGATGGAGGCGGCCAGTTCGGCCAGCGCCTCGCCTTCCTGTTTTCGCCGGGGCTGGTGCGGGTTCGGCACAATCTGGGCCAGGGGAATCATCCGGACGCCGCCGGTGCCCCCCTCCAGCGGAGGGATCAATGCCTCCAATCCCCGGCCCAGCCTTTTACGCTCGGACATGGTCCTCCTCCTGCGCGGGGGGCGCCATCCCCATCCGGGCCAGGAACTCCCGGCCCAACAGACGAAAGGCCGTGGCCCCGGGGGAAAGGGGGTCGTACTCCCAGATGGTCTGCCCATGGCTGGGGGCCTCGCCCAGGCGGATGTTGCGTGGAATCAGCGTGGCAAAGACCCGGCCGGGCAGATGGCGCTGGACCTCCTGGACGATTTCCAGGGAAAGGCGCGTCCTCCGGTCGAACATGGTCATCACGATGCCGATGAGGTGCAGTCGGGGGTTCAGGCGCTCCTGGACGCGGCGAATCGTCCCCAGGAGTTGGGCCAGGCCCTCCATCGCCAGGTATTCACATTGGAGCGGAATCAGCACGCCCTGGGCGGCCACCAACGCATTCACCGTGAGCAATCCCAGGGAAGGGGGGCTATCGATGCAGATAAAGTCGTAAAGGTCCTGGCAGGGCCGGAGCGCCCGGGCCAGGCGATACTCGCGGTCTTTCTGGCCGAAGAGTTCCACCGTGGCCCCGGCCAGTTGCAACGTGGCCGGCACCAGGTCCAGCCCGGCCCGTCCGGTGGGCACGATCACCTGCTCCAGCGGCAGGTGGTCGAGGAGCGCCTCGTAGAGGGTGGCCGGCAGGGTTTCCTTGGCGATGCCCAGGCTGGTGGTGGCGTTGCCCTGGGAATCGTCGTCCACCAGGAGCACGCGGTAGCCCTGTTGGGCCAGGAAGGCGCTCAAATTGACCGCCGTGGTCGTCTTGCCCACGCCGCCTTTCTGATTGGCCAGGGCGAAGGTATAGGCCATACGGGCACTCCACCGACGTTTTTTTCATTGTAGCATCTTCCGGGGAAAAGCGCAATTTGACCCCCAGGCCCTTCTGGGGTAAAATGTTCCTGCCGGCAATGGGACCGGCCCTGGAACCCTGCCCCGCTACCCGGCGGGGCTGTTGTACGAAGAAAAGGAGTACGGCCATGCCCTTCCCCGCTGAACGCGCCCGCCGCGCCCTGGAACGGGCCGGCATCCCCCCTCAGGACGCCTACGACCTCCCTTCCAGCACCAAGACCTTCCCCGACGGTGCCCATTACCGTATGGAAATCTCCGGCGTCGAGCGCCCCAACGTCCTGGAGGCGCTGGTGGACGAGATGCACAAACGCAACATCCCCATCCACCGCCTCATCTCCGTGGTCATGGGCACCACCCTCCTCGACGACCAGGAACTCAAACACTTTGCCCGCGTCGCCGCCGAGGCCCGCTGTGAAGTCATCCTCACCCCCGGACCCCGCTCGGCCTGGGATACCGGCCGGCAACTGGCAACTCCCGAGGGCAGCCTCTCCGGCCTGCGCTTCCGGGGCTCCGACCAGTTGCGCGCCGTGGTGACCGACATCCTGCGTTGCGTGGACCTGGGCTTTCGGGGTTTCCTGGCCATTGACGAGGGCCTGCTCTGGCTGCTCACCGAGATGAAGAAGAACGGCGACCTGCCCCCCGACGTGGTGATCAAGGTCTCCATCTTCGCCGGCCACGCCTCGGCCGCCGGGGCCAAAGTCCTCCAGTCGCTCGGGGCCAGCACCTTCAACCCCATCGCCGACCTCTCGCTCCCGCAACTGGCCTCCATCCGCCAGGCCATCGACATTCCCCTCGACCTGCACATCTACCTGACCGATTCCTTCGGCGGCTACAACCGCTTCTACGAGGCCCCGGAAATGGCCCGGGTCTGCGCCCCGTGCTACTTCAAGATGGAGCCCGGCCCGGCCTGCGCCGCCGGCCCGGGGGCCCTCTACAAGCCCTACGTCTCCCCCCAGATGCTGGCCGATTGGGCCCGGGAAAAGGTCAAGTACTGCCAGATTCTGCACGAGATCATCCAGGATACCAACCCCAACCTGAAGATGTCGGCCCAGGGGCCGGCCGACCTGGCCATCCCCAAACCGTAGGGCCCGGTCCGGAATAGCCTGACGGCCGCTTCCGGCGACGGCCCGGCCGGAGCGGGGCCGGCCTTGCCCGGCGGATGGGCCGGCCGGGCGTTCGGCCTGGCAACGTGCCTGCGTGTGCACGTGCGAACAGAATAAGGAGCGCCCGATGCGCGATTACGCCCGTTTCGACCCCCGGGGCGTTTTCCCCGCCCTGATTACCCCCTTCCAGCGCAAGACGGAGGAGGTGGACGAGGAGGCCTTTCGCCGCCTCATCCGCCACGTCCTTCCCCATGTGGACGGATTGGTCACCAGCGGCACCACCGGCGAGTTCCCCTACCTCTCCCGCGCCGAAAAGCGTCGCCTGGTGGAGATCGCCCGGGAGGAGGCGGGGGGAAAGCCGGTCATCGCCGGGGCCGGGGCCTCTTCCACCCGCGAGGCCGTCGCCCTGGCCCGCGACGCCCAGGAGGCCGGGGCCGCCGCCCTCCTGGTGGTCACCCCCTTCTTCCTCCACCCCTCGGAAAAGGGCCTCTACCAGCACTTTTACGAACTGGCCCAGGCCGTGGACCTGCCCATCATCCTCTACAACATCCCCCAGGTGATGGACCAGGTCCTGCCGCGCACCGTCATCGAGGACCTGGCCGACCTGCCCAATGTCGTGGCCCTGAAGGACAGTTCCGGCGACCTTCCCTATACGATGGAGGTGCTGGAGTACTGCGGGGACCGGCTGGACGTCCTCATCGGCCACGATGAAATCGTCGTCCCGGCCCTGGCCGGCGGTTGCGCCGGCATGATTCTGGCCTCGGCCCAGGTCTATCCCCAGGTCTGGCAGAAGGTGTTGCGCCTGGTGCGGGAGGGCCGGCTGGAAGAGGCCCGCGCCGAGCAGCGGCAGGTGCAGAAACTCTCGCGCATCTTCTGCCGCTACGGCGGCGGCGTGGCCGTCAAACAGGCGCTGGCCCTGCTGGGGCTGGATATGGGGCCGCCGCGCCGGCCGCTCAAGGCCGTCGGCGGGGCGCTGATTCACGAGACCCGGGCCGAGATTCGCCTGGAACTGGAAAAATTAGGCCTCCTCCCGGCGGAGGAAGAGGAATGGGCGTATCCCTCCGGCCCGCTGGAGGAACGCTTCGGCCTCCTGGGCCTCGCGCCCGAGGCGATTGCCACCCATGGCCTGTGGGTGGGCAGCGGCACGGCCGGGGAGGGGCTCCACCGGGTGCAACTGGACCTCATCGCCGGCCCCAAGGACGGCCCGTTGGGCGAGGCCTATGCCTGGCAACTGACCTATCCCCAGCACGGCCGCGAGGCCCTCACCACCATCCTGGAGCCGGGGCTTACGGTGCGGCCGGCCACCCTGCTCCTTCCCACCCTGGAGCAAAAGGACCTTCGCCAGGCCAATATGATCTACGGCCCGACGCAATCGGCCCTGGCCCGGGCCATCGTCGAGGCCCTGGAGGAAGGGACGATTTCCCCGCTGGCGATGGAGGAGGCCTGTATGATCGTCCTGGCCACCGTCCATCCCCGGGCGCTGGACCGCCATGCCCTCTACCAGAGCGTCTATCAGGCGGCCCGGGCGGCCATCGCCCAGGCCTTCAGGAGGTGAACGATGGGCTACAAACCCGACTGGTTCCGGGGCATCTATCCGGCGCTGGTCACCCCTTTTGACCGGCGGGACCGCTTCGACGAGGCGGCTTACCGGGAACTCATCCGCTTTCTCCTGCCCCATGTGGACGGGGTGCTGGCCGCCGGCACCACCGGCGAGTTCTCCTACCTGGACCGGGAGGAGCGGAAACGGGTGATCGAGGTCACGGTGGACGAGGTGGCCGGCCATGTCCCCGTCCTGGCCGGAACCGGCGCTCCCTCCACCCGCGAGACCCTCGAACTGACCGCCTTTGCCCGCGACGTGGGGGCCACCGCCGCCCTGGTCGTCGCTCCCTATTACCTCAAACCCTCCTTCAACGAGGTCTATGACCACTACCGCGCCCTGGACGCTCTGGATTTTCCCCTGGTCCTCTACAACATCCCCCAGTGCGCCGGGACCCACTACCGCTGGTGGACGGCCGAGGGGATGCTCCTGGACCTGGAGAACGTCATCGGCATCAAAGATTCCTCCGGGGACGTGCCCTTTATCGAATCGCTGGTGGAAAAGGTGTACGGCCAGGTGGCCCTTTTCGTCGGCTGCGATGAAATCGTTACCGCGGCGCTGGCGGCCGGCTGCGACGGGGCCATCCTGGCCAGCGCCAACCTGGTCCCCGATGTCTGGCAGCGCATCTACCACGCCGTGCAGCGCGGCGACCTGGAGACGGCCCGCTACTTCCAGGGCCGGCTCCAGAAGTTGATTCGCATCATCGTGAACCAGGGCTCCACCCAGGCGGTGAAGGAAGGGCTGGAGATGATGGGCCTCCGGGTGGGGCATTCCCGCCACCCGATCATGCCGGGCGGGGCCTTTCGCCGCGAGGACCGCGAGGAGTTGCGCCTGCAACTGGAGTTGCCCGAGGTGGGCAAGATTCTCCCCCGCCCGGTGGTCTATGACCTGGGAGGGCGCGAGGTGCACACCCAGGTCCCGGCCATCCACCAGACGCCCCGGCGCATCTCCGGCTGGGCGATGAAGGTGGGAGAGGGCTTTGCCGGCCCGCCTTTCCAGGAAATTGCCCACGTGGACCTCCTGATCGGGCTGCGGGACGGGCCGGTGGGGCGGGCCATCGAACGGGCCCTGCAGGAGCACGGTCCCCAGCGGGGATGCGTCCTCCTGGAGGAGCGCCCGCGCACCCTCCTGGTGCCCACGGTGACGATTCGCACCGAGCGGCAACGGCACCTCTTCTATGAGCGGGCCGCCGCCGGGGTGCGGATGGCCCTCCAGGCCAGCATCGAGGACGGTTTCCTCCCCCAGGCCCTCCTGGACGACCTCGCCCTGATCGCCAACGCCTTTGTCCATCCGGCTGCCTCCATCGGCAAGCGGGTGGAGTTGAACAACTACAAGGCCATGCGCCAGGCCATCCGCAAGGCGATCGAGGGCCGGCCGACCTACGAGGAACTGGTGAGCGAGTGCGCCGCCGCCCGCCACCCCTTCCGCTACGCGCCGTGAGGGGGACGGGCGACCAGGGCGTTTTTCCCCACCGTCCCGGCCGGGCTTCCGGAGACCAGCCGTGTTCGACCAGGTCTGGAAGGAAAGCCGCCCCTTCTACTGCCCCGGCGAGGTGCGCGACTGCCGCACCTTCGCCGAACTCTGGGAGACGGTCAAGTTCCACCGCCTGGAGGAAATTTTCCCTCGCACCCCCCAGCGTTCCCTGGAGGTCGGCTGCGGCTCGGGCGGAGTCTCCCTCTACTTCCACGACCGCTACGGCTATATGACCACCCTGGTGGACATCTCAGAGGCGGCCCTGGCCTTTGCTCGAAAGACCTTTGCCCTCCACTCCACCGCCCCGGAGCGGCCGGCCTGTTTTCTCCAGGCCGATGCCCGTGCCCTGCCCTTCCCGGCGGACACCTTCGACCTGGTGATGAGTTTCGGCCTCCTGGAGCATTTCCCCGAAATCGAGCCGCCCATCGCCGAGCAGATGCGCGTCCTCCGCCCCGGCGGCCTCTTCTTCGCCGATATCGTCACCCGGCGTTTCTCTGTGGACTCGTTCAGCCGCTTTCCCGGCCGGGCGAAGCGCCTTCTCCTCGCCCTGCTTCGCGGCCGCCGGCCGGCCCGCCGCCAGGTCTATGAAAACGCCTTCCCCCTCTCCCGCTACATCCAGGCCGTGGAGCGGCACGGCGGCCGGGTACGCTTCGCCCGGGGCAACCGGCCGGTGACCTCGCTCAACCTGCCGCTTTTGGGAAGACTTTTCCTGCGCCTGTACCAGACGGAGGTGGCGCAACGCCTCTGGCGGCGCTTTGATCTCTCCGACTCCCCGCTGACCCGCCTCTGGGGTGCCGGGTGGTGGGTGCTGGCGGAGAAAAGACCTCCCGCCAGTTTGTAGTCAGCCACGGAGCGTAGCGGAGTGGCGTTCGTCGTAAGCCGTGTGGGGGCGGCCCGCCGGGTCGCCCCCACACGGAGCGGCGTTCGCAGGCCCCCCTAGCGAGGGGCCACCTGGATGTGCGGCGGGCCGGCCGGCGGCCCCCCGGCCCCGCAGACGATGTTCAGGGAGACCACATCCAGGACAAAGTTGGTGACCAGGCTGCCGTCGGTCGTCCCCTGGAAGCGGATGTAGATATCCTGGCCGGCCACGGTGCTAAAGCCCGTCAGGTCGATCGTCTGGAGGGTCCAGCCCATCGGGGTGGTGTTGTCGGCAATCCAGATGGGATCGGAGAGCGGGTTCCAGGAAGGGTCGAAGAACTGCAGGTAGAGTTCGTCATAGGGGGTAGGAGAGGTTTCATCGGTCTCCACGTACAGGTAAAACTCCAGCGTCTGGTTGTCCCGGGCGCTGGCCGGGATGTGAATCAACTGATAGAGACGGTCATCGGCGTTATCGTAGCCGCCCAGCCAGGCCACCCAGGCGCCCTGGTAGGGAGGGGACCACTCGTTGGTGATGATGTCATAACCGCCGGCCGAGTCCTCCACCCAGGCCACATGCCCCTGCTCAAAGTCGCCGTTCTGGATGACTTCCCCACAGGCCGGGGTGGGCGTAGGCGTGGCTGTGGACGGGATGGGCGTGGCCGTGGGCGGAATGGGCGTGGATGTGGGGGTGGCCGTGGGCCCACCGGGGGTCGGCGTGGCTGTGGGGGTGGCTGTGGGCCCACCGGGGGTCGGCGTGGCTGTGGGGGTGGCTGTGGGCCCACCGGGGGTCGGCGTGGCTGTGGGCGGGACGGGCGTGTTCGTCGGGAAGGGCGTGTAGGTGGGCAGCGGGGTATAGGTGGGAAGCGGCGTGTAGGTGGGGGGCGGAGCGGG
>Ga0078972_1009220_pt1 | contig 19699 bp, 17 predicted proteins | sample YelNatPaOPGAMG01_FD_67568 | JGI IMG/M metagenome (GOLD analysis project Ga0078972, IMG submission 67568) | Hot spring thermophilic microbial communities from Obsidian Pool, Yellowstone National Park, USA - OP-RAMG-01 (SPADES assembly) (version 2) | ecosystem: Environmental > Aquatic > Thermal...
TACTCAAAACGATTTTGACTATATGATATTGCTGATGCATTCCAGTAAGATTCTATATAACAGTAAGAAAACGAGAGAATATTTTAGAAATCTTTTTTCCAAATTAACCAGAAAGCCGTCTGTGATATTTACGGACATAGATAAGAATATAGAAATAGACGGAGTCAAAATAGTTGGTTATAAAGATAAGATAACATCGTTTTATTTTAAAAAAAAATTTGGCTTCTTTAAAAAAATAACTTCAAGTCCCGTCGCCAGATCAAGCCAGATGAAACATATGCCCGAGACGGAAACGATAATAGATAAAACAAATTTATATTTTTCAAAACGACTATCTGTTTCAAAAGAACCAATTCCATTAAAAAATCAAAATAAATATCCCCTCGCTGAATTAATCTCCTACGCGATGTTTAAATTCTTAAGATCTGATATTTCTATTTTTAATAATGATCTGGTTATAAACCCGATAAATTCCGGAGATATTACCGTAAAAGATGTATATTCAATAATATCAAACGACGCCGAAAGATTTGTATATATAAAAACCAGAGGAGAAAAGATACAACCCCTTTTATATCAAACAATAGATACAAATTCAATATATACGCAGGGAAAAATTATTACAAAAGATGATATTGAAAAACTTAAATTTCAGCCTCAAAAGATTTACAGGATTATAACTACAGAAAGCAGCATAAGAGGAAATGTAGAAATATTAAATTATATAAACGAGTTTTCAATATTGAATGTTAAATTGATGGACGGCATTATGTGGTATTTCAGGAATCATAAAATAGGGATTATCAAAAATGAGTAAAATAATTGAGTCCATAAAGTCATTTTTCAGCAAATGGTATAACAGATTTCGACTTTTCTGCTATTTATTCGCCGTATGGGCTATTTTTTATTCAACGGTGAATATATGCGGCTTTTCCGTATCTTTTGAATACGATGATGGAATGGTTTATAGCGAGGACGCTAGGGCTAAAGCGATAGAAAAAAATAAAGACGATATATATTCAGAGTTAAACTCAAATATTAAATACGAAAGAACTAAAATAATTCCTTTTACCACTCTGATATTATTAAAGTCCCTTGGATTTAAAATCGACTTTATAATAGATAGAAAACCGATAAATATCTCCTATATAACGAAAAAATGGGGGGATTATGCAAATGGGTTTTATTTTGTCGGCGACCAGAATGAAAAATATGAAATTTTAGAATCAAATAAATATCTTATATTCTTTACTAGTTCAGACGAAGGAATAATACAGGCAAGGAAGGCAAATACCTGGGTTATAAGGATAAAAAGAAATCCAAAATCAAAATTAAATCCCTTATCCTATACTCCTGGTAAATTTAACGAAAAAGTAATGCCATTATCTCAATTTTAATTAAAAATGATATAATATAGTTATGGAGTGTATATTCTGTAAAATAGCGAGCAAAGAAATCAAAGCTAAAATTGTATATGAAGATGAAGAGATAATTGCTTTTGACGACTTAAACCCCCACGCGCCTGTTCATATTTTAATAATACCAAAAAAGCATATAGAAAGCATACTGGGGTTAAATGATGAAGACGCTTTATTAATAGGGAAAATCAATCTTGCGGCAAAAAAGATCGCTCAAAAATTCAATCTATCCGATTTCAGACTGGTTTCAAATTGTGGAAAAAAAGCGGGACAGAGTATTTTTCATATACACTATCATTTCCTTGGCGGTAGAAGATTCCAATGGCCGCCAGGATAATTTTAAATAGGGTTCACTGGAAAACTCTATGGAGCGTTCGCTCACCCCTATACTTCTTCATTTGGTTGTCCCGATTTTTAAGGCGAAACAAGGAGCGAAGAGCGAGCATATCAGTCCGAAGGCGATATGTAAGCGATGAGCGACGAAGTTGTAGCCAAAAAGCGGGCAACCCTGAAAGGGAGAAAGAATTTTGGGCGATTTTGTCGTTGAGACACACTCACCCCGACGTTACGTCGGGGCTCGTTCGTATCGCCTAAAACTCACCTCAAACTTCTTTCTCCAAATGAGAGAATATAGGGTGTGAGAGAACGCTCGGCCAAAAAGCCAAAGTTTTTTGCCAAAAGAAATAACATAAAAACAGTAAGAAGTTAGAGGTAAGAAGTAAATCCCCCTTACTCCCCCTTTGAAAAAGGGGGAAAGAGGGGGATTTCACTCCTCACTTCTCACTTTTCAATTATTTCGTTAGAGTTTTTCAGCGAACCCTAAATATAGACGAAAACGGCAATATTAGCGGCATTTTTTAATCTGACGGTTAAAAAAGAGGTCCGAGATAAAAATACATCACATTAGAACCCGTCCTGGTATTGAAAGACCAGTCCAGAGAGAGAACCATCTGATATCTCTGAAGAACAAAAGTGTGTATGTTAAAACCAAATCCTATTGAGTTTTTTACGCTTCCAATCTCAGGTTTAAAGGACCTGCTCCAGCCATATGCATTATCCGAAAAAATCTTAAAGTACAAAGCTTTAAAATAAAAATCAGGGAAGAAATAACTCATATAATAATCCATATAAAAAAGGCATAACCTTGATTCTAAATTATAAACAAACACATTTTTATCCTCATTTGAAGAGTTATCGATAAAACCCCTTAATCCTCCAACTCCTCCGTATGAGAATTGGGGATTATCCCTTCCATTAGAAAAACCTGTAAATACTCTATTTACTAATGTGGATTTTCTTGAAATAGGAAAATATCTGATATAATCGGATGAAATCGAGTTATAGCGAACATTTCCACAAGCGATATGATCCAAATAGGAAATATTAGTGGAAAATAAATAACCATGAGTAGCGGTCAGATAAAGCCCATTTAACCTGTTATCCAGATAAGAAAGCGAAATCCCTCTTTTCTTTTCATAATAATCTTGTGAATATTTATAAATTTCTCTATCGTTTTTATAATAAAAATAAATCCCCCCGCTTTTGTATCTGTCAAAAGGATAAGAGATTCCGGTTAAACTTCTGAAATATCTCCTGTCGCGCTCATCCACGCTATCTTCGTCTATTTTATAAGCGGAGAAATAAGATAAGTCCTCAACAAACTTTGTTCTGTATCTGTTATAGAAATAGGTTAAATTAAAATTGGTATACGGATAGGCGGAGTTATAATTAAGGTAAGCGCCTAAATTATGCCTTCCTAAATAATCGCTTGCCTGATAATATAGAAAAGTAAAAAGTCCGCCGGGTGAAGCGAAAAACAGCGCGGGGAAGAATAAATCCGTGGATGCTTTAAATTTATAGTCCGTGAAATCCAGATTGCATTTGTTTAAAACATTTCTATTATCTTTAACCATTTCTTCAACGCTGACCGAATCTTTTAACTCCTGATAATTCAATTCTTTTTCAGACGATGCAAAAATATTAATATTCTGATGTCTGAAATATGAAAAAAGAATATCTCCGTTTTCATAATAGGGAGTGAAAATCCCGCCTATTACCGATGTGTTTTTATAAAGTTTTGAATCATCAATAGAATAAGAATAAAGATTGTATATATTTTTGTAATCGGATATGAAATATATTCTGTTATTTGAAAAATCGTAATAAAAATCATTTAAATCCATCTTAAACTTATATTTTTTTATTACTCCGTCTTTATAATAGCAAAGATTATTTTTAATATCATCCATATCTCCGCTTTCGCATATATAAAAAATTCCGCCATCCGTAGAATACTGCGGAGATAATTTATCCTCATCCCCGTCCACAATTAAATTTATCTCATTTTCTTTTATTACCTTTTCTTTCAAGGATAGATTAAAGTCAAATTCATATATCTTATTTACCCCTTTCTTCATACCGACAAATAAAATTTTCCTGTCGTCTTTGGAAAAAGAAAACTGTCTCGCCTGTTCAAAGCCATCTATCAAGACCTTTTTCGATTTTTCTTCTTTAACATCGTAGATGCACAGGTATTCTCTATTATTTTTTTGAGCGGAGAAAACAAGATACCTTTTATCGCTTGATAAAGAAAGCGATTTTACGGGAAGAGTAAATCTTGAGTATAAAATATTATCTATATCCCATAAATCATAATTGAGAACCTTCTTTGTCTTATTATCCAGTTCCTCTATTACAATAGATGGCGGATGTCCGTTAATGGTGCTTATATATGCTATTTTATTTTTATTTATAAAAACAGGGGAGGTATTAAAAAAAGGTATATCATCAATTGGTTGGGTTATCCGCCTTCCATAAATCTCGGCGTCGGATAAATTTTCATCTTTTATCTGATTAAAATATTTAAACTCAAGATATTTTCTAAATCTCTTATCAAAACCATCAAGATCCGTTCCTATAAGTTTTTTAAATACATAGTTTATATCGTAAGCGTCCCGGAAATAATAAAGCATAAGCGAGGGTTTGTCCTTCCCGTATTCCAGGAAAAGAAATCTCATCGCAGCTGACCCCGTCTTATATCCAAGAGTTGTCTGATGCGGTTTTAAATGTCCAAATCCGTATAATTTTTCAAGCGGAGGAAGTTTATTATCTATAAAATAATCTCTAACATATAAATCTTCCATTGATAAATCCCAATCGCTGGTCATATTCTCAGCCATACCTTCCATCATCCACATAGGATATATAATCGTTTTTAAAATCCTCGGGCTTTCCCACCAGCCATCGACGAGAACCGAGAACTGCGCCTCATGTCCGAACTCATGAAATATTACATCCCTGAGCCATCTTTTTGAACCGTCATTATAAACCATAAGCCTATCTTTATAGGGTTCGGTCAATCCGCCGGTTCCATCGCCGACTTCAGTTATAGAATTCTGTTTCATATCATTCTCAGACGCGAATAAGAAAAAAGGAATCCTTTTATCCAGTTTAGGATTAAGTTCTTTGCTGGCTTTATCGTAAGCAAGCTCAATAACTTTGGACGCATAATCCACAAGCATTTTTGAATCATCATAGAAATAAATATCGAAATGCCTGGTCTTATATATCTTCCAGTCAAATTTTTTTATTATTATCTGGGATTCTGAGAACAGAGATAAAGAGTATAAACTGATAAGTAATAATTTTATCATCTAATGGAATTAAGAGCTCTTTTAAGAAAGACCTTGATAATTTCTTTTCTGTAATCATCCGTGGATCTGTGATCGGTAATCGGCGAGACCTCATCTGAAATGATTCCCATAGCAAATTCTATAACCGAAGGGTCAATTTTTTTGTCCTTTAAAAAACTTTCCGTTTCAAAACATCTTTTTACCACAGGAGCGACTGATGAAACCGCTATTGATATATCCTTAATAAAACCGTTTTTCTGATTCAGGCAAATGCACAATCCCGCTTTTGAAATCCCGAATATCTTTCTCGCCATAGATTTAAAAAACAGCGCTCTGTGCTCCCATTTAGGTATTAAAAAACCTTCTATCAATTCGTCTTTTTTTAAGGAATTTTTCTTGGGTCCTAAAAATATATCTTTTATATCGGAATTTTTTCTTTGATTATAATAATTCAAAACCGCAACTGCTCTTGAAGCGACCAGAGCGAGGACCCCGTCAGCGCTGGGGCTTGAGTTGGCTAAATTCCCGCCGAGAGTCGCCGTATTCCTTATGCTCGGGCTTGCGAAATATCTTATTGCCTCCAACATCGCCGGAAAATATTTTTTAACTAAATCATTTTTTTTAAATTCAGATATTTTAACTCCCGCTCCGACGAATATATGGTCATCTCTGTCTTCTATCAAGGAGAGTTCTTTTATATCGGATATATCTACAAGGCAATCCGTTTTAACGCTTCCCTTTTTTAAAGAGATAGTTAAATCGCTCCCGCCAGCGATAAAAACTCTATTTTCAGGATGCCTTGATAAATTATTCCACAGTTCTTTTAAATTATAATATTTAGCCGCCTCTTTTATCATTTTCTTTTTTTCTCCCTCGCTTTATCGACAGCGTTGATTATCATATCATAGCCGGTGCATCTGCATATATTCCCGCTTAACGCCTCTTTAATCTCATCTTCTTTAGCATCTGGCTTTTCTCCAAGAAGAGCGCTCGCCGTTATAACGAAGCCAGGAGTGCAGAACCCGCACTGGACAGCGGCGTTTTTCCTAAAACTTTCTTTCAACTTTTTCCCGTATTCGGTCAGTTCAATTCCCTCTATAGTAATTATTTCTTTCCTATTAACCGAAAAAGCCATAACGAGACAGGAGTTAACCGGCTCCCTGTCTAAAAGAACCATACACGCCCCGCATTCCCCCTCTCCACAACCTTCCTTCGTTCCCTTTAGTTTTAATACATCCCTCAAAAAATCTATCAATCTGAGATTTGGGTCTATCTCGCCTTTAAAGTCCTTTCCATTTACTTTGCATTCCAAATAAAATTTTTTCATAAATTTTTAATAAGTTTTAAGTTTTTTTCAGGCAAAAACGGAAGATAATTTATCTTTATTCCGAATGCTCTTTTTACAGCGTTTCTCAATGACGCAGCAATTCCAATAAGCGGCAATTCTCCCATTCCTTTCGCTTTGTAAGGTCCCTTTGAATATGTTTTCTCAATAAAACTTATATCGTATTGCGGTTTATCGCAGGCGGTTGCTATTATATAATCGGTAAATCCGGGATTTTTCATTATTCCCTTTTCTATAACAAGATTTTCATAAATCGCCCAGCTCATTCCCTGAAGTATTCCTCCCTGTGCCTGACCTCTGGCAAGAATCGGGTTTACGACCTTTCCCACATCAAAAGCAGAGTATATTTTTTTAACATATATTTCGCCGGTTTCGGTATCTATTTCCACATCGGCGATATTTGCCGAATAACTATATACCAAATAAGCGTCGCCCTGCCCATCTTTTAAATCAAAAGAAGTTGGTGGAGAAACATACCAGCCCTGCTCGCTCATCTTAAGCCGTTTTGCCCAACACTCTTTTATCACATCATTAAAAGAAATTTTCTTTTTAGAAGTTATAAAATATCCATCTGAAGCGATAAATTTATCCGTTCCAAGAATCTCCGACGCCGTCTTAAAAATCCTCTCTCTGAGCGGTTTTGCTGCCTCTATTATAGCGTTTCCGCTCATAAGAGTCGTCCTTGACGCCACGGTTGGACCGCTATCTGGAACCTTTGATGTATCTACTTCTTCAAGCTTTATATTTTCAATCGGGGAGTTAAGCATCTCAGCCGCAATCTGAGATAAAACGGTTAAAGCACCCTGTCCCATTTCAACATTTCCTACATTTAAATTTATGCTTCCATCTCGGTAAATATTTATGTAAGCCCCCGCTCTATCAAGATATTTTCCCTTCGCTCCAAGCCCCACTCCGTAATAAGAAATGGATGCCCCGAGCCCTCTTTTCTTAAAATGCGCTGAAGGTTTTAAGTTGGATTTTCCCCATCTGGATTTTTCTCTCACTTTCTCAATCAATTCTTTCAAACCTATAGATTCTTTAATCTTTTGAGAAGTTGATGTTAGAGAATTTAAATCTATAATATTTTTCAATCTTAAATCCAGTGGATCTATTCCGATTTTATCCGCGAGGTCGTCAATAAGCGATTCCTGAGCGAATGATATCTGCGGCTGGCCGAAACCTCTAAAAGCGCCGCAGGGAACTTTGTTTGTCTTAACAGCATAACTTTCAACGAGAACATTATCTATCTTATAAGGTCCGGTGGAATGAACCGTTCCACGCCAGAGCACTATCGGGCTGAGCGTAGAATAAGCGCCTGCGTCAAGTATGTATTTGACGATGCAGACCTTCAACTTTCCATTTTCATCAGCTCCGTATATAACCTTAGAATAAGAAGGGTGCCTTTTAGACATTGAACGAAAATCTTCTTCTCTGTCATATAAGATTCTAACCGGTTTTTTTGTAATCATAGAGCATACAGCTGCGTGAGCGCCAACAATAGATGGAACATCTTCCTTGCCGCCAAATCCGCCGCCAACGACGCTTTGAATAACTTTAACTTTGTTTGAGTTAAGCCCTGTTATAGCGCAGACAGCGTCAAGAACATAAAACGGGCACTGCGTTGAAGAATAAACAACCATTCTGCCATCCGACGAATAAATTCCCGTTGCCACCTGCGTCTCAAGATACGAATGAACCTGATAATTTGTAGTAAATTCCCCTTCAACGATATACCTGCAATTTTTTAACTCCTTCAACGCCTCACCCTTCTTAATTATATAATTTGAAAAAATGTTTTTTTTGTCTTTTATTGATATATGAATATCATCTATAAAATCAAGCGGTTTAGCGATCAGTTTAACGGACCTGGCGAGTTCCTTTGCTTTAAAATTATTTTTAGCGATAATTATCGCTACCGGCTGAGAATGAAACTCGCAAATTCCGTCGGCTAAAAATGGATAATCATCATAAACGATAGGACATTTATTTGAACCCGGGATATCTCTACAGGTTATAATCCTTACGAAATCAGGGTCTTTTTCAATCTCCGATATATCAATTTTTTCTATTTCCGCTCTTGGATAAGGACTTCTTACATAAGAGCCATAAAGCATATCAGCGAATTCAAGGTCGTCGCCGTATAAAGCCCTGCCTTCAATTTTTATATCCGCGTCAACCCTTTCTACAGGCATTCCGACAAAGGAAAGATTATCTCTGTTTCTTCTGGGCATAATACTTTATCTCATTGCATAACTTTTCCACATCGAAGGGCTTTGAATAATAGGCGACCGCCCCTGCTTTTAAAGCATTAATCCTATCATGCGGCTCTATATATTTCGCTGACATCATTATAACAGGTATATCTTTTAACTTATTTGAATGTTTCAAAGCATTCAAAAATTCCATCCCGTTCATATCATCAAGGCTTACATCGGATATAATTATATCGGGAATGTTATCCGATAGATATTTTATAGCGTCCTTCACGCTTGAAGATAGATAAATATCGCTTTCTATCTTTTCTTTTATGCTATCCTTAAGTGTATCTATAAAATTTTTGTCATCGTCCACTATAAGAATTTTATAAGCCATACTAATAACCCATCTGAATTCTATCTATTAAAAGATGCGGCATATTCATTTCTTTCATAAGTTCCTGTACCTTTTTAACATCATACTCCATCCTTATCAACTCAAATATCATTTTTTCGTCGTCAAATATGCCAAATGAAGCCATGGGATTTCCGTCCCTTGGCTGTCCCACCGAACCAGGATTTATAAAAAACATTGAATTTTTTCTTATTTTAATTTTTGCAAAGGGCTTTATAAAGTCACCAATATTTTTCCCGTTTTCATCCTTGCAGAAATACATAGGTATGTGGGTATGCCCATAGAAAACAATATTACTATTTAAATTTTCCAGATTATTCCTGTACTGAATTTCGCTTAACAGATATTCTTTTAAAGGCGACCTGGGAGAGCCATGAACAAGGAGAATGTTGCCGAATTCAATTTTTTCAGGAATATTAGAAAACCAGGAGACCATATCGGGATCTATTTTGTGCATCGTCATCTCTATGCTCTTCTTAGCGTAATCATTAAACCATTTAATATCCATCCTTGAAATTATCACTGCGTCATGGTTACCCAGAACAATTTTTGCCTTATCCCCGAGTTCTCTTACAGCGTTTATACACTCTATCGGCTGAGGTCCATAGCCAATTATATCTCCGCAAATTATATAGTTATTAATATTTCTTCCCTTTAAAAACTCTAAAACCTCTTTTAAAGCTTCATAGTTAGAGTGTATATCTGAAATAACGGCATGTAACATATTAAACTTCCACTTCCCTGCTCATATCTATAGCTCTTTTAAGGTCAACAGATATTATCTTTGAGACGCCGAGTTCTTCCATAGTAACGCCATACAATCTGTCGGCGACCTCCATTGTTCTCTTATTATGAGTTATGACCACAAACTGGGTGGTCTCGGCAAATTCTTTAAGCAACTTAACAAATCTTTCGACATTTGCTTCATCCAAAGCAGCGTCAACCTCGTCTACAACGCAAAACGGGGAAGGATTAACGCAGAAAAAACTAAAAAGAAGGGCAAGCGCTATCAATGACTTTTCGCCGCCCGATAACTGAGAAATATTGACGGACTTTTTTCCGGGCGGTCTTGCCACTATTTCAACCCCCGTCTCTAAAAGATTATCCGGCTCGGTGAGCACAAGATTCGCTTCCCCGCCTTCAAACAATGTAACATAAATCTTCTGGAAGTAGTCATTCACTTTATCAAATGTCGCTTTAAAATTTTCTCTTGTGGTCTGATTGATCTTTGATATGGCTTGGTTTAAATCATCCTTCGCTTTCTTTAAATCGTCTATATGAATCTTTTTATCATTGTATTCTTTTACAAGCGCCTCATATTCCTGTGATGCGGTCATATTTACCGCGCCCATATTTTCTATTCTTTTTTTAAGATACTCCACCCTCTCCAAATCAACTTCAAAATCTTTATATTTTTCTTTTACATCATCGTAATTTGTCTGATATTCACTCGCCAGTTTATCAAAAACATCGTCCATTTTTGTTTTTATCGTATTTAACTTCAAATCCAACTCCTGTTTCTTATCCATCTGCTCTTTTAAAACATCGTTATTTTCCCTGAGCACCATATTAAGTTTAGAAATTTCATTTTTTATTTCTCCAATCTCTTTTTCAACCTGATTCTTCTTTATTTCCATTTCTTTTCTATCATTATTCAATTCTTCATTTTTTACTTTCAAATCAGAAATTTCCTGTTTTAAAAAATCAAGTTTTTTAATCATCTCATCTTTTTTAACCGAATAAGTTTCTTTTTCAATATTTATATTTTTTATTCTATCATCTATCTCCGATATTTCCTTTTCTACTCTACCCGCCTCTTCTTTTAATGAGTCCAATTTATGCTGGCTATCAATAACTTTCCCTTTTTTCTCTATTATCTCTTTTTCAAGAGATATTCTTTCATTCTTGACATTTTCCAACTCCTCTTTTTTAACGGCGGTTTTATTTTTAATCCCATTTAATTCATTTTTATGCTTATCGACAAGATTTAAAATCTCTTTCTCTTTCGTTTCAAATTCATTGATATTTTTGTTTAAAAACTCAATATTTCCGTTTAATATATTTATTCTTTCCTTAATATTTGAAATTGAGCCGGTGAGATTTAAAATCTCAATATTTTTTGAATCTTTAAGAGAATCAAGTTCGGAAATCTTTTTCCCGAGTTGATTTATTTTTTCTTCAGTTACATTTTTTTCGTTTGAAAGTTCGGATATTTTCTTGTTTATCTCTTCAATCCTGTCTTTTATATTCTGCGTTTGCCAGTATGGCTCGTTTGAACTGACTTCTTTCGCTCCTCCGACCATCCATATATCCCCTATTACCTCGCTTTCATTGAAACTAACTCTTGAAAGAAGATAATTTAAAAGATTTGATACCGGTTGAGCGGCGCTCACCTTATTTGAAAAAGATAAATTTTCAAAGTTTATCGGCGGCACATTTGAAAGAAGCAAAAATCTCGCCCTTCCTTTTCCAAGTCCTTTGATATGATCTATACATTTGAAAGCTGTTTCCCTGTCCTTTACTACTATCGCGTCTATCGCCTCCCCAAGGGCATCTTCAATAATTACCCTATCTTCCTCATTAAACTTTATAAGACCCCTCAATGTTTGATACACCCCGTCAATTTTAGCGTTTATTATCTCATTCGTTCCGAGCCAGTATGAATCTTTTTCAGCATCCTTGAGCATGGAATCAAGGCGGGATTCAAGCGAAACTTTCTCCATAGAGGCGTCTGATATTTCTTTATTAATAGAATCCAGTTTTAAGATTAGATTATTTTTATCAGCGATATTTTGAGAAATTTCCTTTTCTAAATTATCTTTTTCAGCGCCAAGAGCCGAAAGTTTATTCTCAATTTCTGAAATCTTACGAGAAAGCTCGCCGAACTCGTTCTGATTTTTCGTTAAATCCCTTTTTAATACAGATAAATCCTGCCTGATATGCGAAAGTTCCGATTCCGCCTTTACAATTAAATTGGAGACATTAATTTCATTTTGATAAGAAAAGTTTGATTCGTTTTCTATCGCTTTAATCTTAATGTCCGTATCAGCAATTTTTTTCTCAACCTCTTCATAGGCGGTTTTTTCGGCTGCATAATTCTTTTGAGCTTCCGATATTAAATTTATAATTTCTCCCTTTCTTTTTTTCTTTTCTTCAATCAGTGGAATGTATTTAGATTCGCTTTCTAAATTTTTTCGATGGTTTAAATCAAGAGCGTTTAACTGATTTGAAATTTCCTCAATAACTCTCTCATTTGTTACTATCTTTCCCTCAGCCATCACGGTATCCGATCTGATATTTGATATTTTTTCAGCGATATCTCTATCTTCGTTTATCTTATCATTTAAAATTAAATCCTTATTAGTCAATTCAGCGGTTATTTTCGCACAATCGGAATTAATGCTTTCTATCTCGGATATAATCGGCTTTAAATTTTCTTTTTCTTTATCTATATCTTCTTTATAAGCGTTAATTAATTTAACATTATAAGCTATCTCGGCTTCGCGAAGTTCTTCTTTATATTTCTGTCTGAGTTTCGCTCTTTTTGCCTCGAGTTCCAATCTCTTTATCTGCTCTTCAATAATCGCCACAGAATTTTCCACTATTGAAAGGTCCAATTCAACTTTTTCAAGTTTTTTTAATGTCTCATCTCTTTTAGCTTTATACTTTGATATCCCGGCAACCTCTTCAAAAACCTCTCTTCTTTCTATTGAATTTGAAAGAAGAATTTCTTCTATCTCGCCCTGGTCTATTATTGCGTAACCATTATATCCTATCCCTGTATCAAGGAACATCTCTCTTATATCTCTCAATCTGCATCCCACTCTGTTAATGAAATACTCCGATTCCCCGCTTCTGTAAATCTTTCTTGTTATAGCGACTTCATTAAAATCAAAATTCAATTTTCTCTCTGAATTGTCAAAAACAAGTGTTACTTCGGCGAAATTCATCGGCTGTCTTTTCGTCGTTCCGGCGAATATAACATCCATCATAGACGGCATTCTAAGCGATTTTGATGACATCTCCCCTATTGACCATTTAATAGCATCTACTATATTCGACTTACCAGAACCGTTGGGTCCGACTATCGTATTTATCCCCGGAAAAAATTCAATCTTTGTTCTGTTTGCAAAAGATTTAAAACCGAATATTTCAACATATTTAAGATACACTTTCAACTCCTTTAACTTAAATTATATAAAAAAATAAGTTATTTTTTTAGAAAATTAAAGAGCAGAGTTAGAATTAAACTTATAATAATACCTGTGGTAAAAGGAAAATAAAAACTAAAATTCCCCTTTTTATAATATATATCGCCAGGAAGTTTAAATAAACTCATCTTAGGCAAAAGCACAAATATAATTCCCGTAAGAACAATTATTATTCCTGTTAGTATGAGCAACTTCCCGATTTCATTCATAATAATATTTTACAAAATAACTACGGTTTGATGAGCACGAGGAGAGATATAGATAGAATCGAAATGACGGGGTTTATGAATTAACCGAAATTGTTTTACCGTCGTTATATGTATTTTTCTCCAACAAAGATTTAATATTTGATATATTTTTCTTTAAATTGAAATTATTTATATAAAAAATATGGGCAAAAATATTATATTTTTCTGTCTATCAAAATATGAATAATTTTCCGATACAATAATAGCTTGAGCCGAAGGATATTTACTCTTAAAACTTAACAATCCTTTCGTTGACCTGCCTCCCACCAGTGTGGATTTCACTTCAAGAGCTATATTTTTATTTTCTTTTTCAATAATAAAATCAACTTCAGCGTTTGATTTTGTTCGCCAATAATTTAAACTAACTTCCCTTTTCAGCATTTCACTTGCAATAAAATTTTCATTAATACTTCCCCTGTCCACCCTATCCCCGAGCAAGGAAAAATTATCCATAACCACATTACGAAAACCGTTATCCACAAAATAAATCTTTGGGGATTTTGCTATTTCTACGCGCCTGTTTTTGCAAAATGGTAAAATCCTCTTTATTACAAATGTTTTTTCCAGAATATTCAAATGTTTGATAAGATTATTATAATTAAGTAAAGATATTTGTCCTAACTCATTATATGCGACCAGAGAACCTGTCTGGAGTGAAAGCGCTTTTATAAGTTTTTGTAATTCATCTTCAGTACTCAATTGCAAAATATCCCTTATTTCTCTCAAAAAATAAGTATTATATATATTCTTTAATACTGTAATCTTTTCTTCTCTATTATCGGCTATAACTACCCGCGGATAACCTCCGAAAATAGCATATTCTTGATAATATGTATTTATCTCTTTAATCAGAGGTTGAGTTATTACAGGAAAATTCTTGCCGTTTTTGAATAAATAATTTGATATTTTTTTATGGAGAGAAAAATAAATTCTATCATAAATAGACGGCGCTTTATATCTTAAATATTCATCGAAACTAAATGGATACAGATGAAACACGAATATCCGTCCAACTAAGTATTTTAATGCCTGATGAGTTAAATCCAATACTGACGAACCGGAAATTATTATTTTTATTTTATAGGTGTCATAAAGATATTTTAATTTTTGCCCTCCATCTTTAGCATACTGAAACTCATCAATAAATAAATAATTCCTGTTTTTAATATATAAAGAATAAAAGGATTTTATGTCATTGTTAAACAAATTGAGAACATCCCTATCTTCAAAATCGATATAAACACTCTCTTTTTTAACTGTTTTAAAAATTTCTTTTAAAAGAGTCGTCTTACCACTCTGCCTCGGTCCGACAATGGCAAGTATTTCTCTAACTTTCAGATATTTTTTTATTTTATCTTCTAAATCTCTTTTTATATACATAAATTTTAGCAGGGTTATTATTAATCTTAACTAAATTTTAGCATATTTATCCCATTTTTCCAAAGTCCCCGCCTTGGCAAATTCCTCTCTGCCTGCGACACCTGCCTGCCGTCAGCCCCTATTATCTTGGTAGTCGCACCTGCCTGCCGTTGCGCAGGAAGGTAACTCATCGTCAGGCAGGAAGCTTACTTTGCATTTTGGTCATTGCGAACGGACTCCCTGCTGGAACTACTGAAGCAATCCGACGAAGTCGTTGCGAGTAAACTTCTTGCTGGTTCTACTGAAGCAATCCGACGAAGTCGTTGCGAGTAAACTTCTTGCTGGTTCTACTGAAGCAATCTCTTCCATAATTCATCATTTATAATCTATAATTCATAATCCATAATCCAACATCTCTCACGTTTCTCACCTCTCACCTCTCACTTTTATCATTTCGTTAGGTTTTTATATGATATTCAAACTTTCATAAGAGTCAGTATATTTTTCACATCGTCTATAAAACTTGAATAATTTTTTGGATCAAGAAGCGAGTATTTGTATATCGCTATGATATTGTTGTTTGATTCTGCGTAATAACCAGGATGGTTTTCAAAAAACTCAATAACCGTATCGCTGAATAAATTCCTGGCTGCAATCTCATCTTTTGATTTGAGATAATACTTCTTTGAAAATAAAGGTTTATTTTCAAAATCCATATCATCATAACCGGCAAAAGCGACTATTTTATCAATAAATTTTTCAGGTCTTAAATAAAACGGAGAAACACTATTGTTAGATTTAAACATCGCCACACTTAAAATATGAGTGGAACTGATTTTCCAGCTAAAACTTTCATCATATGCATAATCAAAAAAAAATATTTTATTATTATTAAAAGGAACGGAGAATACATACCCGACTTTTCTATTCCATCCTTTTAAAAATAATCCAATTGACGTGTTAGTAAGGTCAACCTGTTTAAATCCTAAAGAATTTTCATCTATTCTACCGCCGAAAAAATCCAGAAGCGAATAAATATCTTCAAAATTAAAGTTATTCTCTGTTACTAATTTTTTTATACTCTTCTTTTTTACTTTATCCTGATATCTTATATAAATTAAAATTAAAAGGAAAATCCCGATAGGTATAAAAATACCTATAAAAGAAGGAAAGTGTTTTAAAATAACAAGACCTCTCGTGTAAATATCCATAAAAAATATTTTAACTTATTTTAATTAATTTAATCTTTTGCCTCCTCACTAAAAGACGATCGTCCAAAACTGGGAAGGTAAGGAAAAAGAGAGTGGATTTTTTTGATGGTTAAAACCTCATGCTTTCATAAGAGTCAGTATATTTTTGACATCGTCTATAAAACTTGAATAATTTTTTGGATCAAGAAGCGAGTATTTGTATATCGCTATGATATTGTTGTTTGATTCCGCATAAAAATTTGGATTTGATTCAAAGAATTCTATTAACATATCGTTAAAAAGATTTCTGACTCCAATCTCATCGTTTGATTTAAGATAATATTTCTTTGAAAAAAGCGGCCTGTGTTCGAAATCTATATCGTTATAACCGAATAATTCAGATATTTTATCCAGAAACCCCTCAGGTCTCAGATGGAATTGCGGGATGTTATTTGCTGATTTAAAAACGGCAATTGTAAGCGAATATGTGGTTGAACTTTTTCCCCCACCAACGGTGTAGTTGTAATCAAAAAAATATATTTTTGAATTATTAAAATTAACGGAGAAACCATTTCTAACTCTTTTTGCATGGCCAATATTAAAAATTTTAAGATCTTTTCCAAAAAACACCTGCCATCCTAACAAAAAATTTCTAACTCCACCGCCAAGAAATGAAATAATAAGTTCCGTACTTTCCGGAGTAAAACCATTTTTGTTAATAAACTCATTTATATCTTTATCCCTTTTTCTTTCCCGGTAATAAAGATATATAACCGTAAACAAAATTATCGTAAAAATAATATGCGGAAAATATCTGAATATCTCTTCATTCATAAAAACTCCTTTAACAGATATCAACTTTATTAAAATTATAACATTTTAATCAGAGAAATTTTGCAAAATATCTTGTTAATCTTAATAAAATTTTTCATCAAACATTGGCAACAGTTTTTTAACTTTTAACTGATATATTTTTTAATCATTTCTTTGTAATTCTGGCAATATTTTTCAATAAAACGCCTGTCCTCAAAAAGCGGCAAAATATCTTCTTTAAGATAATCAGGATTAATTTTTTTAATTTTTCTTGAGAGTTGTTTATAAATATCTTTTTTACGAGAAATACCCAAAACCTCGCCCAGTCGTTTTATATCAGGATTAATTCCCTTTTGTAAAAACCACAAAAGATCATAATAATCCCTTCCCTTAAAAGTAATTTTATTTCCTTCTCCCTTTCTAAAAGTTATATTTAAAATGGTAATAATTTTTGACGCCATCATTGTCTCAATGGTATAAACTCTAACCACAAAATTTAAATTAAATTTAGAGACAGGCAAAAATTCAGTTTGATAATATCTGGAAATATTTTCGGCAATTTCTAACTTAACATAAAGTTTTTCGCTCTCCTATTTCCCAGCAAGCCCCAAATCATAAAGAATTGGGAATTTTAAATAAATCTTTTTTTCTTTCCCTGAAATAGTTGCCTCTATTTTTGGAAAAGATAATCTTTTTTTGAAATAAGTTAGAATATCCTCAACCAGTTTCTCTTTGTCTATCTTTTTGCCCCGGCCCAGATTAAAATCTAAATCCTCTGAAAGCCGATTTAAGCCATAAAAAATTCTTAAAGCGCTACCGCCAGTAAAAATCAAGTCCTGACCATAAACAGAATTACAGATAAAGTCCAGAGCGTAGAATTGCAGGGTTTCTTTCAAAAAGTTTTTAATAACATCATTGATTAGCCCTTGTTTCTTTTTCTCGTTAACTAAAGTTTTAAGAATTTGTTCAAGCATAAATATTTTTTTCTAAAATTTTTGCTATTTCTTCCATTTTTTTTGATTTTGATTTTGAAACATATTTTTTAAAAAGTTCAAAATCTTCTTTAGAAAAGACATCCCAGTTAAACCGCAAGTCCTCTAAAATTTCTTTTTCAAGATTTCCTAAATTGCTTTTTAAATATAAGAAATCAAACAGGGCTTTGGCTTTAGTCGCTATAAAATATTTATTCTGATAAAAAGAAATTTCATTAAATCCAAAATAAAGTTGTTCTTTAATGTTTGAATACTTATAAGTCCCAAAAAAATTCTGGTAAGTACGGGTTGTTTTGGTGGTAACAGAAGTCAAAGGATAAGTCGCTTCAGTCAAAAAATTATATTTTCCTAAAACATATTCCAAACTAAGATAAGAAGGAAATCTTAATTTAGAAGCGATAAATTCCCTGAACATAGTTGTATCAATTTCCTTTAAATAATAAATATTGGTGACATAGAGACCTTTTTTTAATTTAAAAATTCGTTTATTTTTTAAAGCCCGTTTTATCCTTTCATCTAAAGCAAAATTTGAACCTTTAAAATAAAGTTTAAGGTTCTGTTTTGTAAAACAAGGAATTGTCTCAAATGGCGTAAAAATATCTTTTCTCATAATTCATTTCACTTATAGTATGTATTATATACCAATTCTGAAACAAAATTAAGGATTCCCCCTGGATTGCCCTTTGAATATGTCTACTACGGAATTTATTGCGTCAATCTGAAAATCTAACTTTGAATCAAATTTTAATTTCAACATATTTATTCCCTTTTCAATTCTATTTGGGCAGTTTGAAGTGCCTTATGTAGTTTTTCAACAAATAATTCTTTTGGTGGCAATTTTGTTAAATATTCCGAGACTCTTATCCTATCTTCCGGCAAAAACATCAATTCAATTTGTTCTTTTCCTTTTTCAGTACAAAGGATAATTCCAATAGGTGGATTTTCATCTTTTTCCATTTCATACTTTTCTATGTATTTTAAATATAGTTCCATTTGTCCCTTATATTCAGCCCTAAATTTATCTAACTTTAAATCCATCACAACAAAACATTTCAATTTCCTATGATAAAAAACCAAGTCCATATAATAATCAATATTATCAAGTGTAATTCTCTTTTGCCTTGCTACGAAATAAAAATCTCTACCTAATTCAAGTATAAATTTTTCAAGAGCATTCAATATTGCCATTTCCAAATCTTTCTCACTGTAAGTATCTGAAAGTTCCAAAAAATCTAAAACATATGGGTCTCTGAAAACTAATTCCGGTGTCATTTTATCTTTTCCTTTTAATTCCTTTAATTGCATTTTAATCGTCTTTTCTGGTAATTTTGACAAAGCAGTCCTCTCATATAACATAGTTTTTATTCTCTCATCAAGGGTGCGTGTGCTCCAGTGTTCTTTCTGACAGAGAGTTGCATAAAATTTTCGTTTCAATTTATCTTTAATAGGCAAAAGAATTATAATATGTGTCCAAGTTAATCCCTTAAATTCTCCAAGCAGTGATTGGAGAATTGGATAAGTTTCATATAGGTTAATCATATACCAAAGATTTCTTTTAGAAAATCCTCTTCCATATCTTGGTACCAATTGTGCAGTCAGTGATTGCACAATCTGTCCACCATACTCAGCCCTGTCTGATTTTATTATTTCTTCCTTAATTGTTTTGCCTATATTCCAATAAAGAATAACCATCTCTTGATTTATTGTAATAGCAACTTTTTGTCTTGCCCGTTCAATCAAAGTTGTAATTTTATCAAAGATATTTATTGAATTTATTTTATTAAGCCCTTTACTTTTTTTAATTTCTTTCATATTTATATTACTTTTAATCTTACAAAGGTACTTAAATTTATTTTATCACTATCACTTAAGGCATTATCT
>Ga0078972_1009221_pt1 | contig 19698 bp, 17 predicted proteins | sample YelNatPaOPGAMG01_FD_67568 | JGI IMG/M metagenome (GOLD analysis project Ga0078972, IMG submission 67568) | Hot spring thermophilic microbial communities from Obsidian Pool, Yellowstone National Park, USA - OP-RAMG-01 (SPADES assembly) (version 2) | ecosystem: Environmental > Aquatic > Thermal...
CTGACCATATCGACCGCCTGCGCTCTAAGCCTTGGTAGCTTAGGATTTAGTGAATATGCCATAGAGGACTCCTTTCCTTACCAGTATACCCTAAGTGTTTCCAAGCTATTGAGACTTTACGTTTCTCTTGACGGAAACCGTTTTTTCTGGTAGAATATTTTGTGCATTTTTGCAGTTATAGACAACCATAAGGAGAGAATTTAAATGGGAAGGGAGATCTTGGGATCTCTTTCTGGATTTCTGACCAAGAATGGTCGGCTGGAAAAGAAGCGGGTGCGGTACCTGGTGGTATACTGCAGTGATCCGTTCTACCACCCGACATTCGAAGAGTTCGTTAATGGACTCGGAGAGGCTTGCGTTGTCTTCGCAGAACCGGGTGGCCCGCTGCTGCTGCAGCACGAGTGGTGTGAGCCGCAGAAGGAAGAGGAGACCATCCTCGGGCGGGTGCGTTTCATTATCGACGAGCTTGGAGTGGAGGAAATTATCCTCATTAATCACTCCGAGTGCGCCGCCTACAGAGACACATACGGCGGCGAAGGCGTTAGCCAGGAACAGATAGACGGCTACGCCAAGGCTGACCTGGAGGACTTGGTTCCCAAGCTGTCCGAAAGGTTCCCCAAGGTGAAGAAAGTGTACGCCTTCTTCGCGCATCCCGAGGGAGGATACGTCCGGTTCTCCCGCATATAGGCCAGACAAGGCCGTGGGCAGGCAGCTTTCAGCGCCTGCCCATTGATTTTTACAAATATTCGGTTTTGATCTAGAATATTATTTGGGCCCCACTATTATTAACAATATTTTTTATGACAGACGAAGGCATAAAAGTCACGTTAAAGGAAATTTTTAAGAGCACCGTCCCGTTTAAGGACAGCCATGAGGCGGATAGCCTTTTTTTCAACTGCTGCGATTTTCGGTTCCGGAAGCAGTCGCAGGAATTTTTAGGTGACAGGTTGATGGATCCGTTCGTTTTCCCGGGCGGGATAATGCTTTTCGTGGGTGGCAAGCACGGCCACGCGGACCTGAAAGACGGCACGCTTTACTGGACCAAGGCCATGGTGAAACTTCATCACGTCAAGGAAATCAAGCTCGTGATCCATAAGGATTGCGGAGCTTATAAGGCGGCTCCTGCCTTGGCAGGTAAATCTCCGGAAGAGATGTACAATATCCAGATGCGAGACATCAAGGAAGTCAAAGAGATGTTGAGTAAGGAAATTCCGGAAGTCACGGTCACTGCTTATTATATGGATTTGGCAAGGGAAACCGGTGAAGTTACGTATAATGAGATATCGTTTGAGTAAATAAAATAGACAGCCATCCCCGCTGGGCGTGTTCCAGCGGGGTTTTCGTTTGTTCGATTTTGTTTTTTTATCCGTCGATATGTAGGGAACGATTATTAACCGTTCCCTACAAGAGCCTTTTTATATGATACAATTAAGGCATATGGCCAAGCATCTGGATATAAAAATTTACGGCCGCGTCATTGGCGTAGGTTTTCGCTGGTCAGCCAAAGGACAGGCGGACAAGCTCGGTATTTGCGGAATCGTCCGGAACGTGGACGAGGACCGTGTGGAAGCGGAGGCCGAAGGGGAAGAACCGAGCCTAAAAAAATTTTTGGCCTGGTGCCGCAAGGGGCCGTTTTGGGCTAAAGTTGAACGGGTGGAGAGCGCGGAAGGGAAAATGAAGGGATATAAGGATTTCAGGGTCGTGATATGAATGCGCGATATCGCATCATTAAGTTGTGTAAACTTTTCACATATGTGAAAAGTTTACACAAGGACAGCATTGTCAGAAATTATGGAAATGATGATTAGGACCAACAAGAACAAGCAGGTCGTGGATATTACCGAAAACATAAATAAGCTCATCTCCCAGGCCGGAGTGGTGGGCGGACTTTGCCATCTGTTCGTAAAGCACACCACGGCCGCCATCACCACTGCCGATCTTGACCCCGGCACTGACCTGGATATGCTGGACGCGCTCCACAAGCTCATTCCGCGTTTGGATTACCGCCATCCGCACGACCCGTCGCACACGCCTGACCATATAATGTCATCCATTATCGGTCCCTCGCTCGCCGTCCCCATCAAAAACGGAAAATTGGACCTAGGCACCTGGCAGCGCGTCATTTTGGTGGAACTGGACGGCCCGAGGGAGAGGGAAGTCGCGGTTAACCTATAAATACAATAATATAATAAAAAAATAGAAAAATTCTTTCCCAATCTTTTTATTCTTTTATTTTTAAATAATGTATGTCCAAACGCGAGATCATTTGGGTGGTGTGCAATACCCACAATATCAAAGAAGCCGACAAAATAGGCATGGCGGCGCTCAAGGCGCGGCTTTGCGCGTGCTACGGCATCATCCCGAGGATAAAGAGCGTCTACTACTGGCCGCCGAAGTCAAAAAAACTGGAGCGGAGCCGCGGCCCGCTTCTGACGCTGGAGACCTTGGAGAAGAATTATGGAAAGATAAGCAAGCTCATTAAACAGCTCCATTCCGACGATGTGCCGTTTATTGGCCAGTGGGAAATGGAGAACGTCAGCCCGGATTTCTACGCCTGGCTCAAGGGTGAGATGAAATAGCGGAGCGAGAACCCTATAGACACGCCTAGGATATGGGGGTTATAATAATAAAGAGATTCATTAATGGCTTCAAATATATGTTTGAAGGGTTAAAAGAAAGGTTCGGACTCCAGAATCTGGAATCTAATAAGGCCGAGAAGCAAAACGCGGTTGGGGAGTTCAATAAGGAAATAGACGCGCTTTTCGGGGAGATAGCCAGGATCAAGAAAGACATGGAGAAGATAGAGAAGCAGATGAAGAAGAAAAATTACTCAACCGAAAATTCCCCAAGCGGTTTGAAAGAACGGAAAAAAGAGCTCAGAGAGAAAGAAAGGGCGGTATGGAAGGTCTGCGCCAGATTCCTGCCGGCTTTAAGGAATGAGCGCCAGGCAGCGGCCATGTTTTCGCAAGGCAAAGAAATGAGGATGGCGGAAGAGTCAGCAAGTCTCGCGGAAAAATCCCTCAGTGCCGGTATCTCTAAATTGGACAAAGCAATCGCCGATTTGGACCTTAGGATCAACGACATCAAGTATGGAGCAACAATTGGAGGCGCTACGCTTGACGACAGCAGACTGATAACGAAATACGAAATGGAAAGGGACGCTTTACAAGAGGAGAGAGACGGGTACGCGGCGGCTTTAAAAGAGGGCTTAAAAGATACGGACGGTAATATTCAACAGCAGACGGTGGAAGAGGAAAAAGAAGGCGAAGTTGCGGTATAATTTTAGACGGCCCATGGAAAAAGCGGCAAAATTTCTCGTCGCGATATTGGTTGTGGTCCTTGCCGCGGCGGGGGTCATTCTGCTGATTAACAGATCAAAACCCGATAATAACGGGGAGGGTTTGCCGTTGCCTGCTAATCAAGAGGAGACGAGCATAAATATGACCATCTCAAGTCCCGCTTTTAAAGCGAATCAATCTATCCCGGCAAAGTACACTTGCGACGGTGACGGCGTTAATCCGCCATTGCAGTTTTCGGGCGTGCCCGCGCAGGCAAAAAGTCTGGCGTTGATCGTGGACGACCCGGACGCGCCAAGCGGGGACTGGACGCATTGGCTGGTCTGGAACATTAATCCTGAAACCGCCGGCATCGCCGAAGGCAGCACGCCGCGTGAAGCCACCGAAGGCACCACGAGCTTCGGCAGTACGGGCTACGGCGGCCCGTGCCCGCCCTCGGGACAGCATCATTATCGTTTTACCCTTTACGCCCTGGATTCCAAACTTGACCTGCCCACGCGCACCACGGGCGACGGGCTGAAGCAGGCTATGCAAGGGCATATCGTGGGTCAGGCGGAAGTCATTGGCGTATATGGAAGATAAAAGGTTGTCCGATATCCCTTAACTTATGAGAACTTTTCCCGTGGAGGAAAAGTTTTTCATTTGGCCCGTTTGATGGTATAATAAAAACGGACTTTTGCCTCTTGAAACCAAATCCAAATGCCAAAGAATAATATCCAAAAAAACGGTTACACGCTCATTGAAGTCGTAATCAGCCTGTTTATTATCGGCGTGATGCTACTTGTTTATTCCGCTGCCTCCAATACTTTAATTTTAAACCGCGACGCCAAACACCAGCAGATCGCCAATCGTATCGCCGCGTCCGAACTGGAGGATTTGCGCGGCATGCCGTTTGCTTCGTTGCCGGCAAGCGGGCCGTTTTCCCATCCTTTGCTTTCGTCTCTGCCTTCGGGCGAGGCCATCCTGTCCATAAGCGACGACTACGACAAACTTAAACAGGTGACGGTCACGGTGAGCTGGCAGGAACCGGGAAGCCAAAACATCCATCAGGTCAACCTAACCACATATATAGGGGAGCAGGGCTTATGATTATCCGGCATCACAGCGCGAGAGCAGGTTTCCAACCGCGCGGGCAGGGTTTTACACTCGTGGAGACGCTGATAATCGTGGTCATTGCTTCGTTGCTTATGATGGCCTTGTTTTCCTTGTTTGAATGGCACAGTTCGATGTATAAATACCAACAAGCTTTGGTTAGGGTTACGGGATCAGCCCGGGCTTCCCTGCAGGCGATGGACCTTTACGTCAGGCAGGCCGGCGCCGTTCTAAGCAGCCATGATTTTAACGGCACGGTATATAATTCCGGCCCTTCCGTCCTGGTCCTGCAACTGCCTTCCGTGGACGATAACGGCGACGTTTTAGCCGGCAAATCGGACTATATCGTTTTCTACGCGGACGGCAACCGGTTGATGCAGCGGGTTCAGGCGGACGCCTCAAGTGCCCGGGTTTCCATCACAAAGCAACTAAGCGATACTTTGGACAGCTTGACTTTGACTTATGACAATGTCGATCCCGCCCAGGTGAAGATGGTATCTGCGGATATTCGGACCGTTCAGCAGGTCAAAGGCCAGGTGGTCAGGGACCGTTTGTCGCAGAATATGTATCTAAAGAACCATTAATTTTTCACAGATCACGAATACTGCAAATGGAATCAAATTAGAGGCAGCGGTATTTGTCAATATTTGTTCCTATCCGTGATTAGTGGACGATTATTCTCATGTATAATAAAGGCTCCCAATCCGGACAGCTAATAATTTTCGCCCTGGTTTTTATGCTAATAATGACCACGGCGGCCGTTTCCCTTATAAGCTACGCGCTCCTGAATTTGAAAGGGACCAGGCAGGATTACAACCAGAACAAGGCCTTGTATCTTGCTGACGCGGGATTGAACAAGGCGATCTACGAACTGAACCGGAATCCAGACTACAACGGGGAGAGCGATACGGCTTTGGGCGAGGGGGTATTTTCGGTTTCCGTGACGACCCTTACCGGCAACAGCAAGCGGATCACTTCCACCGGCTTTATCCCAAACAGCGCCAATCCCAAATACTTCAAGACCGTCAAAGCCACTTTGTCCATAGACAATTCGGTTATTGCTTTCAATTACGGCGTGCAGGCTGGCACTGGCGGATTTTTTATGACCGGCGGTTCAACCATAAACGGCAATGTTTATTCCAACGGCAACATCGTGGCTACCAACGGGGTGCGTATAACCGGCAGCGCGACTGCGGCCAACCCGCCGGCTTTGGCCGCTGACCAGGTCAACGATTCGCCCGCGCCTATAGACCCTTGCACGAGCTCCACTTGCGTCACTTTCGCCAATACTTCCGCTGCCCAGGATTTCGCGCAAAGCTTCCGTATCTCGCAGGCCGTCCCTTTAAGCAATATCCAGTTTTATCTTAAGAAGGTCGGTGCCCCGTCCAACGCGACGGTTAAGATAATGAATGATAATGCCGGCAGCCCGGGCAGCACGACATTCATGTCGGGCACGCTCTCGGCTTCGGCCGTGACCGCGAACTTCGGCTGGGTGACGGTCGCTATGCCTTCCACGCCGATCCTGGACCCCGCGCAGACCTATTGGCTGGTCATTGACGCCGCTTCCAATTCCTCTAAGTATTACATCATCGGCGCGAACAGCGACGGTTATGCCAATGGTACGGCGAAAGTCGGGCGCGTCGGTTCCAGCTGGTCAAGCACAACCCCGGCGGGCCTGGACGGATACTTCAAGATATTTTTGGGCGGCGGCACTTCCACCATCGGCGGCAGCACTTACGTAGGCGGGGTCTATATTGGCACCACGGCCGCGGACAACGCCTGGGCGCATACGGTCCAGGGAGCGAGCGTGACGGGAAATTTGTATTGCCAGGTTGGGAACTATAACAATAAACTATGCGACACCAGCCGACCTGATCCGGCGCCTGAGCCTCTGCCGCTTTCGGATGAGAATATCCAGGATTGGAAAAATGAAGCCGCGGCGGGCGGCACTATTACGGGCGATTATCATGTCGATTGGGACGGGGATACTTTGGGACCCACGGAAATAACCGGAAACTTGCTTGTGGACGGAGGCGGGACATTGACGGTCAGCGGGACATTGTGGGTGCACGGCACCCTTACTTTGACAGGAGGCGGAAAGATCAAGCTGGCCGCGAGTTATGGCGCCAGCAATGGCGTTGTTATTACCGATGGCTATGTGACCATAAATGGCGGTTCGGGCTTTTATGGTTCAGGCGAACCGGGGAGTTATATATTCCTGATCACGACCAGCGCCTGTCCGGTCGCCGCTAACTGCAACGGGAATAACGCCATCTCGCTGTCCGGAGGCGCCGGCACCGTGGCCATTGTCGCTCAGGAAGGGAACGTGTACATCAGCGGCGGCTCGGCCTTAAAAGCGGTGGCGGCCAAACAAATCACTATGGATGGCGGCGCGACCCTGATCTATGACAGTGGGCTTATTAACGCGAATTTTTCCACCGGTCCTGGCGGTTCATGGGCATTGTTTCCGGGGAGTTATGTGATAGAATAATATCCCTATATTATATATAGTACTAAAACCGCCTTCCAGCTTTACCGGCCTGCCAAAGCTTGCTTGGGCAAACTCTGATCATCACCAAGGTCCATTCAAAAGACTAGTCCTGACGATAGAAAGGAAATTGGCTTGGCGGGCAGGCTAAAATACAAGAATCTCTTAAGGTTAACCTTTAGTATTTTAGTACCTTTTAGTAATTTAGTAGGGAACTTAGTAGGAAAAACGATAATGGGAACCAAAGAGAAAAAAAATATCTGCGTCCACTGCGGCAATAATCCCGTGCCGCATTTTTTGTATTGGTATAACGGGTCGTTGGCAATTTTGCTGGCGCCGCTGCGGCGGGTAATATTCTATAACCCTCTGACCGTCTGGGGCGAAAGGCTAGGCCTGGGCCGGCTGTTGTCCCTGGCTTTGGTGAGGATCCTAGAATTTTTTAGGATAGTAAAAAAACAGGGCGAGCGGGAACGGTGCGCGGTACCGCGCGCCAGGGTGTTGTGGGAAGAGGCGGAGAGAAGGGGAATAAAGATGGAGGAATTGCTGCTATTGGGGAAGCCGTTTGATGTTTATATCGCGCAGAAAGGGATAAGGGATAAGGACTTAAATTCCAAATTCAAAATTTCAAATTCCAAGAGATTGGTCGTCTTTTCGGGATTGCCACGGCCGCGTGGCTACGACGGGCGGATCTTGGACTCTATGGATGACAAGTGGCTTTTTAAAAGGTTGCTGATGAAGCACGGCCTGCCCGTGCCGGCAGGAACCGCGGTCACGAGCTTTTGGCAGGCAAAAAAGACTTTCGGGCGCATCCAAAAACCCGTCATCGTTAAACCTCGCGCGGGCAGCCGCGGTCGGCATAGCGCCACTTTCGTGCGGAACGAACAGGACCTAAAGCAAGCTTTCCGGGTGGCTAAGCGATTGTGCTATTGGGTGATGGTGGAAGAGCAGTTGGCAGGCCCAGTCTATCGCGCCACGGTTATAGACTTCAAGCTGCAGGGCGTGCTGCGAGGCGACCCGCCCCAAGTCATTGGGGACGGGACGTCTGACATCGGGATGTTGATAGAAAAGAAGAACTCCGCGCCGCATCCTGGAGTGAAGGATATAAAGGTAGACGAACAGATGAGGAGATTTGTGGAAAGGGAGCTAGGGGAAAAATTTCAAATTTCAAATTTCAAATTTCAAATGGACGGGCTTGGTCCTGAAAGAAAGGATGTCCTGGAATATGTCCCGGCTGCCGGGGAAATCGTCGATCTTTCCGAAAAGATCGGGGTGAATTATGGCGGGTGTTCTTCCGAGGACTTTACCATCTGCCATCCCGACAACAAGGACCTGTTCGTCCGGGCGGCAAAAGCGCTCGGCGATCCGGTAGTGGGGTTTGACTTCATCATTCCGGACATCACCAGGTCTTACAAGGAGCAGCGCTGCGGCTTTATAGAGGCCAATAGCCTGCCGTTCATAAACCTGCACCATGCCCCGCTCCTCGGCCAGCCGCGCAATGTGGCGGCCGCGGTTTGGGACATGGTCGGCTGGTGATTGTGGATTGTGGATGAAGGTTTCTGCGAAAAAGTATATACTTATGTATATACAAACGTATATACAATGAAGAATGTAAGAAATCAAAAGATACGCAAACTCATCAAGCTGTCCGGCAGCCTGACAGTCAGCCTGCCAGCGGTTTTTATAAATGAACTGAAGTGGAAGGCCAAGCAGAAGGTTGTGGTCGCAAAGAAAGGCCGCCATTTGATCATCAAGGACTGGAGGCCTTAAAAGTCGGATAGGTTGAGGCAGCTAGCTTCAGGTTGTAGCGCGCCCATTTATGGACTTTGAGGATTTGCCGATAAATCGGCGCGTTACGATCAGGATGAGGATTTACAAAGCGTTTCTATAAAGATCAGCCGGCTTGTCTATGGAGCATATCATAAAAAATTTTGATCGTTTGGCTATTTCGCCATTGCGCCGCCAGACGCTGATAATTGCGGAAGAAGGGTTCCGCGCGATTAATACGGGGCAGGTCTTTGCCCAGTCGCTTTGCTATGACGGGAAAAAAGATATCCTGACTATTCAGGGGCAGAAATTAGACTTGAAGAAGTTTTCGCGCGTGTTTGTGCTGGCGTTCGGCAAAGCCGCTTTGGATTCCGCGAAGGCTTTGGAGTCATTGCTCAATGGCCGGATAATCCAGGGTTATGTTATTGACGTAGAAGAAGGCGCGTTGCCGAAAAAATATTCTGTCACTGCCGGCAGTCATCCGCTTCCTTCACAGAAGAATATTATCGCGACAAAAGAAGCGGTAGAAGGGTTGTCTCGGCTTACGGAAACGGATCTGGTGATATGCGCGGTCTCGGGCGGGGGCAGCAGCCTGTTTACATGGCCGTATGAATTGCCACCGGAAGCGGTGGCAGAACTGTTCCGCGCGCTCACCAAACAGGGCGCGGATATTAATGAGCTCAACACGGTGCGCAAGCATATTGACCGCGTGAAGGGCGGTAATCTGGCGAAACTTTTTTATCCTGCCACTGTCATTAACCTACTTTTCAGCGACGTGCCGGGTGACGATTTGTCCATTATCGCGTCGGGTCCGGCTGTAAAGGACAAGACCACTGTCCATGACGCTTCGGCCATATTGAAGAAGTTTGACGCGCTGGAGGCCTGCGGCCTGCATTCCGTAAACTTGTTTGAGACGCCTAAAGAGGAAAAGTATTTTACCGATGTTAAGAATTATCTCTTGCTTTCGCCTATGACCGCCCTGCGGGCAATGAAAGAGAAGGCCGAAGATCTGGGGTTTGACGCAAAGATTTTTTCCGACCGGTTCCAGGGCCAGGCGCGCGCGCTTGGCGCGGAAATTGTCGCCCAGGCGAAAAAGCACCAATGCCTGCTCGGGGCCGGGGAAAGCACGGTAAAGATAGCCGGTAAAGGGAAGGGCGGGCGCAATCAGGAGATGGCTTTGGGCGCTTTGGAAAATATCAAAGACAGCCAAGTTTTGGTCTGTCTGGCGTCGGACGGGTATGACAATACCGATGCCGCGGGAGCGGTTGTGGATTACTTCACCAAAGCCAAGGCTAAGCGGCTCGGTCTTGAGCCGAAAAAATTCTTGGATGACAATGACAGTTACAGGTTTTTTGAAAAGACGGACGACCTGGTCTTCACCGGCCTGACGGAAAGCAATGTGTCCGACTTTTTTATCCTTTTGGAACAATAAGAGGAAATGGAGCATTTCTTGCGTAACATCCTCGCTAATGAAGGGTCGTCCATCATAAAGGAACCAATGGACGGGTCTTGCCGCGCCGCCGTAGTCATTCCGGCTTATAACGAGGGCATTGATACACTCCTGCGGCCACTGCATTCTTTATCCAAGCAAACGGGCGTGAGGCCGGAAGAATTCGAAGTGTTGGTCGTGGTCAATAATCGCCGGGAAGAGGCCGAGCAACGGACCGAAGCTTTCCGAACGAACCAGGACATTATCGAGTTTGTAAGATGTCTGCGAGGGCCGGCCTCTTTGCCGCAAGGTTTGAGAGAGGATCAAAAAGAAAAGATCAACGATATCAAGCGAAGCGGCATCGTTATCCGCTTCATCGACAAATCGTCGCCGGAAAACGCCGGTGTCGACAATAACGTGGGCATGGCACGCAATCGCGGGTGCGCGGAAGCGTGCTGGCGTTTTTTTGGAGCAGGAATAGGAGAGACTGGGGTCGTTGCTACCACGGATTGCGATTGTCGGTTTTCGGAGAATTTCGTCAGCGAACTCATCCGCTCATTCAAAGAATATCCCATCAACGGAATGGCGGGGAATCTGGAAGCTGAAGCGGATATCGGGTCCGATGACGCCGCGCTCATCCGGCGGATACTGGAGATAAACAACGAGCCGCGTCCCTGGCCAAAAGAATTGCTGGACACGGGCAGGAGGATGTTTTTCAAAAAACAGGACAAGCTTCCCCATCAGGTCCTGTATACCGGACAGAACCTGGCCTTTTCCGTCCGGGCGTTCGTTATGGCCGGCGGCTTTCCGCCATTCGACAGCTGGGAAGACACCAGATTCGGGGCGAACATTTCCGCACTTCCCGGCGATGTGGTCAAGAATTTAAATTATACCATTACCACTTTAGCCCGGCCGTCGCAGCGCGCCGGGTTGTCGTCGTTCGGCCGGCGCGTCAAATTCATCTTGGATTCCGTTGAGGATTTTCGCCAAGGGCGAGCGAAACATATTTATATGGTAGACGGCCCCGCGGTGGATTCATTCCTCCAGAAAATGTTCGCTTTAGGAAGGCAAGGGGGGCTGAGGCCGGGGAATCTTAAGGATCTAATGGATGCCCACGGAATGGACCGGGAGGGATTCGGTGATGAGCAGGCCCGCGAGGTTGTGGAAGCGGTCAATCGAGAATTCAGCACGCCAGAACATCACCATTTCTACAAAAAGACTGACCGTAACATTGTGCGCTATTTGTACCATCGGTTCCCGGTCCGGGATATTACCCGGGAGCTGGCCGTGCTGATCTGAGTGATTTGCCGTTCTGTCCGGTTTTTGGTATAATGGAGACGTATTTTACCAATTAAGAAACAAAAATTCCAATGAAAATCGCATTTTATGAGACCAAGGAAGCGGAACAGAAGTATCTGGCGGAAAAGCTGGCTGGAATTGACGCGACTTTTTCAACGGAGCGGTTAAGCGAGGAAAATCTTCCCGCGCCGGAAACCGAAGGTTTGGTCGTTTTCGTGGGTTCGCCTGTGACGGAAAACATTTTGGCTAAACTGCCGAACTTGAAGTTCATCGCGACCCAAAGCACGGGGTTTGACCATATAGACATAAAAGCCTGCGCAAAAAGGAATATTCCCGTCAGCTACGTGCCGTCTTACGGCGAGAATACAGTGGCGGAATTCGCGTTCGCGCTCTTGCTTGCTTTGACCAGGAAGCTATACCCATCCATCAAACGGGTGCGGGAGGATGGGCTATTTTCTTATGAAGGTTTGTGTGGCATAGACTTAGCTGGTCGAACTATCGGCGTGGTCGGCACTGGCCGCATCGGCCAGCACGTGTTGCGTATGGCTAATGGTTTTAATATGAAGATAGTGGCGCACGACCCATTCCCCAAGCCGGAATTAGCCAAGCAATATAACTTCACGTACCTGCCTTTGGAAGATCTGCTCAAGCAGTCCGATTTTGTGACTTTGCACGTGCCGTATATGCCGGCTACGCATCATCTTATTAACCGCGAAAACATCAAATTGATGAAACCGGGCAGTATCCTTATCAATACGGCCAGGGGAGGGCTAGTGGAGACTGCCGCTTTAGTCGCGTCGTTAAAGTCCGGTCAGTTGGCCGGAGCGGGACTGGATGTCCTGGAAGAGGAAGGATTTATTAAGGACGAGGATCATTATTTGGCGGAAGGGCATCCGAACGAGCAGCAGCTCAAGACCGCTTTGGCTGACCACGAGCTGATGCATATGGACAACGTTATCATCACTCCACACAACGCCTTTAATACCGAAGAGGCGTTAAAGCGCATCTTGGATACGACAATAGGGAATATCCAGGCTTTTGCCCAGGGTAAACCGGGCAACCTGGTTAAGGCGGATTAATTAAAAATTTATGCCACAAAAGAAAAAGGTTTCCGCAAAAAAACCAATTAAAAGATCAAAAGCCATGGATAAGGTCAAAATCAAGCGGGTAAAAAGGGTCAAAAAAAAGACATCGACCAAAGAGAAGGTACTCGCGGGTTTGGGTTTGGGTTCCACTTTACTCGGCGGCGCCGGTGTGGTTACGCCGCAGCCTAAAACCACACAGTTCGTCAGGACGCAGGAGACGGGAAAGACTTCCAGGACAGGCAAAATAAAAGAAAAACTGAAACAGGTGTTCGGGATACCGGAAGCAAAGGCTATGGCCAGCGTCCCTGACGATATGTCCGGCGGTTTTGGTTCCGGATATGGCGGAGGTGTGGATTTTTATACTATCAACGGAACAATTCCTCCTTCCGGTCTTTTTAACCAAGGCCAGGCCCCGCAACCTGGACAGGGGGTAAAGGCTCCCCCTCGTTCAGGATCTATTCCCACTGATTCTAAAGCGTCTATTACGTCTTATCCGTCAAATGCTTCGACCAACAGCTCCGGAGACAGCTCTTTAGCCGCTCCAACCGAAAACGTGACTGTCCAACCCACCATGACCGCTACCGGTTTGTCTGGCACCCACAAGGTCGGGGACAGCTGGACTATCCATGTCACGGGTCCGGTCGGAGCGGAAGTGACGGTCAGGGTCACTCATAATGGCCAGACCAGCACTTTATCCCAAGGCATAATCACTGATGACGGGACAAGGGATTATAGCGATTCTTTCAGCGAAGATACTGTCGGTTCTTGGGAAGAGGAATGGTTTGTGGGCGGCCAAAGCGTGGGCATCGTTAATTTTACCGTGGAAGCGGCCGCGGCCAATACAAGCTCGTCTTCTACTTATGCCACAACCGGCTCAGCCCAGCAATATCAGCAGCAGGTGGACCAGGTTAGCCAGCAGATAGCGCAGCAGACGAATCCTAACACCGGCAATCCTTCTTCCACCACCAAATACACTGATCAGCAGCTCATTTCCGGCATCAATACCATCCCTTATTCTTCCGATATTCCCGAAGAACAGTTGTTGCGCATTAATGGCCAGTTTACTATTCCTTCTGCTGTTACCCCAGGCTCTGTATTGGCATATATGCTCGGCCTTGGCGATGGCTCTGACGGACTTACCACCAGATTCGGCGCTGACGGTAAGACTTACAATCTGGTCAACGGAATGTGGGATTCCACTTCCCAGCAGCAGGGGCAACAGACAGGAGGGAATCAGCAGACCCAGCCCGGACAGCCCTCTGCCTATCATCCAGCTGTCCCTCCCGGCGGCTCGGCTGACCCCAACGTCACCTTCAACCCAGCCGGCCCCACCATCACCCGCACTGCCCTCTATGGCGGACACGAAAATTTCACCTATACCGTCGTAGACAACCTGGACGGCACTTTTTCCGTGCTTTGGAACGACGAGATAGTGGCCCAGTTCGGCTCTAAGGATCAGTTACAATCGGCCTATAATAAGTGGCCGACCATTTATGCCACTCATGAGGGCTCTATTTTACGTGACCTTTTGCAGAATTATGACAATATATTCGTCAATCAGAACGGCCAGACACAGCTGGACCAGGGAGTGCGGCCGGAGATAGATGAAAACGCCTCCTACGAGGTCTGGCGGGACGAATTCGGCAATTCCGTGGCCTACTTCGGTTCCCTTAGTGGCCGGGTCTATTATGACGCCGGAAACGGGAAGATGTACAGGGAGCTTCCTGACGGCAGCATCAAGGACATCACCAATGATAATTCCGTTTTGAGTCCGGCACAAAGGCAGGATTTATTGAATATTCTTACTGCCCCTGCCGGAGGGAACATCACCGTAAAGAATTATGACCCTGGCTACAACGTGCTGACCGAGATGGGGGTGGGAGTACAGAAAGGTGAAGAAAATCATCCTGAAGAGATTGTATTTGACGGCCCGTCTTACGGCTGGGGGATCACTGAAGAAAATATATTTCGTCTTCCCTTTACCGTGGACATTTCCACTGACACTTTAGGAACCACGGTCTATACCTACAAGATGGAGGTCAACGGCAAGACCGTAACCAAGACTTTCGTAGGAGTAGACCAGGTGGATGCTTATTTGGAAGAGGCGTTCGGCAATCCTGAAGAATATTCTTCCGGAAGATATTCCGGTTTTGCCTATAACCAATCAACTCCCGTTGAAGACAGGGCAATGGCCGGCGCGGTGAATAATTCCCGCAAACGTTTGTCCGAGATCGGTAAGGACATGTGGTGGTATCTTCCCCAACCGAACACCAATTCTTACTACACGATATATCATGTCAATCCCAACGGGACCACAATGACGAATACGTACCCTTACGTCCCGAAATACCAGTTAAGTACCAGGGAAGAGGCGGAGTATTATCAAAAGATGTTCCCGGGTTCCATTATTACCGAGGAGTTAACAACCAGCGGCGTGGATAGTCAGACCGGCGATACGCGCACCGTCTATTTGGACCCGAACGACCCGCGCCGCGCTTACGCGCTGGTGATGGCCGGCAGCGAGAACAAAGAATCGATGGAACAACGCTCGATATTCGTGGGCCAATTGAGGGATATAACTTACGTCAAGGACGGAGTCACGTACGTGAAGCTGCATTCATATTTCCAGCCGGACGAATTACGTTATTTCAATCCGCCCGCGGACATGAACGTGCAAATCGCTCCGGAGTCTTTGGAATATTTCCAGCAGGAGAATGAGGTAAGGGAGAAGGAAAAAGAGATGGCGCCGAAGATCACTAGCGTTTCAGCCACGGAAGCGCATCCGGGGGACACGATTACCATCTATGGGGAGAACATCACTCCCACGGAGGGCAGCTATTCCTATGAATTTTATCGGGGAGATAGCGCGTCTTCGCTCGCGGGCGGGAGCGGCTTTAAGGTAGTGGACGTTTTTGACGGCGGAATCACCGTCACTATCCCTGATTACGGGCCTGGATATACCAATCCGCCATACGTGGTTCCAGGAACGGATTACACCTATATCCAGATCGTCCGCTCTATTAAAGCGGATGGTTATGCCCAGCCTCTCCGCGGAGTATCGGATCCCATAAAAATAACCATCTTACCCAAGGAAACAAAAGTGGAAGAGACTACGAAAAGCGATAATGTTACAGATCAGCAGACCGGGAAAACTGATGAGAATGGCGGAAACAATGGGAATAGCCTGCTTACCTACGACAATCTGACAGGAGGAAGCGGTGGTAGTTATGGTTCGGGTTTGGGTTCGAGCGGTTCTTCCGGAGGCGGTTCGTCATCGGGAGGCGGCAGTATAGGCACCTATGGAAACGTAGATAATATGGCTAACTTCCAGGGGCTTAAGATGCCGGAGGGGTATCCCGCAAGTTCCAATAATGGCCAGCAGCCGCAAGGCCTGCAGATGCCCGAAGGTTATCCAGCAAGTAATTCCGTCTCTCCTCGAGGCCTGCAGATGCCCCCGGGCTATCCCGCTTCTAACCCCCCGGCTTATGTTGCCGGGGAATCCGCGCAAGGAGAAACCTTGGGGACTTACAAGGTCAAGAAAGGTGACACGTTGTGGAATATCGCCCAAAAATATTACGGCGACGGCACGAAGTGGAGAAAGATCCTGGAAGCTAACACGGACAAGGTCAAGAATCCTAAGACCATGAGGACAGGGATCACTTTAGTAATACCGAAGATATAGCGCGGAACGTTGGCCGTTGGCGCGGCGCGTGTCGTACTGCGCTACCGTAGAACAATAAACACGAAAATCAAGTTTGGGATTTGATTCGCCAGCCGGCGGATTGGAATTTGGAATTTTATCAAAGGTAGTTTATAATAATTAAACCTATCAACAAACTTAAACCAATAATCATGACCGAACATACGCATAAACCGGAGCAGGCGAGGGAGGAAGTAAATATTCAAATAGGCGATAACGGACGCGGACGCGTCGTCTATTCGCATAACATTTTAGCCGCTGCTATCTTTATTGGCTCTTTATTGATAGCGGGCAGCGTTATTTATGGCGCGAAAGCTATCCAAAAAAAATTGGGTGACGCCAGTCTGACCGGCAGCCGGGGTCAAGCTGCGGTTGCGGGGACGCAAAATGGCGCGCCGGCTGGGGACGGCCAAGTGGTTCAGGTAACTGACCGCGACGATCAGCCGTTTATAGGCAATAAGGACGCGAAAGTTACAATGTATGAGTTCGCCGATTTCCAATGTCCGTTCTGCGCCCGGTTTTTTAGTGAGACGTTTAACACTATAAAAACAAAATATATAGATACCGGAAAAGTAAAATTGGTATTCCGCCATCTTCCTTTGGCTGACCTGCATCAAAACGCGCAAAAGGCTTCGGAAGCCGCGGAGTGCGCCAACCGGCAAGGAAAATTTGAGCAATATTACGAGACGTTATTCTCCAAAGGGCAAGGCGACGGGACGGGATTGGCTGTGGCGGACCTGAAGAAATACGCCGACGACTTAGGGCTGAACAAAGGAACTTTAGGATTCAATAAGAACCAATTCAATACCTGCCTGGACCAAGGGCAAGCCCAGGAAGCCATCAAGCAAGACGCGGCGCTGGCCGCCTCGCTTAACATAACCGGCACGCCGACCTTCGTGATAAACGGGAAAATGATAATTGGTGCCCAGCCTACGTCCACGTTCGAACAGGCGATAGAGGACGCGTTGAAGCAATAGTGATTTTTTTTGGGGACCGCTCTTCATCTGAAGGGCGGTTTTGTTATGTCAATGAGAATCTTTGGCAATGTTTGCCAAAGATTCTCATTGACATCAGATGCCAAAAGAACGGTTAATACGATGACTTCCTATGTTTTATTCCAATAAAAACAAAACACGCGCCTCAAGATTCTCCCCTAAATCTCAAGGCGCGTGGATGGATTTTTCAAAGAACATCATAACTGCCGCCTCATGGCGCCGTCGGCAGCAAGATCGGCGTCTGGTTGCTGACGCCGTTGACGGTGATTATTACCGGCCATAGTCCGGCGGGAAGATCCATAGGTACGCGGACATTGATCTGCCCCAGGCCCACGTACGAGGGCGCGAGTCCAGCCCAGAGGACCTCGGCCTGCTGGCCGCCGATGGTCACCGAAACGCTGTCAGTCAGTACAGACAGCGGCCGTGGGTTGTTTGGGTCAAGAGTGGTATGGCCGCTTTCTATGGCGGGGGTGACAGGTCCCAGCGAGTTCGCGTAGAGCGATACAGCCTTCCCGTTACGAGCCGGGTTTGCGGCTGTAACCAGTTGGCCGTCCTGTATTATGGCCGGCAGCTTCGTGTTGAAGTCGGCGTAGAACGCTTCGGGGTCGTTCCGGACAATCTCCACTCGGATGGGGTTGGAGATTACCTGGTTGCCCGATGCGTCCGTGGTGATGATTTGGACATTGGCTTCCGCCACGTCCTCCGGGATCTCCCAGGGGACTTGGATGTTTATTTGCCCGTCGTACGCGTAGAACAACGGGGCAAGGTAGTCCGTTCCGCCTGCCCTGAAAATCACCTGGACGCCGTCCAGGGAGGTGGGCAGAGGGAGGGTAGTTGGAACGAGTAGGGTCGGGGCTAATCCTCTGCCGAACAAGGCGTAGATGTAGCCGCGCACCACCCGCTCGTTAGCCCAGTTGCCGTTGTTGGCAATGGCGAACAGACGTTCGTCGTACTCGGTCCAGGGGATGAACCGAGAGATGGTGTAAGGGTATATTGGGTTGCGGTAGGCAACGGAGTATGTCTTGCTCCGCACGCCGTCGCTAACCACGATGTCGGTCCGTTGTCCGTGGAGTTTTACCACCAGCATCCCCGGAAGGGATGCTTCTTCTTCTGCCGTGTCGCCCGGCCGTTTAACCAGGTGGAGCGGCCGCGTGTCTTTAAATTGGTCGTACTTGTAGTCCGGCCCGCCGTTGGCGAAGATGAAGACGTGGTCTTTCCAGTATTCGGGGACGTTCCGCAGGACGGGGAAGTAATTGACGGCCGTCAGGTCAGGGTTAGCGGTACAGTCATTGGAACCTGGAGGTATCCAGCAATCATGCAGTTGGTAGGTTCCGTCCGGCCAGCCTGCCGTGTCAACTCCCGGACCAGGGTCGTCATAAGTGGAGGTGTATGCTGTCTTGACATTGCCTTCAGTGTCGGTGACCATGTTTTTGTTCAGTCCGTCGTACCTCCATTGGCCGATGCCATTGACCTTTTCGAGGATAGTGCGCTGTACTGTCGTCGGTTCATGGATGACCGGATTGATGGACTGCATCACCTCGTTTCCCTGCCCGTCTTTGACGCTATACCAGTATATGCTGGTATTCAGGTATATCCCATCCGGGCTGGGGTATCCAGCAAGGGGAGAACGCTGAAGGTACCGGGAGGGGCTTTGCCCGTCAATATCGTCAAACGCCTGGTCCGCTACCTGCAGGTATTCTTGCCAGAACTGTTCCAGGGTCTTATTTGCTACCCCGTCCAGTGTGGCAAGAGGGGTCATGAGAGCACCGAATCGGATACAGTCTCCGCCGCAGAGGATCTCAAATATCCCTCCGGCAACTCCATATTGGATGTATCCTTTGTCGCGCCAAGTGATCCACGAGCGCGGGTTCGTGTTCCTCAACAGGTCAACCATCATTACATTCGAGCGCGCGGTCTTGAACAGGTCGGGCCGCAGCATGTATCCGAGAAGGTTGGCGCTCGTTGAAGCGCCTTCCGCGTATCCTTCTCCAACCAAGCTGTTGTTGATGTATGTTCCGTTTGGGAAAAGGTGGGTGTACTCGTGGGCTACGACGCCGCTATATATAATATCCGAGTAATCGTGGGCATCAGCGGGAGGCCTGCTGCCTATGCTGATGGCGATGGTGTCAGGGTAGCTGAAGCCGTTTATACCCGCGGTTGTCCCTATGATCTTCAGCACCGGGATGTTGGGACCAAGGGATATCTGCCGCTGGATGGTAGAGTATATGTTGTACCACCCCTGGAAGTCCGTTCCCGCCCGCAACTCGGGCGGAAGTTGCGATGTGTCAACGATAGTGGTCTGGCCATTGGCCGTGTTAAGGCTGGCGCAAACCAAAAACAACAGAAGTGCTGTTGCCTTTTTGATGTTCTTCATTTTTGTCTTCTCCTCCTACGGAGGTAGTAAGAACGAGTGCATTAATTAAAGCGAAAAATGGGGAAAAAGTCAATATTGACGTAAAGTCTCAATAGCTTGGAAACACTTAGGGTATACTGGTAAGGAAAGGAGTCCTCTATGGCATATTCACTAAATCCTAAGCTACCAAGGCTTAG
>Ga0078972_1009223_pt1 | contig 19693 bp, 18 predicted proteins | sample YelNatPaOPGAMG01_FD_67568 | JGI IMG/M metagenome (GOLD analysis project Ga0078972, IMG submission 67568) | Hot spring thermophilic microbial communities from Obsidian Pool, Yellowstone National Park, USA - OP-RAMG-01 (SPADES assembly) (version 2) | ecosystem: Environmental > Aquatic > Thermal...
TGCAGAACAAAAATGCCGAGCCGGCGAGCGGCACAGACAACCTGAATCTCAAAACGGTGGGTACAACCATGAATCATGACCCAATCAAATTGGCCCTCTCGCAAGACGCGCCGAGCGTCAGGGAGGGAAACGCTCAACGGTCTGGAAAGGTCCGCTGTTCGGCTAACGAAGGAATGATCGTATCCTTCCAGCAGCGGCACGTCCCAGGCGACCGGCACATTAAAGCCCGCATCCTGACCACCTCGAACGCTCTGATCGCTGAAGAAATGAACGCGAACCGACAGACCAGGATAAGCAGCCAGTTTGCGCCACATCGGCGCGAAATACTGGATCGGATGGGTGACAAAGATACCGAGCCGTTTACTCATCGCGCGTACCTTGACTTTTCTGCCTGTTACAACTTATCTTATATATCCGCGATTGGGTGTTCACTTTTTCCTCAGCTTATCCTGTTATGTCCCTTTCGGCAAGCACACTCTTCCTTCGTATCCCGACAGCTCAGGATAAGGAGGTTAACTCTGCTGACTCGTGTTCAAACACCTCGAGAGAAAGTAGTTCAGGCCAAATCTATGTTATCTGTATTTGTCGAGATTTCGGGGGTAAGGTGTCTTATCATAAAAATCGACGCCCATTTCCGAACAGACGCGAAGAATATCATCAACCTGTTTCTCTGACAAGTGCCGCCTCCATTTGTCTACATAGACGCCGGGAGATTCATCGCCTCTCTTTTGATATGTGGTACTGAATCGCGTAATGACGTCTTTTGAAGGGACCGGGCATTCCAGATAGTTACACAACCGTTCCCATTCCTCTGTGCTTTCGATCAGATCTTCATAGGTGGTCAGAAACCACGGATGCGGCTTAGGTTGTTGGAGAGGCACAATGGTCCGGATGCACCACTCCAGGGCCAATAATTCCTCATCTGTTTGGATCGAACGAATAACTTTGGCAAAAGCAGGGGCGAATTGTTCGTAAATAGGGAGCCGGTGCCTGCGGATATGGTCAAGAGTCTTAGGTTCTCCAGTACCTTGTCCATAAAATTTATGATGCATCTGGGAAGAGACCACAGCGCATGGGTGCCTGAGAAGCAAGACCCCCTTAAGTTCGAACTCTTTAAGTATCCAGTGCAGCAATAAGTTGCAATAAACGAACTTAACCACAAGTCTTTGAAAATGAGACACCCTTCGGAAGGCTTCTGACACGAGGTAACGAAGCCCTCCAAGTTTCCCGAGATATTTTGAGATCCTTACTTTGCCAGCTGTGATATTTTTGAAGTGTTCACGGAGAACACAGTTCGTCGTGACATAGAATGCAGGGGCGCCGTCAGCGGTCTCCAAAGGATCGGAATAAAAAGGCTGCAACGGTTCCCATAACAAACAATATCCTGGTAATGCAGCCAAAGTCTCTGCCACATGGAAGACTTGCTCAGGCTCCAGCAAGGGCAAATATCCTGGCGCTTCGGCAAGCGCCTCGGCGACCCAGGTAGTTCCTCCGCGAGGAGTGCCCGCTACAACAATTGTTCTCTTCGGATCATATCCCTGAGAAATCCGCCTTTCCCATAAACGGTCGAACCCTTTATCTATTAAACTTCGGACAAATGTGGGAACCTTAACTTTCATGGGTCTTTGCTCCGATCAAGAAGGGCTGTTTCATTTTCCATTTCTCAAGTCGAGATGAAAGGTCCGCAATAAGGCCACCTGTTCTTCTGGACGGAGGATTTTCATCCAAACGAAAGCACTATATCCAATACAACCAACAATTGCCATCGTCATGCGTATCCACAGATTTCCTCCTAAGCCGAAGGCAACCAGCGCCATACCAACAAGGACGAATAATGCTATTCCGTAGCTCCGCAAGTCGCCTATCATAGACCATAAAGGGACATCTGCTGCTTTGCGTGCGGCGGCGAAAAGAAGGATGGCATGAAACAGCCAACGAAGTCCCCAGGCAAGGGCGGCGCCGGCGACGCCGAACTGAAACGTCAAGAAGGCCGTATAGATAATGTGAGGAATAATTTCGATCAAATTGCACTTTAACACCGTTCCCGCTTGTCCCAATGCGTTCAGAAGGTTCAAGGGCACGAATATCATACTATTGAAAATGATTCCGGGCATCAAAAAATAAAGGGAAAGCGCTCCAGGGGCCGCGTATTCAGGCCCAGCCCAGGCGTGTATGAATGGTTCGCCCAGGACGCACAGTAAGAATGCCACAGGCAGCGTGTAAAACAAGTTGGCTCGCAAGGATTGAGCGCACAAGCGTTCGAGCAAGATCTTTTCCTTGGCGGCATGGAGGGTACTCATGGCTGGCAGGAGGGTTGAACCCATCGAACTCGGAACCAAAATTGCTAAACTGGTCAGGTTCGATGCTAGGGAGTAGTAAGCAAGTTCTGGGACCGAGCCGAAGCGAGCCAAGAAGAGTCTCTCGCTGCTCTGGAGCACCCAACCCAGCAGACCGCTCAGGGTTGCGGCGCCGCCAAAGTGAAGGAGCGGCCCTACCAAAGTTAAATCAATCTGTGGACGGAAAAGGGCCGGCTGTAGGGCCCGGGAAGCGAACGCATGGGCAAAGGCTGCCAACAGACTGCATGATGTTATCATCCAGACCATGCCGCGTAGGCCACCTCCTAATAACAAAACAGCTACGATTGCACCATGCTGCGCGATGAGCAGCCCTGTGCTTAGAGAAGCATTCAAATCATAGCGCAAGCGCACTAACTGTGGCGTATTGAATACATTCGCAACAATTTGGGCCACAACCCCAAAAGCAGTCAGTTGAACGACTGTCACGGCAATTGACTGCAAGTGTTTGGGTACGCCGAATACGTCCTCAACCAGGGGCCTAGCCGTCAACATCACCACTACCATTCCAGCGACCGCCGGGAGCAGCGTAATCAACAAAGAGGTCCAAACAACTGCTGTTTCTCCGTCCGCGTCTTTACGAACGTAAGGCTCGGCGGCGAACCGAGTCGAAGCATCCCCCATTCCCAAACTCGTATATGTCAAGTATGCAATCAGGGTGTTGGCAAGCGCCCAAATGCCGTATTGCTCTGTGCCAAGGAGCCTGGTTTGAAAGGGCGTACTGATAAAAGCGGCCAGCAGAGCAGCCACGCGCCCCACGACGCTCCAGACGGTCCCGTGGGCGACCTTCTTGGAGACGGCGGCAGTGTCGTGCTGATGACGGGGAGAGACTAACGCAGGCAAGGTATCAACCTCGGCGGTCGCCTTCAACGTAATTTGCTGCTCATCAAGCCTGCTTTGACTCATAGAATCCCTGCCTACATTCCCCAGATTGTACAGTTGTCTTGAGCTGAACTAGCGACGAATCCCAAACACGTTTACCACCGGCACTCGCATGAATCATGCCCTCTATACGCGACGGGCGACGACTATGACCTGTCCCGCAAACAGGTTCGGAAACAGCCATCCACCGAGGTGATCCAATGGTTGTAACAAGCGGCGTGATAGAATCCTGCGCAAAGGCCACAAAGGGACCGACGGATCCCCCGGCACTTTCTTGATTGGTTGCAAATTGCATCCCGCAAATAAAACATCAATGGTCTCGTAACTCCAAAAATGATAATGAGTGCGGTCAAAAGGGCCGGACTCTTCACGTCGCCAATTGCCGAGTAGTAAACGAAAGCGACTTCGATAATTCGCCATGTTCGGAACGGCTATCAATGCCAGGCCTTCTCGTTTTAGATGCGGAGTCAGTCGATTGAGGACATTTTCCGGTCTAATCATATGTTCCAGAACATGCGAAAAAAGCAAGAGATCGAAAAAATCGTATGGCAAATCAAGATCGGACAACTCCACATTCTGAACAAGAACGGCTTCCATGTACTTGCTGGCAATAGACGCCTCTTGCTCTGAAATCGTCACTCCCCAGACGCGACACCCTCGTTCTTTCAGTAAGCGTGCATTATCACCAGCTCCACAACCAATATCAAGGACCGTTTCCACATGGGAAGGGATCAGTGCAAGTAAGGAAGAATTACCGGCATTTTGGTATACTTTATTCTCATAGAGGTCGATGAGATTGCTTTCTGTATGCATTGCATGTCTCCGCTATATCTTCTATTAGCTGCGTCTCCATTGGTCCCTTAAAACCCTGCATAAAAGAATCGGTTCATAGGATTCCCAGCCGTTTTCCCCAGATCAGGCCCTTACGATACCATCGAACCGGAAAATACTCCCACGGGCACTCTGCTTTGACGCTGTCGAGCAGCATATCGGCCTTCTTGCGTACGAGCGCATACGTGAGCCACTTGCTTGTTTCCAGGCTGACGCGCAGCCGGAACATGAGCCACTTCCACCAGCGCCGCCATCGTGCATTAGCGTAATATTGGGCCAGGTTGGCAGCATGGATCGAATAGATCAATTTCTTACGCGGCCAGAAAGAGGACGGTTTATAATCTTCAGGATAATCTTCCGGCCGTTCCTCGTTACTTTGAAGTGTATAAAGAGGGGCATCGATGTAGCCTACGTCCCAACGGGCTGCCAGGCGCATCCACAAATCGATGTCGGCGAGATAGCTGAACTCCTCACGCATGCCGCCTACTGCCTCCCAGCAGGACCGGCGGATCATTGCACTTCCCCAGACGAGGCAATCCCACCGGCTCAGCAGCCACTTTTCAAGAAATTGGCGGCCATCCATCTTTTCTGGGAAAATGAGTCCGTGTCGTTGTTTAAGGTTTAGTATTCGATGACCAGACGATGACTTGCCATAAGAATCATTAAAGACAAAGGCGACTGTACTGTGCCGTTCCATTACGTCCAGCCATTTTTCTAACAGATCTTCACGATAAATATCGCCGTGGTGTAATAAGGCGATATAATCCCCTGAGGCATGGCTCACAGCGTAATTAGTATTCCCGCAAAACTTCATGTTTCTTGGCGTTTGAATGGCCCGGATGCGCGGGTGCTTTTTCGCCAGATCGAGTACCGCTTCCCAAGTGCCGTCTTTCGAACAGTCGTCGCTAATAATAAATTCAAAATCGGGAAGGGTTTGCGCCAATATCGAATGGACCGTGTCTGCGAGCGACGCAACGTCGTTGTAAACGAGTAGACATACAGAGACACGCGCTCTGGATGATGATTCATTAACCTTAACGGGGACCATAGGAGCTTATCATGTTCTCCTTTGAAGGACATCCCTACTTTAATTCTATACTCACCTTCCTAGTCGCCGATGTACGTAAAATTGTTGGACCTTTCGTCTTTTAGCCAAGCCGCCAGCGCGAAACCCTTGCGGTCCTTGTCAGTCATCAATGGCCCTCTTTGGAGCAGTTTGTCGAATTCGTCTTTTAATCCTTGGTCGCACAACGACCAATCGAGGTCGCTTGCCAACGGTGAGATCCCAGCTTCGCATCCTGGGCTGTATTCGCCAGAGCAGAAATACTCGATTATAGTCTCTTCCAGGAAGAAATTACCGTGTGCAAACCCCGGCGGCACCCAGATCCATTCACCGTGTTCCTCATTGCGCCGCGCAGGCATGTCGTGGGCGATGATCTTGCCGAACGTCGGCGACCCTTTTCGGATGTCGAGTACGAGATCCACCATATGTCCTTCGATCGTTCGTACAAGCTTTCCCATATAGGGGTTCCATTGAAAGTGCAGTCCCCGGATCACCCCAGCTCGCGAGTAACTTTCATTCGCTTGAACGAAGGACACATCGCGCAGGAATTGCGTGTGCGGGCTGTTCTGGAAATCGCTCTTGCGGAATGGTTCGGTAAAATAGCCGCGTGCATCGCAAAAACGGCCAAAACGGATAACGTGAATGTCCGGAATCGCCAACTTTTCGCTGCCCAATATCTTCACGATTACACCTCTCCAAAACCTAACTCGACTATGACTGCGACCGAGGAACGTATCGTTGGAGCCAGGACTTGTGCCTGCTTGCCCCGCATTCGATTCCAGTTTCAACAGATGATTCCCTTGGCCTTCAAGTAGTCATGCAGAGCTTCGGGCCAGGGGCGCATCGGCCTCAGCCCCACTTCCGGCAGATGAGCACTGGCCAAGGCCGAGTAGGACGGTCGGACGGCCTTCCGCTGGGATTGCTCCGTCTGCATCGGCGTCATCTGCACTTTCACGCCGGCTAACTCAAAGACCTTCTGGGCGAACTCGAACCAAGAACACTCTTGCGAATTGGTCAGGTGAAACAGCCCGGTAGCGCCTGCTTGGAGCAACTCCTTTACTTTAGCAGCTAGGTCTAACGTGTAGGTAGGCGACAGCACCTGATCGGTGACAACTTTGACGGCCCCTTCCGCCTTCGCCTTGCTCAGCATCAATTCGGGGAACGTCCAACCTTTGCGGCTGGTCGCCGTGCCGTACAGTCCTGTGGTGCGAACCACGAGACAGCGTGGGTTGGCTTGTTGCACCAGCTGCTCGCCAGCCAACTTAGAGGTTCCGTAGACGTTGAGCGGTTGGGGTAGGTCACTCTCTCGATACGGCTTGCCCCGCGACCGGCCCTGACCACCGAAAACATAGTCGGTGGAGAAGAACACGACGCCAGACGCCACAGCCGCCGCCGCCCGCGCAACATTGCGCGCCCCCAAGGCATTGACGGCAAAAGCCAGCCCCGCATTGACTTCGCAGTCGTCCACGCGATGGAAAGCCGCCGTATTCAGCACCCAGTCGGGCTTCAACGCTTGCAGCGCGTGTGCAACGGCAACCCCGTCCGTCACGTCGAGATCTTGATGCGATAAACCAGTGGCGTCTGGCCCCAAGACCTTGAGGAGATCTTGGGCCAGCTGACCCGTCGAGCCGATGATGACTGTTTTCATACCATCACTTTCTCAGGAACGTGGGCGCCGTTCGCGCCTAGGCGATCATTACCCCAGAGCTTGTGCTCTTTTTCCATGACCTTATCTTTTAGCCAACGGATATTGAAATAACGAGCGTCGTTCTCCGGCTCCGTGCCAAATTCACCGCGTTCTAAAGCATCCCAGATGGGCAAGACCGCTTCACGCACACCGCGGCCCGGACGGAAACCCAGCGCGTTGGTGATCTTGTCTCCCAACACATAATAGCTCCGCGCGCTGTTATCGACAGAGCGATCGCGGCGCACCTGAATCGGGACACCGCGGTACTGTTCCAGCAACTCTGCCACCCAGTGCGCCAGTTCCAGAATGCGATAATTCTTATGGACAATGTTGAAGATTTGGGCGCGGATTTTTTCTTCTGGGGCCCAAAGCAGGTGGAGATAAGCGTCCACAGCATCGCGGATGTGTAAGAGGGGGCGCCAGACTTCGCCGTGCCCGTGGACTTGCAGTACCCGCTTCCGCCAGGCATTCAGCGTAAAGACATTCACCACCAGATCGAAACGCATGCGCGGCGCCAGCCCCATCAGTGTTCCCTTGCGCAGTAAGACCGGACAGAATTCGGGACAGCGCTCGGCGAGACGCAACAGATCGATTTCTGCCAGTCGCTTCGTCTTGCTATAATTGGCCGTAGGCGCGTTGGGCAAATCTTCCGTCATGGGCGTCACGTTTACATCGTCTTCATGAGAAGCCGTGTAGTAGACCGAGCAACTGGAGGCGAACAAGAAGCGGATTGACCGCCGTTCCTGTGCCGCCTTTTCTGCCACCAACCTGGCCAGCCGCCGGGTAGCCTGCACGTTGCACTCGCTGTTCAACTCCGGGGCAAAGTCCGCGGTCGGATCATTCGACAAGCCCGCCAGATGTACTACGGCGTCTACCTCATCTAGCCACTGCGGCACGCAGTCGCGGACGTCGGCTTCGATCCGTTCCAAACGCTGGTGCGGTTCGAAGGGACAACCGAACCAGAACGTATCCACAACACGAACGGACTCCCCCAAAGACAGCAACTCGGGGACGAGCAAGCTTCCCAAATAGCCAGCCCCTCCAGTCACCAGGATCATAGTCGGTCCTTTCCCAATTAGAGACACCTAAAGTCATTTTTCAATTATTCTCAGACCTCAAACGCTCGACTGATTATGTCATCCTTCTCTCTCGCAGGCAGCATGTGGCAAATCCGCGGGCCAAGCTGATTCGGGGCGACGGGGGGGAATGCGGAAGGCCGGATCGTTGAGCAGGTCGCGGGTCGGGGCCAAATGGGCGAGGTAGACCTTGGCCTCGTCGGCCCAGTCGATGCCTCGCGAAGGCGTCGGCGGCGGACACAGCGCGCGGATCTCGGCCTGGGCGCGGTTGCGATACCAGGTGGCTTGGGCCCGTTCATTCAGCGCGCGCGGGGCGTGGGCCAAAAGGGTCAGGATCATTTGTTTGACCCGTTCATTATTGCGTGCCGCCCGCACCACGCCCCTTAGAGGTGCTCCCAACAACCGCAAAGGCCGGAAACGTCGCGGGGCCTGCTGGGGTACAAAGGTAACGCGCAAGGGGACGCCGCACTGCTGGGCCTCGTAAGCGTATACCTCGGACCAGGTCCATTCCGGCCAATTCAACAGATCGTAGGTGCCTGGTCTCTCTTTCCCAGCGGCAATCTTGAGGACGGCATCAGCAATGGTGCAAGTGTAAACGGTATGGGACGGACCTTCCGGCGATGTCAGCACGACTTCCCCCCGGCGGATGCTCTGGCGTATCTCACGGACGATGTTCTGCAATGGGCCGCATACGTGTCCCAGACGAAGAATGTAGGTTTCTTTGCCCTGGCGCTTGCTGGCCGTCCGCAGCAGGCGCTCGGAGCGGAGCTTGGTTTTGCCGTAGGCCCCGCGCCAGCGCAGCCAATCTCCCGGTTGATAGGCGCCATAGACACTCATCGTGCTGAAATAGATGATGCGAGCGTTTGCCTTTGAGTAACGCAGGCAATTGGTAATGAGGCTCCGTTCGCCAGCACGGATTTGCCAAGGGGATCCAGACGCCAGAGCGGAATGGACCACGACGTCGCAATCACCGAGCAGGGCGGCCGCCTGGGCCGGGTCAGCCGGCAGTCCGTGGCGACAGCGGAGGCCATGATAACGGAGGAAGGCGGAGCCGGCCCGGTTGCGACACACGGGGACCACTTCGACGTCCCGATGATTGGCCAGGATCAAGCACAGTTCGGCGCCCACTTGCCCGTTGGCGCCCAGGACGGCAATCTTGGTCATACAGTATCTGCTCCTCGGCCATAAACGGCATCGATAAGGGCCGCCGTGTTCTGGGCCGTGGACGCGGCCACGAGGCTCGCTTCACCTTTGTCCACCCCGCGGAGGAAATGGTCCCACTCAAGAAAGAATGCCTGATACGTCGTGGTGGCGCCGCGACCCGGCTGGAATTCTTCCACCGGCTCGCTTTCGGGACCATGCGGCCGAATTGTCACGGTCGCATCGGGGGTCAGGCCGGCAGACAGAGTCACGTTAGGAAACTCCAGCTCGATGGTATTTTCTTGGTCGTCCAGCCAGCTGACGCAGTATTCGACCTCACACATCGCTTCCGGATGGCCGCCGACGCCATGTAGATGGATGCCGGCCTCGACGCGGCGGTCCAGCGTGTCGTCCCAGTCAATGTGGCGGTTGTGAACCTGGAAGCTGTCGGCCAAAGTCAGATAGAGAACCAGGTCAATGGTGTGACAGCCCAGACTTAAGAGGACGCCGCCGCCAGCGGCGCGGACGTCGTCATAGTGAGTAGCATCTACACCGGTTCGCGTCCCTCGCGTCCCTTCGCGGATGCGGAGGCGTTGTAAAGGCCCGAACCACTGCTCCCGAACTGCACGCCGCAACAAGCGGCTGTTAGCGTAGAGCCGCCGCATGTAACCGCATGCCAGGCGGTGCGGGGCGAACAGGGAGACGATCTGCGCGTGTTCTTCCCGGCTGACGGCCAAGGGTTTCTCGGCAAAAACAGCGATGCCGCGCCGTGCCAGCGCCTCATAGTAGGGCATACGGTGGCGGACAGGTATGGCCAACAAGACGACGTCACAGTCCGGCAAGTCGTCCGGCGACGCCGGCAACGTGAGATGGGGTACACCAAAAGCCCGCGCCAACGCCGCCGCGCTTGGGTTGTTGATGTCAGCCAGCCACGCCACCTGGACATTGTCCATGCTAAGCAGGACGGGCAGGTGACACATACGCGCTACTGCTCCCGCTCCAACGATGCCAATACGCCACTGCCCCATCCGATTTTTCCCCTGAGCGGAGTAATTATCGCCACCAACCTGCAAACCAACGCACGCTTTTCGCCTGGGGTTTTGGCACGCGGAGCGGCAGCCCTTGTAAGATCGCCATGCCGTAGGTGCTGCCGATCCGATCGGCCATGCTCGTGCCGACCCAGCGAAGGACCTGTTGATAGGCAGCGTTCATGACAGGCGGTCGGCGTGTGGCCGAATGGCCGTCGGACCCCAGGCAATGGACGATGCCGCGTTTGATCCAGCTTTTCAGCGCCTGGGCGTCGAGCTTACTGCGCGGCTGGGCGATGCTGTGGGCATTGACCTGGACTAGACAGCCGGCTTCGATCAGCCGTTCGATCTGTCCGGCTTCGTGTAGCAGTTCTTCTTGGCGCTCCGGATGAGCCAGGATCGGCCGTATGCCCCGAGCAACCAGGCTGCGCACCATAGCTTCCAGGTCGAGGAAGCAGCCGTGCGGCATCTCGATGAGTAGATAGCGGCGCTGGTCGGCCACGCTTAAAAGGCGCCCTTCGTCCCAAGCCGATTCGATTTCGGGATGGACCATGACCTCGGCACAGGGAAACACCGTCAGCGGAATGCCGGCGTCATGGAGCGAGCGGACCAGTTGGTCCCAGGCCAGACGGATGCGTTCCGGGGTGACGTTGGGATAGTCCTCATTTTGGTGGGCCGTCGCTGCGGCCATTCGGGTGCCTTGGTCGTAGGCGAGGCGGCACATGGCCAACGCTTCCTCTTGCGTAGCTGGACCATCATCCAGACCAGCCAACAGATGACAATGCATGTCGATCAAGGGAATCATCGCCCCGCCTCAAGAATCAAAACATCCGGAGAGCGGCCATAATCGGCGTCCTGTCGTCCTCAGAGGCGCTTGGTGGCTCCTTCAACGCGCTCCGCACGGCTGCGCAGATCCTCGCCGTTTCGGTCGGCGTCGGACTCATGGTACTCGTAATAGCGATAATATCCGTAATATCCGTAATCTTCCTGGTTCCGAGACTGGTCGAGGGCGTTCAGGACGACGCCAAAGACATTGATGCCCAGGTTATCGAGGATCTCCTTGGCGCGCTTGGCTTCAACACGGCCTTTTTTGGTGGAACGCAAAGTCATGATGACGCCGTCAACCTGCGGCCCGATCACGCCGGGATCGGTCACAGCCAACAGAGGCGGCGAATCAATGATGACGTAATCGTAGCGCTCGCGCATCCATTCGATCACTTCGCGCAAACGCAGGCTGGTGAGCAATTCCGCCGGATTCGGCGGCGTCGGCCCGGCCGGGAGAACGAACAAGCGGGGTACGATGGTCGGCCGAATGGCTTCATTCGGCTCGGCCAAACCGGCCAGCACCGCAGCAAAACCAACCTCTGGACGGGCCAAGCCGAGCAGCTTGGTAGCACTAGGACGGCGCAAATCGCCATCGACAAGCAGGACACTTTTTCCCGATTGAGCGATGGAGACGGCCAAGTTGGCCGCCAGAGTGCTTTTGCCGTCGCCCTTGTTGGGACTGGTAACCTCAATGACTTTGCGGCCCTGGCCATGCGTACTGAAATAGAGGGCGGTCCGCACCCCGCGATAGGCTTCGGCCTCCCGGGAGGAGACGCGATGCCAGCTGACAAGAACGGGGGCCGGCTGGCCTTCCTCTTGACCGTCGGCCGTTTGCTCCTTGTCCTCGCACGGGATCAAAGGGATAGTGCCCATGATCGGCAGACCAAGACGGCGGCGAATGTCCTCAATCGAACGGAAGCTCTTGTCTGTCAACTCGGCGAGGTAGGCAAGGCCGCTGCCGAGCAGCAGTCCCAGGAACAAGGATAGCGGAAGTACGATGGAGCCGCGGGGCGAAATCTTTTCCGCTTCTGTCGGCGGCGTGATGACCTGCGTCTCGAAACCTCGGGAGCCGCTGACCACGTTCAACTCCCGTAGGCGTTGGGTGATGATATCGTAGAGAGCTTGACTGCGTTCGATGGCGCGGCGGTAGGTGGCCTCCTGAATTTCTAAAGGAAAAACTTTGCGGGCTTCACTCATCTCCTTTTGGAACAATTCGTCCAGGGATTTGAGACTGCGCTCAGAATCCGCCAGCTCCTGCTTAAGCTGTCCGATCCTTAGAGTAAACAGGTTTTCTTTAGCGTGTTGGATGCGGTCGCCTAGTTCAGCCGTCTTGGCCTCCAGCGTTTGGGAAGGCGACAATAAAGCGCGAACCGTTTGCAGACGGTCACGGAGGCTTTTGACCCGTGGATGTTCCGGTCCAAAATCTTCAAGTAGTCTTCCTTCTTCCAATTGCAGGGCCATCAGCTCCTGTTCGAGACCGATCGCGGACATGTTGTTGATCGTTTCTCCCCCTGTTTCCATTGTGAGGGAACTCCTTGGCCCTTGCATGGCCCTCATCAACGGCCCTTGACCGGGCAAATTGGCAACGATCTCCAAAAGGTCCGCTCGGCTGCGTCCTTGCTTGAGGGCTGCTTCTACCTCCTCAAGCGTGGTACGGAGCCGGGCCAGACGCGTATTCAGGGCGGTGCGCTGGGCATCGAGGACTGCCAGACGCTCCTGGTTTAACGTGGTGCCTAACTGCGACTTCCACAAGACGGGCGTATTTTTACGGAATTCATCGTAGGCTTTCTCTTTCGCCTCCAGCTCGTCGGACAAGAGTTGGCGGGCTTTTTCGATAAGGTCCAGCGTCTGCTTGGATGAGTCTTGCGAGCGATTGTCCAAGAACTCGCGGTAACTAGCGATGACCGTACTCAGGATCGCAGCGCAGTCGTCAGGATAGCTACAGCGAAAAGCGATATTGAGGATCTGGCTATTGGCACTACCCCCTCCTGCGGTTTTATCGCGATCGCGGGTGACAGTAAGGGCGCGGGCAAGATCATGGGCGGGACGTGCGCTGGAACGGAAGGTCGGGCGTTCGCTCAGGCGTCCCTTGGCGACGGCATCGCTGACAATGACTGCGCTGCGAATCAAGGTGCGATGGGTGCTCAAGAAGTCCTCACTGGCATTGAAGTTAGCCATTGCTACCGACGACGGATCAGCCGAGATAGGTGCATCGGGCTGTTTCTTCAAGACCCAAATCTGCGCCGTCGATTCGTAGACCTTCGGGGCCATCGACCAGTAAAGCACTCCCAACACCAAGCCAATGACGACGCCGAGGGCCACATAGGGCTTGCGCTGCCAGAGGACTTCCCACGGCGAAGGACCAGATGCACTGGGCAGACGGTCGGCTGCCAGCGGTTGGTCAAGTAATTGGTCGTTCATGGCGTCGTTCTCCATTCCACAGGGATCTCGATCCCTGCTCAAGCTCGGATCACGCGCCCCTCCCCGTCTGGAACGCCGCGCGTTGCGTTGCGCGTGTCAACGATAAGAGGAGCATGACGTACAATCTGTTCCCAGTCATAAGCCGAGTGGTCGGTCACAATGACCACGCAATCGCGCGTTCGCAAATATTCCGGGGTCAGTTCCTGGCTCGTCATGTCCAGATGAGGATGGCGTCGCGTCCGTGGCAGGCGCGGAATATGCGGATCATTATAGTGAACAATGGCCCCTTTGTGCAGCAAGAGGGTCAGCAATTCCAAGCCCGGCGACTCGCGCGAATCATCCACGTCCTTTTTGTAGGCCATACCGAGCAAAGTGATCTTGCTGCCGCGGATCGCTTTCCCTCGTTCGTTGAGGGCGTCGCCGATGCGGGCCACGACGTATGCTGGCATGGCCGTGTTGATTTCGCCGGCCAATTCAATGAAGCGCGTGTTCAGACCATATTTGCGCGCCACCCACGTCAAGTAAAACGGATCAATGGGGATGCAATGGCCGCCCAGTCCCGGTCCCGGATAGAAGGGCTGAAAGCCGAAGGGCTTGGTCTTGGCCGCTTCGATCACTTCCCAGATATTAATGCCCATTCGATCGTAGAGGATTTTCAACTCGTTGACCAGGGCAATATTGACGGCCCGATAGGTGTTTTCCAAGATTTTGCAAGCTTCGGCGACTTCTGGGCTGGAAACGCGGACCACCGTAGTCATGCCTCGGCTGTAGAGTTGGGCAGCCAACTCCAGGCTGCGCGGCTCGATGCCGCCCACTACCTTGGGAATGTTCGGCGCGGAGAACGACGGATTGCCAGGGTCTTCGCGCTCGGGGCTAAAGGCCAAGAAGAAGTCCTGCCCGACACGCAGGCCGTCCCGTTCCAGAATGGGCAAGACCACCTCGCGCGTGGTTCCCGGATATGTCGTACTCTCTAGCACCACAAGCCGTCCGTGTCGGGGATGGGCCGCGACAGCCTCTACGGAATTGAGGACGAAAGAAAGGTCTGGATCACGCGTTTCGGTCAATGGTGTCGGCACGCAAATCAAAACGGCGTCCACCTCTTCCAAACGTTCAAACTGGCTAGTGGCCTCGAAGCCGCACGACTTCATGTCGCGGACGGCGTCATCTGAGATATGGCCGATGTAACTCTTGCCGTGGTTGAGCCGATCGACCTTGGCTGCATCAATATCGAAGCCCAGGACGGGAAAACCTCTGCGGCTGAAGGTGTGTGCCAACGGCAGGCCGACGTAGCCCAGTCCGATGATGCCCACGCGCGCCGTCCGTTCCTCGATTCGCGCCAGCAATTCCGTGAAAACGTCTTCACAAGGAACAGCTTGTCCGTTCCCTAACTCTGTCCCTTTACTATGCCGTATTTTGCTGACCGTTGGATGCTGGAACGATTCGATCATAAGGGCCTCTCCGAAAAGTAAAAGTCGCGCGCTTGAGAGAAAAAATCACCAAGCGCCAAGGGGCTACAGGTTGGCGCGCTGAAACTCCGGACCTTCCCGGTTTGCCGTTTGAAGTTCCCGGTTTGCCGTTTGGAGAACGGATACGTCCGACACACGAGGTTCCGGCCGCGGCGTTGCGGGGCCGTCGGCTAGCAAAGAGACGTTATCTTCGAAATCTTGGATCAATTTGGCCAGGACGGCAATCTTTTCACCCAGCGATTCACCATTGCGGCGTCCACTTATTTCGAGTTTGCCGATTGAGCGGCCTTTGAGCGTCAAAGGAATTTGGGCACGCCACAGTCCCTCCTCTTCGTCATTTGCCTCCGGGCCGCGGTCCCAGCGCGCGTGGTAGCCTTCACCCAGGGCGGGAGCATTCACGTCCAGGCGCAGGCCGCACAAGTTGAGCGCATCATCCCAATCGAGGATGCGCAGCCATAATTCGCGCCAGTCTACGTTACCGTGAAGACGCATTTCGATTTGTCTCGGCTCGTCGGCGTGCGGCATACGCAACAAGGAGGCCAACAGGGCGTACACGCGCTGCACCAGCAAGAGAAATTCGGTATGGCCAAAGAGGCGCGTCGCCATCAAAGCGGCGACGACGGCGAAACTGGCCAGGACAATCACCCATTCACATTGGAGCATTTGGCCGGCCAATACGCCCGCGCCCAATACCAAGCAACAAAAAGAGGTGACCAACAGGACCAGACGCGGATCGCCTAAGCGGCGAAGCAAACAGTGGTGCAGATGGCTTCGATCCGTATTGTAGATGCTCCGCCCCGTCAGTTTGCGGCGCAGGATGGCGGCAGCGGTGTCGAGAATGGGAAGGCTCAAAAGCGCCAGGGGAGCTGCCAGCGCCATGCGCCCCGGATGTTCCACGGAGCTGTCAATGGCCAGGATGCCGACGATCAAGCCGATCAACATGCTGCCCGAATCGCCCAGAAAAATCGTCGCTGGAGGGAAATTATAGAGCAGAAAAGCCAAAAGGGCAGCCGCTGTAGCGAACGCTGCGTAGGCCGTCAACTCTTTGCCTGCGAGTAAGGCCAGGCTACCGAGAACAAGACAGAGGAACAAGGCGATGCTGGTCAACAAGCCGTCCATGCCGTCGAGCAAGTTGAGCGAATTGATGGTACCGAGCAAGAAAAAGGCGGTGAAAGGAACGGCCAGGGTCCCCAAATCGAAATCCAGGTTTAAGAAGTGGACGCTGTCGATGCGGACGCCGGTGGCGATGACGGCGGTGATGGCCGCCAATTGTCCCAGGAGCTTATGGCGCCCCCGCAAGCATCCCAGATCATCCAACACCCCAACGGAGCAGATAACGACGGCAGCCAGGACAAGTCCAAGCAGCCGGGAAGCCGTTGTTAGCGCTTGGGCATAAATCGCGCCGCGACTCAGAAAAGCGACCAGCAAGGCCGTGCCGACCGAAAGGAGCAGCACAGGCCCACCGGCGACGGGAATCGATCGGCCATGCAGTTTCCTTCGCCCGTCTGGTTTATCCATCAACCCCAATCGTGACGCCCATGTCCGTGCCGGGGGAGTCAAAAGAAAACATAAGCCGAAACTCCACGCCATTCCGATACATAGCTCTACCATCGTTGGTACCTGAAAGCAGGGTGCAAGACTCAAGGAGACAAACGCTGGCGACGAACGGAACATCTGAAAACAGATAGACGATCTCCTCCTGTCGGACGGAACTCTCCAGCGGGCGTCCGCACTGCCAGCCCAAAATGTCCGGGGGTTCGCTACCCAGACCTCGCTATCCGTTGGACGTGTCGCGCGGATGAAAAAGAAACTCTGACGCCAAGGCATCCCCTACACAGCAATCAGGCGATCCTTGGAGGGCGGTTTTCTCTAGCACATTGCCATAGGTTTCCCATTGGACTTTTGTGCGTTCAACAAAGTTCCCGAAAATGTCTTGTTCGATATTAAATACATGAACTTATTTTTGTCCATCACTATGTGATGAAATTGGTGTGAATTTATTGTTCACGCCGTCGCGCTCGCCTTCGGCTCGCGGCTAAACGAAACGGAATTCTTCTACTCGCGCTCGCCTTCGGCTCGCGGCTAAACGAAACGGAATTCTTCTGCTCGCGCTCGCCTGCGGCTCGCGGCTAAACGTGATACATGAATAACTTTGTTGCCGCGTTGTTAATGTTAATTAACAGTCGTTAATTTCTGTTAACGTCCTCCCTTGAAAAATAGTTTCTCGGCGCGTACTCCGTCCCCGTGGGTGACAGATTGTTTTCTTCACTTCAAAAACGAACGCGCGTTCGTTAAAAACGTCTAACAATTAGATGCGCGCCGCCGAAGAGAAGAGTCATATGGCTGTTGTCAGCAGGCCGAAAGCGTGAGTAAGGGAACGTTCGTCCGCTTGCCTGGACGCTTTCGCACCTGTTAATTTTTTGTCGGTGAAACGGGAGAGACCAACGGTCGAAGCATCCAGCCCTCGATAGCCACCGAGACACCGCGCTGGAGAAAGCGCACTTCGATGACAAAGCGCGTTTCTTTGTCTCGACGCAGAACGGTGCCTTGGAGGCCTTTCAACGCGCCGGCAATGATCTCCACAGGGCTGCCTGGACACAGCCGTTCCTCGGGAGCCATGAGTAAGCCGCTTTGCATGGCTCGATAAACCGCAAAAAGGTCCGCATGCAAACCGGCCTGATCGGGCACCGGCAGCACATGAGCAACTTGGTTCGTCGCGAGTACGAAATCGCGCAAAGCGCCATCGCCTCGCACAAAGAGATACCCCGGAAACAAAGGCAGGTAGGAAGTGCGCCAACGCCCGTTGGCATACCATCGGTTCTTGTGCAGGGGCAGAAAGAAGTCGCGCCCCGTCTCATAGAGTTTACGGGCCAGGGCCTTCTCTACTCGCGGACGCGTGTGTAAGACCCACCACAGGGTCCCTTCTTCCGAAGGCGGGACAGGCCCGCTAAGAAGATCTTCAGAGGACACAAAAGGCTCAAGATCGAGAAGGGGCATGAAGTCTCTCCTGGTGTCTCACAATGGTTCGTTGCCTTGTTATCGCAAAGAACATGCCGTCTGGTTTCCCGACGACTAACTTATCGAACCGAGGTGCCGCAACTCCTTTTACTATAAATACTTAACCTTGTTGCTTCCCTACATGGTATGTTTACAGGCCTAAGAGAGAAATGTTAAGTCTCGGAAACATGGTTAATAAACCGTGTTTCCGAAAATTAACATCGAAGAATCAAATTAAGGTCTCCGGAGGAACCGCCGACGTGGTACGGCGACGGCGGCGTGCTTGAAGAAAGGAATGGATGCACAAAGCGACAAAGGCTGCGCACAACAGAGTCATGGCCATCAGGCTGACGCCGCTGACGCCCTTGATATTGCCGGTCATGACGATACGGCTAAGGGCCGCTACAAGTCCCAGCAAGCCAATTGCAGAAGCGCCATGCATGGCGTGCTTGAGCAGACTTGCCTTGAAAGCAAGCAGCCCCAGCACAACTAGCCCAGCACCCAGATAGGCGGGGATCAGTGCGGTGCCGCTCAGCTTTTCCGGTGGCGCGAACCCTAGCGGCTGCCACAATCCGAGAACGCCTCCCCAGTAGCCCCAGATGCCCAGGGCAATCAGCAAGAGGCCGAACACGATCGATACCACGGGCACGTAAGGCACTCCTTGGAATGGCATCAGGTCGGATAGCGACGCTCCGGTGAAGCATCGCCTGACTCATTGTAGGCGACATCACTCCCTGCGGCGAGGTTTCCGAGTACCTTGCATCCGCAGGACGGACATGGTACATTCTCTCTGTGCGGTCGGCGACGGCCGTACAAACCTCTGCGGTGTTCGTGAACCGGCGGTCCTTTTGACGAACCGATGGAGTACCCGCTGGGAGCCAATAGTGCGGTCGGCGCTTGCAAGCCCACCCGAGTTAGTGGGATCCAAAACCCGACCCTGAGGCACCCCCTATTCATTGCGGGTTCTCAAAAGCGCCGACACGGCACAGGTGGAGGTTTTTTTCTGCGCCGCGCTGGTTTTTCACAGAAAGAAAAAATTTTTTCCTTCGGCAAACAAGTCCCTCGCTTTCGCTCGCCAAATGCACCGCCGCCACAACCTCAACAACAGAGAATACTTGTGGTGGGGCTTTATGTGAAAGAAAACTTTCTCTACCTTTATTATCGATTAGCGGAAGCTGGTTCGGGAACAAGGGGGGTTGTCGTTGTTCATTGAAAAATAACGATTTCCGCAACAGCTGGAAGAGATGGCAAACCTTGCCAAATTTTTAGGTTGACTTGCAGACGGAATTCTTTATCCTCTCATCTTGGTTGCTGCTCCTCAACTTCTTCTCTTCCTCACGGGAGGGCCGAAGAGCGGGAGAACGCTCACTCACACGAGGCTGCCCCGTGTGGCCCCGTCTGACGAGTTGGGTGGAGATCGAAACAAACGTATCTGTTTGGAACTGAACAACCTCTATCGCCTACGTAAACCATGAAATTCTTGGCCGGTTCAGGTTGCGCGCCGCGCCAGGAAAAAGAGACCAGGCTTCAGCTATCCAGCAGCACCCACCCGGGCCAAGGATTCGGCCCGCGATAAGCCGACAAGAAGTTGGGGGTCGGGAGGAAGGGAGCCTTCCTCACAAGTGGTGCTGTTGGATGCTGAGGTCTATTGTTCACAGCCATCCGTTCTCCGCTGTTTGCCTCGCCAGTCCAGGCGGCGGAGAACGGATGCTCTCGGCCCGCAGGATGATCGTGGCCAAAGGCCGGCTGCCCACAGGAGGTGAGGCAGCCGGCCTTTTCTATTTCTCTGCCATCCCCGAAAACCTTCCTATCCGGTAAACTATACTGAGCACAGAGAGATTCGACACTTGGGCGAGCGGGAGGAGTGAAACCCCCGGATAAACAACCGGAGGGCTCGAAACCCCCGCTCGCCAGGGCGATTGG
>Ga0078972_1005180_pt2 | contig 19687 bp, 18 predicted proteins | sample YelNatPaOPGAMG01_FD_67568 | JGI IMG/M metagenome (GOLD analysis project Ga0078972, IMG submission 67568) | Hot spring thermophilic microbial communities from Obsidian Pool, Yellowstone National Park, USA - OP-RAMG-01 (SPADES assembly) (version 2) | ecosystem: Environmental > Aquatic > Thermal...
CAGGGTCAGATATGAAAACCCCACATTCAGGTTTTATTATCTCAATTGGAAAAATATTTTCTCCATCATAATATCCAGTTAAATTTATATAATCACCAATTTTATATTTTCCAATGTCTTCATCTCTCAATATTACTCTATATCTTTTGTTATCTTCTGATAAAATCCTCATATATCTATCTTTTTCATTTAAATCTTCAACTACTCCTGAAATTGTAATTTTTGGTGAAGAGTTAACAATTATTCTTATGCTCTGACTTGCAGATGAGCCAAAATATGTAACAAATTTTGTATTGAAGTTTATCTCAATTATCTCTTTATCTGAAATAAAATTTTCTGTTTTAATTTTTATTGGAAACATAGTATACTCATTTGGCATTAAAGAAAGAGTTTTTTTAAAAATTGCACCAACTAATTTTCCCTCAGAATACTCCTTTGTTGAGAAAATAGTTATTAAATTTTCACACAAACCATTTTTTACAGAAAAATAGAAAGTTTTTTCACTGAAAGGCAAAATTGTTATGCTAATCTCTTTTGGAGTTACAGAAAATTCAGGAAGTAAAACTTTTAATTTTATAGTTAAAATTTTTTCTGATGGAGGAACAGGAGGACTTGGTGGAGTAACAATCCATTCAAACCTCGCCTTTATATAACCCAAATAATCACCTGGCATTAAATCTTTTGAAGATACAATTGCATCAATTGTTATGCTCTGATTTGGGGGAACAAGATATGGTCCAGGATTTTTTATTATGATCCAGGAATTTTCAGTTGAAAAGTAAACATTTGCACTTAAATTCTCAGATAAATTTTTTGCAGTTACTTTTATAGTTGTTTCTTTATCCGGACATAAAGTTATATCTAATTGATCACCATTTTCAATTTCCGCATCAATTTTACTATTGGATGCAAGAATTATTTCCATTGAGGAGATTGTTAAAATGATTAAAATTAAGTAAAACATTAATTTTTTCATTCCCTCACCTCCAAGGGGATGAAATTAATATTAAAATATAATAAAATTCTATTTATGAATTGTTATTTACATTTTAATTATATAATAAAAATTTTAAAAATTTGGAGGAAAGTATGAAAAAGAAAATTTTTAGTTCAATCTTAATTTTTATCTTGGTTTTTTCAACTTCAGTTTTAAATGTTTATGGATGGTCAAGTCATGGAAAAATGACCTATTATGCTGCATATGACATTGATTGGCTGAATAAATTTGACAACATAACTATAACTGAATACACATATAGCGATATTGATAAAGAGCCATACAATCCAGATTTTAAAATTGTTTATAAAGAGGGAAATATAGGTGATAAAACTTCTGCTCTTGAAATATTGTCAATTTATTCAGATGAGCCAGATTGGGAAATGGATCAAAATTTAAACTTATCTCCTTTCCAGAAACTCACTGGTGGTTCATCTGGATGGAGACATCAATATTTTATAACTCTTTTTGGATTAATTAGATTAGGAGATGGACCAAAAAGAGCACAATATTTTTACAATTTAGCACTAAAAGCATTTGATAGAGAAGATTATTATTGGGGATTTAGATTTTTTGCCCGTGCATTACATCATGCAGAAGATTTAACACAACCATTACACTCAATGCCATTACCATATTCAGTTATTTTAAAAAATATTTTTGACATAAATGAACTCATTAAAATTGGAGAAAACCATCACTACACTTTTGAGGATTATCAAGAGGTTCAAATTGATGTAAAGAGGGAAGATTATCTTGAAGTTTTAAATACAGATGAGACATTTGATGTTAGAACAATCTACAGGTTAGCAGTTTTAAATGCATTCAGAGCAAGAAAAGATAGTGGAAATATTTTTAGAATTCAGGAAAAGTTTTATGGAAAAGAGATAAATAATAAAAATGGTTTTTCAATAAATAAAGATGAGTATAGAGAGTTGAAAGATAATGAGTATCAAGATGAGTATGATGAGATTATAAAGAGAAATTTGAAAAATTTTGCAATGACAGTTAACACTGCATTAAACCTTCTTTATAATGATTTAATAAAAATGGGTATAATAATAAAATGATATTTCTTTACAATAACAATTTTATAAATTATAATTTAATGTGCGGAGAGATGGCCGAGTGGCTGAAGGCACCTGCCTGCTAAGCAGGTGACGGGGCTTATACCCCGTTCGCGGGTTCGAATCCCGCTCTCTCCGCCAGTTTATTTAAGCGCCTGTAGCTCAACTGGATAGAGCGGCGGACTACGGATCCGCAGGTTGTGGGTTCAACTCCCACTAGGCGCACCAGATCTTATGAACAACGAATACATATATATTAAAGGTGCTCGTGTACATAATTTAAAAAACATTGATGTAAAGATACCAAGAAACAAATTGGTTGTTATAACTGGTTTATCTGGTTCAGGAAAATCTTCTCTTGCTTTTGACACAATATATGCAGAAGGTCAGAGAAGGTATGTTGAATCACTTTCTTCATATGCAAGACAATTTCTTGAACTTATGGATAAACCAGATGTTGATTTCATTGAAGGTTTATCACCTGCTATAGCAATAGATCAAAAAGCCATAACACATAATCCAAGATCAACAGTTGGAACAATGACAGAAATTTATGATTATTTAAGACTTCTTTTTGCAAGAATTGGAATTCCTCATTGTCCTCAATGTGGAAGAGAAATTAAAAAACAAACACCTCAAGAGATAGTTGATCAAATATTGGCATTACCTAAAGAATCTAAAATTATTATATTATCACCAATTGTTATTGGAAGAAAAGGTGAATATAAGAATTTACTTGAAAAGATAAAAAAGGATGGATTTGTTAGAGTAAGAGTTGATAAAACTATTTATACTCTTGAAGAGGAAATAGAGATTGATAAAAATAAAAAACATGACATAGATATAGTGATTGATAGAATAGTTTTAAAAGATGATATAAAAAATAGATTAACAGAATCAGTTGAACTTGCCTTAAAACACAGCGATGGACTTGTTAAAATAGTTTTAATAGATTCAAATGAAGAAATAATTTTTTCTTCAAGATTTGCATGCCCGACATGTGGAATCTCTCTTCCTGAAATTGAACCAAGATTATTTTCATTCAATTCTCCATTTGGAGCATGTCCAACCTGTCAGGGTTTGGGTTTTAAAATGGAGGTTGATCCTGATTTAATTATCCCTGATAAAAGTTTGTCAATCTCCCAGGGTGCAATAAAGGCACCTGGTTATCAATCACTTGATGGATTTAATTATGAAATAATAGAAAGTCTTTCTAATTATTATGACTTTGACCTTGATACACCTATTAATGAAATAGATAAAAATGCTTTAAATATACTACTTTATGGAACTCATGGAAGATTTAAAGTTAATTACACTGGTAGAGATGGAAGAGAACACCAATTCTATACATATTGGGAAGGTATAATTCCTACTATTGAAAGAAGGTATAAAGAAACTGAATCAAATGAAATGAAAGAGTTTTATGAAAAATTTATGAGATTTTTACCATGCCCTGATTGTGGTGGAAAAAGGCTTAAAAAAGAAGCCTTATCAGTTTTAATAAATGGAAAAAATATTTATGAAGTTACTAGTATGAATATTCTTGATTGCTTAAATTTTTTCGAAAATATTAAACTTACGGAAACTGAAAAAATCATTTCAAAGCAAATTTTAAAAGAAATAAAGGCGAGATTAAAGTTTTTAGTTGATGTTGGTTTATCTTACCTTACACTCAGTAGAGAATCAAGAACATTATCAGGTGGAGAAGGACAGAGAATAAGGTTGGCAACTCAAATTGGTTCTGGATTGACAGGTGTACTTTATGTACTTGATGAACCAACAATTGGTTTGCATAATAAGGATACAAAAAAATTGTTAAATTCTTTAAAAAAATTAAGGGATCTTGGTAATACATTAATTGTTGTTGAACATGATGAAACTGTGATAAAAGAGTCAGATTGGATAATTGATATGGGTCCTGGTGCTGGAGAAAATGGAGGAGAAATAGTTTTTGAGGGAAAATATAATGATATTTTAAATAGTGAATCTTCATTAACAGGAAAGTATCTTTCAGGAAAATTGGAAATTGAAATTCCAGATAAAAGAAGAAAGGGAAATGGAAAATATTTTGAAATAATTGGTGCTAAGGAACATAATTTAAAAAATATTAATGTAAAGATTCCATTAAATACACTTACCTGTATAACTGGTGTATCAGGTTCTGGAAAATCGACTTTAATTTATGACATTTTATATAAAGGTTTAAAAGAGATGTTTTTTAAATCAGGAGAAAAACCTGGATTATTTAAAGAGTTTAAAGGAATTGAGAATATTGATAAGGTTGTTATGGTTGATCAATCTCCAATAGGAAGAACACCAAGATCAAATCCAGCAACATATATAAATGTTTTCACACCAATCAGAGAACTATTTTCAAAAACAAAAGAGGCAAGGGAAAGGGGTTACACACCAGGTAGATTTTCTTTTAATGTTATTGGTGGAAGGTGTGAAGCGTGTGAAGGTGCTGGAGTTAAAAGAATAGAAATGCAATTTTTACCCGATGTTTATGTAACCTGTGAAGTATGCAATGGCAAGAGATATAACAGAGAAACTCTTGAAATAACATGGAAAGGAAAAAATATTTCTGATGTTCTTAATATGACAGTAAATGAGGCATATGAATTCTTTGAAAATATACCTGCTATAAAAAGGAAATTGTCTTTATTAAAAGATGTAGGGCTTGGATATATAAAACTTGGACAACCTGCTCCAACTCTTTCTGGTGGAGAAGCCCAAAGAGTAAAATTATCTTATGAACTTTCCAAATCATTTGAAGGTCATATTTTATATCTACTTGATGAGCCAACAACCGGTCTTCACTTTGATGACGTTAAAAAACTTTTAAATGTTTTAAATAGATTGGTCGAAAAAGGGCATACTGTAGTTATTATTGAACATCATCCAGATATTATAAAAAGTTGTGATTATATAATTGATCTTGGACCAGAAGGTGGAGATGAAGGAGGATATATAGTTGCAGAAGGAACTCCTGAGGAAATCGCTAATAATAAAAATTCTTATACTGGTGAACTTTTAAAGAAAATTTTGAATATAAAATAAAAAAGGGGGCATTGCCCCCTTTGTAATTATATTAAATAAGGAGGGATTAAACTAACTTAAAGAAAAAAATTGAAGTTGGAGATTTTTGCCTTTGATCAAGTGTTAGAATTTTTAAGAAATCATAATATAGATTTTTTCTTAAATTCAAAATTTCACTCTCTAAGTTAATATACTCATCAATAATTTTAGAAAGATTCTCTTTATTATAATTATCACTATTTAAAATCTCTCTCTGTTTTGAATTGTTATCTTTAATTTTTTCATAAAATTCTTTTTCTTTTTCCTTTTCGTTTGCAAAAAGTTCTTTGAGTTTTGATACTTGTTCATCTGTCAAATCTAACTTTTTAACTAAAAATTTCAATTCAACCTGATGCAATAATTTATTTTTTTTACCATTTTCTTCCTTTATCATCTCTTTCAAAATCTCATTTTGTTCATCTGTTAAATTCAATCTTTTACCAATTCTTATCAAATCTTTTATTCTATTATTTGATTTTTCAATGAAATCATTTATCTTCTCATTGTTTAAAAATAGTGGTTTTGTTTTTAAGAAAAATGTGAATGTCGGGAAAATTTTTCTCTGTTCATTATTAAGAATGTCAACAATTTTTAAATATGCATCCTTTTTCAAGTAGAAAAGGTCAACAATATTTTTAATCTGAGATTCAACAACCATATTTAAATTCCCTTCATCTAAAATATCTTTTGAAATTATCTCTTTTTCCTTTTCATTATTCTTTTTTATCTCATCTAAAAAACTTTTGCTTTTATCTTTTAACTCTTTTAAAATCTCTTCAATTTTACTTTTCTGTTCATCTGTTAAATTCAATTTTCTAAAATATAAAAATGAACCATCTTTAACTGAATTCTTAATAAGATTTCCAGCATATACTCCACCGATTGAAATTAACCCAATTAATGTTACAACCAATAAAACTGTTAAAACCTTCTTGTTCATATATCCTCACCTCCATAATATTATACATATAAAATATTTTTTTGTTACAAAAATTTAGGAAATTAAAAAATATGAAATTTAATATTGATTATATGGTGCCGGAGGTGGGAATCGAACCCACATGGACTATTCGTCCGAGGGATTTTAAGTCCCTTGCGTCTGCCTATTCCGCCACTCCGGCTGGAGGCGGCACCCGGATTCGAACCGAGGAATAACGGTTTTGCAGACCGTCGCCTTACCACTTGGCTATGCCGCCAATATCTATGTATATTTATATCAAAAAATAAATATATTTCAAGTTTATTTTAATTAATTGGTTGTTTTAAATTTATTTTGTTATAAAATAAATTTTATGAATTATTTTTTTGTTGACTCACATACCCATCTTGATATGAAAGATTTTAATAAAGATAGAGAAGATGTAATAAAGAGGGCCTTAAATTCAAATATCAAATATTTTTTAAATGTTGGTTACGATTATAAATCATCATTAAATACTGATAATCTTACAAAAAATTATGATTATTTTTTTGGAGCAATAGGATTTCATCCACATGATGCCAAAGATTTTAAAAACGAATATCTTTATGAATTTGAAAAAATTATTAAAAATAATAACAAAATAGTTGCAATTGGAGAAATTGGGCTGGATTTTTATAGAAATCTTTCTCCTAAAGAAATACAAATTGAAGTTTTTAAAAAACAAATTGAGTTTGCAATAGATATGAATTTACCAATTATAATTCATGAAAGGGAAAGTTTTTTTGATTTAATAAATATTTTGAAACATTATAAAGGTAAAATAACAGGAGTTTTTCATTGTTTTAATAGAGATTCAATTTCTTTAAGAGAAATTTTCAATTTGAATTTTTATATAGGCATTGGAGGTGTGATAACTTACCCAAAAAATAATTTTTTAAGAGAAACAATCAAAAAAACTCCATTAAATAAAATTATTCTTGAAACTGATTCTCCATATTTACCTCCACAAAATAAAAGAGGAGAAAGAAATGAACCTCAATTTTTAATATATACTGCCCAATTTTTGGCAAACATATTTAATATTTCATTAGAAATTATAGGCAAAAAAACTACAGAAACATTTTTAAATCTATTCAAAATTAAAATTTAAAAATCAAATTTTTTAGATGCCAAAATAGTTGACAAATTTAAAATATATTTTATATTGTTTTATTAAAACTAATTTTATGGAGGTTTATCATGAAAAAACAATTAACAATTTTAATTTCATTTATTATTTTTTTAATCATTTTTACAGGTTGTAAAGGTAGTTCAACAAATTTATCTGGGGTTATCAAAAGTGACGAAGGTGAAATTTTGAGTGATGTTGTTATTTATTTAGGTCAGCAGAGTGTTAAAAGTGACAAAAATGGTCAATTTAAATTTAAAAATCTACAACCCGGTAAGTATAAATTAATAGTAAATTCAGAAGGTTTTTATCCATATGAATCTGAAATTAATATATCAAAGGGTGAAAACAATTTTAATGTTGTATTAAAATATACAACTTTAAAAAGAGCAACAAAAAGAGGTTATCTTTTGGTAGGATCTGATGTAACATATCCTCCATTTGAATATATGGAAAATGGAAAACCTGTTGGATTTGATGTTGATTTAATAAATTTAGTCGCAAAAGAGATGGGTTTAGATAGAGCAGAAATAATTGATACAGCATGGGATGGAATATTCGCTGCTTTAAAAACTGAAAAATTTGATATTATAATATCTTCGGTTACAATAACAGAAGATAGACAAAAAGAGATGCTCTTCTCAGATCCATATTATGATTCAGGACAGATTATTGCAGTAAGAAAAAATGAAACAAGAATAAATAATGAGAATGATTTGGTTGGAAAAGTTGTTGGGGTTCAAATAAATACAACAGGTGATTTTGCTGCACAAAAAATTCAAGGTATTAAAGAGATAAAAAGGTATGATGATATACAACAAGCATTTCAAGATCTTGAAATTGGAAGAATTGATGCAATTTTAAATGATTTACCAGTGAATGCTTGGTTTGCAAAAGAGAGAAATGTTAAACTTGTTGGAAAACTTTTAACAGTTGAGCAATATGGAATTTGTGCAAGATTGGAAGATAAAGATTTGATTGAAGAGATAAATAAGGCACTTAAAAGTTTAAGGGAGAGTGGAAAATATAATGAGTTGTATTTAAAGTGGTTTGGTGTTCTTCCTCCTGAAAAGTAGGTTAATAAAATGATAGGACTTGATTTTAGAATATCCCTTCTTCTTGATTCAATCCCAATTCTTATAAATGGAGCAAAATATACAATTCTATTTTCGATAATATCAATATTTTTCGGAGTATTAATTGGTCTTTGTGCCTCCTTACTTAAAATTTCAAAAAATCCAATTTTAAAAGCGATCGGGAGTACCTATATTGAGGTCATAAGAGGTACTCCCCTCTTACTTCACATAATGATTGCATATTATGGTCTTGCAGTGTTCAACATAAAACTTAATTATTTTACTGCAGGAGTTCTTGCTCTTTCAATAAACTCTGGTGCATATTGTGGAGAAATTTTCAGAGGAGGAATTGAATCAATTGAAAAAGGACAGATGGAAGCAGCAAGATCTGTTGGAATGACTTATGGTCAGGCAATGAGATATGTTATTCTTCCTCAAGCATTCAAAAGAGTCATCCCTCCTTTAACAAATGAATTTGTTGCAATGCTTAAAGACTCATCACTTTTATCAATCATTGCTGTTCCAGAACTTTTAAGAAATGCAAGGCAACTTATGGGAACAAAGGCAAATGTATGGACTCCTCTTTTAGGAGCGGGACTAATTTATCTTGTTTTAACATTACCATTCACGAGAATTGCCTATATTTTAGAAAGGAGGATGGCAAAAGGTGGGATTTAATAATAATACGATTTTGAGTATTAGAAATCTAAGTAAATATTTTGGAAAATTATATGTCTTAAAAAATATAAATCTTGATTTACATAAACAGGAGGTTCTTGTTATAATAGGCCCATCGGGTGCAGGAAAATCAACATTGATTAGATGCATAAATAGATTGGAAGAACCAACTAAAGGTGAAATTATCTTCAATGGAAAAAAAATTGATAGTAAAACAGATTATAATAAATTAAGAGAACAAATAGGTATGGTTTTTCAAAAATTCAATCTTTTCGCACATTTAACTGCTTTACAGAACATAACTTTACCTTTGAAAATTGTAAAGAAAAAAAGTGAAGAAGAAGCAAATAAAATTGCTATAGAATATCTTTCAAAAGTTGGATTAAAAGATAGAGCAAATCACTATCCTATTCAATTATCAGGAGGAGAGCAGCAAAGAGTAGCAATAGCAAGAGCATTATCTTTAGAACCACAGATAATGTTATTTGATGAACCAACTTCAAGCATTGATATTGAACTTATAAAAGATGTACTTGATGTAATGAAAAATCTTGCAAAAGAAGGAATGACAATGATTGTTGTAAGTCATGAAATGGGATTTGCAAAAGAGGTTGGAGATAGAATTATATTTATGGATAAAGGAGAAATTGTTGAAGAAAATAACCCAGAAGATTTTTTTATAAACCCAAAAACCGAAAGAGCAAAGCAATTTCTATCTAAAATTATAAATATATAATAATAAACTTATTTAAAAATATCTAAAATATGGTATATATAATATTAATATTTATATAAAGGAGAAAATATGTATCCAATTTTTATTAGAATTGGTGATTTTGCTATAAGATGGTATGGTGTAATGATTGCTCTTGCAGTTATAATTGGAATTATCTATTCACATAAAGAGTTTAAAAAATTAGGAATAAGTGATGATACTTTTTATGATTATGTTATCTGGTTAATTATTTCTGGAGTAATTGGTGCAAGAATCTTTTATATTCTTTTCAACACCCCTCTTTACTATATAACTCATCCTTTAAGAATTCTTTATATATGGGAGGGTGGACTCTCATATTTAGGAATAGTTGTTTTTGGTTATATATTTTCATATTACTATTGGAAGAGAAAAGGTTTTAACTTCTATAAAGTTACAGATATTGTAGCAGTTACACTTGCGCTTGGATGGGGGATAGGAAGAATTGGTTGCACTCTCAATGGTTGTTGTTATGGAAAACCAACAGGTCTTCCATTTCCATTTTCAATTACATTTACAGATCCAGAATCTTTTGCACCAATTGGAGTACCGAGATATCCAACACAGCCACTTCTCTCAATTTTAGGTTTTATAACATTTTTCATTCTTATAAGATATAAAAAGAGAGCAAAAGTTGATGGAGCAATTTTCTCTCTTTTCCTTGTTTTATATGGAATATCAACATTTTTTGTTGAATTCCTAAGAGGCGATCATATACCAATTTTTGGCTTAACAGCATCACAATGGGGTTGCTTTATTATTTTTATATTTGCATATCTATTCTATAGATCTTCTCCCACCCTAAAGCATGAAAATGAAAAAGTTGAAAATCAAAACCCAAATCCTTCTGAATTAAAAGTAGATGATTCTGAAGAAAAAAGAGAGGCTGAGGAGAGTTAAAAAAACATACAAATGAAGAACCACTTCCTGTTAATATGACATTTGTAGCATTATATTTTAATAAATAATCTTTTATAAATTTTAATTCAGGTTTTATTTTAAATGCATAATCTTCAAGATCATTACCTAAATATGGTATAAAATTTTCTCCTTTAAGCAACTTATCAATTACTTTATCTGTTCTATCTTCTTTTAATTTAATTTCTTTAATTTCATTATAGACATCTTTTGTTAAAATTTTTATATTCGGATATATAACAGAAAAATAGAATTCATAATCTTTTACATATAATGGAAAAATTTTTTCACCTTTATTCTGTATTAATAGGAGTTTTTCATCTCTTAAAAAAAGAGGGACATCTGACCCTATTTGTTCTGCAAGAGAAATCATTTCTTCATCTGATAGAGGATAATTATAAATTTTATTGAATAAAAGAAGTAATTTTGCTGCATTTGAACTTCCTCCGCCTAAACCACTTCCAACAGGAATTATTTTTTTAATTCTTATAATAAATTTATCTTTTTTATTTATTTTTGAGAAAAATAAATCTTTAACTCTATTTATATTACTATCTTCTAATGTAATATTTTCGAATAGAACTTCATCTTTATCAGAATATTCTATTATAATCTCATCATAAATTGGAATTTTTAATACAATACTTTTAATATAATGATAGTTTTGTGGTAATTTATTTATAACATCAAGTGTTAAATTTATCTTTGCTTCTGATAAAATTCTCATAAATTTTTGTATAGTTATCAACTGATATATCTTCAGGTCTTAAATCAGTATCAATATTCAAATTTGTTAAATAATCTATCAGATATTTTTTAATTTTTTTTCTCCTTTTAGAAAAAATTTCTTTTAGGAATGGCTCATATAAATCGAAATTTTTTGTCCAATCTTTTTTTCTTTTAAAATATATAAAGATAGAATCAACCTGAGGTTTTGGATAAAATAAGTTTTTATTAAATTCTTTTAATAATTTAAAATCAAAAAAAGTTTGTAAATAAATTGATATTGCACCATATTTTTTAGAACCTTCTTTAGATATGATTCTCTCACCAAGTTCTTTTTGTATCATAAAATAACCTTCTTTTAAACCATTTATCTTAGAACATTTTTTTAAAATCTCTGTTGCTGATGAATATGGTAAATTTGAAAAAAATTTAAAACCTTCAGGAAAATCATCCTCTAATAAAAAATCTAAGAATTTAATCTCTATATTTTTATAAAAAATAATATTTTCATTGATAAATTCCTTTAATCTTTCATCAATTTCATAACTTTTTATAAATTTAACTCTTTTACCTATCTCTTTTGTTATATCTCCAGTACCTGTTCCAACTTCAATAATATAATCATCTTCTGAAAAATTTGTTAAATTTAATAATGATTTTATATTACCAATAAATATATTTTGCCCTAAACTTTTTTTAAACCTGAATTTTCTTTTTAACAAACTTTCCTTGTTCAAAATTTAATCTCTTGTGATAAATCTCCTATTAAAGGAATTTTCCAGAATTTTCCAACAAGTGCCTCAATAAAAGCATATAAAGCAGCAAGAAATACAAGTATACCGAGTATGTAACCAAATAGGAAACCTATAATTGGTATTTTACTTAAAATCCAGATTATAAGTTCAACAATAAACAAAACAAAACCCTGTTTTGCATGAGAATGGACAAATTCATCATTCTTAACTAATATAATTGGTATTACAAATAGAAGTGGTATATAACTTATTGCTGCTAAAATCCTCCTTTCATCTTCTTTTTCTATTTTAATTTCCATTTTTATTCCTCCTTTTTTTCTTCTTGTCTTCTTTTAATTTTTTAACCTCTTTCTCAAGTTCTATTAATTTTTTTAGAAAAAACTCGTTTTTCTCTTCATTTGATGTATCAAGATAAAGTTTCGGAGTTAAAGAAATGTTTATATCATCTTTATCATCATAAGCAGAAACATCATCAAACTGTATAGAGTTTATATCTTCAATAATTTGAATCATTCTTTTTGCTTTTAATTCTTCATCATTCATCTCTTCTCCATATAATTTTGGTAGTAAAACAGTTGGTACAAATATTATTATTTTACCATCTTCTGACTTGCCTATTGTTCCAAATTTTTCTTTGAAATCGAGAATAAATAATGGTGAAACAATATACATTTCATTCTTCTGTCCAATAAATATAACTGATGCTTTAACTGGTCTTTTCTTTTTAAGAGAATCAAATTTTTTAATAAACTTTTTAATTAAATCTCTATCTATAAATACGCATTTATCTCCAAAATGGTAAGAATTGAAAAAACGGAAATGATTATTCATACCATTTATAATAGAATCATTCTTAACAAGAATTAAAGTTGAATCGGTGTATATTAAATATGAATCATCATCAAATTCAACCATTTTATTAATTTTTTCAGAAAAAGTCTCTTTTAATGCAGTTTTAATTAAATGTTTAATGTCTTCTTTTATCATAGAATATATTTTACCATAATTAAAATGAAATGATATATTTTGATTTTGGTAGTTTCCCAAAAGGATCAAGAATATATTTTTTTAAATTTAATAAATGGTGATATGGAATTTCAGAATGGTCTGTGCCTATTACAATAAGATCAAATTTCTTTAGATTGGTTTTTGTTGGTTTTAAACTTTTTAATTCCTTTCCTTTTATATTAATTTTTTCTATAAAAGGATCATAATAAGATACATCAATTCCTTTCTCAACTAATATTTCTAAAAATTTTAAAGGTTGTGAGTTTCTTAGATCATTTACATCTTTTTTATATGTTATACCTAAAATATAAACATTATTTTTAATATAATTTTTTACTTTATTAAACCAATAATGAGGCATACTTTTATTTATTAAATATGAATATTCGATAGATGACATTTTAAAACCAAATTCTTTTCCTCTATTAACAAGAAACATTGGTACAGTTGGTATACAATCACCACCAACTCCCCAATTTGGATAAAAAGGTGTGAATCCATAAGGTTTTGTTTTTGCCCCTTCAATAACTTCAAAAATATCCACATTATCAAGAGAACAGAGTTTTGCAAATTCATTTATAAATGAGATATTTATAAATCTATAACTATTCTCAAGCAATTTAATATATTCTGCAACTTTAGGACTTGATACTGGTATAATTTTTTCGAATATTTTTGAATAAAAAAAGATACCTAATGCGAGTGATTCTTCGTCAATTCCACTAATTATTTTTGGGATATTATTAACTGGATAATTACTTCCGGGATTTATTCTTTCAGGAGAAAAACATAAAAAGAAGTTTTTGCTACTTTTTTTGAATTTAGGGTATATCAGGTTTTGTGTTGCTCCAGGAGGTAGAGTGCTCTCAAAAATAATTAATTTTCCGTCTTTATTTAAAGATTTTCTTATATCTCTTATTGCTTTTAATATAAATTTTAATTCAGGCTTTTCTCCTTCATTCAATGGAGTTGGAACTGAAACAATATAAATATCAGAATTTATTAAATCTTTAACTGAATTTGTAGGAATAAATTCCTTATTTAAATATTTTTTAATATCATTATCATCTATATCAACAATATATGATTTACCCTTTTTCAGATTATTTATTTTTTCTAAAGAAACATCATAACCTATTACTTTAAAACCTTTATTTAATAATAATCTTGTAATAGTCAATCCTACATGACCAAGGCCAATAACAGTTACAAAAAGATCTTTTTTTATAATTTTATCTTTTAATTCTGAAAAACTCATTTCCAAACTTTTTATATTCTCCGAGTTCCTCTTCAATTTGTATCAATCTATTATATTTAGCAACCCTTTCACCTCTTGAAGGTGCACCTGCTTTTATCATAAAACTACTTGTTCCTACAGCAAAATCAGAAATAAATGAATCTGATGTCTCACCAGATCTGTGTGAAATCATATAACTATATCCATATAATCTCGCCAATTTTATAACTTCAAGAGTCTCAGATATTGTTCCTATTTGATTTAGTTTTATTAAAATTGAATTTGCAATTCCATTTCTAATACCAAAAAGAAATTTTTCTTTATTGGTTACAAATATGTCATCTCCAATTATTTGTACTTTATTCTTTAATTTTTCTGTTAATTTTTTCCAACCATCAAAATCTTCCTCTGACAAAGGATCTTCAAGAGAAATTATAGGATATTTATCAACCAATTCACTGTAATAATCAATCATAAAATTATAATCAACTGGTTTATTTTCAAATATATATTTTCCATTTTCATAAAAACTTGATGCCGCAGAATCTATTGCAATAAAAATATCTTTCCCTGGTTTATAATTAGATTCTTCAATTGCTTTTAATATTAATTTAATAGCCTCTTCATTATTTTTTAAATCTGGAGAAAAACCTCCTTCATCACCTATGCCAGTTGAATAACCACTATCTTTCAATATCTTTTTTAGAGTATGGAATATTTCTGATGCTGCTCTAATTGATTCTTTAAATGAATTAAAACCATAAGGAACAATCAAAAATTCTTGAATATCAAGATTATTTTCTGCATGTTTACCGCCATTAATAATATTTAAGAATGGAACTGGTATTGTATTAGCGAATTGTCCACCTATATATCTATATAAAGGAATATTTAAATAATTTGAAGCAGCCCTTGACACTGCAAGTGATACTCCAAGAATTGCATTTGCACCTAAATTACTTTTATTATCTGTGCCATCAAGTTCAATCATTCTTTTATCTATCTCCTCCTGATTTAAAACATCTAACCCAAGAATTTCTGGTGCAATTAGTAGTTCAATATTTTTAATTGCTTTTAAAACACCCTTTCCATGATATCTATCATCATTATCTCTAAGTTCAAGTGCTTCAAATTTACCAGTAGATGCTCCAGATGGAACAGAAGCAATACCTGTTATACCTGAAATTGTTTTAACTTCAACTTCAACGGTTGGATTTCCTCTTGAATCTAAAATTTCTCTCCCTTTTATTTCAACTATCTCTTCCACTTTTACCTCCTATGCTTCAATTGCATATAAAGCTGCACCAAGAGCACCAATTAATTCTGGTTTTTCCGGTATATTTATATTAAGTTTTAACAAATCCTCAAGAGCAGAAACAACTCCTTTATTTTTAGCAACACCACCTGTCATTGTTACTTCTTCTTCAATACTTACTCTTTTAAGAAGAGTTACTGCTCTTTTTGCCACAGAATAATTAATGCCCTTTATAACATCTTTTTTATCGACACCTTCACTTATTAAAGATATTACTTCTGATTCTGCAAAAACTGTACATATATTAGTAATTTCTACATCTTTTTTTGACTCAATATGACATTTTCCAAAATCATTTAGATTAACCTGAAGTGCATGAGACATAACTTCAAGAAATCTTCCTGTACCTGCTGCACATTTATCATTCATAACAAAATCTAAAACATTTCCATTTAAACCAAGTTTAATTGCTTTACTATCCTGTCCTCCAATATCAATGATTGTCTTTGTTTTTGGAAAAATAAATTTCGCTCCTTTAGCATGACAACTGATCTCTGTTTTTGTTAAATCTGTAAAACTTACGCTTATTCTTCCATAACCTGTTGCAAGAATTCTTTTTATATTGTTCATATTTAAATTATTTTCTTTTATCAGTTCATCAATTAATTTTTGTGCAGTAAAATTTCCATTAGAACCTGTTGGTGAAATTTTACCACTAACAAACTCGATGTTTGTTTCATTTTTTATTAAAACAACTTTTGTAGCAACTGACCCAATATCTACACCAATATAATAGTTCATCCTAAAACCTCCAAAAATCCTTCAATTCTTGTTTTGTTCTGTTCTTTTGGAAAATTAGATTCATCAACAAGATCTCCATCAATTATTATACATGGAATGCCTTTATCAATCAATTTTTTTCTCAATAAATAAGAACTTCCAGCTCCTTGTCTACAACCCCATTGATTAAATATAATTACTCCATCAACTTTATAATTTTCAACTGCTTTTATTGTTGTTTTGTATCTTTCTTCAAGATTTGAAAAAATTTTATAATTAATCAATTTTTTTGCTATTGATTTGAATGGATCATTTAAATCAAATTCATCCCAGTAAACATTGCTTGTCTCCTCAAAAGCAATATATGCACCTTTTTTATATAAATAGTCAAAAAAATCAGTTTTAAAATATGGCCCAAGATGTAACCAGTATAATCTTTTCTTAACTGGTAATTCAAAACCTTCATTATATAATATCTTTAATTTATCTCTTAAAAGTTTGAAAAAATCTCTGCCATATGTTGATCCAAAGGCAGAAAAGGTCATACCAAGATAACCCAAGAATTTCCTTCCATCAATTAATACTTTTTTCGTTCTCAAATCATTTATTTCAATTAGATATTTTCTTGTTTCATTTGATAAATTTATTGCATTTAATAAATTTTTATATGGATTTTTAATTTTCAACTCTTTTGATAAAAGTATAAAAATATCTTCGATCTTTTTGGCAACATATTGTAAATTATCTTCACTCTCATATTCTGGAATATCTATTGTAAAATATTTGCCACCATAAAAATTTGAAATTAAGAAAAAAGAGTGAACTGCTGAATGACATGGTTTATCAGTAGTAAAAATATAATCTGGAATTGGTAAAAAACCCATTTTTATTAAACCCAATAAATTTCTATGAACACTGCAACTATCCTTAGAAAAAATAAGTTCATCACTTTCAAAAAGAGCAGTATCGCTTATACCAAAATTAGCGCTAACTGCAGAGGCTACTTCAGGTAAAATTGGGAAGGTATTTAAAGCGAAAAATATTTCTGTTGGAGTAAATACATTAACCATTACAACTTTACTGTTTTTACTAAAATTTTTCTTTATTAAATCAAGAGAAAATTTTATAGATATTTTTCCAATTTCATCTGGCCTTAAAATTTGCAATAAAACACCATAAATTAAAGGATATAGATACTTTTTTGAAAGAATCTTTTTAAAATATTCTGGTTTTATTTTTGATATATCAAAATTCATTTTATCATCTCCAAAAAAGCCTCTACTCTTGTTCTTATCTGTCCTTTTATATTTAAAGTAAAATCATCTTCAATAATTAATAATGGTATCTTTTCTTTATTTAATATTTCTTTTATCATTGGAAGGAAAAAAATTAAGGGATCGCAATATTTTAAATTATATATAATAACTCCTTTTAATTTTTTTTCATTATATCTTTGTATTAATTTTTCCATTTTTTTATCTATCTCTCTCTTTCTTACACAACCTTCTCTATTTAAATAATATTTAGCAATTGATAAAATAGGATCATTCTTTTCTATCTCTATTAAACTCAAATTCCTTTCTCCAAAGCATGAATCATCATAATCTATAATAATACCCAATGATTCGACATATTCAATAAAATTTAATGGATAAATAGTAGAAAATAAGTAAAATTTATTTTCTGTTTGCATCTTCTCATCCATTAAATCAATTTTCAAATTTATAAAATCTTCAATATCCATAACCTGGAAGAGTAAATTTAAATAAAGTTTTAATGAACTTTTAAGGTTTACTGAATTGTTATATATATGAGATAATTTTTCTCTACCTGAATTATATAAATTTATCGAATCTATTAATTTATCATTATCTATTTTCTTACTTAGTGATTTATAAAGATTATTAAGTTGATTTTTAAAAAACATAATATCTTCATATTTTTCATTAAATGGAATTTTTAAATAATAGTAATTTTTTATAAAATTTAACTCCTTGAAAACTTCAGATATCCTTCTTGAAGAGTCACACCCATCGGTAAATATAATATTTTTTTCTTTCAAATCATTTTTAATGAAAAATTCTACTATAGTTTTTAAATATGGACAGATATATTTAGGAATAACTTCATCAGAATGCAAAAATTGGTTAAATTCAGTGATAAATCTAACTGGTTTATAAGATGATGCATAAATTAGTTCAACAGGGACATAAGAGCAAAAATAAAAAAATGATTTTTCATCATTTATCTTTCTAAAAAGAGTTTCTTTATATAATTCCTTAATTTCATTAATATACATATTAGATATTATATAAAAAATTTTGATATTTTAAAAATATTGAGTATATTTAAAAAAGATGCAATATAAAATTTTTGAAAAGGAGGAGACATGAAAGGCGTATTGGTTTTGAGAAGTTCAATGTCTAAAAGATTAATTGCTAAGGGTATTAAAGAATATTTAAAATCTTTGAATGTGCTTGAAAAGGGTATTATATTTATCTCTTTAGGCACTACAAATAGTTTTATAGTTGAAGAGATTCTAAATAAAAAAATAGAAAAAAATAGATATATGGCAGGATATATTGGAGATTGTAAACTATCTGTTCTTGATAAAAATCTTAGATTGAACCCTGTAGTTTTGATAGATGGAAAAGTTTCAGATGAAAACCCAGATGATGTTGTAAAAAAAATGGGTATTAATGATGTTTTTATAAAAGGTGCAAATGCAATCGATCCTGATGGAAATGTTGGAGTTATAGTGGGCGATAACACTGGAGGTACAGTTGGAAAATATGTTGGAACTATTTTATCAAGAGGTGTAAAGTGGATTTCACCAGTTAGCATTGGAAAATTAATACCTGATGTAATAGATGCTTCTTATTTTGCAAAAATTGATGAAATGAAATACTCGATGGGAATTCCAATATCAATTTTCCCAATAGTTAATGCTATTCCATTTACTGAAATTGAAGCACTTAATATTTTATTTGATGTTGATGCAATTTTAATATCAAAAGGTGGTTTGTGGGAAGATGAAGGTTCAATTGTTCTTGGAATTGAAGGAGAAGAGGAAAATATCAAAAAAACATTTGAATATATTGAATCAATAAAGGGAGAAGAAATACCAAAAATAAATATTTAAGAATATGTTATAGTTACAGTTTTTGTATTAGCATCCCAATCTACTTGACAACCTAAATTTTCAGCAACAAATCTAACTGGAAGCATTGTTCTACCCTGAATAATCATTGGTACAACTTTTGGA
>Ga0078972_1009224_pt1 | contig 19687 bp, 13 predicted proteins | sample YelNatPaOPGAMG01_FD_67568 | JGI IMG/M metagenome (GOLD analysis project Ga0078972, IMG submission 67568) | Hot spring thermophilic microbial communities from Obsidian Pool, Yellowstone National Park, USA - OP-RAMG-01 (SPADES assembly) (version 2) | ecosystem: Environmental > Aquatic > Thermal...
GGACGTCTCGGGTAGCATGCGTTCAACGCTCGGGCCGCCGTCTTCGGAAGCGCGAGCGTTTCTCGCGCGAAATCTCTGGCAGGACGCCGGCGTGTTCCGGCCTTCGCAAACAGCGATGCTGCGTACGTTTACGGTTCCGGGCTTCGACACATTGGAGCACCGGGGCTCGATGGATGCGAAAGTGCTCGAACGCATTCTTCTGGAGCGAATGCCGATCTCGAACCGCGACACGGACCTCCGGCACGCGTTGCAAGTGGCGAGCGCAGCAGCGGGGAAAAAACTGACGTTGGCCTGGATCCTCACCGATAATGCGAACGACCCCAAAGGCACAGGCGCCGATATCGAGAACACCCGGCAGTTCTACGGAGACCTGTTTCAGGGGGACCGGCGCGTGCGCCGCGTCTACTTCTTCCCCATCGGCCAACACAAACTCGTTCTCTACTTGCTCCTGATCTCGCCGGATCCGGCGTTGAACGGCTTGGATATCGACGCCTTTGAAGACCGGCTTACTGCATTCGGACGTCGACTCGGCGCGCCACGAATCCGCGTTAAGCCTGTCGGTGGCGAGTCGCCGCTCGAGATTGACCGCCACTTGACCACCCAGGTTGGAAGCGGCGTGTGGGGCGAGGTGATCGGGTCGGGTACCAAGGCGGAGGTGATCGTGCACGGGCTCAAAGAAGGACAGCCACTCGCGGCCACTTTCCAGCTTCGCCTCCGCTCGCGCTTCGACGAGTGGCGGATCGAAACCGCCCACGTCGAATCCGCCAGAATTCAGGCACTTCGATCCGACGACTTCGAGAACATCGAACCGCAGATGTCAGCGGGTCTCAGCCCCACGCTAATCTCGGCCGATCCGCGGGGCGTTTCGGTGCTGACGTACTCGCTTTCACTCGGGTCACAGGGCGAGGCCCCGACACCGAAAGCCGCGTTTTTCCATGCCCCGGCTTTTCTGCCGGACTCGACCGGCATAGTCAACGGCCGGCTGGTGGTGAGGATCGGATCGCCGAAACTACGTTTCAAGATCTTCAACGACGACGCCACGACGCGGGCAGTTCGGTCGATCTTCCATCTAGAAGACATTGAGTACTTTGTCCCACGCGCCGCAGCCGACCAGGCGATCCGTCTCGACATGTCGCTGCCCCTACGGTTCGAGGTGAAGTACGATTTCTGGCCCCGCCTACTTGCGGTTTGTGTTGTCGGCCCGGCGTTAATAATTCTGCTCGCGTTGTTGCTGCTCAGCCGCCGCCGTCCGCTGCGATGCCGGCTGGAGGGATACCAGAACGAGCCGTTCGCGCTGCTGTGCGGCCGGCGGGTGCCACTCTCGTCGGACAGTGGGACGCTGGCGTGGCTCTCGCGCGACGCTCTCGGGCGCGTCGTTTGCCGGCCGGAGGCGGGTGTTCTGCTGAACGGGAAGCCACAGGCTTGCCGGCTCGGAAACGGTAGCGCCCTGACCGTCCAAAAAGGCGAAATCGAGTACCCATACCGCCTGGAGTTGCTGAACACGGACGGGATGAAGCCGGATGGCGGCACGGAAGCCCGGCAATACTACTAACAAAGATGAGGTGATGAGAGAATGCTCTTCTCCGCTGCGAAGTCCCAGGCACTGCTGATAGCACTGGCCTGCGCGGTTATCCTCCCCACTGCATTTGGACAAGCGCAGGAATCTGCGCCTGCCGAGTACCAAGTCATCAGGGTTCAGTTCCGCGTACTGGACCTGGACGGCCGCCCGCTCGAAAAGGCAACTGTTGCTGCGACTCTTGACCCTGACTCCGCCAACCGGGCACCGGACCGCGTTCTGCGTGCGAAGACAGCCGGAGATGACTATGTGTACTCCCAGGATGATCAGCGGGGGACCGTGTTTTCGAATGAGCAGGTGGTGGACGCCCAGGGCTTCTGCAGGGTGCCGTTCGTCGTCTATTCGAACCGCAGCGAGCCTGTCGATTATGAACTGAACGTTCAGTACGAGCAGGCCGGCACGAACGTGATCGCCCGCCGCGACGCGAAGCAGAGCTTTACCGGATCGAGCAACAACAGCGTGTTGACGATCCACACAAGCGTGCGCCGCAAGGTCGCCACGTCGCTGGCGCTATTCGGCGTAATAGCGCTGTTGTGCGTGACGATCATCGGCGCACTGCTGTTCTTCCGAGGCGTGTACCCGCGGCTCATTGATGGCGGCCGGGGGATCGACCTCAGCCGCGCGTTGTGCTGGTCGGGCGTGCTGTTCGTCTTCCTCCTCGCGCTGGGCGTTCTGTACTGGTGGTTGCTGCCGTACGTACTCGGCATGTGGGTTTTTCTCGCCCTGCTGTTTATTATCTGGTTCGTGCATTTCCTCGTGACGGTGCTGCCGCGCCGGAGCCAGGCATAGGGGGAAAGGGATCGTCATGAGTTATCGACTCTTAAAGGAAGAAGCGGTCGCGGGTAAGAAACTTGGGCAGGAGGGCATCCGGCCAACCGTCGTCGTCGGCCTCGGTGGGACCGGTGGCGACGTGCTTCTGAAGATCCGCCAGAAGCTGTACGAGCGCTACGGCAGTCCCTCCGCCTTTCCCGCGGCGCAGTTCGTCTACATCGACACGGACACGTCGAACCAGCACATCGATTCGAGGCTGCTGGACGAGTTCAAGTTTTCGCCGTCCGAGCGGGTGGACGCCATCGTTGCCAATACAGCAACGTACACGGCGAACCTGAACATGCACCCGCTGATCAAGGCGTGGTGGTATCCGAGTCTGAACGACCTGGCGTCGATCAACGTCGGGGCAGGCCAGATCCGGGCATACAGCCGCCTGGCTTTCTACGTCAACTTCGACAAGATCAAGAACGCGATCGCGATGGCTGTTCAGCGCGCGATGGCGAGCCCCACCGCGATGTTCGAGCGCCACCGCATCCAGGTGGATACCGCGAAAGGCGTTTACATCTACGTAGTCGGGTCGATCGCAGGCGGGACCGGCAGTGGCATGTTCATCGACACCGGCTTTCTCGCAAAGACACTTGCAAGCCCGGTGACCACGGTCGCGTATCTGGTTTTCCCGGGCGTCTTCCAGCACGCGCAGGAGCGCATCTTTGCGAACGGCTATTCGGCGCTCAAAGAACTCGAGCACTTCACGTTTCCCGAGAACCGATTCCCATATGTCTGGACGCCGGGATATCCGCCGGAAAGCAAACGGCCGCTTCCGCCACCGCCGTACGACTACTGCTACATGGTGGACAACGCAAACGCGACCGGCACGGCGATCAACTTCGAGTCCCGGTACGGGTTGTTCGAGATGGTCGCAAACAACATTTTCCATGATTTCGGGGCTTCGGATTTCGCGGGCCACAAGCGCGCTGTCCGGGTGAATCTGGACAGCTTTCTGACGAACTTCTACGCCTCCGAGATCCTGGACCCGCAGGACCCGAGCAAGAGCCTCCTTACGGAAGCCTTCACGACGCGCCATTCGGCGTTCGGGCTGACCTCGATTCAGTACCCGGCCGACCGCATCCGGCACGCCTGCGCGGCTCGTCTCGGCGTGGACGTCATGCACCGGCTGGCGACCGGCAAGCTGCCCGAAATGGAGATGACGAAATGGGTGAGGGAAACCTTCTTCCGCGACTCCGTCAGCCTCTACAACGGCAAGCGGACGGTGCAGGGGCGGCTCACAGAAGCGAACGACCTGCTCGACGCACTATACGAGTCCGACGTGCCGGGGAAAACGCTTGACAGCATCGTTCAGAACTGGCGCACAACCGTCGAGGGGGATGTCAAGAACGAGCAGTACCGGGTTCGCAACGTTCCGTTGAGTGACTACCTGCGCGCCGAAGTCGAGCGGCAGCTCGTCGCTCTGCGTGACGACCGCTATGACCCCGATTGGCAGAAGTGGGGCGACTACAGCAGGACCATCCGCCGGAACAAGGAGAACTTTCTCAAAACAGAAATTCTGGGTGGCGCCACACCGGACGGCAAGCCCGTCCTGTCACGCCTCGACCGCGCCGTCGCCGATATCGTTAATGACGAGAACAAGGGCATCCAGTTCGCGCGCATGCTCCTCAAGGAGATCCGGCGCATCCTGAGCGACGACGCTTATCCTTACCTCTCCGCACTGCGCCGCGAGATCACCGACCTTCATCGCGTCGTTGCCGATAAGCAGAACGCCTATCAGAAGACGCTCGCCGAGATCCGCGCCAGGGAGAACGAGGCGGGGCTGAAGCGGCTGCTCTTCGGCAAAGCCACGATGGATCAACTCACCGGCGCGTTCTTCCGTCAGGTGGGCGAGTACCTATCAGCCTGCATCAAGCTGAGGGCCCGTCAGGAGGCGATGGATATCTGCCAGCGCGTGCTGGACCATATCGGTGTCGAGCAGCACATCGTGGATGAAAAGGGTGCGGACGCGGTATCCGAGACGGGTTTGCTGGCGCGGCTCACCAGCCTGGAGAAGACGCTCAAGATCCTGCGCGACGGACTCGATTTTCGCCGCCAGGAATTTTCCAAGCCGAAGAGCGACGAATTGACATTATGGCTATACGAGCCTGGCGACATCGACGACGTCTACTACCCACGCTACCTCGGCGTGGATGAGTCGACCCGGTCGCGACGCGTTTCAGAAGAGGCTGCGTCAATATTGAGGGCCCTGCCTTCGCTGCAGGACTCCGAACAGGTCGGCGTGCGTCTGATGGACCTCCCCGAACTGGTCGCGCGTCACGGCGCCGATGCCACCCTTAGGCTGATCACACAGCAGACCTCGAAGGTGTTCGAAACGCTGACGGACGATTTCGAAGTGCTCGAACTCTTCTTTAAGAAATTCCCCAACGAGCCCGAGCAACTCGGGCAACTGAACCTGCTCTATCAAAAGGCGCAGGTCTGGATGCACGGCTCCAACGACAGCAATTTCAAGCTCACTACGGACAAGCGCATTCTGCTGGTCGGCATGTACGACGATCCTCAGAAGCCGAACGTCTACACCCGTTTCCGGGATATGCTGCGCAACCAGATCTCGACACCAGACGAACCGGAGATCGGGTTCTTCAATTTGAAATCGAAAAACGAAGTCGTCTTTTACACCGAAGCCGCCGGATACCCGATCTGCTACTCGCAGTCGGTCCATGACATGCGCCCGATCTACGACAAGCTGCTGCTAGACCGGCTCCTCAACCTGCACTCCGACCGAAACGAATTTCGGTTCAAGGATATCCTCGAAATTACGGAGTCCGAGCGTGCCGACCTCGAACAGGCTACGGAAGTGTTCCTGCTCGGGCTGATCCTCGGCATCATCGGCGTTCACTTCGACGATGAAGACAACGTCTTCTACGTTGAACAGCGCATCGGCATCCGCCAGGACCAGCGCACGCTCGGGACCGAGCACAGGGCCATCCGCGTACTCATGCGCAGCACCGATCTGCGGCAGAAGATCGCTAGACTTGTCCGCCAGCGCGAGGATGAGTTGCTGCGCGATCCCGCTGACTGGATCAAGTACTACGTCGTTATCTCCTACTACCAAGATCAGATTTATGCGCCCATCCGGACCACAAACCTCGGCAAGGACATGCGCGAGCAGGCGACCACGGAGAACCTCGTCTTGCGCAAGAAGTTGAAGGCAGCAGAGAAGGTCTGGCAGGGGGAACTCGATGACCTGCTCCGCAGCGCCGCCGATCTCGACACGCGCTTCGAAGAGGCCGCGCGCGATCTGGGAGCGAAAAAGCAAGATCGTTCTCTGTATGCGGTGCGCCACACATGGGCGAGCCGCGCGACGGTGGACCTGTAATGCTTTGCCCGAACTGCGAACAATGGGAGATTACCCAGGCCGATAACTTCTGCTCCTGGTGCCGGCACAAGTTCGTCCGGCTGGCGGCGGGGTTATCCTGCTCCGATTTCTTAGTCCAGGAGATCTCGCCGCTTCTGGAGCTGACGATCCGAAATCTGTCCGAGGGCGGAGCGCGAATCGAGACGTTGGAGTTCTCGCACGATTGGATTCGCCGCGCGGATACGCGGGTTCCGCTGCCGTTCGACCTCGCCGCCGGCGGCACGCTGAAGCTCCCACTCGAAGTGCGGACGCTGGACCTGCCCGATGCCTCGTTCCAGGGCTCCGTATCGGTCGTTTCGAGCATAGGCACCGAGCGCCTCGAATTCTTCGTGGGGCCTCCGCCTGACCTCGAAATCGAGGTGCGCGACGCCGTGCTTTACGTGGACGGACCCGGCACCTCGGTCACGCGGGGATGCCTGCGCGTGCAGAACGGCGAGCTGCTACTGGAAAGGATATCGCTCGACCCGCCTATCTCGGGTCGTGTGACAACCGAGGCCAGCGACCGCCTGCCGCTGCGGCTTAGAAAAGGAGATGCGCTCCCGATCAGGGCCGAATTGAATCTTTCCGAAATCGACGTGCAGGAACTGCCATCTCAGCACGCGATACGGCTCGTGGCCGAAGGGGGAGACATGCGGTGGGAGCAAAGCTTCAACGCTAGCTGCTGCCGAGCGCCCCGGCTCACGATATGGGAAGAGAAAGAGCCTTTGTTCCGGCTCATGGAGGGGAGGCCTGGCCGCGTCACATTGACGCTTCAAAATGCCGCTCCGGAATCGGCTGCGGACCCGGCGGGCAACGGACCGCTCGAAATCCGCGCGATTGCAATATCGACGCCGGACGGAGGACACGCCGAGTGGATCCGGCCCGCCGGACACGAGTTTCCTTTGGTTCTCCATGGCGGCGAGAAACAGACGCTCCCCTTTGAATGCGACCCGGTCCCGCCGCCTGGCCGCTATAACGTGCTGTTCCGGTTGGAGACCAACCTCGAAGAACCGCAACGCCTCGTCGGACTCGAAATCGTTGTTGAACGCGCAGCAGCTTTTGAAGGCATACTCGCGATCGACTTCGGTACCAGCAACACCTGTTGCGCCGTGATCGGCGATTTCGACACGCAGCCGCGCATGGTGCCAGTGGTATCGGCCGCAGGCGCGAGGACGACCGTGCCGAGCATGGCACAGTATCTGCGGCTCAACGCCGACGGCACAAAAGAGATCCGCATCGGCAGCATCCAGGCTCTACTTGACACGTACGACCGGGTGGCGAGCACCGTTCGCCCTCCGAAACGTGATATCGGCTCAGACGCGGATCGGGACCGCATCGAGATCCGCTATGCCGAACCGCCGCACCAGTTGGTGCGCTACACACCACGCGAGGTTGTAGCCGACTATCTGGAGAAGCTGCGGGTCGCCGCGGAGAACTATGGCCGGTGCACATTTGAGCGGCTGGTCATTACGCACCCGGCGCGCTTCAGCCTGCGCCAGATCCGAAACCTGATCGCGGCGGTGCGCGATGCGTTCGGTGCGGAGTGTGAGGTGACCACACTCCAGGAGCCCGTCGCCGCCGCTTTGAACTACATCGTGAGTGAACAGGCACTACGGACCGGCAAATACGTGCTCGGCGTGGTCGACTTCGGCGGCGGCACGACGGATATCACCGTTATCGAAGTAGAGAACCGCCGCGTTGACGGCCAGGTAAACGTTTATCCGCACCTGGCCGGCTCGACCGGCAAATGGTTCGGCGGAGACGATCTCACCAGGTTCGTGCTTGAGCGTGCGCTCGAACGGTGTAACGAAGTGGCAACCGACTTCTTCCCGGACGGCCGGGTGCTGATCGATCCGGCCACCTCGGCCGATGCCGAACTCCGCGCCCATGCTGCGTTGAATCGGGCGCGGCTGCAGCGCTGGGCGGAAGAAGTGAAGCTGCACCTTTTCTCTGGGCCCTCGGCGGCGCTGCCAGCCGTGCTCACGGAGCCGCTGCGGTTAGCCGTTTTTCATGACAGCGGCGCCGACGAGCGGCCGTTCGACTTCTCCCAGGTCGCCCCTGTCCTGGGTGAGCTGAACCAGTACCTGTCGGAGGAACTCGAACGCTTTGACGCGATGCTCCGGCATCTGCTTCAGACCTCCGGGCGCGGACAACTTGATGTCGTGTACCTGTCGGGCAAATCCAGTGCCATTCCGCTCGTGCGCGAGTTCTTCGGTTCGCGGTATTCCAGTACGCTGCTCGCACCCGAGCCGAAAGAGTGTGTTGTGCGTGGTGCCTGCCTGTACCAGAAACTGCTGCATAGCATAGATCTGGCGCTGCACGTAGAGGGGGAAGGTGCGCTCAAGACGACAACTTCCCGGCTCGGGATTCAAAGCACCGGCCCCGGCGGCGAGTCGGTGTTCAAGGAAGTGTTCGGGTTGGGAGTGCGGATACCGTGCTCGGGTTTGAAAGCGAAGCTGCCGCACTTTCGGCTGAGCAGCAGGTCGCGAATCCGCCTACTCGAAAACGCGAGCCCAGACCAGGACCTACTTGAAATTGGCGGCGCCGAGAACCGCGACGTGAGCGAGATCGGGACCTATGTCCTGAAGCAATCGCCGTCGAGCTTGGGCAAGACGCCGGTCGAGGCCGAGCTCGAGTTCACAGTAATGGAAGATCTCGAGCTGAAAGTTGTGGCTCGTATTGAGGGGTGTCCGGACCCGCTGCCCTTTGTCCCGGTGCACGAATCGGAGTCAGGGAAAATATGACGAGAGCCCGTATTTGCGTATTGCTGTTGAGCCTGGCCGTGGCGTGCCCCGCGGCATCGAATCAGCCGAAGAAGCACCTTCGCACGGAGGCTCACAAAACCTCGGCAGCGAAAGACAATTCGGCAGTCAAGGACACTCCAAGCGCAACCGACCCAGCGGAGACATCTCCGGTCCCTCCAGCAGATACTGATGAGACGCAAACCCGAACGACGCCGCCAGACCCCGGTGCGCCTGTTTCGAGTCAAGCCCCAATGCCTTTGCTGGAACTGGCCGCGGCGGTGTTCTGTCTCGTATTGTCCTCCGTCGGCGTTGTGGTCTCTCTGCTCGCAGCTCGTCGGGCAGAGGCATGCGGACGGGCACTCCACGCCGAGCATGGGACGGCGGCGGCCTCGTTCCAAACCACCGATCAGAGATTCGCTCGCGATGCCGCGCGCATGGACTCAATCGAAGCCGCGCTCGATACGCTTTCCCGCCGTTTCGAGCACCGGATCCAGGCCGAAGTGGACTCGATCCGGCGCGATTACACCAGCAACGCCGACTTCTCATCTGCCGCCGCGATGCTCTCGGCCGATCTCGACCGTGTGGCGGAGGGCGTGCTAGACGAGGTTCGCCGCACGGCCGCGCTCGTTCAGCAGAACACGCGGGTTGCGACGGAGAAAGTAGCCCAGGTCGCGGAGCGCCACGAAGTGAGGCTACAGGCGCTTGAAAGCAGCGCCGGCTCTCAGCTTTCTGCTTTGCTCCACTCGCTCGCCGGCGCGAGCGTCGATTTTTCCGGAGTTCAGCTCGGGGCCGCAGCCGAAGCCGCCCAAGGAGCTGTCTCTGCCTACCTGCAGGCAGCGGGGCCGTCTGTGCCGGCTGAGTGCAAAACTCTATTCGAGTCCGCCGAATCGCTCGAGCGTTCGTTACGCGACTTTCAGGGAGCAGTGCGATTCGCAAACGCCGCGACGGGGGCGAAGATTAATTTGCTGGTGAATGCCGCGGGGGACCTGAGGCAGGAAATCGGCGGCCTCATCGCCGAGTCGGCCGACAGAAAAGCGCGGCTGCACTTCTCGGTAGACTTTTCAACGCTGCGCAGCAGCCGCGAGGCTCTGACCGCCGCGATTGCTGCGGGACTGAAAGACGCTATCCTCCGTCTGGATGAACCGGCCGTTCACTTCCGGCGCCGCTTCGACCAGCTTGCGAGCGCCGCCTGTATGACAGCCGCCGACGTCGCGGACAAAGACGCGGATCCGGAACGGAGTGCGGAAAAGGTTCAGCAGGCGCTCGCGGGTATCTTCCGCTCCGCCGGCCTGACGGAAATTGCACCCCAGCGCGGCCAGGACTACAGGGTTGAAGAACACGAAGTGTTGCAGTTCGTGCCTGGCCGCTCCGAACGGACGCAGGCAGTGGCGCGAACGGTTTCGCGGGGCTTTCGCCGCGACGGCCAGGTACTGCGCAGAGCGCTGGTCATGCTGTACGAGTGAGATCTTAGATGGCTGATAGGATTATTCACTGCACGCATGACGGCAGGCCGCATCCGGCGATCGAACTGTTCTGCTCGCAGTGCAAAAGCAAGCTGAGCCTGGTGAGGCCAGGCGAGGACTTCCTGAATCACCGCTTCGCCGTTTTAAAGGCGGACCACGAGACGGAGGCAAGCCTCTGCTGGCTCGTAATGGATCGGGTCGCGGGCGGCAACCGGATTCTGCGCGAGATCTTTCCGGCTGCGGACGCCGCCCCGGGAGGCAAACATCGCTTCGACGCTCTATGTACGACCTTGCGTGAGGCGCCAGCGGATGTTTTCCCTCGCTCTCTGTTGCACTTCTCGCGCGAGGGGCGGTGTTACGTCGTAGAGGAAGTGCCGGAGGGCACGCCTCTCGAGGAGGCACTTTCGCCGGGCGCTCTCGGAGAAGAGCGGGCGTCCGGCTACTTCTGGTCGCTTATTGAGTCGCTCGCCACACTTGAGTCTGCGCATCCGCCTCTGTATCACGGCGCCCTGCGTGCTTCCGCCGTCCGACTGAGAGCCAATGGCAAACCGCCGCTCCTGACCGATCCGGCATGCATCGAGCACACTGTAACCCGGGATCACCCGATGATCTCAGAAGCCGCCGCGCAGCAGGACCTTCGCGACGCCGCCGATCTCGCGTTTCGGATGCTGAACGGCAGCCGATCGGAGAGCATTCCCTCCGTCTTGGGGCGGATTCGAGACGACGCGTTCACGTCGGTTCTCGATTGGGCGCTGCTGCCGGACCGAAGTCGTCCATGCTTCGCACGCGACCTGCTCCATGTTCGCGACTTGGTCGCCGTGGCGGAGCGCGCAAGGAAGGAGGGACGCGACGAAGAGGCCTTGGCCCAGTACGACCAGGCGTTGGCAGCCTGCCATGCTTCCAGACTGCAAAAGATCGTCGGTGACATACGCGAACGGCGGCGGAAAGTCTTGCCTCCCCTGCAGATGCCGTTGCGGTGCGATAGCTGCAATCTCACGTTCCCGCCCGATCGGAAGTTCTGCGCGAAGTGTGGCAAGCCCTTGCAGGCCCGCACACCAGACCCGCCGACAACCGCCGAGCCAAAAATGTGTCCGGTCTGCCGACGAATTTACGATGCTGCAGGTGTCACATTCTGCATCGACTGCGGAAACGCCCTCGTCGATTCGCCCAAGCAGCCGCAGCCACCGCCTCCGGCTCCACCCGAAGAGACATCGGAAAGAACTACTGATGGCTCCAGAGATGGTTACAACGGCGCGGAGGCGCCGGTGCAGGAACCGGTGCAGAAGGAGGAGCCAAAAGAGCCGGACGTCAAAGACGCCCCTACCATCAATCGCACATCTCCGTTCACGCGTATTTTGACAGGCTGCGCTGTGGTGGTTCTGGCACTTGCGACTATCTTCTTTGCGTTCAGGTCGGATGCCGATGCGAAGTTCGATTCGGCTGTAGCGCGCGGTGCGCTGGTTGCCCCTGCGGGCGACAACGCGTATGAGATTTACCAAGCCGCCCAGAAAGAGGGCCGTTCCGTTGAAAAGATGGAGAAGAAAGCACTTCCGATTCTCAGGTCGCGCGCCGAAGCGCAGCTTCAGAGAAACCGGGACGGCGATCTGACGACAGTAGAGTGGCAGGAATTGCAGAAGATTTATGAATGGCTTGCCAAGATATCCGGAACGAATGAGGACCGCGCCGGAGTTGCGTACGCGACTGGGCGGTTGGCGCTTCAGAATTCGGACTTCAGTGCGGCTTTCGATTCGTTTCAGCGCGCGCTGCAACTGCGTCCTGGGTGGAACTATGCACTGAACAGCCTGGGGCGGACGAGCGTCCGCCTGAGCAATTTGGATGCGGCAATCAGCTTTTACGAACAAGCCGTCAAGGCCGATCCATCGTGGGTGGTGCCGCGCCTGAACCTGGGCGCCTCATACGTTCGGCAGCGCAGATTCGACGAAGCCGAAGCCCAGTACGCACAAGCGCTCAAACTCGACGGCAGCAGGCCGACCACTCACTTCCTGCTCGCTCAGCTTTACGACGCAAAAGGGGGCGATGCGCGTCGGTATGCCTGCCAGCAGTACCGCGATGCACTTCGGTTGAATCAAGGGCAGACAGGCACTTTCGACGTCGCTTGGACCGAACGCCGTGTTAATCGTTTCTGCGTGTCTGCCGGTTACTGAACAATGATCCGCGTACGATTTGTCACCAGCATATTGATCGCCGGTCTTGCGCTTGCCGCGATCCTCGGCGTGGGCGCCTCGTGGTGGTGGAAGCACCGTCCTCGCTTCGACATGCTCATCTACAATGCCCGTGTGTTCGACGGCAAGCGGTTTCGGCATCGGTACACCGTGGTGGCCGTCAACAAGGGGCGCATCGCCGCAGTCGGACTCGCGGCAGCGGGGCCCGCAAGGCGGTACATCAATGCGCGGGGTCTCGTGCTAGCGCCCGGGTTCATCGATGTCCACACCCATATCGAAGGCAATGTGCCCGCGCACCGGCCACTGCACGCCTGGAATTTTGTTCTGCAAGGCGTGACAACGGTCATCACCGGCAACTGCGGGACATCGGCCGTAGACATCGGAGCATTCCTGAAGGGTATCGATCGCAACCATTCGGACGTGAATGTCGCGACGCTGGTCGGGCACAATTCGATCCGCGAAGCGGTCATGGGTAATTCGGCCGCCAGGGCAGACGACGCGCAACTTTCTAGAATGCGCGCTCTCGTAGTGAGGGCAATGGATGCCGGTGCTCTCGGGTTCTCCACTGGCTTGGCCTATGCGCCGGGCGTGTTCGCCGACGAAGCTGAGGTAATCGCACTCGCCGCGGAAGCAGGCAAGCGTGGCGGACTGTACGTCACGCACCTCAGGGACGAAGCCGCGGGGGAAGAGGCCGCTCTTGCCGAGGCGGTGCGCATCGCGACTGCGGCTAAGACGCCGCTGCACGTCTCACATTTCAAAATTGCGTCCCACAAGGATTGGGGCAAGGCAGCGCAGAGACTGGAACAGCTTGCGTCCGCACGCCCGGGGGGAAGAAGACCGACCCTCGACGTCTACGCCTATAGCGCCTCCTCGACGACGACGGACATACTATTGCCGCCTCCGATGCGCGGAGGGCACGTGGCATGGAAAGAGGTTGCGTCGGACCCGGCGCGCCGCAGGGAGTTGTTTGCAGGGATGACGCGCGTCCTGCAGACCAATGGTTTCGAGGATTACGGATACGCCAACATCGCCTACTTCCACCGCGATCACACGGTGGAAGGGAAGAGCATTCCTCAGCTTGCAGATCTTCTCGCTGTCCGTGACCGCTCCGAGGATTCCGCCGGGCGACGCCGGGCGCCGGACCTGGACAGACAAAAGGAGGCGGTCTATTGGCTGCTGCGCCAGGGCGGCGCGCAGATGGTCTACCACGACATGAGCGAGCGGGACGTCGAAACAATTCTCCGCGATCCTGCTGTCTCGTTCGGTACCGACAGCGCCGTCAGAAGCTCACAGAGCACTTCGGCGCATCCGCGAGGCATAGGTAATTTCCCCAGGGTGCTCGGCCATTACGTACGCGGGACCGGCACGCTCTCCCTCGCGGATGCACTGCACAAAATGACGGGGCTGGCAGCGTCGACCTTCGGCCTATCTGGCCGCGGCTGCCTCAACGAGGGCTGCGCGGCCGACATGGTGATCTTCGATCCGGCGCAAATCCAGGACAAAGCGACTTACGCCGATCCCCTGCGCCCCCCATCGGGCATAAAAATGGTGTTCGTGAACGGGGTGCTTACAGTCGATGACGGCAATGAGACAGGTGCACAGGCCGGCCAGGCAATCCGCGCCCTGAAACGGTGATCCAATGGACGCTTTCCGTCAAATAGTCGAGAGTTATTTTATAGGCAACCCTCTTTTCTTGGTTCTTCACTTAGCCGTCGGTGGCCTCGCGTTCGCGCTCGCGCGTCAATTTCTACGTACATTCGAATCGGTCCGAAAAAGTGCCGATTCTATGCACAAATTGGCAGCCGACGACTTGGAACGACTCGGCTTCCGGCTCAGCAAGTTCGATAATCAATTCGACCTCTGCGCGAGTGTATTTATATTCATAGGACTAATCGGCACCATCGCTGGTTTTGCACAGTCGTTATCGAGGAAGACCAGCGACTTCGATCTCGCCGCTCTAGCGCATGCCCTGAGTACGAGCGCCTTTGGCATTATCTGGTCGATTCTGCTAAACGTGTGGTATTCGCGCCTACAAAGTACCCGTGTTGCCCCGTGGCTGGAGCAACTCCGGGAACGAGTTGCAAAGGCCGACCCGGTTCAGGAACTCCATGATGCGGTCGATTCGATCAAACAGGACATGGCCGATGAGTTTCGGGCTTTGCAGCGCCAAGCTTTCGACACCTTCCGCCAGACTCTGGACGCATATTCGACTGCCACGGAGCGGTTGTCCGGCGCCGCTAGTACCATGTCCCAGGCATCGCAGACCGCCGCAACCCAGTACTACGCCGTAAACAACGAGGTCGCCGAATCCACTCGCCGACTCGACGCTATTATCACGCGCTGCACCGGATTGCCGGAACAACTTGCAAACCAGCTCGAAAAGACGTTTGCCAAGGCAGATCTCAATCTCGGGAAGTCGCTAGAGGCGTATCGCTTCGAACTAAAGAAACTAGAAGATATGCTTGGCGCAGAGCGGCAAGGACTCGCTCGTTTATTCGAAGAACAGTCGCGAGGCATTGAACAGATCGGCGCACGCTCGATCCAGGCATCAGCTCAAGCCCAGCAAAACCTCATCCAGGGCGTAGATGAGCTGGGCACCCGTCTTAAGGCGACCGCAGCCGAGATCTCCGAGGCACCAGCGGGCATAGTAAACCAGGTGAATGCAATCGTAGAGACATACGGCCGCTTGCTCGAACAGAAGCATGAGGCAACTGCAAAACATATCGAACGCTTGGGTGAACGCTTTACTGCGCACCTCGACCAACCTCTAGCTATTGCGGGCGAGAAAATTGAGGAGCTGCTAAGTCGGGCACAGAAACTCTACACAAAACTGGTTGCGGACGAGCGAAAGCTTTTCCGGGAAAGCTCCGAAGAGGCTCGTCGCGAATTCCACCAGGCGACCGTCGAACAGATCGCCGAGTACCGGCAAATGGTAGCGAAGATTCCGTCGGGCATCAAGGCGATGCAAGTCGAGAATATCGAAGCCCTCCACAAAGCAGTGGCGGCGCTGGACGAGTGCGCCTCTCTGCTGAAACGGCACGCTGCCGCCCTACCGGTGCACGGCCCAGAGATCGACCCGACGTTCGTTGCTACCTCGTCAAACGAATGCAGCCCCGTGCCGCAAAGCCATCCAACTGCCGCCGTGGATCCGAGCGAAGGTGCCTTTGCGCCTACGAGCGCTGCTACGATCGCGGGTACGACGAATGGCACCCCCTCCGGGTCTTCGCCTGCTTCCCTAAGCGTCGTTTTCGATCCTGCTCTTGGCTTGCGCCCCGGAGGCGAAGAGTGAGCCGCTATCGCGTGGTAACGTGGGTAGCCTTTGCTGATTTCTTTGTCGCGTTATCCGTCGTGTCTTTCGGGTTGTACGCGAACAAGAGGAACGAAATAGAGCGGGCTCACGGGCAATTAAAAGCCTGCGAGGAGCAGATGGTCGCAATATCTGTCGAAGATGAGGAAGGCAATACCGTTCCTGTGACGACGCTACTGCTGGAATTGGCGAAAGAGGTTAGCGATGACCTACACAAAGCGGGCATTAGAGTGGAGGTGGACGAGCGCCGGGCTTCCGTGGTGCTTTCAGAAGGATTTATTCAGTTTGCTCCAGGCCAATACCGCATCACCGAAGGCAGTCCCGAGGAAGCTAAGCTCAAGGTCGTCGCCGAGTGCCTAGCGCGGCAGCGCCGCCGCTGGCTGCAGAACTTCGTCCTGGCAATTCAGGGACACACGGATATCTTCCCAGTAAGCCCAAGGCCGGAGTTTTCCAGCAACGTCGAACTTGCACGCCTCAGGGCGCAAGAGGTAGAAGCCGTCCTGTTCCGCTACGGGGTGAGGCCTCCGGATTTCCAGGTGGTCGCGCAGGGTGCCGGAGAATTCCAGCCAAAGGACTTCCCAGACTGTAAGACGCCCTCTGGAAACCGGGTTATCTGCGCGGACGGTCGGTACGTGACCTCGCGAGATCTCGCCAGGAACCGCCGCATCGAGCTCAGATTTGGGTTGTTTACGGGGAATTAGTCATGTTCTGCGGATACTGTGGTGAGAGCCTCATTGAAGGTGCGAAGTTCTGTTCGCGCTGCGGAAAGGAGCCAGTTCAGGGAACAGGGTTTACAGCACCGCCGCTGATCGCCTCGTCCTCACCGCCCGCCAGCCAAGAGGATTTCGCCAAGAAGGACCTTCCGACCAACAAGAAAGGCGCTCGATGGGCATGGTGGCTTATCGGCACGTTTGCGGCTCTCGTGCTCGTGGCTGTTCTGTTTGCAGTGTTCGGACGGGGCTCTCGCCCACCTCGGCTAAGCGTCGATCAGGCCAGACGCACGGCTGCTGAGCTTGCGGGCGGGCCGGTGCAGAATGTGGATTTCCTGTTCTGCCCGGAGGACGATGGCGAGTACCTGGCCTTCACGGATTCCGGCGGTTCGGTGTGGCTTTTCCGGAGAACGCGGGACGAGTTTGAGAAGATCTGGCGCTCGGGATCCCTTGATGCTGCAGCGGACCATACAGAACTTACGATGCTCCCAGGTGAGAAGTTGCCGGCCGTCCGATTTGTGACGCAGAGCGGCGGAACTAGTGCGGAGAGCACCACGCTTCACGTGTTCCTCGTGCGGACTGGACAAGAGTACTGGGAGAACTATTCGACCTATTACGGTATTGGCGTTCCCAAAGTTTCACGAAGCGAGAGTGGGGGAGTGGAACAGCACGTCCGGGCTTGGTTCCTGTATTGGGCGGAGCAGAAGGGCCTGCGCGAAGGCCCACAATCAGTCGGGCCAGACAGTTTGGCGGCAATGGAAGAGGCTTGGATCCAAGATAACCGGGGAGCTTCGGGCCCGCTGAAGATACGATACTTCAGTGCTCTGACCGACACAGCATCGGTCGGGGCCGAGACGCAAGACGAAGCATATGTGTGGCGTTCCTACTTCAAGAGCGGAGTTGTCGGGTTCAGGAAAGACACGCAGCAGTACTTCATGGTCTATGCTCCCGAATCCCAGTATGAGTGGATTGGCGGACTGCGTTGGATCTCTCCTTGGCTCTACATGCAGCCGGGAGGCGGCGAGGCGTGGACGTTGCGGTTCAACATCGAGACGAGCGTTCTCGAACGAGGAGACTTCAATCCAGACAGGCCGCCTGCGGTGCCCGGAAACATGCCGGCTCCGGTTTCAACTCTTCAGCCCATCTGCCGGAATCTGAGTGGACGTGGGTTGCCACGGGGGGACTTGCACCTTGAATCCGAGAAAAAGGAGCGGCGTGTATTGTGAAGAGTTAGGCGGTCATTCTGACCAAGTATGCTGTGTCCATAAGTGCGGGGTTGAGGTCCCCCCGGCGACATTCTGTCATGGTTGCGGGTGCGAAATTCAAGACCCGAGCGTCATGCGTGTGAGCGCGGTGGTACAGATCAGGAGTTGAAGTGTTCGAGGCGGCAGCGGTCGCACGGTCGTGAGCGAATCTTTATGTTCTGCGCATATTGCGGCACTCAGATATTATCGAACTCGAGTTTCTGCCATCGCTGCGGCAAGCAGGTATTCGACCTGCCGCCTGCCCCGTCGAACGGGCCACCTGCATCTACGGATTCGAAAGGCCAGCTCGACGCTAAACGGGACGCAGCTATCGATACTATGACCGAACGAATTTCATATCAGATCAAGATTGGAGTACTAGTACTGGCTCTGCTTTTCCTTTTAATCGTGCTCAGCCGATAGGATAGCAAGAGCAAGTCGAAGGCTTCAGTGATGGAGTTGACTGTTCTTAAATGTTGAGGAGGAATGCCGGCCTGCTTCGGACACAGGCCGACAACGTGAGTTATGTTCTGCACATACTGTGGTACTGAGACGCCGCCGAACGCGAAGTTCTGTTTTCAATGCGGAAAAGAGGTTTTGGAAATTCCCCCGGATACAACCGATGCGGGAATCGGAGGCGCCTCAACCGCTCCAGGTTGGCAATCCGCGCGTGTTGATCCCGTTCGACTTCCACCTCAGCAGAACATGATTTTTCCGCCAACTTCACCGAACGCACCGCTTACGATGGCGCTTTGTAGCGGTTGCTGCATTGCAGGCATGGGGCAGATGATTCTAGGGCAGGTTGGGAAAGGGTTGGTTGTCCTCGGAGGCTCGGTGATTCTGGCTGTAATGACCGGTGGGGTTTCTGCCTTCATAACGTGGCCAGCATCAGCTCTGGACGCCTATCTCATCGCGAAGAAACTCCGTGATGGACAGCCTGTCGGCAAATGGGAGTGGTTTTGAACTACAGGCAAGCTTGGTTCCGGTCGGGTTTCGCTGCTTGGGCTGAGCCCGCGTTGGTAGCTGGCGGTATGTTGGTCTTGGCACTCTTGCCAACGGCCCCGCACCTTATCCCTTGCCCATTTGCGTTGGTTTCACACGCGGGCTGCCCAACTTGTGGGACAACCCGCTCCCTCTGGTTCATTATGCATGGCCATTTCAGCGAAGCGTGGCAGATGAATCCACTCGGGTATGTGTGCGCCGGCATTTTCTTGTTGCGATTGGCTTGCTTTGCTTCGGCTCGACTCCGATTCCGAGTTCAGAAGTGCAGGCTAGAACCCGCACTCTTGGCAGTCTTCTTGGTCGCTGGACTGGTTCACTGGATAACTGTTGTGATCGTCACCGGCTGAGCTTGAGCCTGGAGCCGGCGATGAAGCCGAAAGACGGCGCTGTCAGAAATCACTCAGCGAATAGAGCGCGGAGGAAAGGCTCAAGCCAACGCCGGTCGGCGGTGACTCCATACGAGTCCCAGGTCTGGATCGCTGCCTTGATGCGCGCGACCTCCGGATCGGTGAACTCGAATTCCTTAGCCGGGATCGACAGCGCGGGATCCCACACCACCCGCTCCTGGCCGGCGACAATTTCGCGCTTCAGCTCGACGGCTTTCTCTTCGTCGGCGTTGAGCCCAATGCGATCCTGGATTGCCCAGATCGCACGGATGGAACCCACGTCTGCCCGCTGCGCGCCCAAGAGGGCGTGCAGGTTGAGACGCTGGGTATGGTCCAGCATCAGTTTCATTTCGTCGTCCTTTACGGGTTGGAGTAGAGCAGAATGTAGCCCGCCGTCACTCCGGCAGGGTTCTTCACCTTGATCACGCCAGACCATCCGGACGGATTGCTGGCGCCCATCAGTTCCGCGAAGCGGTAGCCGTTGCCGTTGCCACCCGCTATCAGAAGTTCGCCCGCCGGCGTAACCTGCAGGAGCGTGTGGTCGGCCAGGTTCGATTCGGGTCCTGCGACCCGGAACGGCGACTCAGCGTTGTCTTTGGCGACCACCAGGAGCGGGCCGCATGTAACTCCAGCCGCAACCGGTGCGGCCTGGTAGCTCCACGTGCGCGCATAGCCCTTCTTCGGGTCGTTGCCCTGCTGGAGACATGCTCCCCACAGTAGGATCGAGCCGCTGGTCCAATCATCTCCGTTGCCCGCATACTGGCGGACAACGATCCACAGGCCAGTCTGTTGCCAATTCTCCCGAAATCGATCACTCATTCTCCTCTGAAACCGATCACCTTTTCCGCCGGGTGATCAGCGAGCTCGGAGCGAAGCGACGCTGGCTTTTCGATTGTGA
>Ga0078972_1009225_pt1 | contig 19686 bp, 12 predicted proteins | sample YelNatPaOPGAMG01_FD_67568 | JGI IMG/M metagenome (GOLD analysis project Ga0078972, IMG submission 67568) | Hot spring thermophilic microbial communities from Obsidian Pool, Yellowstone National Park, USA - OP-RAMG-01 (SPADES assembly) (version 2) | ecosystem: Environmental > Aquatic > Thermal...
TTGGGATCCGCGCTCATAATCGAGACATCCGCCGATGCGGTGGTAACCTGCCGCAAGCACGCCTCGGGCACCGGCAGCGTAACTGCTCCCGCAGTGGAATGGCTGGCAAGTAAGGGAAGTTTCGCATATCCGCGCAGCCTCATCTACCGCTTTGTGAACCGAGGAGGGTATGTGGCGATTGCAAAAGCGTACCGCGCCTACGCCGCGCGCCAAGGTCTGGTGGTCCCCTTCAGTCAAAAGCTCAAAAAGAACCCCAATATCGCCCGCCTGTTCGGCGCGCCAGATGTATGGGGGGATGCCGGCCTCACCTTTGCCCGGCAAGCGAAAGAGGCAGGCGTGGAAAAGATGCTCATCCAAGGGCGCACCAACCCAAAGGACATGGCGAAGATTCGCGATCTGGGATACCTCACCAGCGAATACGACAACTACACGGACATCCTCCCTGTAGAGCCGGGCAAGTCCATCGATTCCAATCACGACATCCTCCCGGACCATGCCGTAATGTTGGCCGACGGCAAGCGCATGACGGCGTGGCTTACCTGGGATAAAAAGACCCAGTTCATGAAACGGTGCCCCACATTTTGGGAGCCCACCGCACGCATCGTCATCCCCAAGGTGTTGAAGGAGTACCCCTTCGTAGGGCGCTTCATAGACGTAACCACCGCCGAAGGTCTCTACGAATGCTACGATCCCCACCATCCCCTCACCAAAACGCAAAAGCGCCATTGCGGGGAACAGCTTCTTTCGTACGTGCGCTCTTTAGGGCTAGTAACAGGCGGAGAACACGGCATCTGGTGGAGCGTGCCGTATCTGGACTACATCGAGGGGATGATGAGCGGCGGCGCCGTCTACTACTCCTGGCCGGCGGGTCACTTGATCCACCCGAAGTCCAAGGACGAGAAGTTCGTGGGGCCCTGGGGCAATACCATGGCCTCCTTCAGCGATTATCTCCGGTGGGGCATCGGGCACCAATGGCGCGCTCCGCTATGGGAACTCGTTTTCCATGATTGCATCGTCTCCACGTGGTATTGGGGAGACGCCAGCGACTTCCTGTTGGATGCCGCACCCGAGATCACCCCCAAGAAAGATGCCTTCAACATCTTGTACGGCACAATCCCGTTGCTTTGGGCCAACAATGAAGGCTCTTGGAACAAGAACCGCGCAGTGTTCCTTAGAACCTACCGTAACACGTGCAAGCTTCACGAAGTAGTAGCCGGAGCGGAAATGCTTAGCCACGAATTCGTCACGCCAAACCACGATGTACAGCGCACACGCTTTTCCAACGGCATCACGGCCATTGTCAATTTCGGTGAGGAACCCTATTCCGTAAAGCTCAAGGGACGCACCTATGTCCTGCCTCAAAACGGATGGGTCGTGTGGGGGCCTCACGTATGGCAAAGCCGCACACTAGACCAAGGCAAAGTAACCACCCGCATCTCCATCGGCCAATACCACTTCGCCGAAATCGAGTGACATGGCGAAAGGCCGGCATCCTAGCGCCAGCCCAGGATCGGCACGTAATGCACCGTCCGTTCCAGGTTGGGTGCGGCCCGTGGCCATATGCGCCGTGCTCATGCCCATCAATGCCATCTGGCTGGCGCAGATGGAGATGGGCACGAACCAAAGCCGCGGAGGCCTTCCCAGCGGGCCCTATCCTACCACCTTTTCGCTATTCGCCAATGTAATCTGCTTCATGGCCCTCCTTGCGGCAATGAATGGCATCCTGCAAAGGTACCGGCCTCAATGGACCCTGCATCATTCCGAGCTACTGTTGGTCTACATAGCCCTCACCATCGGATCTTGCGTGGTGAGCGTGGACTTCATGGATGTGCTCTTCCCGATGTTGGGCCATCCGGTGCGGTATGCAACGGCCGAGAATAATTGGCGCGCACTCTTCCTCACCTCCTTGCCGCGTTGGTTCTACGTAACCGATCGGGAGGCACTCAATCCGTGGTACACGGGCCATGCAAATCCGTACACGTGGAACCACCTTCGGGCCTGGGCAATCCCGTTGGCGGTATGGGGAGGCTTCATCCTCGTGCTGCTGGGCACAATGCTCTGCATCAACCTTATCCTGCGCCGACAATGGACTCAGCACGAGCGCCTCAGTTACCCGGTCATCCAACTCCCCATGGAAATGACCGATCCGCAAAGCGGCTTCTACAGGCACAGGCTCCTATGGCTCGGTTCTGGCGTAGCCGCAAGCATCTCCCTTCTGAACGGATTGGCCATGTTCTTCCCCAGCCTTCCCACCATTCCCGTAAAGTACGTGGACGTCAGCCCGTACGCATCGTCACCGCCCTGGAACGCCATTGGGTGGACCCCAGTGTCCCTCTATCCCTTCGCCATCGGCTTGGGTTTTCTGTTGCCCGCGGATCTCTTGTTTTCATCCTGCTTCTTCTACTTGATGTGGAAAGGGCAGCGCGTCTTGGGAAGTTACCTCGGATGGTCCACCTATAGCCCCGAGTTCCCCTACATCAACGAGCAGTGCTTCGGGGCCTACATGGGCATCGCTGTGTTGGCCGTTTGGATGTCCCGTCGCTACCTGATCTCGGCTATTCGATCTGCATTGGGGCAGGTCGCCGCCAACGGCCAGGATATTTGGCAGATGCGCCTGGCCATGATCGGCGCCGTGGCTGGGCTTACGGCACTGGTCGTCTTCTTTTGGGTTGCGGGGCTATCTCTGTGGATCTGCCTGGCTGCGTTCGCCATCTACTTTGCCACGGCTATCGCCATCACACGCATGAGGGCGGAACTGGGCCCACCCGCCCATGATCTGCACAACGGCGGTCCGGATTACGTGCTCACGGCGGCTTTGGGAACCCGTGCCTTCTCGGCGCAAGAGCTGGGCGTGCTCACCTATTTTTACTGGTTCAACCGGGCGTACCGGTCCCTGGCCATGCCCGCGCAATTGGAAGCATTCAAGATAGGGGAGCGCAAGAGCATCTCGCCGAGGACGATCACTCTTACCATAGGCGCGGCTTCGGTGGTGGGCGTTCTGGCGGGATATTGGGCGCTCTACACATTGGGATATGTGCGTGGAGCTGAAGCGCGCATGGCACCCCACTTTACCGGCTTCGGTTGGGAAGCATTCAATCGGCTCGCCTCGTGGATCTCCGTCCCGCGCGGCAAGGATGCTGCAGCCATGGCCGCCATTGGTGTGGGAATCTTGGCCACCCTCACGCTTCACGCCTTCCGGATGCGCTTTGCATGGTGGCCACTCCATCCTTTGGGTTTGGCCGTGTCCGGAAGTTGGTCCATGAACACCATTTGGCTTCCCATGTTGATCGCGTGGGTGTGCAAGGTGTGCGTACTCCGGTACGGAGGTCTCCGGAGCTACCGCACCGCCTTGGCCTTCTTTTACGGATTGATTTTGGGGGATTACCTCATGGGATGCATGTGGCCCATCTTGGGATGGATCCTGGGAACCACAACGTACAGTTTCCAGCAGTAGGTGGTGGCTCCTAGGATCACGAAGGTGCGGGTACAATCGGGAGGGAGGCAACAAGCAAGCGCATGCGCAGACACGCAGGCCGGGTGATCGGGCTCATTCTTCTGGCACTCTTGTTGTGGTGGTCCTTCCGAGGCACCGAATTCGAGCCCGCACGTTTGGCGGGGAGCTTCACTCGGGCACGCGACATCCTTTCGCAAATGTGGCCGCCCGATCGGTCCGTGCTTCCCAAAGCGCTCTCATCCTTGGCAGTCACGGTGCAGATGGCAGTATTGGGAACCTTCTTCGGCTTCGTCGGCGCACTCCCGGTGAGCTTTTTGGCTGCCCGTACTCCTGCCTTGCCCACAGTCTTCAGTACCGCAGTGAAAATGGCTCTCAATGTGCTTCGCGCTATCCCCTCCCTCGTATACGCCATTCTCTTTGTGTACATCGTTGGATTGGGGCCCTTTACAGGTGCGCTGGGTATCGGCGTGGGCTCCTTCGTCTTCATGGCGAAGCTCTTTGCAGAAGCCCTGGAGAGCGTGCATCCCGCTCCCATCGAAGCCGTTAAAGCTGTAGGTGGAAGGCCGCTGCAAGTGTTTGCGTACGCGATGCTGCCTCAGGCGTGGCCGCAGTTTCTTTCGCATACGCTCTACGCCTGGGAGCTTAATATCGGCTCGGCAACAATCGTAGGGATCGTGGGCGCCGGGGGCATCGGCTATGAAATGGTAACCCTCATCCATTACTACCAGTGGCCCCAAGCGTGTGTGTATATCCTGGTGCTCGTAGCCATGGTGTTGATAGCAGACCAGGTTAGCTTCCAAATCCGCAAACGCTACGCGTGATGCGTGGCTGAAGGGAGAAGGCGATGCGTTCCAACACGGTGAAGCAGGCCCTCAAGGAAGGGAAGGCGCAGGTGGGCACGTGGCTATCACTGGCGTCTCCATTTGCTGCCCGCTTCATGGCACGTTCCGGCTTCCATTGGCTCACATTGGATATCGAGCATAGCCCTGTAGACTGGGAAACGGCAGGCGCCATTTTTGGGGCTGTGGCGGATGCGGGGTGCGTTCCCCTGGCGCGGGTACCCGCTATTCGGCATGACTACGTCAAGCGCGCACTGGACGCCGGTGCTTATGGCATCGTCTTCCCCATGTGCTGCTCTGCCGATGAGGCATACGAAGCGGTGGCCGCGTGTAAATACCCTCCCGCAGGCAGGCGAAGCGTAGGTGGCGGTCTCCATACCCTAAATTTCGACGCCTCCTCCTCGGATTACTACGCCCATGCCAACGATGAGATCCTCGTCATCGTGCAGGCCGAGCACTATCTTGCGGTAGAGCGGTGCGAGGAGATCTTTGCCGTGCCTGGCCTCGACGCTATGTTCGTTGGCCCCAATGACCTACTGGCATCTATGGGTAAAACTCCCGCCATGGAGACGGATGACCCTGAGTTCGTCGCGGCTCTGCGGAAACTCTTAGACGCCGCCGTGCGCCACGGGATCGCCCCCGGTCTCCATACTGCAGATGCAGAGATGGCCCTCCGCCGGATCGCTGAGGGATGGCGCTTTGTTGCCATCAGCAGCGAACTGGGCTTCATGATGACGGAAGCACGGCGCACGGTGCAAGCGGTAATTGGCCATGAGGCCAAAACAGGCGTCGCTCCCAGATACTAGAAACAGCCGATCGAATTTACTGATTGTGCCAGGCGCGCCCGTCCCGCGTAAGCAGCAGGTCTGCCGCTTCGGGTCCCCAACTTCCGGCGGCGTAATTGGGGAACGTCGTAAATTGCCGCGTGGCCTCCCACGTGTCCAGAACCGGTTCAAGCACCTGCCAAGCCAGCTCCACGGCATCGCTGCGATTGAAGAGGGTTAGATCGCCCTCCAAAGCGTCCAACAAGAGCGTCTCATAGGCTGTTGCCGGCGCACTGCCGAAGGCGGATTCATAGCTAAAATCCATATCCACCTGCCGTATCACCATGGCCGGACCAGGAGCCTTCGCTCCAAGGTGCAGGGAGATGCCCTCATCCGGTTGAATGCGCAACACCAAACGGTTCTGCTCTATGCCATCGCCCCGCGGGGTGCGCCCGAATGCCGCATGCGGCACTCGCTTAAAGACCACCACAATCTCCGTAACCTTCTTCGCGAGCCGTTTGCCGGATCTCAAGTAGAACGGCACGTCGCCCCATCGCCAGTTGTCCACATACAGCTTCAGCGCCGCGAAGGTTTCCGTGGCAGAGGAGGGTGACACGTCCGGCTCCTCACGGTAGCCGGGCACGGGAATACCGTCAATAATGCCCGGCCCGTATTGCCCGCGCACAGCTACATCCCCTAATTGTTCCGGATCCAACGGCACGATGGCCTTGAGCACGTCGGATTTGCGGTCGCGCACAGATTGGTCATCCAAACGTGCGGGAGGTTCCATCGCCACCAACGTAAGAAGCTGAAAGAGATGGTTCTGGAACATGTCTCGCAGGGCGCCGGCCTTCTCGTAGTACTTGCCGCGGTGCTCCACTCCCAAATCCTCGGCGGCGGTAATCTGCACGTGGTCCACGTAATTGCGGTTCCATATGGGTTCCATTACCGAGTTGGCAAACCGAAAGGCCAGGATGTTCTGCACCGTTTCCTTGCCGAGGTAGTGGTCTATGCGGAAGATTTGGTCTTCGTGAAATACCCTGTGGAGCGTCTGGTTGAGAGACCGCGCGCTTTGCAGGTCACTTCCGAAGGGCTTTTCCACCACGATGCGCTGCCACGGCGTAGCGTCCGAAGCACGCTCCACAAACTTGAAGCGGTCCAGGTTCTTGGCGATGGTGGCATAGAATTGGGGGAGCGTGGCCAAGTAGAAGAGTCGGTTCCCTGCCGTTCCATGGGAGGCGTCCATCTGTTGGAGCTTGGAGGCAAGCGTCTGGTAGCCCTCGGCGTTCTCGAAGTCTCCGGCTACATAGTGGAGGAGCGGGCCGAAGCGCTCCCAATCCGTCGTAGCGAAGCCGGCAACGTCCGGAGAATGGGACACAGCCTCGCGCATCGCCGCGCGGAACGCATCATCGTCCCACGGCGTCACCGCAAACCCAACGATCGCGAATCCTGCAGGCAGCAACCCCTGGGTAGCCAGGTTATAGAGCGCAGGTACCAGTTTCCGCGCAGTAAGATCCCCACTGGCGCCGAAGATCACGAAGGCACACGCATCCTTTGGGGGATGGAGCAACGTTGAGGATTGGGCTCCCTGCACCCGCCCAAGAACGACGGGCCCACCTATATCGCTGTCTGGCGTCACGGATTTGCCTCCCCATGCTCCTGGACCGCCGGCTTCACAGCGTGGCCCCCAAATTCGTTGCGCAATGCGGCGATCACCTTGGCGGAAAACGAGGTCTCCTGCCGCGAGGCAAACCGCGCCAGGAGCGAGAGCGTAATGACCGGAGCAGGTATGGAGCGGTCTATGGCTTCCTCCACGGTCCAGCGCCCCTCGCCGCTGTCTTCCACATACCCACGAATGGAAGCGAGATCGCCTTCGCGCGCGAAGGCCCGTTCCGCCAGCTCCAGCAACCAGGAACGAACTACGCTCCCTTGGTTCCACAGATTGGCGATTCGCCTTAAGTCGAAGGCAAATTCGGAGGCATGCAAAATCTCGAACCCCTCGCCTAAAGCCTGGAGCATGCCGTATTCAATGCCGTTGTGCACCATTTTGGCGAAGTGCCCGGCGCCGCTTGGGCCTACGTATGCATAACCGTTGGGAGGTGCCAAGGTAACCAGCGCCGGTTCAATGGCGTGGAACGCCTCCTCGGAACCGCCCACCATCAAACAGTAGCCGTTTGCCAATCCCCAGATGCCTCCGGACGTACCCGCGTCCACGTACTGGATGGATGCAGAAGCGAGAGCTGCAGCCCGACGCATGCTGTCCTTGTAGTTGGAGTTGCCGCCATCCACCAAGATATCACCGGGAACAAGATGCGGCTTCAGTTCCGCAATGGTCTGATCCACAGGCACGCCGGCAGGGATCATCATCCAGATGACGCGGGGCGGCGCCAACTTGTTGACCAAATCCTCCAGGGAGGCGCTTCCAACGGCGCCCTGGGCAACAACCGCGGCTATGGCCGATGGGTTTCGGTCGTACACCACAACGCGGTGGCCTCCGCCGATGAGGCGTTGCGTCATATTGGCGCCCATGCGCCCTAAGCCAACCATTCCAAGTTCCATGGCGATGCTCCTCTCCTTTGCGCGTGCGGCCCCCGGGATGTTGCCGTCGTTCCCTAATGTTTGGGAGATCGGCCCCTTGCCTCTTGCCACAAGATCTCTTCTAACAGTGGCCCGGTGTTGGCGTCGGGCTCACTCAGATCTAGGCCCTCGGAGAGCTTGGCGAGGGCCGTCTTTTCGGCGTTACGTTCATCCAGCGGTACACGGTTGGGAACAGCCTTGTACGGCTGCAAATTAGGCTGGTGCTGCCACACCTCGCGGATCGGATCCGCGAGGTCATCATACTGGCTCATGGGGGGCAGCCCCAACAACGCCTCAATGGTGGCATAAATAGAGGCGATGGAATAGTGGTGGCTCGTTACAGATCCGGGCTTTACCCAGGGGCTCATGATGAGCAGAATATTCCGATGGGCATCCACATGATCGCGGCCATCTTGCGTGTCGTCCTCTGTAAGGAATACTACGGTGTGGCGCCAATCGGGATGATGGGTAATGGCCTCTATGATGCGCCCCGTGGCCAGGTCATTATCGGCAACCATGGCGCGTGGCGTAGGCATTCCGGCGGTGGCCCCGGCAGTATGATCGTTGGGGAGCCAAATGTACGAGAATGTGGGGAAGATGCCCGCCCGAAATTCGGCCAGCCACGCATCCGCCCGCTTCTGATCAGGAATGGAGAGGTTCCATCCCGGAAAAGACGGCGACACCTTGCCCTCTAGCAACGGTATGGGCTTGCCCCCCTTCTCCCGACGTACAAAATCCCCATACATCCTGCAGGGAACGCCAAGGCGCGCGCATTCGTCCATCATGTACCCCACAGCAGGGTACGACTGAGGCCCGGGAATGGCATCTGCCAGCCTTCCTCGATGAGAGTAGAGCGCCTGCCACGTCTTTTCCACATAATCCGGGCAATTCGCCCCGAGCGTCCATTGATGCCCCTGAACGCTCACCTCGCCGTCTCCGTACATATTGTCTGCAATGGCAAACCGCCGGGCGAGAGCATGCAGGTTCGGCGTCACTTCCTCACCATAGAGGGTAAGAGAAGGATCGCCGTTGGCGTACCCCAAATCGCCTAATACCTGATCGTACGAGCGGTTCTCACGCACGATGAACACCACGTGCTTGATGCCTTTTGGGAGTGCGGCTGCTTTTGCAGGGCCGTGGCGGTTTCCGAACCCATTGAGACGAGCCACCGATAACGCGCCCTTCTGCCAGCCGCCCAAATCCGGCGGAACGAGCCTCTGCACCACACCGCGCATCATCCTGCTAATGTGGCCACCATCTTTGTTCGGGCCGCTACCGTAACCCTTCGAGCTTACGATGTACAGATTTCCCGAGCGTGCATCCACCCAGATACCCGTGGGATACCACGCCGTAGGAATCATCCCCTGCACCTTGAGCGTCCGCGTGTCTATTCGAGCGACCGCGTTGATGCCCGCCAAGGTAACATAGAGCACATCCCCACGCGGAGAAAGGGCCAATCCGTTCGGCACGCTGCCATACGGGGCTTTGGGATAGGGTGCGAGGGAAATGTGCGTCACAACAGCGTCGGTATCTGTTCTCAATACGGCCACGTCATCCGTATTGGCGTCTGCCACATAGACACGGCGACCGTCCGGAGCCACAACGATGCCGCACGGAAGTCCCCCGGTTTCCACGGTCCGCAGGAGTGTACCCGCACCCACATCCAGTACGCTCACGGTACCGTCTCCCCAGTTGGTGACGTACGCCTTGTGGCCATCAGGGGTGAGGGCAATACCGAAGGGAAGGAAGCCGGTGGCGATTTTGCCGGTCACCGTGGCCCGCTCTGTATCTATCACGCGCACGCATCGGGCTAGGTTGCACGTAACATAAAGGTACCGCCCATCTGGGGAGAGTGCGCAGCCCGTGGGATAGCCTCCCACGGGTATCTCACCGGCAGGGTCGAGACGTCCGCCACTAAACCGGAAAATCTGAACGTCATTAGCGCCACCCCCACAAACCCACACCCGCGATGCATCGGCGGATATGGCGATGCCATGAAACACCGTCTTCACCGGCGTCTCCGAGAGCACGTCCAGTGAGCGTCCGTCCAGCACCATCAGCGATTGTTTGCCGGCACCGCAGTTCATTACCACAACTTGGTTTGCGCCCGGGATTGCCGCAATGCCAAGGGGGAAGTTGCCGGCAAATGTAGTGAGGCCCCACGGTTGTACCAGGCGCCCATTGGGAAGAACGGCTCCCACAACAGCGCCGTTGCGTGTGATGAAGCCTGCAGGCCTATCGCCCGCAGGAACGTCCGCGCCGGCCGGAGCTTTCCACGCAAAACCGAACACCCAAACAACTCCAAAGCCAACGATGCCGGCCCACAACGATCGTTGATGCATGAGTGCCTCCTGTTCAGCAAAGTCTCGTATGTGGCTCGCGCCCCATACAACCGGCACGGGGGAGGAGGGGTTCCTCGCTCTCGAGCAACCCCTCCTTAGGGCATCCGGCACGCGATCCGCCTCCGGTCGCAACCGGCACCTGCAACGGGAACGCCCGCACGCATGCGATCCCCCCATCGGGCCGGATCGGGACGGGCTGAAGGGCATCTGCGCGGGGACGTCCGCGTTGCATTATAGGACGTTCAAACGGCCGTGCCGGGTTCCTTAAGCCGGCTCTTTTAGGGATGATGCGCTTGAAAAGAAAGTAAGTAGGCCCATCCGAGTCATCCGGCCAGCCCCGAACGAAGCGGTACGCGTACCGTATCCGGGCGTCGCCTTTTTGAGATCCTCGCAACCCAAGCCGCACCGCGTCCCTATTCCCCAGGAGCACATATTCCGGTCGAAGCGCGGCAATCATATCCGCCAAGGGATCCGCCGCGCCGGCGCGGTAAAATCGCAAGACCTGTGGGGACACAATTCCCACAACGTCTATCATGGGCCGCCCCGAGTAGAAACCGATATACCCCAACGGTTCCAATAGCACGCGATCGGTGGGAGCCGTGTTGCGGGCCAGCCATTCGCCGATGGGCCGGCGGACGTAGTCTTCGAGCACCTGCGCTCGTGCTACATCCCGAGCCACCCCCGGAATGTGCACCAGCAGCAACACTACTAGGAGCGCTTCCACGCTCCCTCCGGCAATCTGCCAGACGTGGGAATGGGCGCCGGGCGCATCTTCGGAACGCAAGAGAACCTCAAGCGCCAACGCAGCGACGGCGTAGTACACCGGTAACGGGGGCACGAAGTACCATCCGAATGCCGGCACTCGGGATGTGAGCAGCACGCCGTAATAGATGAGCACCCACACGATCGGCATACGCAGGGCCGGAACCCGCCTCCATGCCACTGCAACCCCGTCCATGAAGCAGATGAGGAGCGCCACTTGGAAGGGGCCCTTCCCGAATTGTTTGGCAAATTCCGGCAAGTTCGGCAAGACACCCACCGTGCGCACATGCCCGTAGGCAACGAGCTTCGCCGTTACCGATGTGGGAACCGGCGACCCGAAGTATATTGTGGCGAACGCAAACCATCCGCCCACGAGGATCAAGGCCGCCGACGCATTCCGCAAATGGAACGGCCTTCGAGCCAGCGCCCAGGCTGCAGCCAGAATGGCTGCCAGTGCCAACCCATCTATCCGAACCAGAACCAGCAGAGCGAGCCAGGTCCAGAGCGCCCTCTCCCGGTAGGCAACATAGGCGGTGATGGCCGACACCTCCGCCAAACTCACGAGCCCGGTCTCCATACCGCCGCACGCGAAGTTGATGGGGGCGCTGGTGGCCGCATACAGAATGCCTGCCACTCTGCCCGCGCGCGGGTACCCCATTCGAACCAGGAGTAAGCAGAGCATCGCGGAGGCGCATCCATCGGCGAGGATGTTTATTACTTTGCCCGCTAACCCGGCATCCAGTCCTAGCCGGTACAAACCGGCCAGAAGCAATGTATAGAGAGGGGATGTTGCGCCGAGGACGTGCTCGCCGGGATTGTATACAAAGCCTTGGCCGGCGGCGAGATTGCGGGCATACCGCAGGGTGATGAGGAAATCTTCGGTGGTCGTGTGGGTGGCAGCAAGCACATACACGCGCAACCCCACGGCGAGCAACGCAATGGCGCCGGCCCAGACGGCAGGAGCGCCCGTCCATTCGCCCACACGGTGCGCGAACGCGTGCCCAGGCAGCGCCTGCCGGCCAGTGTCTGCGCGGAGAAGCGTTCCGCGTGGTGGGAAGCCGCTTCGATCCGCAACGCATTCCGTAGGTGCCGCCATTGATGCCATGGGCATAACCGTGCCGAGCGGACCGGCGCCCTACCGCTCTATATTCGCCACTCGCTTGTGCTCCCTGCCGGCCCGCTACCTTACGGGTGGACGGGCGAGTTCACCAACAGCTCGCTGAGATCTGCCAGGCCCAAATCCACAGACGTCACCTTGCGTTTGATGCGAGCCAGGGCGTTATCCACAGATTTGGTCTTGCAGTGAAGTTCGTTGGCAATCTCCCGGTACGACTTGCCGATTTGGTATCGGGCCAGCACACGCCATTCAAAATCGGAGAGGAGCTGTTGAAGCATCTCGTGAAGCTGGCGGGTGTCTTCGCTCTGGAGAACGAGTTCTTCGGGATCTTGAACTTCGGTCGCGGGGAGGATATCGGAGAGGCTCCAATCGGGAGCAGTGTCTTCAGCGGGGGATTCCAGGGAGAGAGAGCTGTTGAGGGGCATCTGTTTCTGGCGAGTGGCGGTTTTAATGGCTGTGATAATGTGCCTCTGAATGCAAACCTTCGCGAATGCGGGAAAGGAAATGGCCCGATCGCACCGAAAGTCTACAATTGCCTGCCAGAGGCCGATCATCCCAACCTGAAGAAGGTCCTCCTTTTCTGCGCCCACAAGGAAGTAGGATTTCACCTTGGTGCGCACTAGATTACGGTACTTGTAGAGAAGATACTCAGCGGCCTGCTCTTCGCCTCGCTGCGCCGCCAGCACGATGTCATGATCCGGCATATCCGCATACATGAGGTGCGACGGCTTGGGGCGATGCTGCACTTCCATGTTCACCCTATTCTCCCATACGTTAAGGATTGGGTTCTGGCCTGCACAGCCCTAAGGGGATAAAGTGGTGTTAGGATGATGACCCATTATACACCGCGGCTTCCGCACGATGCAAGCACGCAGGGGACGATTTTGCAAACGATGTTGAGAATGTGGTACCTGCCCCCCTCCCAGCCTCCCCCGCACACGGGGGAGGAGTGAGAAGTGAGAAGTGAGGAGAGAGGAGTGAGGAGTGAGAATTCAGGGATTGTCTCTCAACGCTCACTCCTCTTGCCTCACTCCTGATGTTGCTCTCTCTCCTCGCTCCTATCCTCTCACTCCTAACAGCTCCGCGGGCGGGGGAGAAGTGAGAAGCGAGGAGTGAGAATTCCGGGGTTGTCTCTCAACGCTCGCTCCTCCTCCCTAACTCCTCATTTTGCTCTCTCTCCTCGCTCCTATCCTCTTACTCCTAACAGCTCGGCGGGCGGGGGAGGAGGCCACAAGGGATTGGGTTACTGCTGGGCGGGTGCGACGAAGCAATCCCCAACCTGGAGGCGGGCGCCTCGTGCCCATTCGGATGCGCTCATCCTACGACCACCCTCGGGTTGAACCTCAAGAAGCAACAGACGGCCTCCACCCGTTGCAACCTCCACACCCGCGCGCGTCACACCTAGGATGCAGCCCGGCGTCGCCATTCCCTTGTCCTCCGCCATTTGCGGATCACGCCTTACCCCGCCGTCATCCGCAGGCATGGTGTGTTGCCCGCCAACGTCCACGGGCTGCGTCTTCCAAACCTTAAGGCGGCGACCGCGGAAAAAGGTCTGCGCGCCGGGGCTGGGGTTCAACGCACGCACTCGGTTGTGTATCGCCGGGGCGGGATCGTTCCATGGCACCACGGCATCCTCGGGTGTCAAGGCCGGAGCGTACGTGGCCGCGGAATGGTCTTGCGGCACTCGAGGACATGCCCCTTTCTGCAAAAGGAATAGTGTTTCCACCACCAAATCTGCGCCTAGCTCGGCTAGCTTCTCCGTGAGGGTGCCGGTCGTGTCGTTCGGGGCGATGGGGAGCGAGCGCTGCAGAAGGATATCCCCTGTGTCCAACGTGGCATCCATCCACATTGTTGTGACGCCGGTCACCGTATCGCCGTTCATGATGGCACGCTGAATGGGCGCCGCCCCTCTGTACGCCGGAAGCAGGGAGGCGTGCACGTTGATGGGACCCAGGGGCGCGATCTCCAACAGGCTCTGAGGGATGATTTGCCCGAATGCTGCCAGCACCAGTACATCGGGCTTTAACTCTTGGGCAGTCTGCAGGAAGGACTTGTGCCGCACTCGAACGGGCTGAAGGATAGGCAGGCCCAAACGCGAAGCCGCCAGTTTGACCGGGGAAGGCGCCGGCCGAAGACCCCGGCCCCGCGGGCGATCGGGCTGGGTTACCACGGCTACGATTTCAGGACGATCCGCACCTCCCTGCCCGGGAAGACCGGTCTCGGCGACGGCTGCCAGCCTCTGCAGAATGGGCACGGCGAACTGAGATGTACCGAAAAACAGAATGCGCATGACCTTAGTAAGTTCCCGCGGAGCGGCGCCCGCCCGCAGGGGAGGAGTGAGAAGTGAGGAGTGAGGAGTGAGAATTTAGGGGTTGTCTCTCAACGCTCACTCCTCTTGCCTAACTCCTCGTTTTGCTCTCTCCTCGCTCCTATCCTCTCACTCCTAACAGCTCCGTGGGCGGGGGAGGAATGAGAAGTGAGGAGAGAGGAGTTAGAAGTGAGAATTTAGGGCTCTCTCTCAACGCTCACTCCTATTCCCTAACTCCCTTCCTCCCTCCCTGCTTGCGGGGAGGGTCGGGGTGGGGGTCGCTGCCCGCACGCGGGGGAGGAGTGAGAAGTGAGGAGAAAGGAGTAAGGAGTGAGAATTCAGGGCTCTCTCAACGCTCACTCCTCTTGCCTAACTCCTCGTTTTGCTCTCTCTCCTCGCTCCTATCCTCTCACTCCTAACAGCTCCGCACGCAGGGGAGGAAAGGTTGCCTGCGTGCGAAGGTGTTAGTCCTCGATTGGGGCTTCGCCTTCTTCTTCCACAAGCCAGTGGAGCGTTGCGGGATCAGCCCGATCAATAAACAGAATGCCGTCCAGATGATCTATTTCGTGCTGGATGATCCTCGCCTCAAAGCCGGAGGCCCGCCGCCGGATGGGGCGTCCGTGGGCATCCATTGCCTTCACCGTGATCTCGTACGCGCGCGGGACGTCTCCCCGAAGGAAGGGAATGGAAAGGCATCCCTCCTGCCCGATTTGCTCACCCTTGCGACCAACGATCTTGGGGTTGATAAGCGCGCGCACCGGCTCGAAGGCATCCGCAGGATCATCCTCGGTCTCGGACTCCGCACGCTGCGGACCAATTTCCTTGGGTACTCGGTACACAAGTACGCGCAAGGATACGCCGATCTGCGGTCCGGCTAACCCCACACCATTCCCCTCGATCATGGCAACCGTCATGCGTTGAAGCAGATCGCGCAATTCCCGAGACGCGTTCTGCACGGGCAGAGCCGGGCGACGAAGGACCGGGTCCGGATATTTTACGATGCCGTCGGCGCGCTCGGCCCAGATGCGGGCGATATCCGGGGGGATTTCGATTTCAACCCGTTGCGGAGCATGGGATTGTGATGTTTCGATGACTGGCATTCCGACGGCCTCCTTGGAACATCGTGGGGCAGTGCATAGAGCCTACGCCGGCGCGGCTAGAACCGGCGTAACACGCGTATTATACCAAACCCGCGTGGCGCGGAGACGGCACCCCCAACCTCCCCCGCGGGCGGGGGAGGAGTGAGGAGTGAGGAGTGAGGAGTGAGGAGTGAGAAGTGAGAAGTGAGGAGTGAGAAGTGAGAATCCAGGGACTCTCTCGACGCTCACTCCTATTTCCTCACCGCTGATGAACTGCCCCCTCCCCCGTTCACGGGGGAGGCCGGGAGGGGGGGTCGTTCCCACGCTGGTGCAATGAGAACGCACCGTGCGACGGCGTGTGAAGTGATTGCCGGAACCGGTTGTTTTGCCGGGAGCTGGTGAGCCGGAGATGGCTAGGGCGTGCACGGAATTACGGCGCCACGAAGTCTGGCCACGTCCTCCCGAAATCATCAAGCTCCGGGCAGGAGCTCACCACCGTTAATGCGCTCCCAGACGTGTGCCGGAGGATGCGTGTTAACGCCGAATAGACCACGGCACGATCCTCTGGCCGTTGGATACTCTCCACGACCACCACCAGGTGCCGGGCCTCCCAGCCCTTAAAACTGTGTATCGTGGTGGCCTTGATCGCTGCGGAGCCCATGAAGAATACCAATTTCTGGCGGCGCGCCTCCATTTTGTCCGCAGCGAAGGTGTGCAACACGTTCACGCCCTTGGATTTCAAGTGATCGGCGAGCTGCCTCCCGAAGCCCGTGCCCGATAATATGACAATGTCGGCTATAGATGTGTCCGGGCGAAGGTTCTCCATCATCCGGCGGATTTCCGAAAGGCACGCATCCAGTAGATTGATAGGCTCCATCACTTGCACCCAGCGGAGATCTACCGGATGCAATTCCTCAATCTCCGTCTGAGGATTCGGATGCATGATCTCGGGAATGTCAATCTCTTGCTCTTGCAGATACGTTTCGGCAAACCTCTTGACATAGGGAACTACCTTAGGCGGGAGACGATAGCTGCCCTTCAACTCTATCCAAGGGCCGCGGAATCCTGCGTTCGTCATCACGTCCTCGGTCCATGCGCCGGCGGTGCCGTAGATGTTCTGCGTCTTATCCGCAACAAGAACCATTTCACCGCCGGGCTTCAGAGCGAGCCTAAGCGTGTCCCACCACAAAGGCAGAAAGTCCTGCCCTTCGTCAACCAGAATCGCATCGTATCGAGGAAGGCCAGGACTCTCGCCATACGTGCGATAGATCTTCTGCACCAACATGGGAATCCTGGTTCCAAAAACGTCTTGCTCGCCTGATTCGGGTTCCGGAATGGGACGGGCCCAGAGTTGCCTGTATTCTTGCCAATGCCCAGATTCCATGCACACCCGTGCACACCAATAGTGAAAGTTAAGGAATTCGACTTGGCTCCGCAGGGCACTGCGCGAAGCATCGCCGCGGACGGCCAGGTCCCGCAGGTAGTTGAGAAGCGTGATGTTGAAGCCCACCACAAGAACGCGTTTGCCTTCTGCAGCAAGGTTAGCGGCACGGGCAGCAAGGACCAGGCTCTTGCCGGAGCCGGCAGGTCCCTTAATCCGGCGATAGCCGCTTTCCGTTCGCGTGGTGGCCAGCGCCTTTTGACGCTCATCGAGGTGCAGCGGAGTCCGTTGCTCTTGGCTGAAAAACGGCTCCTTCAGCCAGCCGCGAAGGTCCTTGGCGATGTCCTCATTCATTAAAAGGGACACCCTTCGGCGGTGTTCGGGGAAGATTACGTCGAGATTGCCCACCATGACGTCTTCCGAGCCCGCCATCGGGTAATACTGCGGGTATTGACACATGCCGTCATGAGCATTTCGGAACGGACCGAAGACCCGTTCTACATCTAACCGGGAAGCACGAGGGAAGATCAGCCCGGCCGTGATTGCCGCGGCACCGACTCGACCGTTAAGGCGGGGGCAATAGAGTTCAAGCAGCTCCCGCTTGTAGAGCAGGATCTTGTTGATGGGGTTTTCCGGTTGCAGTGAGAACGTGGTGCCCTTCGCATCGCGCGCCATGAGGATTAACTGCCCGTCGCTGTGGCGCTCAGCGTAGTAATCCATTGCCTTGAGATCCCAATCCTTGATCTCAAATACGGCAATCCCCACATGAGGGTGAAGGAGTACGATGTCCGGGCGGAGGCCGTTGAGGTGTGGCTGAATGTAGATTTCCCATTGGGGATCAAGCCGCTTATCAAAAAGGTCAATCACTTTGCGCTCGCCCTTGGTGAGCGGCGTCAGCAGCTTATCGTGTTGTTCCCGCGGAGGCTCGATGACACGTGCCACGTCGTTGCGACCTCGGCCTAACGGCGTTTACATCGCGCGCGCAGGCGCCGTTGAGAAGCGGCCCCAGTTGCACGGCAATGCGATTATGGATTTTCCTCACCCGATGGCCGAGTTCCTGCGCGGAAAGGACGTTTCATCCCACGCCGGTGCCCCGCTCTTACCCTCACCGCGAACGAGGAGGGATGGGTGGGGTGGGCGCAGGGATGTAAGAACGGTCAATGCCCTTCCCTGCCTCTTGGCTTTTTGTCGAGCGGTTCGAGCACCCACCTAAGCACCACCTTCACGAGCACTCCCCACAACACCCAGTAGATTGCGCGGAAGACGATGCCCACTAAGATCCTCACGATTTGCCTTAGGCTTTGATCCATTTTGCCGGATTTCCTATCTACGTTCGCGCACGCTCACGGCGGGAGAACGACGTGAAGGGTGAAGGGTGAAAGGTGAAGGGTGAAAGGTGAAAGGTGAAGGGTGAAGGCAGAAGCGAGGGGGCGGTTGCAATTCCCGGACGGGGCGATTAGGACCAGAGTGCCGGCTGCTCACGGCGCGCTGAACTGGTCCCTACTGAATGGGTTCTTCATGACCAGATGCGGGGTGCCGGCGGACTCGACTTTCATAGTCAGCCAAGGACTGCCCTGCCAATCCATCATGTTCAGACTAGCCGTGCCATTCTCGGTTACCCCCAGAACCAACCGCGGATTACCCAGCAGACTCGTCATGCCCACGACAGTCGTGCCGTCCCGCTCGACTGCCAGAGTCAGGCGTTCCCTCCCGCGCGGATCGTATACATGCAAACCAGCAACGCTGCGCGAGTCCACGGCCGCCGCTAGCCGCTCGTGGCCTTCTGCATCCACCAGTACGAATTCCCGCGCGGTCACCCTCTGCTGGACGCCGCCTTCTTGTGCGTGGGCATGTATCCCCTGTAACAGCAGAACCGCTACGCCACCCCCCAAGAACCCGGCCATAACCGTTAAGATTGTGAGAATGCGAAACTGCCGTGTGCTCATTGTATGCGCCCCTCTGTGCTGACCCGGTTCCACGGCGCCAGCCCCTAATCCTGCCCCGCTGTTGGCCACTGGTGTGATTAGAACAACGTCAGTGACATGCGTTACGTTTTGATGGCCCCAAGTGTTTCACTTCCGCAACCCTGCGATTAGGGCCTTTCACGTTTCACCCTTCACGCTTCACATCGGGAGTTTCGCTCCCATGCCCGAGGGATTTCCCCGAACCTCTCCGCTCTCCCCTCTCGGCTCTCCGCCCTGGCGACCGTGTCAATTCCACGCTGGTGCGATTAGAACTATCTGTTGCCATCCTAGCTTATCCGCCGCTTGTGCATGTTTCAATTCCACGCTGGTGCGATTAGAACTCCTCAGACAAAGTCTGAAGAAAGGAATCTCTCTTTAGTTTCAATTCCACGCTGGTGCGATTAGAACTCTCTTGGATGGAAAGCCCCAGGACCCTGCTTGGGATTGTTTCAATTCCACGCTGGTGCGATTAGAACCTGCGACATTCGAAGTAGTGAGAATGGGGTGTCTCTCGTTTCAATTCCACGCTGGTGCGATTAGAACGAACGCGGGACCTCTGGTAGTGAAGATGGCGGCATCTGTTTCAATTCCACGCTGGTGCGATTAGAACTCGGACTGCAACCAGACCTACAAACTGGTGTCGTCCGGTTTCAATTCCACGCTGGTGCGATTAGAACATCGAGTAGACGAAAGGGGGCAATTAGTCTCATGTCACCGTTTCAATTCCACGCTGGTGCGATTAGAACAACGCATACGATATAGGGCGATGGCATCTGGCAGTGGTTTCAATTCCACGCTGGTGCGATTAGAACGCGCCTTCCTGAGCGTGGAAGGGCGCAAATCCAAGAAGAGTTTCAATTCCACGCTGGTGCGATTAGAACCCCTATCTCCTCTCCTCCTTGCAAGTTCGGAATCGTGGTTTCAATTCCACGCTGGTGCGATTAGAACGCCACGTCGAAACGAATTACGCGCGTTTTCCTCTTGGATGAGTTTCAATTCCACGCTGGTGCGATTAGAACCCGGCCGCCGCCCTAGCCACACAAAGCGCGCGCAAGGTAGGCGTTTCAATTCCACGCTGGTGTGATTAGAACGCCGCTCA
>Ga0078972_1009226_pt1 | contig 19683 bp, 17 predicted proteins | sample YelNatPaOPGAMG01_FD_67568 | JGI IMG/M metagenome (GOLD analysis project Ga0078972, IMG submission 67568) | Hot spring thermophilic microbial communities from Obsidian Pool, Yellowstone National Park, USA - OP-RAMG-01 (SPADES assembly) (version 2) | ecosystem: Environmental > Aquatic > Thermal...
ATTAATGTGTTAATAAAGAATTGACCACTCACCGCTCACTACTCATCTCTCATTTACTGTTTATCATTTCGCACGGTCGCATGGTCTCACAGTCGCATGGTCGCAAAGGCTCAGGGCACAGAGAATGAACACCCGAAAACCGGTAACTGTCTATGCCTAAAATACGTTTACCGGAAAAAATTAATAATATGCAAACATCGGCTCCTCAACCCCTCCTCACTGCGTCCACAATCTCATCCTATCTTATTATCCTTTTTCCTTACCTTAGCTTTATCCTGCAATGACCAATAACAGTGCCCTTACTTACCAGCTCAATGGCATATATCCCCGGTACCAGCTTTGCCGATGGAGTATAGGTAAGATTCACCTGCCGCGACTCCTCAAACTCACCTGTAACAGGCGACAAGCTTGCTGTCATGATGCCCGGTCTTTCGGGAAAACTCCAGTTCAGTTCACCACTTTCTGCTGTCACCGTCTGCCCGCCCGGAGTGGTTATTTTGAAACTTACGTCATCGGTAAGACTTTTAGGTACATCAAAGGTGATGTTGATTTTTTTCGTTCTTCGAGCAAGAATCACCAGCTTTTCAGTGCTCTTCCCCCTCACTGCCGTTACCATCACATTGTCAAAATCATAAGTCATGGCATGTTCAAGCTTTGCGGCAAGATCTTTCTTCTCTGCATCAAGCTTTGCATTTGCTGCCTGAAGCTCGTTGCTGCGCGCCAGAAGCTTATCGTATTCTGTCTTAAGAGCTGATGATTCCTTTTCAAGGTTAGCCTTTACCTGTTTCAGTTCCTCCATCTCCTTACGGCATGTCTGAAGTGCTTTGCTGTCGGCCGCCAGGGCACGGGCTCGGCGCTCGGCATCAGCGAGCTTTTTATTTGTCTCGGCAATCAGTTTTTCGTTCTCATCAGCCTTTATCTTCATCGCCGAAAGATCGGCATTAAGCTTTTCAATATCCTTCTCCAGGCCTGCTTTATCCGATGCAAGCTGCTCTGAACGAAGCTTTTCATCATTAAGAGCTTTGTTTGATTTCTTCACCGACCCGATGGTCAGTAATAATCCTAAAATCAGGATGACGGCAAATGCCACCACACCACCGATTATAATTCCGTTTCCTTTGTTTTCCATAATATTTTCATTTTAAAGGTTTCTATACAAATATAAGTATTTCAATCCTTACTATGCTAAAACCAGGACAAAAAGGTATAAAAACAGTTAAAAAATTTGATAACTCTGCCGAAATAGGTAACTTGCACCCCGTTTAAAAAAAAATTGTTATGGTACATTATAAGGAATTAGGGTTAGTAAATTCAAGGGAATTATTCCGGAAGGCCATGAAGGACGGCTATGCCATCCCGGCTTTCAACTTCAACAATCTGGAACAACTTCAGGCAATTATCGGTGCATGTGTCGAGACAAAATCACCTGTGATACTACAGGTTTCAAAAGGTGCAAGAAAATATGCCAACCAGACATTGCTTCAGTATCTTGCAAAAGGGGCTGTTGAATATGCGAAGGAACTTGGTTATCCGATACCTATAGTATTGCATCTTGATCATGGCGACTCTGTGGAGTTGTGCAAATCGTGCGTTGAAACAGGTTTTTCATCAGTGATGATTGATGGTTCGCATCTTCCATACGAGGAAAATATCAGGGTTACAAAAGAGGCTGTGGATTTTGCCCATAAATATGATGTAACTGTTGAGGGTGAACTGGGTGTGCTTGCGGGAATTGAAGATGAGGTCTCAGCAGAGCATTCATCCTACACCAGGCCTGAGGAGGTTGAAGATTTTGTCAAACGTACAGGTGTGGATTCTTTGGCAATATCAATTGGCACATCGCATGGCGCATACAAGTTCAAGGTTAAACCCGGTCAGACACCTCCTCCTCTCCGTTTCGATATTCTTGAAGAGGTTGAGAAGAGGCTTCCCGGATTCCCTATTGTTCTTCATGGTGCATCGTCAGTTCCTCAGGATATTGTTGACGAAATTAACCGTTACGGTGGCAGGCTTGAGAACACTGCCGGTGTTTCGGAAGATCAGCTTCGCAGGGCAGCATCATCGGCCGTGTGCAAGATAAACATTGACTCCGACGGACGCCTTGCGGTCACCGCTGCGGTCCGTAAGGTTCTTTTCGAGAAGCCTGCTGAGTTTGACCCGAGAAATTATCTTGGTCCGGCACGCGATAAACTGAAAGAACTCTATAAACACAAAATTATTAATGTGCTGGGAAGCGCAGGAAGAGCTTAAAAGACGGATAACGATTAAAAACCCGCAATTAAAGCGGGTTTTTTAGTTACAGCACTTTTTTAAGTATTCCGAATACACCGCGGATGAATGCGGCGCTTGTCAGCACTTTAACCGCAGGATCGACGGGTGTCCTCCGCCTCGACGGAAAGGATGTCCTGCCTGTGCCGCTTCTTACTGTACGCCCTCTCCCGTATGGCTGCTCAGCCTGTCTTGTCCTTTCTGCCTTCCACTCAGCCTCCTTCTGCTTTTCCCATTCTTTTCTTGCAGCCTCTTCAGCACGGGACTGTTCAATCTTAGCAACCTTTCTTCCAAGAATTTCATAGGCACTTTCACGGTCAATAGTCTGGCTATACTTTCCCACAAGTTCCGAAGAACGGTTTATTGCAGAAATCTCGGAGGGAGTAAGAATATCCATTCTGCTTTGCGGTGCTCTTAACATAGTAGCCACAAGCGGCGTGGGAACACCTTTTTCATTTAGTGCAGTCACAAGTGCCTCTCCTATGCCGAGAGACATTATCAGTTCGTCAGTTTTATAATATTCTGAAACAGGAAAGTTCTCTGCAGTAAGCTTAATGGCTTTGCGGTCGGCCGCAGTAAATGCCCTGAGGGCATGTTGCACCTTCAACCCGAGCTGTGAAAGCACACCTGCCGGAATATCTGTCGGGTTCTGGGTTACAAAAAAGACACCCACCCCTTTGGATCTGATAAGTTTGACAATATTTTCAATCTGTTCAAGCAATTCCTTGCCGGCCTGATTAAAAATAAGATGTGCCTCGTCAATAAACATTACCAGTTCAGGCTTTTCAGCATCTCCTTTTTCAGGCATTGTGTTGTAAATCTCAGCCAGAAGCGACAACATGAAGGTTGAAAAAAGTTTTGGCCGGTCCTGTATGTCAGTTAGCCTCAGAATATTAATATATCCGTAACTTTTTCCGTTGAGACGCATCAGATCCCTGACCTCAAACGAGAGTTCACCGAAGAAGAGGTTGGCTCCCTGTTGTTCAAGCTCAATAATTTTTCTGAGAATAATACCTGTTGTGGCGGTTGATATTTTCCCGTACACTTTTTCAAGCTCTTCCTTACCCTCTCCGGTAATAAACTGTATTACCTGCCGGAGGTCTTTCAGATCGAGCAGGGCAAGATTGTTGTCATCACAATATTTGAATATAACTGAAACAACTCCCGACTGGGTGTCGTTAAGGTCGAGTATTCTTGAGAACAGCACCGGACCGAACTCTGAAACCGTCGCCCTCAGCCTCACACCCTCCTGCTGTGAAAGTGAAAGCAGTTCAACAGGAAAGCCTTCCGGTGACCAGGGAAGGCCTATTTTACCATGACGTTCAGTTATAAATGATTTTTCTTCACCGGGCATGGCTATGCCGCTAAGGTCACCCTTAACATCCATAAGCAGAACCGGAACACCTTTCTGCGAGAGTTGTTCGGCAATAACCTGCAGGGTTTTTGTCTTGCCCGTTCCGGTTGCACCGGCAATCAGTCCGTGTCTGTTCATCGTTCGCAAAGGAATCTTTACCTGAGTTCCGGGAACTACCTGTCCCTCAAGCATTGCTCCGCCCAGAACAATACTTTCGCCCTTGCAGGCATACCCCTCATTGATATGAGTTTTGAATGATTCAATCCTGTTCATATAATCCGGTATTAATTTTTATAAAAAATTCTGACCGCAATTTAGCAGTTAGTTTTTAAAGTACGGTTAATAAATTAAGATAATATACTCACTGGGATATGTTAAACTATCTCTGTGTCAGATTATTTCATTTTATTCAAAAACCCTTGTTTTTTCAGGACGACACATCGGGAAGGAGCGTGACATTTCTCCTTGGGAAGGAGGGGAGCTGTTGTGCCTAAATACATCTGTCTAAAACACAACCACTACGCGGTAAAATCCGAAATCACAAATTATAAATTGAGGTTTTGTCATCAGTTCTGAAGTCGCCCCACTTTTGTTTTATTTCATTGATGGTTGATTTTATTTCATCAACGTCAGTTGAAGTTAGGAGTTTTAGTCTTGTTTCCCTGAAATAGGGTATACCTTTAAAGTAATTTGAGAAATGGCGTCTCATCTCAAGAATTGCCCTTTTACCTTCTTTGTACTGTAGTGATTTTTCGAGGTGAAGCAATGTTAGGTCAGCTTTTTCGGAAACAGTAGGTTCCGGCAGCAACTCTCCGGTATCGAGGTAATGCCTGATTTCCCTGAATATCCATGGTCTGCCAACAGCAGCTCTTCCAATCATTATTCCGTCAACACCATATTTGTCGAACATTTCTTTTGCCTTTAAAGGGCCATTAATATCACCATTGCCTATGACAGGTATTTTTATGCGGGGATTATTTTTTACATCTCCAATAAGTGTCCAGTCAGCAGCTCCCCTGTACATCTGCGACCTTGTACGACCATGAATGGTGATGGCGGAAATACCTGTTTCCTGTAATCGCTCGGCCACTTCCGGAATATTTTTGCTGTTTTCATCCCAACCCAGGCGGGTTTTCACAGTAACAGGCAGTTTAACAGCTTTCACAATCGCTGCTGTCATCTCAACCATTAAAGGAACATTCTTCAGCATACCAGCTCCGGCACCACGATTTGCTATCTTCTTTACAGGACAACCGAAATTAATATCAATAAGTTCCGGACGTGATTCTTCAGCAAGTTTTGCAGCTTCAACCATCACATCAGCAATATGTCCGTAAAGCTGAATGCCAATAGGGCGTTCTTCATCAAGGATTTCAAGTTTTTTTACACATTTCTCGCCATTTCTTATCAGCCCGTCGGAAGAAACAAACTCAGTGTACATAAAATCAGCCCCGAACATTTTACAGACCAGTCTGAAGGATGTGTCGGTAATATCTTCCATGGGCGCAAGAAACAGCGGCCGTTCTCCAAGATTTATGTTTCCTATTTTCAACTTTTTAGAATTACAAATCTTAATTGTTAATTTTGATGCAAATTTAATAAAATGGCTTTCAAACCATTGTCGTTTTTCACGGCCGACCGCTCTCCTGTAACTATGATGCTGGTATTTGCCTTTTTTATTTTGTTTGCAGGTACTATCCTTTTTTATTTTTTTCTTTTTATAGGATCATTGCTGTTCAGTTTTGATATAAACAATTTATCTGATCCCATTACGGGCAATTCAGGAAATAATATCATGTTTGTCAGATATCTTCAGGTTACCCAGCAGTTATCATTTTTCCTTTTTCCATCGGTTATGATGGTTAAATTTTACAGAAGCAGCGATTCACAGATTATTTTTTCAGAGAAAAAAATAAGGGGGTTTGACATAATTCTTGTTTTTGTACTCGCATTTTTTGCCGTTTCTGTCACAACATGGACAGGGATTATTAATTCAAAACTCACTTTGCCTGATTCTCTGTCTGGCATTGAAGTATGGATAAGGGAAAAAGAAGAAAAGGCGTCTGCAATAACAAATGTCCTTGTTGAGAGTTCTGATATTCAGACTTATTTAATGAATCTTTTTATTCTGGGAATTGTTCCAGCAGTGAGTGAGGAGATGATATTCAGGGGGGTAATGCAGCAGCTCTTTTACAGGATTTTCCGAACGGTACACTGGCCGGTATGGATCACTGCAATAATTTTCAGCACCATACATTTACAGTTTTACGGATTTTTTCCCCGTTTGATACTCGGTCTTATTTTCGGATATCTGTTTTTATGGAGCAGGAATATTATCCTTCCTGTTGCTGCTCATTTTTTTAATAACGCAATAGCAATTTCCTTTACATATTTTACGGGACAGGGAAATTTACCGGGGAAGTCTTTTGAAGTTTCGGGGGAGGGTATTCCGGCAATTCCATTTTTACAGATTATTGGCGGAATCATAATACTTTTTTATTTCCGAAGTAAATATCAGAATAAAAACAATGAAAATAACAGGTGATTAACTATGTAGTAATATGTAATGAATTTTGTACAGTATTTGTTTCTGCGAGTTCCCCTTTTCTCAGATAATAAATTACACCATATTCCTCGCATTTTTCTCTCCTGAGTCCGGCCGGCAGGTTTGAAAAATATTTTTCAACTTCATTCCAGATATTCAGAATAATATCATCGGCTTCTTTTCTGAGTTCCGACGTTTTTTGCGCAACAGCAGATGCTTTATCGGATAATGCCCTGCTTGCATGGAATGCTTCGAGAAATTGTTCATAACGCACTTTGACAACGGCAATAGTAGGATTTGTTATGGGAGTACCTCCTTTTTTGATTCTAATATTTTCACCGTCAATTATTCTTCGCCCCCAGCTTAAGAGTTCATTCTCGGTGTTGAGTGAAGGCACACTGAGTTCATTGGTAGGCAAACCATAATAGGCCCGGATTTCTGAAGGTAATTCCCCCCTGTAAATAGCCATATTCATCACCCTGACGAAATGTGTAAGATATATGCGAGCCTTTCTGAGTATCTCGTTATAATTTTTGACCTTTTTTGCACTGGAGGAAAGAAACTGGCGCTGATGCTTTATGCTCTCTTCAAAAAATGGCAGAAATTTCTGTGCCCTCAGTAGATTTCTTGAAGAAAAGGCAAGTTTATGAGGGGGTATATCACTTCCCAGTGTAAGAGCTTTCCGGAGGGCTTTCAACCTTGCATTATCGGTATTGGGCAAACGTCTGTACGGCATAAAAAGTTGTTAATAAATTGTTGATAACTCTGGCGAATATAAAAATTATTTGTTAATAATAAATACCCTTCGCATAAAAAATCAGGAAAAAATGAAAATTTTTTTTTCATCCGAAAAGGGATATTACCTTTAGAGAAGTTACAATAATAAAATTCTGAAGACATGTTTAGCAATGAAATATATTCAGAAAGAAGAATTAGGCTCCGGAAACTGGTAAATTCCGGGATCGGTTTATTCCCGGGAAATGTTGAATCGCCCATGAACTATCCTGCCAATACTTATCATTTCAGGCAGGACAGTAATTTTCTCTATTTTTTTGGTCTTGACCTGCCAGGGTTTACTGGAATAATCGACTTTGACAGCGGTGAAGAATGGTTATTTGGTAATGATGTTGATCTGAATGATATAATATGGATGGGGCCTCAGCCGACTGTCAGCGAGCTTGCATTGAAGTGCGGAATACGGAAAACAGCTTCTGTGAATAAACTGGAGAAATTCATCAGTGATGCATTGAAAAGGAAGCGTAAGATTCATTTTCTTACTCCTTATCGTGGTGAAACCAAAATGACACTCGGAGAACTTCTGAAGGAAAATCCATACAGAATAAAAACACTTGCCTCGGAAGAGTTAATCAAAGCAGTGGTTGCACTGAGGTCAATTAAGGAACAGGCCGAGATAGAAGAGATTGAGAAGGCTGTCAATATAGCATGGGAGATGCACGTAACCGCTATGAAAATGTGCAAACCGGGTATTAAAGAACAGGAAATTTCCGGTGTTATCGAAGGTATATCCTACTCGAAAGGAGCCGGACCATCTTTCCCGATAATACTCAGCATAAACGGACAGACATTGCATAACCACGCACACAATAATATTTTAAGGGAAGGCAGAATGATGGTTACTGATGCGGGCGCAGAAACAAACCTCCATTATGCCTCCGACATTACCCGTACAACACCTGTAGGCGGAAAATTCAATGACAGACAAAGAGATGTTTATGAGATTGTTCTTAAGGCAAATGTTGAGGCAATCAATGCAGCAAAGCCAGGCAAATCGAACCGCGACCTGCACCTGCTTGCCTGTAAAATAATTGCACAGGGAATGAAAGATATCGGTCTGATGAAGGGCGATATTGAAGAGGCTGTTGCACAGGGGGCACATGCACTTTTTATGCCTCATGGACTGGGCCATATGCTCGGTCTCGATGTACACGATATGGAAGGCCTCGGGGAAAATTATGTCGGATACAACGATAAAGTCAAAAGGAGTGAGCAATTCGGAATAGCTTTCCTGCGGTTTGCACTTGAATGCAAACCGGGTCATGTGTTTACGATTGAACCTGGCTGTTATTTTATTCCTCAGCTCATTGACCAATGGAAAGCCGAGGGTAGATTCAGGGATTTTATCAGTTACGACAAGGTTGAGGCTTTCAGAGATTTAGGCGGAATAAGAATTGAAGACGACATCGCAATAACTGAAACCGGACACCATGTTCTTGGGAGACCTATACCTAAAACGGTAGCCGAAATAGAATCAATATGCTCCTGATTTTTCCGGCAATCTGTCTGCTTGTCTGAACAGATTGCCGGCGTATCTGACCCTGAAAGCGGGAAGGGATAGTTTCAGTATGCCTTGTAGTATTCCCTGTTCAGGCGTGCGATATTGGTTAGTTTAATCTGTTTCGGGCACTCAGCCTCGCAGGCTCCTGTATTGGAGCAATTGCCGAAACCAAGTTCATCCATCTTCTCCACCATTGCCCTCACTCTTTCCTTTGCTTCAACCCTTCCCTGAGGCAGAAGGGCAAACTGGGATATTTTTGCAGAAACGAAGAGCATTGCAGAGGCATTTTTACATGCAGCCACACATGCTCCGCATCCTATGCATATTGCCGAATCGAATGCTGCATCGGCGTCTTTTTTTCTTACAGGTATTGAGTTGGCCTCCGGAGCGGCTCCTGTGTTAACAGAAATGAATCCTCCTGCTATCTGTATTTTGTCAAAAGCACTCCGATCAACAATAAGGTCTTTTATTACAGGAAATGGCTTAGCTCTCCATGGTTCAACCCATATCGTATCACCGTCGTTGAAATACCTCATTGAAAGGTGGCAGGTAGTTATGGCAGACACCGGCCCGTGAGGGTGACCATTGATATACATACCGCACGAACCGCATATGCCTTCCCGGCAGTCGTGATCAAAAGCCACAGGATCACCTCCTCCTTTTATAAGTTTCTGGTTAAGTGCATCAAGCATTTCAAGAAAAGACATCTCCGGCGAAACATGCTCCATCCGGTATGTCTCAAACCTGCCCTTTGACCGGGAATCTTTCTGCCTCCAGATTTTCAGTGTAAGATTCATATTTTTATGTTCATTTAAAAGTTCATTATTTATAGGCTCTCTACCATGACTCATGCTCTCCGCCTCATGCTCTCCGCCTCATACTCTCCGACCTCTGCCCTCCGCCCTCATCTCTCATCTCTCATCTCTCACCTCTATTTATAGCTTCTCTCTTTCATCTCCACCGCTATGAACTTCAGTTCTTCCTTGTGCAGTATATGGGGTTTCCCTTCTCCTGCATATTCCCATGCTGCCACATAAGCATATTCTTTATCGTTTCTTTTTGCCTCACCATCAGGTGTCTGATATTCCTCTCTGAAATGTGCTCCGCACGACTCTTTTCTATTCAGGGCATCTGTTATCAGCAAACCTGCAAGTTCGATAAAATCGGCAACCCGTCCGGCTTTTTCAAGTTCCTGATTCAACTCATTCAGACCTCCCAGGATTTTTAAATCGTTCCAGAACTCTTCCCTGAGTTCCTCCACCATCATCTTAGCTTTTTTCAATCCTTCTTCATTTCGCACCATACCCACATAATTCCACATTATTTCTCCGAGTCTTTTATGAAACGATGAGGCTGTTTGCCTGCCATTAACCGACATCAGTTTTTCCAGCCGGTTAACAGCACTTTTTTCTGTTTCTTCGAACTCGGGTCTGCTGACTTCAAAGCGCGGGGTCTTTATCTCGTCGGCAAGGAAATTACTTATTGTGTTGGGAAGAATGAAATAACCATCTCCTGCTGCCTGCATCAGAGAACTTGCGCCAAGCCTGTTGGCCCCGTGATCTGAGAAATTACATTCTCCAATTGCGTAAAGTCCGGGAATAGTGGTCATTAGTTCATAGTCAACCCAGAGGCCTCCCATTGTATAATGTCCTGCCGGGTAAATCATCATAGGCTCCCGGTAAGGATCCCTTCCGGTAATAGTACGGTAAAGATCAAACAGATTGCCATATTTATCTTCAATAGTTTTCTTTCCCTGTTTTTTAATTGCATCTCTGAAATCAAGGTAAACGGCAAGACCAGTTTTACCAACGCCATAACCTGCATCGCATCTTTCTTTTACAGCCCTTGAACCTACATCCCTTGGAACCAGGTTACCGAATGCCGGGTATCTTCTTTCAAGAAAATAATCCCTTTCTTCTTCCGGGATATCATTCGGATGTCTGGGGTCCCCTTTTGTTTTCGGTACCCACATTCTTCCGTCATTACGGAGGGACTCTGACATAAGTGTGAGTTTCGACTGATATTCATTAAGTTGTGGAACGCACGTCGGGTGTATCTGTATAAAGCTCGGGTTAGCAAAGAATGCGCCCCTTTTATGGGCTCTCCATGCGGCTGAAGGATTTGAGTTTACTGCGAGGGTTGACAGGTAGTAAATTGTTCCGTAGCCTCCTGTGGCAAGTACAACTGCGTGGGCAGAGTGCCTTTCTATTTCACCGGTCAGAAGGTTTCTGGCAATTATGCCTCTTGCCTTGCCATCAATAAGTACAAGGTCAAGCATCTCCCTGCGGGGATACATCTTAACGGTTCCTTTTTTTATCTGCCGGTTCAGGGATGAATAGCATCCGAGTAAACACTGCTGGCCTGTCTGACCTTTAGCGTAGAAAGTACGCGAAACCTGAACTCCCCCGAAAGATCTTGTATCAAGGGTGCCTCCGTAATCACGTGCAAAAGGAACGCCAAGTGCAGTGAAATGGTCAATCACCTGATTGCTTACCTCTGCTGCCCTGTAAACATTTGCTTCGCGTGCCCGAAAATCACCTCCCTTTATCATATCATAAAAAAGACGGTAAACACTGTCACCATCATTCTGGTAATTTTTTGCTGCATTTATGCCGCCCTGTGCCGCCACCGAATGTGCTCTCCTCGGTGAATCCTGGTAACAGAAAACCTTCACATTGTATCCCAGTTCACCAAGTGACGAGGCAGCCGATGCTCCCGAAAGCCCGGTACCTACCACTATTATATCAATCTTTTTTCTGTTGGCCGGACTCACCAGTCTCACTGATGCCTTGTACTTTGTCCATTTTTCTGCCAGAGGACCATCAGGTATTTTTGAATTCAATGTAATCATGAATTTTATTGATTGAGTTTATTATCTGAATTGCCATAAAATTATTGAAATGGATGCGAAACCTGCAGGGATCAGTATTGCATAAATCCATGCAAAAACCTTTACAACAGGTGTCCATATCCTGTGGTTGAGTCCCAGTGTCTGAAATGCCGACGAAAAAGCATGGTGCAGATGAAAACCAAGAAGAACGAAGCAAACAAGGTAGATGTAGTTGTAGGCAGGAATCCTGAAGAGATTGTGTGCAACAGAATAAAAATCCTCAGGATTTCCTTCAACAATGCCGAGTTTTATAAAGAAGAAATTGAAAAAATGAAGTATCAGGAAAGTTAGTACTGATGCTCCGGTCCATATCATAAACCTTGATAGCGAATCTGTTCTGGATTTCTCTCCGCTGGCATATCTCACAGGTCTTGCCAACCAGTTTTCAATCTGCAGCCATATGCCATAAGTTACGTGAACAAGAATTGAACCTATAAGGATAACTTCAAAGACTTTTATCAGAGGGAAAGACGCCATGAAATGTGCCGCTCTGTTGAACGGAACCGGATCACTTTTCAGTAGCATCAGATTAATTGACAGATGAACAGGCAGAAAAAGAATAAGAAAAAGACCCGCCAGTGCCATTACAAATTTTCTTGAAATAGATGAGAATAATATCTTATTCATTGATTAATAGTGTTATATGAAATTATTAGGTACAACAAGTGACAATTAAATTTAAAACTAAAATTACGAATTTTAAAATGCCAGTTATAAATTTTTATTAAATGTGTGAATGAGATTAATCATAAATTTTCAATTAGTTATATTTGATGAAAAATTAAGAAGATGAAAAAATATTTTCATTTCAGCGGGAAAAAGATTTATTACACTGATCAGGGTAATGGTAAAGCGATTGTCCTTATACATGGATTCCTTGAAACCGGAGAAATCTGGGAAAGTTTTGCCGGAAAACTTTCTGACATTTTCCGGGTTTTAACTATTGATCTTCCGGGGCACGGACATTCCGATATTTTTAATCATACCCATACCATGGAGCATATGGCAACGGTAACCGATGGACTTTTGAATGCTGTCGGACTTAAGAAGGCATTTGTTATTGGCCATTCCATGGGAGGATATGTCACGCTCGCATTCCTTGAGTTGTTTCCGCAAAAACTTGCCGGTTACTGTCTTTTCCATTCGCATCCCTTTGATGATTCCCCCGAAGTTATGAGAAGAAGGGAGAATGACATAAATATAGTTGAGTCCGGCAAAAAATTCATGCTCTATCCCGACAGTGTCAGACGCATGTATGCTGATGTGAATCTGGAAAAATTTCATGAAGCCTTTGAACGTTCCAAATTAATTGCAGCAGGAATACGCGCTGAGGGAATTACAGCTGTATTGCGGGGAATGATGAAACGTCCTTTGCGACTCCGTTTGATGGAAGAGGGGAAAGTGCCCTGTCTGTGGATACTCGGGGCAATGGATAATTATATCAATTGTGAGAGTATGAAAATCAGAGTCAACCTTCCACCCAATGCCGAACTTGTGATCCTTGAAAATTCCGGCCACATGGGATTTATAGAAGAGGAGGAAAGATCACTGGAAATAATAAAATCTTTTTCAGGCAAACTCATTTTTTAAAGAATTATTTATTGCATTTCCGGAGAAATATTACATTTGCATAAAATCGTGTTACGATGGGTGTGGTGCGTTTCAGTGTAAGTCTTGAGGAAGAGCTGCTCAAAGAGCTCGACAGGTACGTGAGCGACAACAAATATTCAAACCGTTCACAGGGGCTGAGGCATCTTATCGAAAAGAATATTGTTGAAAAGAAGTGGCAGTGCAACAATATCGTGGCAGGTGCCATTGTAATGATTTATGATCATCACAAGAAAGACATCCTAACAAAGTCAAATGAAATCCAGCATGATTACTTCGATGTTATATTATCCTCGCAGCACTTCCATCTGAGCCACGAAACCTGCCTTGAAATTATTGCAGTAAAGGGCAAGGCAAAAAAACTGACGGAATTATCGGATAAGCTGATAGGTATAAAAGGGATAAAGCATGGCAAACTGATCATGAGCAAGGCAGATTAAATTTTTTTATTGTTATGGTAACACGTTTTATTAAAGTCGTAATACTAATTTAAACTCAATTTATTTTATTATGAAAAGGAAAATATTCATGGTTTTTTCGTCACTTGCCTTTACGGCAGCTCTCTTTGCCCAGGAGGGTGTGAAGTCAAAACTTCAGGATACTGTAAATCTTGAGGAGGTGGTAGTAACCGGGACTGCAGTTAAGGTTAACAGGCATAATGTGCCGATGGCGGTATCGGTTGTCGGACGGCGTCAGATAAGTGAAAGTATTGAGACGGCACTTCTGCCGGTTCTGAACGGAAGGGTGCCCGGACTATTCGTGACTGAGCGGGGTATAATGGGATTTGGTGTTTCAACAGGTGCTGCCGGACAGGTTTCAATCAGAGGGATAGGCGGAAGCCCCACTACCGGAGTGCTGATGCTTATTGACGGGCACCCTCAGTTCATGGGAATATTCGGTCACCCGCTCCCCGACTCCTATGTTGCATCGGATGTTGAAAAGGTTGAAGTGATAAGAGGCCCTGCCTCAATACTGTACGGCTCAAATGCCATGGGAGGGGTGATTAATATAATTACGAAAAAACAGACTGAAGAGGGATTGCACGGTAATGCACATCTGATGTACGGATCTTATAACACACAGAAATACATGGCATCGGTCGGTTATAAAAGCGGCAGGTTCAGTGCTTACGCTTCGGTTAACCACGACCAGACCGACGGCCACAGGCCAAATTCTGACTTCAATATAACAAACGGTTATGTAAAACTTGGATATGAACCGGTAACGGGACTGAATGTCACAACCGATTTCAGCCTGGCAAAATTCAAAGCCACCGACCCGGGTCCGGATACGATAAATGCGGTTGCCGGCAATTCACTTGATATCACCAGAGGCTACTGGGCACTGACACTCGATAACAGCTACGGCAGGGTGTCGGGTACCGCGAAGCTTTTTTACAACTTCGGTGAACATGTTATTTCCGATGGCTTCCATTCGCACGATAAAAATTACGGCCTGAATATTTATGAAACGGTAAGGCTCTTCACGGGGAATAACCTTACCATCGGGGGTGATTACCTGATTTACGGAGGCAAAGCTGAGAATGAAAAGTTTGGGACAAAAATCACCGACACCACTGTTTACGATGCAGGAATATACGGATTCGTTCAGCAGACGCTTTTTGAAAAACTCACACTGAATGCCGGTTTGCGGTTGCAGAATCACCAGGTTTACGGTTCGGTATGGATTCCTTCCGGAGGTTTTTCCTGGAAATTGCTTAAAAACACCACATGGAAGGCATCTGTTTCGAAAGGCTTCCGCAGTCCGACCATAAGGGAATTATTTGTTTGGAATCATAATGTAAATCTTAATCCCGAGACTGTGATGAACTACGAGACAGGTGTTCTTCAGGGGTTTGCCGCAGGAAAGCTGAGTGTTGAGCTTACAGGTTTCGTTGTCAGGGGCGACAACATGATAATCATGGTTCCGATGCAGGGTTTGCGGAATGTAGGTGAGGTTGACAACAGCGGTATTGAGTTCACCGGAAATGCAAATCTTACCGAAAATCTGAATCTGGACCTTACATATACCTATACTCACATGAAAACGCCGGTTTATGCCACACCCCGACATAATCTTTATGCCGGTGCCTCTTACAGGGCGGGCAAATTTCGTTTTAGTGCAAGTGTTCAGTACATCAATCATCTCGACACCAATCCGGCAGTAAATAAGGAAGCATATGAAACATATACGATTGTTAATTCCGGAATATCATATTCTCCCTTCAGGTTTGCCGTGTTCTTCCTGAGTGCCGAGAACATTCTGAATGAAAAGTATGCGACGAACATTTATTATACAATGCCGGGGATAACTGTTTTCGGCGGGGTGAAATTAAAACTGTGATGTCCGTTTATTGTATAATCATAATAAAAGTTATATTTTTGCCCTTTCAAAAATTCCCGCGGGAATGCGGGAATAACGCCGGCCCATTCGTCTAGTGGTCAGGACGGCAGATTCTCAGTCTGTAGACGACGGTTCGATTCCGTCATGGGCTACAAAGGGATTGCGGATTTCGGATTGCAGATTTCGGATTTTACCGCGTAGCGGTTAAGTTTTAGTAGAAAGAATTTAATTATAAATGTTCCCCTTAATCATATGATAAAAAGTTATTTAACCACTGAGTTTCACAGAGTTTCCAGCCCGCAGACCTGCGCGCCACAAAGTTTCACTGTTCGCGCCTTGAACCTTGAACCTTGAGCCTTGAACGTGAAACCCGGAAATATACTTACCCCAAAAAATTCTTTAAAAATATTTTGCAGTTAAAAATTTTTATTATATCTTTGACCATTCGGTTAAATTATATGGTTTAATAAATACGTTAAACCTTTAAGTTAAATGAAAGAATCAGATATCCAGACTGAAGACAAAATCTTCGAAGCCGCCACACGGGTCTTCACCGAAAAAGGATTCGACGGGGCCCGTATGCACGAAATAGCAGAAGAGGCGGGAATTAACAAAGCCCTCCTCCATTACTACTTCCGCACCAAAGAAAAACTCTTCGACGCCGTATTCAGTAAACTCGCCGCATCACTCTTCGAAAAATTCACTCCCATGTTCCGGCCCGGCATGTCACTGGAAGAGAAAATCCGCTTCTTCTACCATGAACATATCTCTTTCCTTAAACAAAACCCCCATCTCCCCTCTTTCATCCTTAACGAACTGAACCGAAACCCGCAACGGATAAAAAAAATCTTCGAAAAAGCCGACCTGGATAAAATCTATAATATGCTTTCACAACAGCATCCAAAGGAGCTGGCAGAAATTAACATCACCCGCGAATCAATGCCTCAGATTATGGCATCAATTGCCGCAATGAGCGCCTTCCCCTTCGTTGCAAAAGGAATAATCGGCGAAATACTCAGAAAACAGGGAAAAGATTTTGACTCTTTCATCGAGGAACGTAAAGAGTTCGCCCCCGAATTTGTCCTCGCCGCCTTAAAAAACTTTGGAAAATCAAAAAAGTCAAAAAAATGATAACAAGAATCTCTTTTGCCTCAGCCCTTCTCTTCATAACCATCCTGCAGGCATCCCCTCAGAAAACCATAACGCTTGCGGAATGTTATGAAGCCGCCATGCGGAAAAGCGCCCTCGCCGCAGAAAAGGATATGCACTCATCAATATGGCAGATTAAGGACGAAAACCTTGCAAAAACCTGGCTCCCTACCCTCGACGCCGGCGCCAGCCTCATCTACAACTCCGAAGTGATAGACCTCGGCGAAAAATTTACATCAATCCCCATCCCCGGCATCGCCGACGCTATCAAACCTCTGCCCCACGAACAGTATAAAATAACCCTCGACATCTCCCAGACCCTCTACGACGGCGGCGCAACAAAAGCCGCCAGGACTCTCGAAAACGCCTCACTGAAGGTGAATGAGAAACAGACCGAAACAGACCTCTATAAACTCCGCTCGCAGGTGAACACTTACTTCTTCTCAATCCTCATGCTTGATAAACAGAGAGAGTCGCTCGAAGGCTTCAGGGAAGTGATTGACAAACGCATTGCCTCAATGGAATCAGCCCTCAGAAACGGTGTCATCCTCCCTTCTGATATAGACGTGATGAGGGCCGAAAAATTGAGACTGAACCAGCAGCTTAAGGATATTGAGATAAAAAGGAACACCATGCTGAAAATCCTTTCTGACATTTCAGGCCTGTCAACCGGAAGCGATTCCCGGCTCATCACGCCCGAACTTATGCTCCCTGCCAGCCCGTCACTGTCGCGTCCTGAACTGCAGTCACTCGATCTGCGCAAAGAACAGCTTGCCGCCGGAATAAAACTTGCAGGTACCAAACGCCTCCCGAAAGCATACAGCTTCGCAACTCTCGGATACGGCAATCCGCCCGGGAACAACTTCCTGAAAGATGAATTTGCTCCATATTATATCCTTGGCGCAGGAATAAAATGGAATATTTATGACTGGAACCGGGTGAAAAACGAAAAACAGATAATTGCCCTCGAACAGAACATTATTGACAAAAGAAAAACCGACCTGGAGGAGAGCCTCCTGCGACTTCTCGAGTCGAAAAAAGCAGAGATTGCCTCGCTTGAATCGCAGATTGATTCGGACAGGGAACTAATAGAACTCCGGAAGAAAATTTCGGCGGCGGCAGCATCACAATACGAAAACGGAATCATCACCGCCACCGAACTGCTTAACGAGCTGAATGCCGAACACCAGGCAAAGGTGACCCACGAACTTCACAATATAAGTCTGGCAATGGCAAAAGCCGAATATATGAACATAAGCGGGGAAGAAATCAAATAACTATATATCAATATAATACAATATCCGATGAAACCATTAATAATTTTACTTTCTTCATTACTGCTTCTGGCAGGCTGTAAAAACAGCAAAAACGGGGCTGATGCCTACGGCAATTTCGAGGTGACGGAGGTGATAGTCTCGGCCGAGACAAATGGCCGGATACTTCAATGCGGCATAAAAGAGGGCTCTGAGATAGAGAAGGATGAATTGATTGCCCTCATTGATACCACCCTGTATCACCTCCAGAAGGCTGAGATAGACGCGGGCATTGCAAGCATCATTACACGCATCAGCTCAATTAATGCCCAGAACGCCATTCTTGAGCAGCAGATCGAAAACCTGCAGGTGAACATTAAACGTATCGAAAATATGCTTAAGGACGATGCCGCCAGCCGGAAACAGTACGACGACCTGACGGGTCAGGCGGAAGTGCTGAGGAAACAGATAGCCGCCAATAATACACAAAAGGCATCAATACAGGCCGAGATAGCCGTTTACAACGCCCGCAAAGCCACCGCATCGGAACAGATTGCAAGGTGCATGGTGAAGAGTCCGCTTGCCGGAACTGTTATTCAGAAATACTCCGAGGCAGGTGAGATGACCACCGCGGGGCGCCCCCTTGCAAAAATAGCCGATATGCGGGTGATGAAGCTTAAGGTGTACGTAAGCGGGGCACAGCTCGGGAAAATAAAGACCGGCCAGGAGTGTACAGTAAGGATTGACGACGGGGAGAAAGGCTTCCGCACTTTCAAAGGCACGGTAAGCCATGTTGCCGAAAAGGCTGAGTTCACCCCTAAAATCATCCAGACAAAGGAAGAACGTGTGGCTCTTGTCTATGCAGTAACCGTGGAAGTACCAAACGACGGCACCCTCAAATCGGGCATGCCCGGGGAAGTTATTTTTTAGCCGGTGATTGAAGCAGAAAACATATCAAAAAACTTTGGCGAGGTAAGAGCGCTCGAGGGGGTCTCCTTTACTGTTAAAGAGGGGGAGATATTCGGATTCATCGGTCCCGACGGAGCCGGCAAGAGCACTCTTTTCCGGATCGTCACCACACTGCTGCTGCCTGATGAAGGTGAAATAAGGGTAATGGGGCTCGACGCCGTGAGACATTTCAGGGAACTGCGGAAACATATCGGCTACATGCCCGGCCGCTTCAGCCTTTACCAGGATCTCTCGGTGGAGGAGAACCTGAATTTCTATGCAACAGTATTTGGCACCACGGTGAAGGAGAACTATCATCTTATTGAAAGTGTCTATTCACATCTTGAGCCTTTCAGGAAACGCCTTGCCGGACAGCTTTCAGGAGGGATGAAGCAGAAGCTTGCACTCTGCTGCGCTCTCATACACCGGCCGCGGCTGCTTGTTCTCGACGAGCCAACCACAGGTGTGGATGCGGTGTCGAGGGTGGAGTTCTGGGAGATACTGGCGGGAATGAAAGAACACAATATCACCGTGCTGGTATCAACGCCATATATGGATGAGGCGATGAAATGCAGCAGGGTGGCGCTTATTCAGCAGGGGAAGATAATGGCTGTTGATTCGCCGGCAAATATTAAAGAGGGCTTCGCAGGAAAGATATTCAAAGTGAAGGCTTCGGAGAAATTCAGGCTTATCAGCGTGATACGCAGCCATCCCGGCACCCTTTCGGCCTGGCCCTTCGGCGACTCCCTACACGTCACCTTCAGAGGCGATGCGATACCCGAAGGATTAATGGATTACCTTGAAGGGGAGGGCGTTGAAGATGCCGAAATTGCTCCCGCAGAACCCGGAATTGAAGACAGGTTCCTTGAGTTAATGAATAAATGAAAAAGAATAGCACACGGATGACACTGATGCTACTGATAACCACGGATTAGATTAGTGATAATCCGTCGTATCCGCGTCATCTGTGTGCCATTAAAATATTTTAATTATGAATGAACTTCTACATAAAGATTTAACTAACAGGAT
>Ga0078972_1009227_pt1 | contig 19681 bp, 17 predicted proteins | sample YelNatPaOPGAMG01_FD_67568 | JGI IMG/M metagenome (GOLD analysis project Ga0078972, IMG submission 67568) | Hot spring thermophilic microbial communities from Obsidian Pool, Yellowstone National Park, USA - OP-RAMG-01 (SPADES assembly) (version 2) | ecosystem: Environmental > Aquatic > Thermal...
CACTCTGCTTGGCAATATGTATAAGCTTGAAAATGAGCTTGGCAGAGGCGGCATGGGGTTGTTTATAAGGCTTATGATACCAAGCTTGAAAGAACTGTTGCAATAAAGCTTCTGCCAGAGGCACTGGCAAGAAACGCTAAGGCAATAAAGCTACTCAAACAAGAAGCAAACATCTTCATATCGTCATTCCGCACTTGATGCGGAATCCAGTTTTAGCGAAGGCAAGCATCTGGATTCCCGTTTTCACGGGAATGACATCAAGAACAGGCAAGCCATTCAACAGAGCAGTTCTACTCGCTCACCCATTACTGCAGATAGAAGCCCTTATGGGGTGATGGATGTGGCAGGCAATTTTACACTTTTGGTTTTTGAAATTTTTATAGGGTGGATTACATATATCAAATGATTTTAACGATACAGTTGTAATACAAAAGCCTGAGTGGTATGTTTTTATCCATGAATTATACTTGTAGATAAAGTGAGAAGATATCATAGCAAAAGAGCTATTTATGGTAATTGTTAAGTCAAAGAATAATGTATCTATACGGCTTACGACCGAAAAGTGGAAACATATTGTTACAAGACATCCTGAGATGCTGGATCAAAAAGAACATGTATTAGAGACCATTGGTGACCCGTATGTAATCCAGCAAGGTGATTTTGGTGAATTTATTGCGATCAGGTTTTATGAGAAAACCCTCTTACATCAAAATATTTGGTTGTTATATATAAAGAGGTTAGCAGTATAGATGGATTTGTGATAACAGCATACTTTACTGCTAAACCTTCAGAAAGGAGGAAAATAATATGGAAGCTATAAGGATACTTGACAAGAAAGAGAATCTCAATTGGGAGTATGATGAAGAGGCTGATGTTTTATATATTAGTATTGGCGAGCCTGAGAAGGCAGTTGGAGTAGATATTGGAGAAGGGGCAATAGTTAGATATAAGGAAGATACAGGCGAAGTGGTAGGGCTGACACTTATTGGTATGAAAGAGCGGTTGTTGATTAGTCTTAAGAAAAATTAGGATTATAGTGGACTCTGAACTACAGAACTCTGGAGCTAAAAAAAGCGGTAGTATTTACGCGACGGTGTCTTTGTTTGATAAATCAAACCGCTACATACTATCTTATCCCCGTATTCTCTGGGACAGTTTTTGCAAATGCATTTTTGGGTTGGCCTATACACCAACCCTCCTGCAATACATTGAAACAGGACAGATAGTACATTTTGGGGATACAGCACGACAGATCGCCTGACCAAGGGCTACAAGCAGATCATTATAAATAATCCAGTATCGTCTGGGTAATTTCTTCCTTAATAACATCTCTGTCTCAAAAGGCGTCTTTGTTTTAACATACCCAAATCTGTTTGAGATTCTGTGTACATGCGTATCAACGCATATTGCAGGCTTTTTGTAACCAAGCCCAACAACAAGATTTGCAGTCTTTCTTCCAACCCCGGGGAGTTTTAAAAGCTCTTCAATAGTGTCTGGAACAACACCGTTATACTTATCCATTATTGTTTGAGCGATAGTCTTGATCCAGCCTGCCTTGACCCTGTAAAATCCAACTGGATATATGATACCCTGCAGCTCTTTTACACTCATATTTGCCATTCTATCTGGTGTTGGAGCAATGTGAAAAAGCCTTTCTGAAGCCTTTGCAGTAACATTATCCTTTGTTCTTTGGCTGAGAACAGTGGCTATCAGGATCCTGAAGGGGTCATGACTCCTATCGCTTATCAATGTTACAATAGGAACATTCCACTGTTTGTATACTGCCTTCAAACGCCTGATGATCTTGATTATATCTGGCTGCCTAATTTTCATGTTTTTAAGATGGATTGTCCCGAGTGTACATAACAATGCTTTCCATAAACTTTTTTGCAGGCGTTGTCGGAATTAACAACTCATACAGAGCCTTTGCCCTTTGTTGTTCTCCAATGCTATAGTTAAGTTTGTTCATAACAACATCTGTTTGATCTTTACTGGAAGCGCCTTTCGGTACAATTGCCTCAGCCTCATACATACTACCGTCATCCATTTCTATCTTCACCTTTGTGCCAAATGAAAATGTGAAGCTATCCATTTTTACATAATCCTTTTTCCGTTTTAAACCATCCCTTATAGCCTTCTTTTCTTTATCAGACAAGCTAATCCATGCCTTTAACAGCCCTGTGAGACCCAGTGGTATAGAAGGCAGGGCTTTCTTGATGTTGTGGAACGCCTTTAACAGGGCAAATACACTGATGTTATTGAGCAAAAACCTGCCTCCAATAGACTCATAGAATGCTGCCTGCATCTTCAGTGTATATAGCCAGTCATGATGGAGTTTAATCCTTTGTGACAATGATTCTATCTCATTTTTACACCTTGAAAGCATTTCCAGGGAAAGATGCTCGGGATAAAGTGAATGATTTATCAGCGTAATTGCAATGCTTTTCGGTATAGAGAAGTTTATATTCACAGGATGCAGCGTGTTATTATCATACATCTTTGAAAGTTCATTCATACCTATGGTAAGGATGTTAGCAAAGACTTCTATTTGTCTTATATGTGAATGATCTAATACCCTACCTGTTTTATCCTTATAATCATTCATGATCTTGTAAACGCTATCTACAGCTGTATCTATGTAGGCACATCCTGGATAAGGCTTAAAGGCAATGGTATCTGTTACCCACCATTTTCCAAACCCTGAAAGTATATGCGGTAAAGGAAGATAAGCGAAGCGAGATAAAAATCCATTTTCAGCTTCAAGTATGCCTGTGTTTCCCGTGAACCCGATCTGTGCAAGTCTCGCACAGATGATACCATTAAATATTGGTATTGATGCTGTTAAGAGCTTTGAGTCACTGGTCATAAAGCCTGGTGCCAGTGGATAATTGGGTTGATAAAGCGATAGAGCAATGGCGTGTGCCATGTGTTCCCTTGATAAACCAAGCAACCTTGATATAGCAATAGCACTGCCTGCTGAATGTATGTAAGACCACATCTGTCCATTATGTTGCCCGAGCAGAACCGACGCACCAAGCCTTCCTTCAACCTCATTTGCGATGACCTGAGCTGTGATAACATCTTTTAATGTAAGCCCATTTTCTTCTGCCATTGCAAGAGTAGCGAGTACTGAGGAATGGCCCGTATGTCCCATAAAAAGATAATCGTCAAAATCAAAACTCATTGAATACATGGCATTAACGAAGGCAGCGTGTCCTGCATCCGTTTTTTGCCCCGAGGGTATAACAGTAGCTGTACCATCAGGAAGCCAAAGGGAAGCTATATTATCTAACCTGCCAAAGTACTTACCTGATAGTACAGCAGAGAGCGTATTGAGGATCTGTAATCTTGCCTTTTCTATAATCCTGGCAGGTATATCCTCATATTTAAGTTCAAAAGCCCATTGCGCAATCTGATCTATAATAGCCAAAGCTCTTTATAAGCCTTTTAAGGTTGTAAGTGATTCTATCTTTTGAGGAAGATTTGCTTTCTTCAATGCGTTTTCTATATTATCCGGGATCCTGATTGCAAGCTGGACATTACGGTCCTGTGGTGTGCCTTCTGCACCACTGGTATTATCCCCGAGCTGTATGTCCTTTAAGGATAAAGACCTTGCTATCGCTGACATAGAGCCATCCGGAGAGTTATGATTAACCATGGTTGCAAAGATGTAACCAGTGCCATCCCCATTATCAACAACTTCTATAATTCTTGATTGTTGGGGATAATCAATAAGGCTTGAGGTTTCTATCTCCCAATAGCCTGGTTGTGTCGCAGATAACCCTGCATGTGGAGTTACCCTGTTGTCATGCCCATGACCGACAAGGTGTAGAATAACATTCGGATAGCTTGTGAGTATATTAATAAATGTAGTGCCTGTGATCTCTGTATGTGGATCAAGCGCATCAGGATACTGGTGGCTTACAACAATAACAAGTTTGTTCTGTGCATAAGCATTGTTCAGCTCCGGTATCAGAAAATTGTTGACCTCATCTGATCTAATACAGCCATTATCACCTCCGTTTCTACACTCCCAGTCAAGAACAATAACCCTTAAAGGTATGGATGGATCCGGATCAAATGCATAATCGCCATATCCAGTGGTTATGTTTGTTGTACTGAAGCCGTGACCAACAGGCAGGGTTGTTGTTGTAAAGAACTGTTGCATATATCCAACAGGTCCTAACAGTGCCCTGTTTACATCCGGTGTTATCTTTGTACCCGCCGGGATTATGTTACCATAATCATCTTCAGAACCAAGGTACACCTCATCCCCTGTGGCTATAGAACGGTATTGATCTGTAACAGGGAAGTTGCCGTTAACAAGTCCATCATGGTTACCTACAGTTGTGTACCAGGGTACCTTTTTATCAAGCCCCCAGGGTAAAAATGGATCATGTGGATCATTTAATGGACCGGGCACAACATCTATATGTTTGCCACTATCCGGGGTTATTACAGTGCCATCCAGCACTCCAATGAACCACCTTGCTTCATCTGTAGAGGTGTTGTCAATTGTATCACCTAATGCCATTAAAAAATTGTAGTGCCTTGTTTTGCTGAAATCATTCAGTGTTCTTATCATTGCATCAAGCACCTGAGTTGTATACCTGTCCTGAGGTCTATAGGCACCCTGAACCGCACCTATCATATCAACATCGCAAAACCTCAATGGCGATTTTGTATCCATGGTGTGTATATCAGTGATCACCGGGAAGTATATAACAGAATGCGCTGTTGTTGAAACAGTTTGTGTTGCCCCTGTTATACCCAGATCGTTTCTAAAGGTAAAGTCTTCACCAGGACCTGTTAGAAACTTACCAAAGTTTTGAAGTTTATCAGGTGGTATATTGTTTGGATCAACTGGATTTTCAGCTGGTTCAACAGGTACGAGTGTCTCAACCAAAGTAGTAGTTGATGTAACAAGCGTGAATTGTGGACCAGGTAGATGCCCTATATTGTTTTTTGTTTCTCTTCCACAGCCTACTGCCAGTGCAATTGCACCATAAAAAAATAATGTAACAAGACCATAGCCTCGCTTTCTCATGTTTTTCTCCTTTCTATCCTTTTTGTATTTTTATAAAGCCATGATAGATATGCTTTACTGCTATAATTAATATTGGTTGTTATAAATTCAGGCAACTCATATGGATGCAGGGAACCAATTGTCTTTTCAAGTAATGGAATAAGTGCTTCTCTGGTTTTTATCAAGAGCATATACTCTTTTGCTTTCAGCAACTTTCCTTTCCATGTATACACAGATGTAAGCCCTGGTATTATGTTTACACAAGCTGATAAGCCCTCTTTAACGATTTTCTCTGCTATACTTTCAGCATCTTTCCTTTTCTCTACAGTTGTATATACCAGCACAGGTTTGGTGGTTTTATTTTGATCCTTCAACCGCATCACGAAGCTCTTCCATAGATTTCTTCATAGCGACATTATTCAAAGTGTTTATAATAGGACCCGGCACCCAAAATCCGGGATCAACATAAGCTGTAAATGTAGCAAGGGTTTTATCCTTATCTATCTTCTCAAATGTGTAACTACCTTTTACATCTTTAACATCTCCCTCAACATAGGTCCATGTTAGCTTATGGTTTTTATCATCATATTTATAGCTCAAAACATACCGTATCTCCTTGCCGAGCACGGAGATCTTAAACTCTACATCTTTTGGTTTGCCATTTTTGTCTTTTTTTAAAACCTTTGCGTGTTGAACTGCCGATTGCCATTCAGGATAACTTTCAAAATCGCATATCTTTTTATAACATCTATCAGGGGTGCTTTGTATTTCTATTGTTCTTGTTATTTCTTTACCAGACATATAACCTCCTTATGCATTAAAGATATGTCTTTTCAACTGTGTTTTTATATATGCATATTTTTCATCAAAAGTATACCCCTTCGTGAATTCATCATTTACCAGTAAAACACGATTTGTATATACTGGTACTGCCTTGTTTCCCCATAAAACATATGGCTCTGTAAAATATATCTTCTCAACATACTCGTCAAAAAACGGCATAAAGTCCTTAAGATGTTTTAGGGTTGCATTTCTTATTAATGATAATTTGGCTATATCTGTCTCTTGAATCAATGTACATACAGTAAGTGCTGTCATGTCATTTTTTGCCCTTCTTATATCACTAATAGGGTTATTAAATATAAATATAAGATTGTCATTAAAGAGTTCCTTTTTGTGATCAGACACTATAACAGCATGGTTTACCCGATTGTAAACCTCGGGTAAACATAAGCGGTGTAGCCCTATAAATATGTTGTCTACATAAAATTGTTTTTTAATCCGCTTGAAGGCATTTAACGGTAGCTTTAACAGGGTATCTTCGTACAAAGGTTCCATAATAAGAGCCTTTGATTTTATTGATTGTTCATCCTCTAAGTTTATGATGAAATGCCTTTTATGTTCTATATGTTTAATTCTTTTGTTATGGATTACCTTTACATGCAGTCCTGTAAGTTCATTCATTATAGCATTTTTTATACTGCTCCTGCCTCCAACAGGGTAAAAACTTTTTTGGAGTATAAATGGTACACTACCTAAAGTTTTGCTTGTGTAATGCCATGGAAACATGTGGGTTGCTATTGCCTTTGTAAAGGCATACATTAAATCATTCTCCCATAAATCCTTAAGTATTTTGTTCGCATATTGCCTTTCTTTTCTCAGGAGTCGTCCTGTATTCAATTTATTAACAGCATTTTTAAGATTGAAGTGTTCGGATGTTGATATAGGGGCTTTTAATAATAACTCTATTATATCCTGTTCTTTTAGCAGGTAGGTTATAATATCTGTGGAATGTTCCTTAAACCTTTTTTTTATTTCTGCAATAGCCCTCTCTATATGGGAATAAATATCAACCCTTCTATCTGGCAAGACTAAATAGAATGCTGGGTTTGTATAGGTTTCAAAAGATATATTCAAATCTCTAAATACCCGGGGCAAATCAGCATATGAAAATAAGTGCTCAGGATAATAATCAAATATATAACCATCTATTTCAAAAGAAGGATTATAATTGTCTATAACGATTACGGATCCACCATTCCTGGCAACCTCAAATGCCGAAAGCAAACCATTTATTCCCTCCGTTATAACAGCAACATCAAAATCTCTCTCATTCATGACAGTAAATCATCCAAGTGGATAGAAAGGATTTATAAAAGCTTGCTGTTCAGAATAGACATAGCCTTTCACATACACCCGTCTCCCCTTTATTATTAGTCTGTCTTCTGAAAAAAGCTGTATGGCTATAGGGTATATAATGTGTTCCTTCTCATGAATCCTTTCAGCAAGGGTTTCCTCTGTATCGTCATCCCTTATTGGCACCACTGCCTGAATAATGATGGGTCCTGTGTCGGTTCCTTCATCTATAAAATGAACTGTACAGCCGGTAAACTTTACACCGTACTCTATTGCCTTTTTTATACCATTTATGCCAGGGAATGATGGGAGCAATGCTGGATGTATATTCATTATCCTGAAAGGAAATGCGTCAATAAATTTCTTTGTGACGAGCTTCATAAACCCGGCAAGCACAACCAGCTCTACATTGTACTGCTTCAGTATTGTTATAATGTATGCCTCAGCGTCCTCTCTTTTAGAATACGATTTATAATCCACTGTATAAACAGGTATATTGTTATGCTTTGCCCTTTCTATTGCATAGGCATTTTTGTTGTCAGATACAACAACCTCTACTTTGGCATTGAGCCTGCCCTCATTTATTCGATCTACAATGGCTTGCAGGTTGCTCCCATTCCCTGAAGCAAGTACCCCGAGTTTCAATTTTTTATTCATAGTTACAGGCATATTTCATATATATCCTGCTTAACCCGAAAATTGCAAGAATAAGTTGATGACAACTCAAGCCAGTTTTTATTGTGTTTTTGGGGGTTAACCTTTTGTGAGGATCATCATTGCCTGACCGAGTAAATTCTTTACCTTCTCCATATTGGCGTTGTTCACATCTATCTGTGTTTTTAATGCATTTAATGCGCTATTAAGTTCATTGAGCTGTTTGTGAAGTTGTTCAATCTCCATTTTCATGCTGGTATTTTCCTTTGTAAGTTTATCATTGTCCTTTTGCAGCCTGGACTTTACTTCATTTGCCTCTGTTAACCACTTATCTATTACCTTTGTATGTTCCTTGTTTTCAGCCAATTGTTTTATCAGATCTGCTTCTTTTTCTTTGCTCTGGTTAAGCGCCTTCTGAAACTCATCAAACCTTGACTTTAATTCTTCATTCTCCTTTTCAAGTGTGTTTATTCTATCATCAAGCAATATCTTTTCCTGGATCATGGAATTAAGATGTTCCTGCATAAGCTCAAACTCTTTTTCTGTTATATGAAATCCAATAAGATTTTGTACCTTTGATAAAATCACTTCCTCGCTAAACGGTTTTAATAAATATTCATCAGCCCTTATTTTTAGCTTTCTGTGTTGTTCAAAATCTTTAGGTTTTGCATCGCGTGAGATCAAGATAATAGGAATATTCTTTAGCTTCTCGTCCTCTCTAAATCTTTTTGAAACGACATAACCATTTGAGTCCTGCAGTTCTATAGCTATGATCACAAGATCAGGTTTTTCCTTTTTGGCAAGTTGAAATCCACCCTCCCCATCTATAGAGGTAATGACCCTGTAATTCGCAGGTTCTAATGCATTTGTTACCAGTGCTTGATACTCTACATCGCTATCTATCAACAGTACCCTTTTTGATGGCATCAGTGTATCCCAAAAAAGTTTTTGATCCGCTCTACAGCAGACATTGCATCTTTTGCGTATATGTCTGCAGAAATTTCTTTAGCGTACTCTTCTGTAACAACAGCCCCACCTATAGCAACAGGAATATTTAATCCTTTTTCCTTTATAGCTTTTATAACCTGTTCCATCTCTGTCATTGTTGTAGTCATAAGCGCACTTAAGCCTATCATATCTACCCTGTGCTTTATAGCCTGCTCAATAATTTCATCTGCAGAAACATTCTTACCAAGATCAATAACATCAAAACCATTATTTTCAAGCAATGTTATCACAATATTTTTGCCTATATCATGGATATCGCCCTCCACAGTTGCCATCAATATCTTCCTTGCACCTTTTGGTTGTTTCTTCATTTCCTTTTTTATTCTACTAAAAGCCTTTTTCATTGTTTCTGCAGACAGCATTACCTGAGGCAAAAACATCTTACCTGTTTTAAAAAGTTGTCCTACAACATCCATTCCAGGAATAAGCCCTTTGTTGCTAATCTCAAGGGGTTCATATCCTTTAGAGAGCGCTTCTTCTACCATACCTACAATATTTTCTTCATCCCCTTTTATAACAGCATCCTGGATCAGAACGAGTATATCTCTTTGCTCCTTTTTTAAAGGTCTAACTTCTTGTTCCACGCCTGCGAATGCATTTAAAAACCGTGAAGCATTTTCATCTCTACCAAGTAATAAAGAGGCTGACAAAAATGCCTTTTTTATATCCTCATCAAGTACATTTAATATAGCAAGCCCTAAGCCATGAGCCATTGCCATTGAAAGAAAATGACTGTTTAGAACACTCCTTGCCGGCAGACCAAAGGAAATATTGCTCAATCCGACGATACAGGGTAATCCAAGTTCTTCTGTTACAATTCTTATTGTTTTTAGAGTTTGTTCACCGCCATGAGGCTCAGCACTTATAGTTAATGTAAGGGCATCTACAATAAATGTATTTCTTTTTATACCCATCTGTTCTGCTGTGTTCAAAACCTGCTTTGCTATTGTAAGCCTTTCAGTAGCTGTTCTGGGTAACCCTTTCTCATCAATGGGCAGAATTATAGCTGCTGCACCATATTTTTTTATGAGTTTCAGAGTCGGAACAAGTCTTTTTTGTTCTCCGGTAATGGAGTTAACAAGAGGTTTGCCATCTATAGCCTTGAGCCCTGCCTCAATAGCATTAATATTTGAAGAATCAATAGATACAGGTAATGTAGAAACACTGTTCACTGCAAAGATTGCCTTCGTCATCATTGATGGTTCATCAATACCAGGCGTTCCAACATTTACATCAAGCAGATCAGCCCCTGCCTTTTGTTGCAGCATAGCCTGCTCGCGAATATACTTTGTCTTGCCAGCCTTTAACTCTTCCGAGTATAGTCTCTTCCCTGTTGGATTGATCCGCTCTCCAATAAGAAGTGTGTTTTTGAAAAGCAATAATTCTTTATACTCTGTTCTACTTGCAAGTTTAAGGGTATCATCTCCCTTTGTTTCATACGATAGGTGAGCGCGTAATTTGAATCCTACATCTGCTATGTGTTTGATATGATCAGGTGTTGTGCCACAACATCCACCGTATACTCTTACCCCAAGAGCCAATGACTGTTCCATATGTTCAACCATCTGTTCAGGTGAGGCAGGAAAAACAGTAATACCCTGTTTTAGAATAGGCATTCCTGCATTTGCTTCTGATATAAGTGGAAGGTTTGTTACTCTGGACATCCTTTTTATAACATTGAAAATGCCTTCTGGACCAAGGCTACAATTAGCACCTATCACATCTACACCAAGTGCCTCAAGGACAATTGCGGCTACCTCAGGTGGGGTTCCTAAAGTTGTTCTATAATCATCGTTGAATGTCATCATAGCCATAATAGGAAGGTCGCAAAGCTCCCTGATTGCTATAACTGCAGATTTTATCTCCTTTATATCCATCATTGTTTCAATAGAGAATAGATCAACACCAGCGGTGAGTAATGCCTCAGCCTGTTCTTTGAATATCTCTACTGCTTCATCAAAATCCAGATCACCTATAGGTTTTAAGAATTTTCCTGTAGGTCCTATATTACCTGCTACAAATGCCCTGTCCTTTGCAGCAGCCCTTGCGTTGTATGCAGCAGATTGGTTGATCTCTCTTACCTTTGATGCCAATCCAAACTCACCAAGTTTTATTCTGTTTGCACCGAATGTGTTTGTCTCTATGATATTGGCACCAGCATTAATATATTGAGTGTGGATATCTTTAATCAAATCTGGTTGTTCTATATTAAGCATCTCTGGTGCCATGCCCGGTTTAAGTTTGCCAGATTTCTGCAGCATGGTGCCCATTGCACCATCCATTATTAACAAATCATTCTTTATATAATCCCTGAAATTTTTCATGAGGTTTATTATTACATATTTTACCTGCTTATATCAAGCCTCTATTCATATCAACCCGAAAATACACTTGCAAAACCTGTCCTCATAAAAACCCTGGATAGGGGAGGGGAAGTTGAGGAATGACGGAGTTACGGAGTTGAGGAGTTAACTTCAGATTTTTTGAACTCCATTCTTACTCTGCACTCCAGAACTCTGGAACTTGAAAAACACTGTCGTATAAATGTGATTGCTACAGAAGAGGAATTGGTTAACCAAAAAAAGACAGCAGTCCCTCTTAAGCATTCACGCTATATTTATTCTGAAACAAATAAACCTTTCTAAAACATTACATTGGTTTTATATAAGAAGGTGCCATTTATCCAATAGCTTCTTATAGTTATCTATATTATTCAAAAGTTCTTCAGCCTTTGGTTTTTCCCATATAAGCCAGTGTGATCTCCATGAAGAATTGGTAGCATTTGCAACCTCTGCTAAAAGTTTTTTTGCCTGCTCTTTCTTTCCATCTACAAGGAATGTTATGGCTAAATCAAACTTAGCAAGTGTATAATCAGGGTCAGCTTTTACCGCCTTTTCAAGGTATTCTTTACTTTTGCTTATGCTTCCACCAGCTATCCACGGAAGTTGTCTATACATATCACCAAGTGCATCAAGAATGAATGGATTATCGGGTGAAAGTTTTTCTGCCTGAAAAATATGCTTCTTAAATGGCTCTAACAGAAACAGAGATTTTACGACCCCTTTCAGCTGGCTTATGCGTCCAAGGTTGTTTGCATACCATGCCCATCCATCCCAGGCATTCGGTTCAAGGTCTATTACCTTCTGAGCTGCATCCTTACCGCTTTCATAACTTTTTAACTTTTCATCATCATTGTTCTGGAACTCACCTATACTAAAGTAACCATAAGCCATTATCCCGTAAGCTTCTGCCATACCTTCCTTATTGTTTGGATTGGCTTTTATATAATCCTCGCACATCTTAATTGCTTCCTGAATATTGGCTATTGCCTCTGAAGCAGTTGCCCCATGCAATGATAATTGGTATGCTTTGATCAGCGCTGGATCATGAGGTAATGTCTCATGGTAAACCTTTGTTAATACCTCATCAGAAGGAAACCATCTTATCTCTGAAGGGGGTTTGTTTGTTAATTGAGATGTCTGGTCTGCATTAATGCCCTTTACGAGTAAACCCACAGCAAAAAGAGAAACAAAGATCACAAGTAATTCTTTTTGGTGTGAACAAATACCATAAACAATCTTTCTTACATTTTTACCCATTTTTCCCTCCCTTAATTTAATGGGTTTAGAGTACCATATCCCTTATAAGGATTCAATAAATTTTAGTTTTGTACCGTAAAATCTATTCGTAAATGTGGGATCTTTTTAATCTGTGGATCACAATAAAAAGGTGATAAAATCTGAAATGCGATGTTTATTTGGGCCATCGTGTAGTTTTTTGTTTCATTTGTTTTTCTTCATCTTCAAGCTCGGTTTTACATTTTATACACTGGGTTGTTACAGGTCTGTATCTTAATCTCTCCTCGGAGATCTCCTCACCACAAATCTCACAAATTCCATAAGTTCCGTCCTTTATCCGCTTCAATGCAGCATCTATCTTAAGTAACAATTTTCTGTTTCTATCCCCGAGTCTCAACAATACGCTTGCATCGGTTTCAACAGATGCCCTGTCATTTGGATCTGGCAATCTTGTCTCCTTACTCACACCTGTTTGAATACTATTGGAGAGTCTGCTTGTCTCTTCAAGTATATCCTGCTTCATCTTCAGTAATATTTGATTAAATTCTTTTAGCTTTTCTTTATCCATAATATATTTTATATGCTATAATAAACTTAAATGTAAAGTAAAAGTATGATTAAAAAAATTATAATATTCTTAACCCCTTTTTTGATAGTCTTATCCTCATTACATTATGGCTCTCCATTTATTATAGATAAACTCTTTATCGTTGCAGGCATTTTTATTATCTTTGTCATACTTTTCTATTCATCATTGATGCAGGAACATACAGGCATTCCCAGAAGCAAACTCTACATTCCTGTAATACTTTTTATTGCTTATATTGTATTGCAAACAATAATCACAGGCACCAATAACCAGAGATACACGGTTGAATCCTTATTTTTATCCTCCCTTATTATATTGTTCTTGATCTTTTTCTATGCCTGTTTTGATAAAAGAGAAAACAGTCTATATCTTATACAATCCGTTCTATATACCAATGGTGCCCTTGTACTTATATATCTTATTATTGCCTTTGGTCATTTTAAAAAAGGCGAACATGTGTTTTCAGGGTGGCTTGTAAATCACAATCATATGGCTATGCTAACCGGTATGCTAATGCCATATGCCATTGCCTTAAGCGTATATAGGCACCAGAAGATTTTGGAGAGGATAATATGGTTTGTCACCCTATTTGTATTGCTTATAGGTTTTCTTTTCTCAGTTTCAAGGGGAGGGTATATCTCTCTTATTCTGGCTTTATCTATAACGGTTTTAACTTCTGCATGGATTGGACTTTATAGCAAAAAATTAGCTATCAGTTTGTTTTTGGTTTCGGTAATCGTTGGTATATTTATCATAAATCTATACCCATTTGAGCACAGGATCTTCAGCAACCTCTTTATCCTTAGTGCTTCACAAAGGCTTGGTATCTGGTATGGCTCAATCAAAATGTTTTTACATCATCCTGTAATTGGCTATGGAATAGGGACATACGAGGACGCATTTCACATGTTCAGGCCATCTGACATCCTTTATCTTGTTAATCATGCCCACAATGTGTTTATAGAAACAGCTGACGAAACAGGCATAATCGGCTTTGGTCTACTTTTATGGATAATAATCGCCTGGATTTACACATTAATAAAAACCATGAAGCACGCATCATCTAATTTAAAAAAGGCTGTACTCTGGGCTGGGTTGACATCCACATTGTTTTTAATATTTCATAACTTTGTTGACTTCGGTATACTGGTTCCTTCAAATGCAATCTCTGCTATGCTATTATTTGCAGGGACCCTCTCTATAACAAAGGTAAACGGCGATGAGCTTCCACCTGACTATATAATCAAACTTTCCAAATTACAGCGTGTGGCGATTGGTACAATCGGAACAATAATTTTTGTGATTGTTATAACATTTTGTTCACGCATTATCTATGGTGAGTTTTTGTATAATAAAGGAAAGATAGCTTTAGAACACGAAGATTTAGAACAAGCGATAAAGCTATTTACATCTGCTCAAAGGTTTATACATACGGATAGAGTTTTTTTTGAAACAGGTGATGCATGGTTCAGGCTCTTTAATCGATCAGATAGTATTGAAGCACTTGATAAAGCTATAACTCAATTAAAAGAGGCAGAAAGACTGTGTAGATGGAATCCTTACTATCCAGAAGACATAGGAGGGCTTTATCAATATAAAGGTGATTTATCAAAATCCATCATGTATACAGAAAAAGCTCTGGCACTGGATCCTTCCAATGCGTCTTTATGTTTAAGAATAGCGGATCTGGAACTGGAAAACAATAACCTTGAAAAGGCGGTTTCTTATTATAAGAAGGCATGTGATATTTATCCTCCGTACACATGGAATGCATTGTCCAAACTTATCGTGTACAATGTTGACACAGAACAACTTAAGCAAATAGCAAAATTACTACCTGATGGACAATGGGTACTTGCAAATGAACTTATTAATACACCATCGGTTAGTCTGGGCACCACAGTACCCGATGTTACAGAACTTAAACAAACAATAGAAATGCAAAAACACTCTACTCATAATATGGTTGCTGCAGCAAGTATACTCAAAGGGCTTATGTTAAAAGAGCCTGATAATCTTCAAAGGTATATTCCCTTGTTTATCTCTATAATGCCAGATAAAAAAGAGGCTTTGAATCAACTCCAATCCATGCATTTATCAGACACAACAATGTTATTTTACATTGCAATGCTTCAAGCTCAGGTAAATGATGCTGACTCTGCAATAAAAACACTTTCTTACATTATTGATAACAATAATACATACAAACCTGCATACCAGTTGTTATCCAGTATATATGCTTCAAAAAATAGATTAGAAGACGCAATAGATGTTTTGAAACGCGGTATATACTATGTGCCATCTGATTATGCTCTATATGCAATGTTAGGAGCCTTATATAATCAAGAAAACGATTGGTATAATGCTATAGAGTCATATAAGATGGCTATTCTGTTCAATCCTGATTATGAGAATGGTTATGTGCAAATGGCTATGATCTATAAAGCTCAGGGCATGTATACACAAGCCTTAAATATAGCAAAGCAGGGTATGGATGTTATTCCTCAAAGCAAACAACTCAAACAAACTATAGAGGAATTAACCCAAAAAATGTATTTGCAAAAATAGGGAGGTTTGTGTAATGAGCGATATGGACTTCCACAAGTGCCCGAAAACGCCTGTGTTCACTCGTATCTAAGGATCTCTGCTGGTGGAAGCTTTGAAGCCTTATAAGAAGGATATATAGTTGCAAGAAAACTAACCAGAATTGCTGATACTGCTACTATTATAAAGAGCTCTGGCCTCATAGTAACTGGAAGGGTATCTATGTAATAAACATCCTTTGGAAGGCTTATAAAATGATACTGTTTTAATAAAAGGCAGATTACATACCCGAATAGCATGCCAAGCCCTGTTCCTATAAGTCCTATAAACAATCCCTGATAAACAAAGATCTTCATAATGCTTTTATCTGTTGCTCCAAGTGCCTTGAGTATAGCAATATCTTTTGTCTTCTCAACCACAACCATTATTAAACTACTTACAATTCCAAGTGCACCAACCACTATAATAAGTATGAGTATTATAAACATCACCGTCTTTTCCAGTTTTAAGGCTGTAAACAAATTTCTATTGGTGTCTTCCCAACTGCGTGCATAATAAGGAAAACCAAGCTCTTTTTGAATAAGCCTTGCAACCTGTTTTGCTTTAAATATATCTTTAATCTTAATCTCAAGTCCTGTAACATCATTCCCCATATCAAGGAATTGCTGAGCATTTGAAAGAGAAAGATATGCAAGTCCAGCATCATATTCGTACATGCCTGTTGAGAAGATGCCTACAACCTTAAATTTCTTCATCCTTGGTATCATACCAAGGGGTGTCATAACCCCGAGTGGTGAGATAATGTTCACCGTATCCCCATAAACGACTCCGAGACTGTGTGCAAGCTCTTTACCTATTATAATACCACCTATTCTCGCATTACTTTCGGGATCCTTATATGTATCCGCAAGCTGTGATATACTCCCTTCAATCAATGTCTTTCTAAGATCCGTAACCTCTGTCACTGTTGTGGGATCAATACCCCTTAATACAACACCTGTAACATTATCATGTGATGAAAGCATTGCCTGGCTATAAATAAACGGAGTTACACCTATGATCTGTTTGGCAAGGTTTAGCCTGTCAGCATAAGAAATCTCCTGTGTAAATCTATTTAACAGGACTTTGTCGTTACTGAGAGTATCTCTTTCCTGTTCTCTTATGTCATTTTTCATTTCGTGTTTTAAAAAATACATTATCTTATTGTAGTTTGAGATCCCACCGGAAAATTTTAAAACTACTATGTGTGCATTTGTTCCAAGGATCTTTCCTCTAAGATCGTCTTCAAAACCTGTCATAACAGATAACACAATAATTAGAGCCATTACACCAACCATTATACCTATAATGGAAAGTAATGTTATTAATGATATAAATTTTTGTCGTTTCTTTGATTTTACATATCTCAGGCTTACGCCCAGTTCGTATCCCATCTTTATTCCTGCCTTTTTAATAATGGGAATAATATTACATCCCTTATAGAGGTTGCACCTGTTAAAAGCATCACAAGCCTATCTATACCTATGCCTTCACCTGCTGTAGGTGGTAACCCTGTTTTAAGTGCATTTATGTAATCCTCATCCAGTTCTTTGAGCTCCTCTTCTGCTGTTTCTATCTGTTTTCTAAATCGTTCTTCCTGATCTATAGGATCGTTTAATTCAGAAAATGCATTTGCTATCTCAATACCACCAATGTAAAGTTCAAAACGATCCACCTTATCAGGTTGTTTATCATTTCTACGGGCAAGCGGTGATACATCCACCGGGAACTCTGTAATAAATGTTGGTTGTATCAATGTATCTTCCACAACTCTATCAAAGAGCTCAAGCTGAATATCAGCAAGGTTTGAATCTTTATTTACCTTTAAATTATTTTTTTCTGCATACCCAGTTAAAATTTCTTTGTTGTTAATGTCTTTTGCATTTATACCGGTAGCTACAGAGATTGCATCATAAAAGGTTATTCTTTTAAATGGAGGACGCAGGGATACAGTATGATCGTTGAACTCTATGTTCTCATTCATACCAAGTTCCTTTATTAAGAAGATGAACAATTCTTCTGTGAGCTTCATCAGGTCTTCATAATCAGCGTATGCATAATAAAATTCTAACATTGTAAATTCAGGATTGTGTTTTGTTGATACACCTTCGTTGCGAAAATTTCTATTTATCTCAAATACCCGTTCCATGCCCCCAACAACAAGCCTTTTAAGATAAAGCTCCGGTGCAATCCTTAAATATAAAGGCATATTTAAGGCATTATGATATGTCTTAAAAGGCTTTGCCGCAGCACCGCCGGCAATGGGATGCATCATTGGTGTTTCAACCTCCACAAAATCCAGAGATTTAAAAAACATCCTTATAGCATCTATTATTTTTGCTCGCTTGATAAATGTTTGTTTTACTGAATCGTTCACTATGAGGTCTACATATCTTCTTCTATATCTTATCTCTATATCCTTTAATCCATGCCATTTCTCCGGCAGATCATTCAAAACCTTATTAAGTATCCTGAACTTTGAAGCCCTGATGGTTAACTCACCTGTTTTGGTTTTGAATGGTGAACCTTCTACCCATACAATATCTCCAGCATCAAGCAACTGAAATGCAGCAAATTCTTTTTCGTCTATCTTTCCCTTCTGGATGTAAACCTGTATTTTACCTGTGCGATCCTTTAGAAGGATAAAAGCAGACTTACCAAAACTTCGTATAATCATTACCCTGCCCGCTACTGAAAATGTATCTGTCACAGATTCAAATGCATCATGTGGTTTATCCTTATACAATGATAGGATATTAGCAGCTGTGGTTGAGGGCTTAAAATTATTTGGATACAATGCAAACCCGAGTGCCTTAAGTTGTTTTAACTTATTAAGCCTGGTCTGAAAAATTTCATTATTCTCTTTCATTATGTGTCCTTCTTAGTTATTTTTTCAGGTTCAATTTTTTTCAGTAAATATGCCTCTATAAAATCATCAAGTTTGCCATCAAGTACTGCAAATGGATCGTTTGACTGATACTCTGTTCTATGATCCTTAACCATCTTGTACGGATGCAAAACATACGATCGTATTTGATTACCCCAGGAGATATCCTTTTTGGTTGATTCTATTTTATCTTTTTCTGCCTGTCTTTTTTTCATTTCAAGATCGTATAGTCTGCTTTTCAGGATCTTCATGGCTATTTCTTTGTTTTTAAATTGAGATCGTTCATTCTGACATTGAACTACAATACCTGTTGGAATATGCGTAATACGCACAGCTGTTTCTAATTTGTTGACATTCTGACCTCCATGTCCACCTGCCCTAAATGTATCTATTTTTAAATCTTTGTCTTCTATTTGTACATTAATGTCTTCCTTAACTTCAGGATAAACAAATACTGACGCAAAAGATGTGTGCCTTCTTTTGTTTGCATCAAATGGTGAGATCCTTACAAGCCTATGTACACCTGCCTCTGCCTTCAAATACCCAAATGCATACTCACCTTCTATACGAAGAGTGGCATTCTTTATACCTGCTTCTTCACCCTCGAGATAATCAAGAATTGAAACCTTAAAATTTTTTGATTCAGCCCACATTGAGTACATCCTCAAAAGCATCTGCGCCCAGTCCTGTGCCTCTGTCCCACCTGCTCCTGAATTTATAACAAGGATGGCATTGTTTATATCCTGCTCATCTTTAAATATCTCTTTCAACTCAAGTGCTCGTATCTCTTTAAGCAAACCGGCTATCTCCCTTGAAAGCAAATCTCCATAATCCTGAGATGTATCATCCCTGAGCAGATCAAGCATATCCTTCACATCTTTAACTTGATGCTCAAGTTGATCCAATAATGTTAACAATTCTTCAAGTTTACTTTTTTCTCTAAGTAAGGCAGTAGCTGTGGCTCTATCCTTCCAAAAATCAGCAGAGGATACAACACCTTCTATCTCAGCTATTCGCGACCTCACTGATTCAACATCAAAGATGCCCCCTTATAAGGGATAATTTGTTTTCAGCTTTATCAAGGTCTAATTTTAATGCTTCATAGTTTAGCATAATAATAAAATGTAATCAGAAGTATGGGCTTAAATCAAGGATTAATTAACCAAAAATGCAATAGAAAGATGGTTCGTTCGCCAGCGCCCTCTTTCTCTGATTGGCGG
>Ga0078972_1009231_pt1 | contig 19674 bp, 11 predicted proteins | sample YelNatPaOPGAMG01_FD_67568 | JGI IMG/M metagenome (GOLD analysis project Ga0078972, IMG submission 67568) | Hot spring thermophilic microbial communities from Obsidian Pool, Yellowstone National Park, USA - OP-RAMG-01 (SPADES assembly) (version 2) | ecosystem: Environmental > Aquatic > Thermal...
CCCGCGCGCTCCCCGCCATCCGCCGCGACACACCCCCGCGGACGCCCGTCAGCGGTATCCGCTCCACCACGCCCGACGGCACGGCAGGGGCCGCCTCCACTGCCCCTCGCCCGCGAATCACCGCCGCCGCAGCCCGCAGCACGTCCTCCTCCATCACGCGCCCGCCAGGGCCTGTCCCCATGATTCCAGCCATCTCCAGCCCCAGCACCGCCGCCAACTTCTCCGCAGCAGGCGTCGCCTTCACCCCCGCGGGCGCAGCCGCCTTCGCCGCCACCGCGCGCGCCACATCCGCCGCCACCACGCGCCCCCCAGGGCCGCTACCCGCAATGCTGGCAATGTCAAGTCCAGCCTTCCGCGCTTCCACCCGCGCCTTCCACGACGCCTCGCCCCGCGCCGCTCCCGCCGCAGGTTCGGCCTCGCGCTTCGGCGGCTGCGGGGCCGCTTCGGGCGCGGCCTCGCCTTCCAGCACCGCCACTGCCGCGCCCACCGGCGCCTCCTCCCCCTCGGCCACCAGGATCCGCGCCACCTTCCCGCTCTGCTGCGCCTCCACCGTTACGATGGCCTTGTCCGTCTCCACTTCAAAGATGGGCTGGCCGCGGGCGATGGTGTCCCCAACGCCCACCAGCCACTTCACCACCTTCCCTCGCTCCATCGTCAGCCCCAACTGGGGCATCGTGATCTCCATCGCCATAACGACCTCCAGCAGCATGAAATCCGATGCGCGACTACAGGCGGGAAATCGCCCGTTCCCATTCCTGTTCGTCGCCCAGGGGAGCAAGCGCGCGCACCGCGAACTCTATCTGGCGCATGCAGACATCTCTCCAGATGCCGCTCTCAATGAACCGCGCGTGTTGGGTTGGCTCGTGAATGTCCAGGCCCAGCAGGTCGCGGCAATGCGTGGAACCATGAGCGGCACGAAACTGGTCTATGAACCCATTGATGAGGGCCCTGCTGACCCTTTTGGCCTCTTTGTGGTCGGGGATGCGCGAGGCGGCCAGGCGGCCCACGGCAATCGCAGCGCCCGAAATCGCGCCGCAGACCCATCCGCGCCACGCCACCCCGCCGTTCAGCGCCATGCACAGCGCCGCATCGTCCTCGCCGCCCAGCCCGAAGGCCTCAAGGAGCGCCACGAGGGTAGTTTCGGCGCAGCCGTACAGGTTGTCGTCGCGCAGGAACAGTTCACGCGCCCTTGCGAGAGCAGCCGCCTGCGTCATTCCAGACCATTCTCCTGGCCGAAGTTCTCGGGGGGTTTGCCCAAATCCTCAATGTGGCGGCGCATCGCCGTCATGGCCTTCTGGGGATTGCGCGTCTGGAGCGCCTTCAGCAGGTCCTCGTGGCGCTTGGCCAATTCCTCCAGGTTGTACTCGGACACGCGCGTGGTTACGATGGTCCAGTAACCGAAGCGAAGCGTTTGCCAGAGGTTGTACAGCAGGCGGTTGCCCGACAACTTGATGATGGCCTCGTGGAAGATGTTGTCCAGGCGCACCATACGGTTCCCGTCGCGCGCCTTGCCCGCTTCTACCATCTGCTCCAGGATGCCCTGAAGCGCGGCCAGGTCCTCGTCGGTGGCACGTGGGGCCGCCAGGCGGGCCGCAAGGGATTCCAGCGCCGCGCGCACCGTGTACACCTCGTACAATTCCTCAGCCGTGAACGAGCGCACGAACGTGCCCTTGTACGGCTCGGACTCCAGAAAGCCCATCAGCACCAGGTCGCGAATGGCCTCGCGCACTGGCGCCTGGCTCACGCCCAACTGGCGCGCCAGGGCGCTCTCTATGATGCGCTGGCCGGGCTTCATCTCCCCGCTCATGATGGCTTTGATGATGAACTCGCGCACCCGGTCGCTGAGTGCCGTCTTGGGAAACGCCTCCCCTTCGGCCTCTCCGATGGCTCTCATCCCCACCCTCCGTTTCTGTAGGCGGTGCCGCCCCCGACGCTTACAGCAGTTTCTCCACCTCGTCCAGGATCACCTGCGGGGTCCGCCCCCGAATCAGGTAGTAGGGACGGACCGCGAAGCGGTGCACAAAGTCGGCGCGGCGGACCCTCCGCTCGTCCGTATCCACAATGGGCATCGGCAGCCCAGGCGACAGCAGTTGATTGAGGCCAAAGTAGTTCATCACCGAGTGATACGTCTGGTACTCCCGCTCAAAGGGAATCATCTCCACCACTGCCGTGTCAAAATTGCCATCAATGGAGGGCAGAATCACGATGTCCACGTTGCTGGGCGCGTCATAGTTCACGAATTCGGGCGTCTTGTCAAAGAACTTCGCCACGCCCTGATCCTGATTGGGCAGGTCGGCCCGCTCGGTGCCCTTGGCCCGTTGCCGCAGGAAGACCGACTTGGAGCCCATCACCGCCCAGCCGCGCTCGTCCACCACCGTCGTCTCGGTGGACACGACCAGCCCGCCCCTGCGGCAGCCCTCAATCTGGGACATGGTCTTGCCGTGATTGGATTCGCCGCCCAGGAACATGATGGTGCGATCCCGATACCGCACCGCCGACGCGTGGAACGGGTGCAGGCCGTGCTCCTCCATGCGGAAGGCCAGCATGGTTACCAGCACCTTCTGCACCTCGCCCTGGAACCACTCGCCGTCCAGAATCAAGATGCCGTCCTCGTACCGAATGTCTTTCCGCGCCGCGTCCTGTCGCCAGATGATGTCCGGCCTGGGGCGGCTAACCGTGTCCTCAATGCGAACGCGGGCCAGCCGGTAGTCCAAGAACGACATCTCATCCAGCACGTGCTGCACCGGACGGTTTCCGTACACATCCACCCGCAATCGGGCCTCGCCCGACGACATCTCCTCCGAAAGTTGTAGCATCTTATCCTCCTACAGGCATGTAATCGGGCGGCTCTGCAACAGATAGATGGTGCCGCCCTCCGACGCCCACTCAATGTCCTGTGGGCATCCGAAGTGTCGCTCCACTTTGTTGCCGAGGTCCACCAGTTGGCGCAACTCGTCCAGCGTCAGCACCTTGGCCGCTGCCTTATCGGGCGGAACCTGCAACGTGATCACCCCGCAATTGCCGTCGCGACAGACCATGATCTGCTTCTCGGGCACGAATTCGTACACGATCTCGTAGGTCTCGCGGTCCACCTTGTAGTGATCGGGCGTGATGGTGCCGGAAACGATCCCCTCGCCCAGCCCCCACACCGCCTCAATGGTCATCTGGAAGTGATTGCGCATCACGGGGTCCACCGTGAAGGTAACGCCCGACTTCTCCGAATTGACCATCCTCTGGACTACCACGGCCATGGACACCTCGGAATGCTCAAAGCCCTTCTGGTGCCGATAGAAGATCGCTTGGGACGTGAAAAGCGAGGACCAGCACCCCCGCACCGCACGTAACAGGTCGTCCTCGCCGACCACGTTGAGAAAAGTCTCCTGTTGCCCCGCAAAACTGGCCCCGGCCGTGTCCTCCGCCGTCGCGCTGGAGCGCACCGCAACGGCCGCATCCGGGCCCAGGGCGCGGTAGTGGGCCACGATCTCATCCCGCAGGTCATCCGGAATCGGGATGTCGGCAAACAACGCCCGCACCCGATGCTCTACATCCTGAAGATGCCCGCTTTCCAGGTAGTCCAAGCCGCTGAGGATGCGGGCGATTTGCTTGTCCAGGCCCAGCGCCTCGGCAACCCGCCTGTACGCCGAGGACAGGATGACGAACCCCGGCGGGATGGGCAGCCCCGCCTGCGCCATGTCACCCAGATTCGCGCCTTTACCTCCTGCCAGCGCCACATCGTTCCGCGAAATCTCCGAAAACCACCGACACATTATACCCATGGATCCGACGCCTCCTCATTGAGATGCCGTGATGCCGCCATCGGCGAAGATGATCTGCCCCGTGATGAAGTCCGACGCAGGCGCCGACAGGTACACCGCCAGCGCCGCCACGTCCCTCGGCTCCGCGATACGCCCCAACGGTATCCGCGCCACCAACGGATTGTAGAAACCAGGATCCGCCAACATGTGCGCCACCAACTCCGTCCGCACAAACGTCGGCGCAATCCCGTTCACCGTGATCCCGTACTTCGCCCACTCCGTCGCCAAATGCTTGATCATCATGTTCATCCCGCCCTTGCTCGCGCAGTACGAGATGTACCCGCGCTTCGGCAACCCCAACATGCTCCGCACCGAACTGATGTGAATGTGCTTCCCGCCCCCGCGCTCCACCTGCTCCCGCGCCACCGCCTGCGACAAAAAGAACGCCGCCTTCAGGTTCAAGTCCAGCGCGTAGTCCCAGTCCTCCTCCGTGTACTCCAGCGCAGGCGCCTCCCGCAGTATCCCCACGCTGTTCACCACCACGTCTATCTTCCCAAACCGCTTCGCCACCTCGGGCACAAACGCCCGCACCTCGGCCACCTTCAACACGTCCAGCGCCGCGCCCCACGCCTTGCCACCCTGCTCGTTGATACGCGCCGCCAGCGCCTCGGCTTTGGCCCCCGTGCGCCCGCACACCACCACCGTCGCCCCGAAGGCCGCCAGCGCCTCGCAGATGGCCGCGCCGATGCCGCCCGCGCCCCCCGCCACCAGCGCCACCTTCCCGCTCAAATCGTACAGTTTGCGATAGTCTTCAAGTGAGGACATGTTCATCTCCTGGTTCGTATTCTGCGCAGCGCATCATGGGGTTTCCAATAATCGATAATCGATTATCCGACAGGCATTATACCACGGTTCTCGCCGCGTGTCAAGGCGCTTGACCGCTCGCGGTACGCGCAGGGCAGGTTCCCATCCTACCCCGCCCCCGGCGGCCATGGAACGCCGCCCTGCGTGTGTACATTCTCCATTCGCGTGGATTCGTGTTATTCGTCGACAGCGCGCAGAGCAGCCCTCCGCGGCGAGAATCCCTTCTAGGGGCGGGTTCCCATACCTGCCCCTGCCTCCCCCACGGCACGACGCCCGCTTGCGCACATGCCCGTCGTCGCCTATAATCCCTCCACATTCGGCCATTGGCAAGATTCGCGGCCATGCACGGGAGGCAGCCGTGTCCGCCCAACAAGAGCCGGCATCCGGCAGCGGCATCGCCTGGCACTTGCGCAAGATTCTGGACCTGGCCGACCGCATCTCGCGCGCCTATCACACGCGCAAGTATCGCACGTGGGAGCGGACGGTGGGCCACGCCGCGCCCACCGACGACGGAGGTAAGCGCGGCTTCATCCTCATCCAGATTGACGCCCTGTCCCACGAGCACCTCCTGCAGGCCATGGAGCGGGGCTACGCGCCCTTCCTGTCCAGCCTGGTGCAGAGCGGCGCCGCCAGACTGGCCCGGTGGCGCTGCGGCCAACCCACCACCACCCCCGCCGTCCAGGCGGGCATCCTCTACGGCGACAACTACGACATCCCCGCCTTCCGCTGGTACGAAAAAGAGCGCCACGCTTCCGTCGGCTGCAAGTCGCCCGGGTTCATGGCCGAGTTGCAACAGAGAATCGCCGCCTCGCGCCCGGGAATCCTGCAAGGCGGCTCCAGTTATGTCAATATGTTTGACGGCGGCGCCACCCTGTCCCTGCTCACCCTCGGCTCCATCGGCCGCCACCGATTCTTTGAGAACATGCGCGGCGTCGGGTTCCTCGTGCTCCTCGCCCTCAGCCCCTGGCGCATCGCCATCATCCTGGGCCGCGCAGCCTGGGAGTACCTGCTCCATTTCGCGCGACAGGTGCGCGCCCTCTTCTACCCCAGCCTGCGCCGTCCCTACGCGCATCCGTCGCCCTTCCTGAAGGTCGCCAACGACGTCATCTTCCGCGAGATTCAGACCTTCGCCGCCATGCTGGACGTCTATCGCGGCGTGCCGTCCATTGCCACCAACTACAACTCCTACGACGACGTGGCCCACCACTACGGGGCCGACAGCACCCAGGCATTTCGCACCCTGCGCGCCATTGACCGACAAATCCAGCGCATTGACCGCATGCGCAGGCGTTACACGCGCCGCCAATACGACCTCTACGTTCTGTCGGACCACGGCATGACCCCTTCCGTCCCGTTCCAGCACCTGTACGGCCAGACCATCGGCCAGTGGATTCGCGAGCACGTCCAACAGCCCGTGCTGTTGGATGAGGCCGCGTCGGGCGAGGACCTGGCTGCGCTCCGCATGCGCTTCCTGCTGGACGAACTCAAGGGCGTGGAGGCGAAACTCGGCAAGAGGCAAAGCGCCCTCCTGCGCCGCCTCCGCCATTTCTTGCACAGGCGGATTCCCGCGAGCGTGGACCCTTCCGATTGGGATTTGCAGCGCATCAGCGACATCGTCGTGCGCAACTCCGGGCCAGCGGCGCATGTGTACTTCAACGTCGCGCCCCGCAAGTTGCGGCTGGGCGAGATCGCCCTCCTCTACCCCGACCTCTTGTCGGCCCTCCTGGAGCACCCGGGCATCGGCATCATCCTGGCGTCGGAAGCCGACTGCGCCGTGGCGCTGGGCAAACGCGGGCAGGCGCTGCTCACCCCCCGCGGCGCCGAGGCGGAGGGAGAGAACCCGCTGACCCTCGCCGACGAGCCCGACATCGCGGCAGAGCAACTCCGCGAACTGGCCTCGTTCCCCCACAGCGGCGACCTCATCCTGTACGGCGGCTGGCACAGGCCCGGCGTCCTTGTCTCGTTTGAAGACCAGGTCAGCACCCACGGGGGCGTCGGCGGCCCGCAGGATTATCCCTTCATCCTGTACCCGGCCCAGTACCGCATCCCCACCGAGACGATCACCAACGCCCGCCAACTCTACCCCTTCTTCGCCGACCTGTACCTGAATCAGAAGGAGCCGCTGCCTTTCCAAACAACAGGAGACCACTCGGCGGTGAGCGGTCTCCCATCTGCGAAAGGAGATGTCGCTTAGGTGCGCGCTACGGACGGCACAGCACCTGCCCCACGTAGATGCAGTTCGGATTCGTCAGGTTGTTCCGCACCATGATGGCGTACACCGTCGTGCCCCAGCGAATCGCCAGCGAGTAGAGCGTGTCGCCGCGCTGCACCACGTAGCACTGCCCGGGCGGAGGCGGGGGAACCGTGCACGGAACCCGCAACCGCTGCCCTGCGTAGATGTTGAAGCAGCAGGTGGAGATGCCGTTGATGCTCGCCAGGTACCAGATGGTCGTGCCGAAGCGCCGCGCGATGGAGTACAGCGTGTCGCCGCGCTGCACCACGTACCAGCAGTCCTGCGGCGGCGGTGGCGGCGGCGTTACGCCCGGGATGCACAGCACCTGCCCCACGCGGATCAGGCTCGGGTTCGCGATGCCGTTGGCGGCGGCGATGGCCTGCACCGTCGTGCCGAAGCGCCGCGCGATGGAGTACAGCGTGTCGCCCCAGCGCACGGTGTAGTACGCCGCGCAAGGCCCGGGCGGAGTGGGTGTCGCCGTCGGGCCGGGGGTTGCGGTGGGCCTCGGCGTCGGCGAAGGGCCAGGCGTGGCCGTCGGGCCGGGCGTCCGCGTCGGCGTGGCCGTCGGCGCGGGCGTGTTCGTCGGGCCGCCTGTAACCGTGATGGTGGCGTTCTGCGTGGACGCCGCGATCGGCTGCGTCAGGTTGTTCAGCAGCGACACCGACGTGAAGATCACGCTCGCCGACCCGCCGCTAACGCCCTGGAACACGATGCGCGCCAGGGTACCGGTCCCCGACACGGGCGATGCCGGCGCCAGCAGCGTCATCGCGTAGATGATCGTCCCCGAGGCGTTGTCGGCCGAGTTCACCGCCACGAACCCATCGGCGGGGTTCGGGAAGGTCCCCGGCTGAATCTGAACGCCCGTCTGGTAGGCCAGTGCGTCCTGAACCTGCAAGCGTGTCGGGTCAAAACTGAGCCTGACCTCCACCCCGAACAGCCCCGTTACGTTCTGAATCTGAACGTCCAGGGTAACGGTGCCACCGACGGGTACGCTTGAGGCGCTGGGTATCAGCGCCACCGTTGCGCCATCCGCCCGTGCGACGTCACTCCCCGCGAACGGTATCCCCAACCCCACCAGGATGGTAACCGCTGCCATGAGGAGAGAAACGATGCGCCGGGCCAATGGCATTTTCTCTCTTCCTTTCATGTTCATTCCTCCTTACGACTTTCTGTCATCTTGCGCTCTTGGTGAGGACGGGGGATAGGCCCGGCCTCCGGGGTGGGCCTCAGGCGGCGCGCCCAAGGCCCACCCTTTCGCACACTGCGATCTACTGAATCCGGAGCATCTTGGAATCCGGATCAGCGCCGATACCGCGGATCGGCCCCAGCCACAGGGACCCGTCCTGAGCCTTCACGTCCAGCGCCACGGCCTGCGCCGTCAGCAACTGCACGTTGCCGAAGCGGAGCATGGTCGGCCCGGACTTCACGCCCTTGAACGTGATTCGCGCCAGCACGGCATTGCCCTGGAGCGCCGGAGTCGGATCCAGCAAGGTGGCGGCGAAGCGGATCACGCCGGCGGATGTGTCCACGGAGTTCAGCGCCACAAACGCGCCGCTCCCCGCGAACACCTCGCCCACGCCAATCTGCACGCCGTCCTTGTTCGCATCCGCGTCCAGCACGCTCAGCGCCGCCGGGTCGTAGCGAATCTCCAACTCGCCCGCGTACAGGTCGGCCACGCTGCTCGCGACGACCTCAACCGTCGTCTCGGAGCCTGCGGGCACGATGCGGAACGAAGGCGAGAAGCCCACCTTGGCCTGGCCGCGCGCTGCCGCGGAGACCTCCGCGACGGTTACCCAGTCGGTCGGGCCGGTCTTGTTGTAGTTCGCGCCCACCAGCACCAGGTCAATCAGGTTGCAGGTGCCATCGCCGTTGATATCGGCGCGAGAGTCCGCTGGCGGCGTGGAGCCGTACATCGCGCCCACGATGACCAGGTCCACGATGTTGATGGTGCCATCGTTGTTGGCGTCGCCGCCCAGCAGCATCGTGCTCCCGATGTTCACCGACCCAGAGGCCGGCACGACGACACCGGTCTTGCGGGCCGACAGGTAGCCCGGTTTGCTCGCGGTTACGGTGTAGGTCCCCGCAGGCACGCCGGCGATGGTGAAGTTACCGTTGCTGCCCGTGGAGACCGGCGGCAACGCGCCCGCCGCCACGGACGTGCCGCTATGATCCGTCCGCGACTGCAGCGACACCTGGCCGGTGATGGAGCCGGTCGTGATCACCACCTCCAGCGACCCGCCCTGCGTCGTGCTGCACAACTGGACGCCGTTGCGGTCCACCAACTGGCCCAGGGTGAACGCCACGTTGGCGGTGCCGGTGGCGAGGCCCATGAAGTGGATGGTGGCCACCACGCCGCTGCCGCTCACCGGAGGCGCCGGGTTCTGGAGCGTGAAGGTGTAGCGTATCACGCCGGTCCCATTGTTGGCCGAGTTGTTCTGCGTGTACCCGCTGCCGACGGGCAGGAACGGCCCAGGCGTGATCTGGACGCCGGGCGTCGCCGGGTCATCGTCCACCACCTGCACGCGGGTGTAGTCAAACGAGAGTTGCAGGTCCACCCCGTACAGGTTGGAGACGTTCTCCACGCGGACGTCCACGGCCACCGTCTGGCCCACGCCCACCGTCTGCGTTGTCGGCGACAGGCGGATCAGCGCGCACGTGCTGACGAAGATGTACTCGGTCTTGGTCTCCGTATCCACGCCGCAAGGGCCAGAGACGGTCAGCGTTACGGTATAGACGCCTGGCAGCGTGTAAACGTGCGTCGGGTTCTGCTGTGTAGACGTTCCGCTGTCGCCAAAGTTCCAGGACCACGATGTGATGTTGCCCACCGACAGGTCCGTGAAGTTCACGGTCAGCGGAGCCTGCCCTTGCGTGGGCGTGGCGCTGAAGTCTGCCTGCGGCGGCGAGCACGCCTCGGTCGTGTTGATGTAGACGTCTTTCGGATCCGTCGGGTCGTACCAGAACATCACCCTGTACTCCGGCATCTGCGCCGCCAGCGGAGTCGGCAGGTACTGCGTGCACTCAAAGTTCTCGCGCAGGTTGTACCACCACCAGTCGGTCGTCATCAGGTACTTCTCGCCGGCGGGGAACCGAAGTTCGGTGTACTTGTCGGGCGAAGTCCGATACTCGGTGAGCATCCAGAGTTGCGGAACCTGCACGCTCTCAAACAGGTAGATTTCCTTCAGTTCGCCGTAGAACTGCGGCTCGCGGGCCTCGTCCACGATGGAGATGCGGAGCGGAGGCCGCTGCGTGAGCACGTTGCCGATGCAGTTCGGATCTGCCCACAGCATGTACGCGGGGTTGCCCAGGGTCAGTTCCGCGCGGTTCGCCGGAATGATCTGCGGGTTCGGGTTGTTCCAGGTCTCCGGCATGCTGAGGATGTCCTCGCGCACCGTGTGCTGGTAGTTGAACGGCGGCATCACCGAAATCACGCTGCCAATTCCGTAGCCCTGCAGGATTTGGCTGTCCTCGTAGTTCGTGAAGTCCTCGGGCTTCGGGACAGGCGTGCGGATGGTGATGTACTTGAACTCAAACGGATCTTCGTTCGGGTACTGGTAGGGGTTGGGCACAGTCATCAGGGCCACCACGTTGTACTCGTGGCCGTCCACGAAGAACCGCTTGAGGTACCACGGGTCGCCGGGCACGAGGTCGTGGCCACCGGTCGCGTTGTCAATGGCCGAGCGGCTGGCGCCCAGCGCGCGACCGATGATGAGGTTGACGGTCTCGGTGGCCGAGTTGATCTGGTCCACGTACACGAACCACGCGCCGTTGAGGCTGCCCAGGTTGGTGCCGCCGGCCAGGATGCGCCGATAGCCGTTGCGGTCCACGATGGCCATCTCGCCAGGTCGCAGCGTTACAGGCGAGCCCGGCACCAGATCGGGGTGCTTGCTGTTGTTGGCGTGCATCCCGCCGCCCGTGTACCACAGCGTCAGGTCGGCCGAGGTCGCGGGGACGGCGATGTTCGCCAGGCTCACCATGTGATCCAGCAACTGGGCGCTCTGGCCACGCTGCAGATGGACCGACTTGGCGAAGATGACCAACTCATCGCCGGTCAGCGCGGAGCCGTCGGTGTCCAGGTAGTCAATCGCGCCGTTGCCGTTGAAGTCCGCGCCGATGCCGGTAACCTGCTGCAGCGTGTACTCTGAGTGGATCGTAACCGCGTCTTCCAGCCCGTCAAAGTCGGCGTCAAAGGTGGTCAGGCCGTAGCCCGCGGAGGGCAGTTGCGCGCCCGGGATGGAGCCGCCGACCGGCTTGGGCAGTTCGTTCGCGCCCGTCGCGATGGGGAAGGCGAAGACGCTCTTGCCCGGCTGCCCTGCGCTGGGCTGGTCGTTCATGTCCAGGTACATGTAGGTGAATTCCTGCATGACCGCCGGGAACGTCATCACCTCGGTCGGGGTGATCACAGGCGCAGCGGTTCCCGCGATGGTGGCCCGCACGATCTTGTCCACGTAGGAAGGCTCGTACCACATGCGGGCAAACACCTTCTCGCCCGCGTTCCCTTCGCGGATGGAGATCTGGCGGTACAGATCCACCAGCGGCTCGCCGCCGTTCTGGTACTCGTTCATGTAGGCCGGGTTCAGCGTTACGAAGTCCTTGCGCGGCGCCTGCGCACCGTCTGGATCAAACGGCGCCAGCGGGTCCGTGTACGGCAGCACTTCCACCGGGTAGTTGGCCAGCCGGTCCACGTAGGCCGTTACATCGCCCGCGCCCTTGTTGCCCAGGATGCCGTCGGGCCACGTCCAGGCCTGAATCTGGCCGAGCACAGGCTCGCCGTAAATCCAATCGCCGTAGATGCGCAAGCCCTGGGTATCCTTGTACTTCTTGCCGCCCACCGCCGGGTCAAACCAGAACATGATGGGCACCGGTGGCTCGGCCGTGCCCAGCAGGTCGGCCCAGTCGGGCGCGGTGCGCAGCCAGTAGCGACGCTCGGACTGGTAGTTGAAGAACACGCTCTTCAGCAGGTACAGGTCGGGATTGCCCTGTCCCGTGATGGCCTCGCGGACATCGGGGAACACCAGTTCCGTGTACCACCACGGCACGGTCATGAACTGCCGCGTGGTCCAGAACTGGCCACCGTCCTCTGCCCGCTCCGAGTACAGTTCGCGCAACATGCCCAGGAACTGCGGGTTCTTGGCCTCCTCCACGTAGTAGAGGCTGGTCTCGCGCGCGTCGGTGTACGGGCTATTCGGGCCGTAGCCCACGTAGGGCAGGGTCTTGTTCTTCTGGAGAATCGGCGGAACCGGCCCTACCAGCCGTCCGACGGACTTGACATTGATCTCCCAGCGCTGCTGCACCGGATCCCAGATGTCGTACTCGCTGAACTTCTGGATGGCGTTGATGTCCTGGATGTAGTAGTGCTCGTAGTTGTACGGTGGCAGGACAGACAGGTTGTCGCCAACCAGATAGGGCTGGAGTTGCACCGAGTGCTGCGCGATGCGAACCGGCACCTTCGGGATGGGCGTGCGGATGGTGATGAACTGGAACTGCGTTACGTCGGGCACGAAGTTGTAGGGGTCGTAGGCCGGGTCAATGAACCCGTCGTTGTCCACGTCCAGGTCCGCAACCGGCCCGAACGGCCCACCGGGCGTAGTGCCACCGTTCCGGGTCATGATCGCCACCACGTTGTACTCGTGGCCATCCACGTAGAAACGCTTGAGGAACCACGGGTCGCCCGGGCGGCGGTCTTCGCGGTACATCCCGTCTTCCATGGCGCTGTGCGTAGCGCCCACGGCGCGCCCCACGATGAGAATCGCCTGGTTTTCGTCGCGGTCCACGCCCTGCAGATACACAAACCACGGCCCGGTCGGGAAGCGGGTCATGTTTGTGCCGGGGCCGCCGTTACGCACGGCACGGATGAGTTGAGCAGGCCCTTGCGAGCCGGCCAGCACCATGTCGCCGATCTGGAGCGTTACCGAGGGGAAGGGCCGCGGCGTCAGGTCGCCGGTGTAGTAGATGCCCAACTGCACGCCATTGTCCGACACCTGCTCCACCATGGCCAGATGGTCCAGGAACTGAACGCCTTTGCCCCTTTCAATCGGCGTCGCGCCCAGCCGCAGCACGGCCAGTTCGGTACCGTTCAACTCAGTGGCGTCGCGGTCCAGACGGCTGATGAGGCCATCGCCGTCAAAGTCCGCCGCGATGCTGGTCAGCGCGTACAGCGAGCGCTCGCTCTCCACGTGGACGATGTCGGGCACGCCGTCAAAGTCGCCGTCCAGGCTGGTGAGTCCATACCCGAACTGCGCGTTGGCCGACGTCATGTCCACCGCGCCGCCCTGGGTGAACAGGTCCTCGTACTTCATGCCCACGGGGAACACGAAGGACGTGCCCACGTTGCCCCAGGTCGGGAGTGGCGGAGGCTCGGCCGTCAACTGCTTGCCCTCCATCAGCAGGTAGGTGAACTCCTGCATCAGGGCTGGATACCAGACATCGGTAACCGGCATGGTGGGCTCAAACTCCCACCTGGGCGAGGCGATGTCCAGGATCCCGTTGCCGTTGAGGTCCTTGTCCCAGTGCTCCGGCTCGTACCACATGCGGAACCAGACCTTCTCCGAAGCGTTGATGGGGGTCAGGATCTTCTGGTACAGCCCCTTGGCCCAGTTCTCGTCGCGGGTCGCGCCTTCGTACATCCACGCGGGATTGAAGGTTACCAGGTCGCGACTGGGGGCTTGCGCGCCTTCGGGGTCAAACACGGACATGGGATCCGTGTAAGGCGGATCCTCGGGCGCTGTGCCGATCACTGGATCGCGTCTGGCAAGGTCGCCTGCCCGGGGGTCGCCTTCTATGGGCAGGTTCGCGCGGCTCCACCCGGTCCCGTAGATGCGCAGGGTGTGGGCCACACCGTTCTGCGCCGTGGGGCCAGATGGAGGCGCTTGTGGCGGCGCTGCGGTAGCCGGCGCCACGCCTGAGGGGACGACCGCCAACAGCATGGACAGGATCACAAGCACAGCCACGATGTTGGCGATCCTTTGGACGATGAATCTCGCTTGCATTTTGCTGCCTCCCTATTGGTTTACTGGCGGTGTGAGAACACCTTTGACGGTTACACGCTGGACCCGACGGAAACGTTTACCAGGCGACAAGCAACAAGGTACAAAACGACCCTGCACGCCATCGTCAGGACGTGTGCACAACACGTGCCAAAGGAGGAATCCCCTCTACTCTTGACATATTATACCACATTTTATGTCGCGTTTCAAGCCCCCTGCGACAATTGGCTCCCGGTTCGCATGACTCTGCCACGCAACCGGAGACCGGCCCAACCCATGCAACGCCCAACGGCGCGCAGAGGGGGCCCTGCTACCCTGCGGTCTGCAAGTTCCGTGCCACCCCAGTTTCCCTTCCCCTCGCGGCTGCTGCGAAGTTGCCTTCCCTCTCCCCCTGGGAGAGGGTTAGGGTGAGGGACGCCGCTCGCGTCCGCGGGGCTGAACCCCCGCGCTACCCGCGCAACACCCCTCCGGGGCTACCCCCAGCCCGCAGGGTTTGGCCCCCTCAGCCCGATGCTTTAGCGTCGGGCGGCCACTGCGCAGACACACCTCACCCCCTGCCTTCGGCTTCCCCCTCTCCGCCAGCGGCTTATCATTACCCATAAGTAGCGTTGGGTTGGGGAGGGGGAGAAGGGTGCAGCAGTTGCCAGGTGGCAGCGATATCGTGTAGGTGGCGCAGTCCGCGCCAGATGGTCTTGACACCGGGTTGACCATCGGACTTGCGGGCCAGAAACCCGCCCAATTGCGCAATCCAGCGGACAGCCTGCTGTAACGTAGGTGGTTCCGCCGGTGGAACCGGCGTCTTGTGAATCGTGCAGTACAGGGCTTGCCACTCGTGGGTCTCCAAAGCCAAGGTGCATGGCGCATCAGGACAGCGTCGGGCTACATAGGTCAACCATAGCAAGCGCCATGTCACGATGCAGTACGTCGCCACTGCCCTCTCTAGGCGTTCGGCTGTCTCCAACTGCAACGCTTCCACCGCACAACCGCTTTTTAGAACGTAGTGGTACCGTTCTATGAGCCAGCGATAACTGTACCAGAGGATACAGCGCAAGGCATCGCCGAAGGTGTTCACCGGCAACGTCGTCCACAGCAACCACTGGACCGGGTTCTCCCCAGCGGGGGCTGCTTCCTCTTGGGCCAACACAAGGTTGACCGCCACCGGTGCCAACTGACCCCGACCACGCCGGTGCCTGGGTGGCTGCACCATGACCGATGTGAAGCGCACGCTCACAGTGGCCTCCCGCGCCGGCTTATCCTCCTTGCGCTGTAGCGTGAGCGTGTATTGCCCGACTACAGGCAATTGCTGCACCATCTCCCACAAATACCCCTCGGCATCTACCCGACGGTTGTGCGCCGCGCGAATCAGCAACTCGCTGCCCGGTCGACGAGACAGGGCGAACAGGTCGTAGATATCTGCCTCTCGGTCAGCAATCATCACGACCCCCTTATCTTCCGGTACGACGGCCTCACTGGCCAGCATGGCCGTCAGCCAACGTTGGCTTTCCTTATCCTTCGTCTCCAATCGTCGGCGGCGGTGGCGCTTCCCCACATCCTCGGGGTCACGCACCCAGACGTTCTGGTGCAGCAACCCCAGCGGTACACCCTGCTCGCTGACCGCCAGCGATGAATGCACCTTGAGACCCCGCAATGCCGGATGATCCAGCGGCCCCAACCCTTTCGTGGCCGGGTGGTGCGTGAAATCCAGATTCGTCGTGTCTTGGATGACCAGCACCAATGGGTGGGGCTTGATCCTCTCTAGCGTCGCGTGCAGATGGGCCGCTCGGATTGCTTCCGGGGTAACCTTTTCCGAGTCCCAGAACCGATAGGCCGCTTTCGTGGCTGACCATCGGCCACAGGCTTCTGGGACGCTCGCTGTTGGCTTCGCGGCCAGGTCCTCCACAACCTGTATGAGCCGCTTTCTCAACCGTACGTCACCAAACTGTGCATGACTCAACTCAGCCGCTGCCCACCCCTCCATCTTTCTTTTCTCCTCTCTGTCTGACTTGACCCATCCCCATTCTACCACACTCCCTTTCGGCAGACGACTTGTGGGTAATGATAAGCCGCCAGCGGAGAGGGGGAACGAGGGGGTGAGGTCGGCACGGCCCCACGCTTCAGCGTCGGGCGACAAGGAACCGCGAATCCACGCGAATGGACGCGAATTCTTCCCCCGGCCTTCGGCCGCCCCCTCTCCGCCCGCGGATGCGTCGTCCTGCCCTTCGCGTAGATTCGTGTTATTCGTGGATGACGCCAGCCCGCAGGGCTTCGCACCTCACCCCCAGCCTTCGGCCGCCCTCTCTCCGCGAGCGGATGCGTCGTTCTGCCCTTCGCGTAGATTCGTGTTATTCGTGGATGACGCCAGCCCGCAGGGCTTCGCCCCTTCAGCCCGATGCTTCAGCGTCGGGCGACGAGGAACCGCGAATCCACGCGAACGAACGCGAATTTTTCCCCAGCCCGCAGGGCTTTGCACCTCACCCCCGGCCTTCGGCCGTCCCCTCTCCGCACGCGGAGAGGGGGAACGAGGGGGTGAGGTCGGCATGCCCGTGCGCGTCGCGGAACACCGCGCGGGGACGACGCATGCGTCGCCCCTACCCCAACCCCGCAGGGCAGGGTGGGCCGTGCCCAGTGGCGGCGCGGCAAGGCCCTAGATGATGCCCATCTCCTTGCCGACTTTCGCGAAGATGTCCAGCACGCGGTCCATCTGCTCGTCGGTGTGGGTGGCCATGTAACTGGTGCGCAGCGAGGCCATGCCGGGCGGAACCGCCGGCGAGATCACGGGGTTGGTGTACACGCCCGCCGCGAACAGCGCCTTCCATGTCATGAACGTTTTCATGTCGTCGCCGATGATGATGGGGATGATGGGCGTCTGGGTGTCGCCGACGTTGAACCCCAGCGCCTTGTACCCCCTGCGCATCTTCTCGGCGATGGCCATGAGGCGATGGCGGCGCTCCGGCTCGGTCTGCATGATTTCCAGGGCCGCCATGGCCGCCGCCGCGTTGGCCGCCGGAATGCTGGCGCTGAAGATGAGCGACCGCGCCGTGTGCTTGATGTAGTCAACGACCGTGGCCTTGCCCGCGATGAACCCGCCCAGCGAGGCAAACGACTTGCTGAACGTCCCCATGACCAGGTCCACGTCGTCGTCCATGCCGAAGTGAGCCGCGGTGCCGCGCCCCTCGCCCAGCACGCCGACGGAATGCGCGTCGTCCACCATCAGGCGCGCGCCGTACTTCTTGCAGATGGGGACGATCTCCGGCAGCGGCGCGATGTCGCCCCCCATGCTGAAGACGCCGTCCACGACGACCAACTTGCCCGCGTCGTCGGGCAGCGACGCCAGCACCCGCTCCAGGTCGGCCATGTCGTTGTGGCGGAAGCGCTTCATCTCGCCGAACGCCAGTTTGCACCCGTCCACGATGCTGGCGTGGTCGTCGCGGTCGGTGATGACGAAGTCGCCCCGCCCCACCAGCGCCGAGATCGTGCCCACGTTGGTCTGGTAGCCGGTGCTGAAGACGAGCGCCGCCTCCTTGCGCATGAAGGCCGCCAGCCGCCGCTCCAACTCCTCGTGGAGTTCCAGCGTGCCGTTGAGGAAGCGCGACCCCGTGCACGACGTGCCGTAGCGCCGGATGGCGTCCAGCGCCGCCTCGCGCACCTTGGGGTGCGTCGTCAGGCCCAGGTAGTTGTTGGAGCCGATCATGATGAGCCGGTGGCCGTTGATGACCACCTCCGTCCCCTCGGTGTCCTGCAACGGAATGAAGTACGGATAATACCCCGCCTTTCGCGCGTCGGCTGCCTGCGTGAAGGCTTCACACTTTGCGAAGATGTCCATTTCCCTCCCCCAGTACGGTCTATCTCGGAGCGTCCTCCGTTCACTCCCGAAAACCCGCCCGCGCCGCAACGGTTACGGCGGCAGGCGCGGCTCATTCCACGGGCCAGCGGGGCCTCACCTGCACGCCCGCGCGCGCGTAGAGCGCCTCGGCCCGCGCCCGCGCCGTGCGCATCACCCGCTCCTCGTCCAGCGTGAGCACGCGCCCGTCGCGCACCACCGCCTTGCCGTCAATGACCACCAGCCGCACGTCGGCGCCCGTCGCGCAGTGCACGACCGTGGACACGGGGTTCGGCGACGGCGTGAGGTGCGGCTTGTTCATGTCCACCACCACGAAGTCCGCCTTCTTGCCCACTTCCAGCGAGCCGATTTCGTCCTCCCAGCCCAGCGCCCTGGCTCCTTTGATGGTGGCCATCTCCAGCGCGGTCTCGGCGGGCACGGTCTGGGGATTTAGCAGCCGCGCCTTCTGGAGATAGCACACCCAGCGCAGGTCGCGCAGCAGGTCGTAGGTGTTGTTGCTCGGCCCGCCGTCGCACCCGACGGTAACGTTCACGCCCGCCTCCACCATCTCGGCGATGCGGGCAAACCCCGACGCGAGTTTGGAGTTGGACGCGGGGTTGTGGGTAACATGGGTGCCCGTCTCGGCCAGTAGGCGAATCTCGTCGTCGTCCACCCAGATGACGTGGGCCAGCACGCGGCGCGGCCCCAGCAGGCCCACATCCTGGGCGAACTCCACGGGCCTGCGCCCGTAGGTGCCCAGCAGGAATTCGCGGTCGGCGCGCACCTCGGCCAGGTGCACTGTGATGCCCATGCCGCGCTCGTCGGCCAGGCGCGCGATCTCGCGGTACAGTTCCGGGCTTACGCCGCCCGGCGTCCTGGGGCCGAACCACACCTGCACGCGGCCGTCGCCCGCGCCGTTCCATCGGTCAAAGGCGTCCAGCGCCTGGCGCAGGCTCACGTCGCGGTCCTCGCGCATCCCTGGGTACATCCAGTCGTCCTTGGAGGCGTAGGTGGCCGTATCCATGACGATTTTGGACAGCACGCCGCGCATACCCGACTGGACGAGCGCCTCGGCGATGCCGTCCAGGCCGTAGCGTCCGGCGAGCATGCATTCCAGGAACGCCGTCGTGCCCGACTTGAGCATCTCCACCATGCAGAGTTCGGCGCTGGCGCGGCCATCGGCCTCGTCGTAGTTGCCCTGGAGCACCCAGACGCGCTTGCCCAGCCACTCTATGAGTTCCAGGTCGTCGGCGCAGCCGCGGATCATGGCCTGGGCCAGGTGCACGTGAGTATCCACCAGGCCGGGCAGGACCACATCGCCGCGCAGGTCTTCGCGGGGCTCATCGGGGAAGGCCTGGGCCAACTCGTAGGACTTGCCCACCGCGGCGATGCGCCCGTCCCGCACAAGGATGGCGCCATCCTCCAGGATGCGCCGGGCCTTGTCCACCGTAATCAGCGTGCCGTGTTCAAAAAGCATGGCGCTCCCTCCATCGGGTATGCGGACGGCAAACGGATACGGGCATTGTAGGCAAAGCGCCCCCGAGGGTCAAATCGGCGAGGGTATGGGAGCGCGCAAGGCGCGAAGGGAGCCGCTCCGCGCCCATCGTACTGATCGGAGCGAGGGGTCGCGGCGCTACAACTTCATGATCTCCTCAACCTCCAGGGTTACCGCGCGGGCGGAAATCGCGATCTCCCTTGCCGCCAGCACCATGCCCCCCAGCACCAGCGCCATCCCCACCAGGAACGCCACCAGCGCCGCCGCGTTCAGGATTCCCGTCGCCCAGAACAGGCTCCCGGCGATGATGAACGCGTCTACCACGAAGACGATGACCGCCGCGAACAGGCTGTACACGGCGTTGCGCTGAATCCGAACGCGCAGCACCAGGTCGGGCATCTGGCGCTCAATGGCGGCGAGCCTCACGTCGGCCACCGGCTCGCCGCGCTTCGGCAGCAGGGCCAGCCGCTCGCGGGCCCGCGCGCGCCTGCGGGCGTTGATGCGCCCGTAGCGGGTCTGCATGC
>Ga0078972_1009232_pt1 | contig 19673 bp, 21 predicted proteins | sample YelNatPaOPGAMG01_FD_67568 | JGI IMG/M metagenome (GOLD analysis project Ga0078972, IMG submission 67568) | Hot spring thermophilic microbial communities from Obsidian Pool, Yellowstone National Park, USA - OP-RAMG-01 (SPADES assembly) (version 2) | ecosystem: Environmental > Aquatic > Thermal...
TCGGAGATCCAGCTTATTACATTAAACGTGGTAACTCCCCCATTACCTGCTTTTAGGGCATACTGAGCCAAAAGAGAAATCTCGCCACAAGTCATTATTCCCCTTTTTATCCTTTCCATAACCTCAGCTGGCCTCCTCTCGCGTACAAGACCGGAAGTAACCATGTTTGGATTATAATAACTTTCATAAACAGAGTGGAAGTACGCAACTGCTCCTTCTATAAATCCAAAAAAAGTAGGGCTTTTTCTTGCTATTTCTATCACCTTTCCCACATGTTCCCGGTAACTAGCCGCCCATCTAGGATCGCCAGGGGTAATCACAAGAGGTTCTAAAGCACCGTAATTAATTCCATAACGGCGGTAATTACTTTCTTTCTCTTCCGGGGGATAGAAAAGCGAAGAGGCAAAAAGATAGCCCATGTTTTCTAAGAAAGCGCGCCTAGAAATCGAAATCTTAGGAAAATCTCCTCCTTCTTCCCCTCCCACCACTAGTCTAGGTGATGTTTCTACCGCTTCTTTAAACATTTTTCCTAAAAACTAAAAAACCAGCCCCCCAATTAAATTAGGCTGGTTTAAAAAATATAACTTTTCTTTTACTCTTGCTCAACTTGCCCCTATTTTACCACTAAAACCCTTTTTGTCAAATTTTTGTACAGGTTACATACATTTGAGACTCTGGGGAGACTTCTAAAAGATAATCAATTGGTGATTTGTAATTAAGTGCTTCATGTGGTCTTTGAGTATTATACTAAACAAGATATTTAATAAACTCAAAATAGATAGACTTTCTGAAGTTTCTTAAAGAAATCTAAAGTATTTAAAACATTAGCTTTTTTGTAGGCCAAAGCAAATTTAAACTTTAGCTTAACATCTAAAGCGTTGTAAACATAAAACTTCATTCCCAAAAGAAACATCACTATAGTATCTATCTCCAAATAACCAAAATCTTTAACCTTAGGGGAATACCTTACTCTCTGTCTTCTAAAGCTTTTTTTAGCCCAACCAGAGGAAGGATTATGGTAAATCCTTCCTTGTCTTTGAAAGAAAAGATTGTGTCTTTTAATTACCTTGCCAATAGTAGAAACAGATATAGGACTTAAACTATTCTGGAACTGAGACCCTTTTTTCGAACCACTTTTTGTTCTTCTTAAGCTAAAGTTGGATTAACAAACCTAAACTAAGGCTTAGATGAAGAACAAGGGGTGGTTCAGTTTTTGGGGCTCATATCCCTCTTATCGGAGCAAGAACTTAAACACTAGCCAAGCAAATTTAATCAACGCCATCTGACGGCGCCATCTCCATGGCTGAGCTAAAAGCCTAAATAACCACTCAAACCCTATCTTTCTGATAAAAAGTGGTGCACGAGGGGCAAAGCCAGTTAAATAATCAAGCGAACCACCGACCCCCAGAAAAACACCCCCCGGAATTTTGTTTAAATTTTCTCCAATCCATCTTTCCTGTTCTCCCATTCCCTGACAAGCAAAAATAATGTCCCATTTTTCTTTTTCCCAGTTGGGTGTTTCTTCCAGGCAAACAATTTTTGCTCCCGGATATTTTTGGCGCAAAATTTCCACTTGCCGTCTTCTCTCAGTCACCGCTCCCCTTCTGGCACCAACAATTCCCACCCGCCAACCTTTTTTGTCTGCCAATTTCAAAAGCTCCTCGACCAAATCCGCGCCCGCCACCCGGCCTTTAAGCGGCTTTCCCAAAATTTTTGCCGCCAAAACCAAACCCACCCCATCGGGAAGCAAAATATCTGCCGAGTTTAAAACTTTTTTAAACCAAGGATTTTCCCAGGCAAAAACCAAAAATTCCGGATTGGGAGTAAAAATAACCGTCTTTTTTCCCCTTCTTTTCCTTTGGACAATTTTTCTTAGCACTTCATCAGCGGAAGTGCTATCTACCCTTACCCCGAGAATTTTTACCTTATTATCAATCTTTTTTGAAGGCATTATTTTCAATTTTTTCCCTTTTAAAATCAATTTTTCAACTTTTGAACCTAAAAAAGCTTAAAAACTTTTCCCTCTTTACTACCTATAATTATAAATTATAGGAAATCTTTAGCCAAAAATTTTTCGCCCGCTAAAGTCAAAGTTCTCCCTTTTACTATAGGACTTAATCTAAAATTAACTTCCATTTCTAAATTAAATCTTTTGAGTAAAAATATTACACAGGCTTTAGTTCGAATTATCTAACAAATATAAAAAATTTACTCTTCAATTATCTTAAACACCCCTACTTAATATTACAAGATTTATTAATTTTGGATTTTTGATTTTGAATTTTGAATTTTTTAAATCTCATATAATATTTTTATAGGTATCTAAATTTTCCAATGCTTGACCAATTCCTTTTATGACGCAAAACATCGGTTCTTCGGCTACATGGACGGCAACTCCAATCTCCTGCGTCACTAATCTGTCAAAACCGCGAAGCAAAGAGGTCCCTCCGGAAAGAACAATCCCTTTATCGATAATGTCTGAAGCTAACTCTGGCGGTGTTTCCTCTAAAACCGCCTTAATCACCCCAATAATCTGATTAAGGGTTGGCCTTATTGCCTCGGTAACCTCGGTTGAGGTTATCTCAACAATTTTTGGCAAACCCATAATTGAATCCCGGCCCTTTATTTCCATCTTTTCTTCCCTAGGCAGAGCAACAGCAGACCCTATCTTAAGTTTAACCTCCTCCGCAGTTTGCTCGCCAATAATTAGGGAGTGCTTCCGCCGGACATAATTAGCAATTGCCTCATCTATTTTGGTGCCGGCAATCCGTGCCGACCGATGAACAACCACGCCACCCAAGGAAATCACCGCCGCCTCGGTTGCTCCCCCACCGCTGTCAACAATCATACTGCCCGAAGGGGCACTAATAGCAATCCCTGCCCCAATTGCTGCTGCTAGCGGTTCTTCAATTAAGTAAGCGGTCCGGGCGCCAGCAGATAAAGTGGCATCCAAAACCGCCCTTCTTTCCACTTGGGTGCAGCCGGCAGGAACACAAATCATCACCTCCGGCCGCAAAAAAAAGCTTTTGCCAACCGCTTTTTGCAAAAAATAGCGCAAAATCGCCTCTGTAACCTGATAATCGGCAATTACCCCATCTTTCATTGGTCGGGAGGCTTGAAGGTTTTCCGGCGTCCGGCCAAGCATTTGTTTTGCCTCATTGCCCACCGCCACTACCTTATTATCTTTTAAGGAAATCGCCACCACCGTTGGCTCGTTTAAAACAATCCCCTGCCCCTCAACCCAAACCAGAGAGTTGGCCGTCCCTAAATCAATACCGATGCGTTTGGTAAACATCCTAATAAAAATTCCTAATTTCTAATTTCTAATTAACCTAATCAAATCCCAATGACAAAATGTCTAATGTCTAAAATTTTTTAAGTCATTAGTCATTATTTAGGTCAATTAGGTCAATTATCACCGCCTCAGCGGGATCCCGCATTAGCGGGAGAAATTAGGTTAATTTATTTTATTTTTTCCAGCTGCTTTTTAGCAAAATCACCAATCACCGGTAATTTAAACTCTTCGCCCTGATAGGCTTTAAAAATCAAAACCAACCACAAAACAAAACCCACGATCATTATCGCTGGTGAGAGCACTAAACCGATGAAAGGAACCATTGCCAAAATTGTTAAAATTCCAAAAGTAACTACCGACTGCATCGCGTGGAAACGAACAAAAGGATCTTTTTCCAAAAGCAAAATCACAATTCCTGTCAGCCAACCCAAAACATAGCTTAAAGCCGCCGTCGTATTTCTTGGTAGGCCTATTTTTGTTTCTGCCATTTTTCTCACCCCCCTTCTTTTAACACTCTCACTTTAACAAAACAAAAATCTCCTTGTCAAATATTTAATTCGCCAATTATTTCTAAAACAAACTCATCTGTCCTTGCTCTTCTACTTTAGCCACGTCTTTGCTTTCTGGCCAAATTTTAACTGTTCCAAAAACTCCATCATATCCTGGCTCAACCATAATCTCTCCCCGACGAACTTTTTCAATCCCCTCGGCTACCCTTTTTCCGCTAATTTTAGCAATTTCTTCCAGCGGCGTTTTAAGCAATACCCCAAACTCCGAGCCAAAGGCTTCTGTTAATTTATTATACTCATTTAATACATTTTGACTGGAAATACTTGCGTTCATTGCCTCAGCCAAAATCTCCATCAAGGGTACCAACATCACATAAGGCGGCCGATTTTCGTAAGCAATCCAACTTACGCCTAAACGATCTTTTTCTTCCGTTATCCTTTCCCTTAATTTCTTAATTTCTAAATTACTTAATTTCTCCACTCGGTGCATCACTCCCACCGTAAGCCTTCTTCCACAAACAGGACAAGTTTCCCCCAACCGCCGCGTTTCCTCCGGTGACTGTCTCACCCCGCAATTCCGATGTCCAGTATAATGATACTTCCCCTCCTCCGGATAAAACTCAATCGTATAAGCAATTTTAAGAAATGAATTTGAATTCTGTTTTATTGCTCCCAAAATATCTGAATAATTAATTTTAAATTTTGAATTTTCATTTTGAGATTTGCATTTTGCATTTTGCATTTTAAATACCGTTGCTTCTCTCCCCAATTTTTGTGGACTGTGGGCATCAGAAAAACTCACAATCGCCCGATTATCTAATTCTTTTATCCGCCAATTCATTGCCGGGTCGCTGGAAAGCCCGGTCTCAATGGCATAAATTTGCTCGGCATATTTTCCAAAACACTCTTCAATCGAGTCAAATCCAGAATTTGCTCCATAAAGACTGAACCAGGGAGTCCAGGCATGAGCCGGTATCACCAGGCAATTTTTATCCACCGAAAAAATCAGTTCACAAAGTTGGGGGCAACTCAATCCTGTTGTTGGCCGGCCATCGGCAATAAGATTAACACCAAAATGGCGCAATTTTTCGTTAATTTTCTCCACCACCGCAAAACTCGGTACCAAAACCAAATTATGAATCCGGCGAACTTTCCCCCCTTGGCTGTAAATACTAGCAATCTCCGTCGCCAGTAAAAAATAAACGCTTTTTTCTTTTTGGAATTTGGAATTTGTTTGGAATTTGGAATTTGCCACCGCCTTTGGCGGGGTCCCGCCGGAAGGCGGGAGGATTTGGAATTTTAATTTATATATTCCTTCTCCCGCTTCTTCTAAGCTCTCTTTTAGCTCTCTTAGCCATAAGGGATGAGTCCAATCCGCTGTCCCCACCAAATTTATTCCCTTTTTTGCCGCCCAACAAGCGATTTGGGAAACAACCATCTGCTGGGAAACCGCCCGGGAATATTTAGAATGCAAATGAAGGTCAGCAATCAATTCCATATTGACACCCCCAGGGTGAAATTATATTGACACCTCCCTACAAGGACTCTAAAATAGCCTTTTCAATCTTCTTAAGATTAAGGGCATAATCCTTTTGATCCAAAACAAATTTCTCATATTCCTCCCTTGAAGAAAAATGGTTAAGAACTATTTCTGAGGAACAAAAAGAGCTTTGACTTAAACCTAAATATTCAAGATAAGAAGAATAAGGATAATCCCTTAAATCTTTTACTAAAAAACCTACAAATGGATTAAGATGAATATAACGGGAAACATGCAAAAGCTGCTGCTCGCTGACAATCCTTACTGCCCGAAATGGTCCTTGGAAAAGGTGGCCGGAACGCCGATGGCGAGTATTGAAATAACGGGTATAACTATTAACAAGACGGCCTATAAACAGGGAAATCCCCCTCTCCTTTACTTGTTTTAAAAGAAAATGAAAATGATTAGGCATCAGACAATAACAAATAATTTCTACTAAATTATCTCCTTTCAGCTCTTCCTTTTTTACTCTTTTTCGGAAAGAAAAACGCGCTGGAGGGTTAGCTTTTTGATAATAAACAAAAGAGGCTATAAATCGCCGATAATCTCTCTTATCCTCAAAAGTGACTCTCTCCTCCACCCCCCGATTGAGGACATGATAAATCTCATCATTAGCAAGAATTACTTTTCGATAAGCCATCTTTTTAAAGATAATCCATCTCTTTTCCCTTGTCAAGGGGTGTCAATAGGATTTCACCCCCAGGGTGTCTATTTAGGCTAATCTTTTTATTAATCTTTCCAAATCTATTGAAGCGACACCAATTACTGAATCTCCGGCGCCATAATAAACCAAAAGTTGGCCATCTTTAACCACCGAACCGCAGGAAAAAACTGTTCCCGGCCTTGAGCCTTGGACCTCATAACTTGCTTCTGGTTCTAAAATTGGCTTATCAAGTTGGGTTAAAACTCTGTCTGGCCGGCGCAAATCAAGCAAAACCGCTCCCAAACGATATTTTTTATCATCTGCCGAAAGCCCATGATAAAGCAAGAGCCAGCCCTTTTTTGTTTTATGAGGCGGGCCGGCAATTCCAATTTTGTGGCTATCCCATTTTCCCGGCCGAGGCCAAAGAATGATTTTTCCTCCCAACCAATTATCTTTAAACTCCAAATCATCAACAAAATCTATCCAAATACAATGGCCAACTCGATGGAAAAATACCCAATAACCACCAATTTTTTCTTCCAGCAAACAGGCATTTTTATCACTACGCTCCGGATGAGAAATACAAATTGGTTTTTGCCAACGCCAGCGGCCAGCTAAAAAATCAGCTAAATTAATTGAGGTTAAGGCAACTTTCCAGGGATTTTTTCCGTCAAAAGCGGTATAACACATATAAATTTTGTTTCCTACCAAAGTTAGCCGAGGATCCTCACAGCCAGAAGGCAAACCCGCCTGGGCTTTTTTTTCAAAATCTTCCCGGGGAAAATAAACAGGCTCACTTAGCCGTTGGTTAAAATTAAAACCGTCATTACTTGAAACATAACCAAAAACCGAAGTGCTATCTTTGCCCATTGCCCGATACAAAAGATGAACCTTGCCCCCGACAAAAATTGCCCCGGGATTAAAAGTGGCTACCGCTTCCCAAGAGTTTTCCGGCCGAGGTTTAATAATAGGATTTCCTGAATATCTTTCCAATTTCAAACTGGGAAAAAAATAACTTTTCTTTGTCATCACCCCCAACAATTCTTTCAAATCCATTGTTGCCAAACAACAAGTCGTATCCGCCGCTCCGTAATAAAGATAAATTTTTTCGTTTCTAATAAAAGCCCCAGAAGGAAAAACAACATTTCCTACCCGACCATAAACTTCGTATTCCTCGGTGGGGACCAAAATAGGCTCAGGCGTCCGGCCAATTATTTTCAAAGGATTAGCTAAATCAAGCAAAACCGCCTCGACCCCAAACTGAGGTGGTGGCGATAAATAATTACGAATATAAGAATAAAACAAAAGCCAACCGTTTTTAGTTTTTAAAGGCGGGGCGCCTACTTCTACTTGGTCTTTCTCGCTTCTTTGTAAAGGCAAAACATATTTCGAAAGATTCAAAAGCCAACGATGCCAAAATTCTTTTTCCCAAATTTGAGAAGGATTATCAAAAAAAGCCAAAGCAATTTTTGCCGGCGGTAAATCAGTATTAATTGTCAAAATCCCCACGATTTTTCCTTTAATTTTTTGAGGGAATAAAGCCATCGCCTTAGAATTAAACTCAGTCACTTGGTGCTTTTCTATCTTTAAAAAATCCTCGGTGACTGCTACTCCTATTTTGATATCCGCTGGCGCTGGCGGCCAGTTGCTTAAGGCAGTATAAAAAATAAAATATTTATTGCCCAGTTTGGTAATCCGTGGGTCCTCGCAGCCAAATTGCTCCCAAGGATATTCGGGAGCAAACAAAGGTCGGCGATTATAAAAATCAACCCCATTTTTACTCTCAGCCAAGCCCACAGTTGAAAGAGGCACTTCTTTATCAAAATAAAGATGAGGGAAAGAGGTAGCCCGATAAACTAAACGAAAAATCTTTCCATCAAAAACAACACTCCCATTAAAGGTTGCCGCCGCCTCCCACCCCTGGTCTTCTTGGGGAGTCAAAATTGGATTTTTTTTCCAACGAACTACTTTAATCATAGGGTAAACTTACTGGTTTTTGCCAAGGAACTAATCTTGGTTCTCCGCCACTTTTTAATTTGCCCAAGAATTCTTCCAGTGGCGCCGTCGCTAAACACAAAACCGTATCTGCTCCTCCATAATAAACCAAAAGTCTTCCTCCTGCCACCGTTGCCCCGCAACTGTAGACAATTCCCGGTTTTAATCCCTGGTTTTCGTAAACTTCTGTTGGCTCCAAAATTGGTCTTCTTGCCCGAAAAAGAATTTTTTCCGGATTTGCCCTGTCTAAAATCATTGCCCCCATTTTATATTGCCAAAAATCAGCGTCCAAACCATGATAAAGAATCAACCAGCCTAAGGGAGTTTTAATTGGCGGGGGTCCAGTTCCTTTTACCACTTTCTCCCACAAAGCATCAGGACTTTTTCCCTGATAATAACTTCTAATAAAAGTTTTGCCATCAAAATCAAGGCTCTCCCGATAATCAATTCCAATCTTGGGGGAAATACTGTGTAAAATAGCATACTTTCCTTTTACTTTTTCCGGAAAAAGCACCCAATTTTTATGCATTTGGCCCGGAGGAGAAATTAAAACCGGTTTTTGCCAGCGCCAGCGTTTTTTCAAAAAATCCTTAGTTTTAATCGAGGTAAAACCAATCCTTGGCCAAGTTACTCCATCAAAAGCGGTATAGGTAACATAAAGTTTATTTTCAAGTTTAGTAATTCGCGGGTCTTCACTCCCTCCTTGCCCACCACCGCCAGAAGAATAAAAAACCAAAGGAGCTGCTTTTTGCGATTTTTGAAAAAACCAAAAATGATTAAAAACTGGTTTAAAACTTCTTTCCTCTACCCCGAAGCCGTCTTTACTTGAAGCATAGCCAAAAACAGAAACATCCTCCCTTCCCACTGCCCGGTAAAGAAAATGAATTTTGCCTCCCAACTTAACCACGGCACTATTGAAAACCGCTTTCGCTTCCCAACTTTTCTTCTGGCGGGGAAACAAAATTGGATTGGCGGGAAATTTTTCTAAAAAAAGCAAAGGAAAGGCTAAAGAATAATCAAAATTATCAACCAAAATCTGACTTTCCCCTTTCTGCCAATAGGCAAAAATTTTTCCCTTCCAAAAAATTATCCCCAGGGGAGAAAGCAAGCCTTTTTTAATCAAAACAGGAGTTTCTGTCTTCTTAATAATTTGCCAAGGATTTGTCGAAGACAAGCCTATCACTTCCAAGCTAATTTGTTTTGGAGACAAAAGATAGTAAGCTACCCAAATTATTTTCTCCTCAAGAAAAATTCCTCCCAAGCGCAACTTTTTTCCTTTTGGCGGAGTAAAAATTGGCCGGCGATAAACTCGCCAATGAACTAAATCAGAAGAGTAAGCTGCCCGAAGGCTTTGCTCGCTAAACAAAAGCAAATATTTATTTTTAAAATAATACTGAGGGATAAGAATTCCCGGAGAAGGAGTTTTTATTATTTCCCCTATTTTTTGCCAGTGAGAAAAACCGCTCCACCACGCCCCGCAAAGCTCCCAAGAATTTTTCTTTTTAAAATTGTAGGTTAAAAAATAGCTATCTTCAATTTTGCTTAGGCAAAAATTGGTGCAATTTTTAATTTCTTCTTGCCTGCCTTTTTCTTTAACAATTTCCCCCCAATTTTTAAACTCTCCGAAGTCTACTCCATTTTTGCTAGCGGCAATGCGAAAGAAGTTTTCTTTTTCAAAAGCGGCAAAAAGAAGGACCCTCCCTTTTATTCTTCCAACACCTAATCCCCGAAATTTTTTCATGGGCAGATTTCCTTTAAAAACTCCTCTACTTAATCCCCTTCCGGGCTTTTATATTTTGGCTTTTCAAAAACACTCACCAGGTTTTGAAAAATTAATTTGAAAATCTCTAAACAATTAAGTCTTCCCAAAAGAGGCGGGACATCATCGCGTTCTAAAAACCCTACAGGAATTCTTTGCTCCCAAGCCCCTATTCTAATTAGCAATCCTTTATATTGATAAACAGTCTCTGCCCCTCCAACGCCCAAAGTTGTTTCCGGCCGGCAATCTAAGTTAAGGTCAATCCCTAAGATCTGAGCGTACCTTTTGGGGAAAAGGGTATAATCTGCCCCAGTATCAATAATCATCTGAATGGGTTGCCATTTCTCCCTTGCTTTTGAAAAAACAAAAACAGTAGCATATGGCCGGTAAATTCTTCCTAAATTCGTTTTTTCAATAAAAGCAAATGGAAAACAAACTCTTTTCATTTTCCAATTAGGATATAAGAAATATCAAACCGGGGAACAAAAGTCAAAACAGGAGGCTTGCCGTATTTTTTCTCTAATTTCTCTAAATCCTTTAAGCCCTTTTCTCCTTCTTTAAGAGGAATAATTTTGTCTTCAATTACCAAAACATGTCTCCCGGCATATTTTTTGGATTGGGGATGCCTACCAGATAATAAAAGAGTTAAATTTTTTTGGGTTAAGTCCTTAACCATCGTAGTATTATAATATCAAAAGTCCTCTCAAAAAAGCAACTTCTTAAAATTTTAAAAACTCCGAAAGCACAAAAGCCAAATAAAAGCCAACCAAAAACGCTCCCTCCCAGCGCTCTAATTTTTGTTTTGTCCGGGTAAAAAAGTAAAAGGCGCCAAAAACCACCACAAACCCCATTGTTGCCAGCAAATACTGGGCAAAAGCCTGAACTTGCAAAGGAGAAATCAAAACCGCTAATCCCAAAATCAAGGTCGCATTAGCCACCACCGAACCTAATAAATTACCATAAACCATTTCTGACTGCTGCTTTTTAATTGCCGCCACGCTAAAAGCCAATTCCGGCAGTGATGTTCCCACCGCTACTAAAACTAAACCTACCAGCAAAACAGGAATTTTTAAACTTAACGCCAAGCGAGTGGCTACTTCTACCAGCATTTCTGCCGAAAAAAGCAAAAGGGCAAGCCCAAAAATCACCCAGCCTAATTCTTTACGTGTTGTCCGGTGATTAAGTTTCCTGATTAACCGTTGAATAAAACCCTCTTCTTCTAACGACACCTGTCGCTTCCCTTCATGAAAAACTGCCAATTGGTAAAAAACATACAAACTCAGCAAAATTATTCCGTCCAAACGAGAAAGATTTTTATCAAAAAGCAAAAGCATTGGCGTCGCTCCAATCAAAAACACCCAAAAAATATCGGTTTTCAAAAAATTTCCCCTAACAGCAATCGCTCCTCCCAAAAGCGCCGCCCCACCAATAATCACCGAGAGATTGGCAATATTTGAACCAATAACCATCCCCAACGCCAAATTTGATTTTCCCTCCAGAGCAGAAACAAAACTAACAAAAAGCTCTGGAAAAGAAGTCCCTAAAGCAGCAATTAACCCAGATAAAGCAAAAGCTCCTGCCCGACTTTTTGCCGAAAGCGATTTTAAATTAACCAAAACAATATCTGTCGCTTTTATTAGCAAAAAACAAAAGATAAAAATCAAAATTAGATAAATAACTACCATCATCATAAAATTCCTAATTCCTAATTTCTAATTTCTAATCAAATCCCAATTTTTAAATGTCTAATGTCTAAAATTTTAGTCATTAGTCATTATTTAGGTCAATTAGGTCAATTAGAAATTAGGTCAATTAGAGAATTTATATCTTGCTTACCTGTAAAAAGTCCAGTTCGACCGGTGTTTCCCGACCAAAAATACTCACCAGCACTTTAACTTTTCCCTTTTCTTCATCAATGCTTTCAATTGTTCCCAAAAAGTCAGCAAAAGGACCATCGACAATTTTTACTGCCTCGCCAACAGAGAATTTTGCCTTAAACTTTGGCGCTGCCAGCTTTATAAAGTCCTGAATTGCCTTAACTTCGCTTTCATCCAAGGGTGTTGGTTTATCGCCAACTCCAACAAAGCCGGTGATGCCGTTAGTTGTTCTTACTGTTAGCCAGGAATTATCATTCAAAACCATTTTTACCAGCAAATATCCGGGGAAAATTTTTTCTTTAACTTTTTGTTTTTGCCCCGAACGAACCTCAATCTTCTCCTGGGTAGGAATTAAAATTTCCAAAACCTGATCTTCCAGTCCCATTGATTCCACCCGCTGGCGAAGCTGTTGGGCAACTTGGGCTTCTCTTCCCGAATAAGCATGAACTACATACCAACGGGCGTTGGGATTATCTGATTTTTTAATAATTATATGATGTTGGTTTTTAACTTCTTCGCTCACCTCAAAACTAAAGTCATTAAATTAGTAAAAAGAAAATCAAGTATACCAATAAAAATGGCAACAATCAAGGAGACACCAATCACGACCCCGGTTAGGCGGGTAGTTTCCTGCTTGCTTGGCCAGGAGACATTATTCATCTCCGCCCGAACTTCTTTTAAAAAAATTAACGGCGACTTCATGCTGAAAAATTTTAACATAAGTGCTAAAATTAAGCAAGAATGGTTCCTAGAGCAGAAAGGGGAGTGGGAATAGGCGAGCAGGGAGAAATTTGGGCTCAGGCGCGAAGAGAAAGGATTTTATCCCGTCCTCCTTCTGAAGCAGTAAGAGTAACTTCCAAAGAAACATTAAAAGTTTTTTCTTTTCCTCCGCTGGCAGATGGGGATAAAAGAAGATATACCGTTCGTTTTAATCCCTTCGGGGGAGAAATTTATGTTCCTATCTGGCATCATTTGCCAGTAGTTGAAGATGGAGAAAGACGCTTCTTAGAAAATTCTGAAGGTTTAATTCAACTTCGCCGCCGAAGGGAGCATCAAGTTGATTTTAGAAATTTACCGCCAAGAGAAGTAGTTCAATTATTTTATTTAAGATTACCAAGTATTGAGGCGGCAATTCGCCAACAAGTTCATATTATTAATAATTATCAGGAAGGAAAAGAAGCTCAACAAATAGAAGGCTTAATGAGATTTTTAGATTCTCAATTTCAGGCAACAAGCGGAAGAATTACCTGCCAGTCTCTTGTCGCCCTCGCAGAACAAACAGCTACTTTTTTGGTGAATTCTGGATTTTTAACGGCGGTGGAGCCGACGAAAAAAAGAATCGCTGAATTATTAGCAAAAGCTGGGCAGCTTGATAGGTTAGGAAGAGTTAATCCCTTGGTGGTGCAAGTCCGTTTGCGGGCGGCCTATCTTGAAGCAGTCAGAAGAGAAATGATGCCGGTTTTGGTTTCGGAAAAATTTGGTTCTTTTTTAGGAATTTTACTGATGGAAAGAGAAATTACCCGGCAAATTATGGAGGAAGCGGCGGCGGTTTTGAATACAATGGTAGGCATCACTAAAAGAGGAGCGGTGGTTTTTGAAGAGAAAAGACCGGATTACTCTTTTGGAGAGATTGAAGGAATGAAAAAAATTTTGCAGGAAGTAGTAATATCTTTAGCCCGGGTGCGGGTTTTGCCCTATTTGCTGGCGGCCCGGAAGGCAGCGATAAATTTAGTTGGTTGCCGACCGGAAAAAAGGGAACTTAATCGGAAAATAATTGGGGAGGAAGCGGGCAAACTCTTTTCTCTAGCCCCAGTCATAGAATTAATTAGAGAAGGATATTTTCAAAACGCTAAGGAAAGAGTTAAGGAACTCTCTTATAATCCACTAACTCAAGTTTTAAAAGATAATGAAGAGATTGGGGTGGAAATAACTTGAAATTACCCTAATTTATTTTAATTTACTCGTTTCTTTATGCTCGGTAACCTTGCGGCACTTTTTACAATATTTTCGCAATACCAGTTTTGCCGGCGTGTTGGTTTTATTTTTTTCCGTCACATAGTTTTGCCGGCCGCAAACCGAGCAAACCAGTCCGATTAGTTGTCTTGGTCCCTTTTTTGCCATTTTATTTTTCTCTCCAAAGACGCCAAGTAACTAAACCAGCAATGGCTAAAGAAATAATAATAATGATTGTCGCTGTCGTTTCGGACATAAATTAAGCCTTCCTCACCAGGAAATAAATAAAAAGAATAATAATGGCGGTCATCGCCGCCCCCACAGCTGTTGCTTCAATTAAGCTCATTTTTCTCCTTTATTAAGGATAGCATAAGCATCAATAAAAAACCAGCCATTAGAATTGCTGTTAAAGCTGACCTTAAAACTATTTCCAGACTTTCTTTGGCAAAGTAAGGACCGATTAAGCCTGTTGCCAGCCAGGCAACGGCAAAATTAGCACAAAATTCAGCCAATTTTTCTTTTTGTTTTTGAGAAAGCCCCTTTTTAGAAGTTTGTCTTGGTCCTTTTTTTGCCATTTGGAGCCGAGGACGGGAATCGAACCCGTGACCCCGAACTTACCAAGTTCGTGCTCTGCCGACTGAGCTACCTCGGCAAATCTTTTCCATTATATCTTTTCTTGGAAAAATTAGCAAGATTTTTTTATTTGGAGTAAAATAAACATATGGATTTTGTTAAGTTAAATCGCCTTATTCCCGGAAAATCAGTAGTTGGTTTAATTGCTCCCTCAGGAGTAGTTGATAAATTTGGGTTAGAGCAGGGAGTAAAGATTCTTAAAGACTGGGGATTTTCGGTAAAGTTGGGAAGGCATATTTTGCTTAAAAAGGGGGACTACAGTGCCGGCAGTGAAGCAGAAAGAATTGCCGATTTTTTGGAGATGATTGAGGATCCCCAAATTGCCGCGGTTGGCTGTTTGGTTGGAGGCTTTGCTGCGGCTGAACTTTTAAGATTTTTCAAAAAAGAAATTTTTCTCCGTTTGCGCCAACAACCGAAAATTTTTTTTGGTTATAGTGATTTTTCCTTAATTTTAAATGCCTTGTTTTCTTCAGGAATTGTTAGCCTTCATGCCCCGAATATTTGCGGTCTTTACCGGCGGAGTTTTACTACCCAAAAAAGTCTTTATCTAAGCTTAATTGGGGAATTGCCAGCAGAAATCGGGCCTTTGGCTGATTGGAAGCCTTTGGTTCCTGGTTTTGTAAAGGGTCGTCTTTTGGTTTCTAACTTGGAATGCTTGGTTAATCTTTTGGGAACTCCTCTCGATCCTTTAAAATCAAGTTCCCAAGATTTGATTTTAGCTTTGGAAGAAGTAGGGGAGGAAAAAAGCACTATTAGCCGTTGGCTTTCTACTTTGGCTTTTCATACCGAAACTAAAAAAATTGGAGGAATTATTATTGGGCGATTTACCAAAATAGGAGAGAAAGATTATCCAATTTGGGGGAAAGAAATAGGGATTAAAGATTTATTTTTGAAATTTTTTGGTAAAAGGAAAATTCCCATTGCTTCATTGCCAGAATTTGGCCATATTGAGGAAAAAAGAAGCCTTTTAAATTTAAGAAGGAGAGAAAGGGTAGATTTTCTTACTTTGCCAAGCGGGGCAAAAGTTTTATTTAAAGTTAAACCGACCTCCTGCCGGCTGAAATTTTTAGAAAAGGTAGTGAGTTGAAAATGAACAACGAGGAAAAGGATTCAACGCCTATTTCTCGAAAGGAATGGCTTTTGAAAATGCTAGGGGTTGTCTCTTTGGTCTCGGTTTATACTTTTTGGAGGCAATTTCGGTACCGAAAAAAAGAAAGATCATTTTGGTTGATAGAAACGAACCAAAAAGATCTACGGTTTCAAATGGCAAAAGAAATAGTAGCAGCCTCTCAGTTTCTTGTAAAAGATGGGGGACTTCAACAAGTTGTTCAGGCGATTAATAAAATGAATAGCTCAAGAACAGAAAAAGTAATTCCTTTTGATGCCTTTAAAGAAACATCAGACGGTTGGTTTGAATTAAAAAATCCTGAAGAATTTTGGCCAAACTTTTGGAATTTTAAAAATCCAATTCCACTAGGATTCTTATCTCCTCCTCATTCCGAAGAAAATATAGAAAGATCTTCTAATTACTTTTATCCTTGGAATGAAGTTTATATTACTCCTGGTTTTGCGCAAAAAATCGGAAAGCAAAGACTGGGTGTTCTTCCATCTGCAATTGTTGAAGAGGGACAATTATTAAGGATTGATTGTTCGGGAGGGATTTTTCCGTGTGGCCCGCGCAATAACTTTAGATTTTTCCCTATGACAAGAATTGGTTTTAAAGGAGGGACAGAAGAAATGAGAACTGTTCTTAGTTTGGCGAGTAGGTTGCCAGCTGAAAAATGGTATGACCAACTTCGGAAGGAAGGAATTTTTGTCCCTTTAGATCCTGATAGTTTATTGATAGACAATTGGTATTTTGATAAGAGTGGGGAGATTAAAGTTTACCAACCACGAGTAAAAGTTCATCCTTTTTCAGAATGGTTGGGTTTTGGGGAAGAGGGAATTCACCCTTTTCAATTAGTAGAGGTAGGTAAAGAAAAAGAAGAGAGGTCTTTAAAATTAGGTCTATATGAGTTAAGAATGAGATTTCCGAAAGCTAAATTTTTGCCTTTTGCTGTTTTAAAAGAGGAAGGACCTGCGGGAGTGTGGAGAGAGGTTTATAGTCAAATATAAATTTGAGCCGACGGTGGGATTCGAACCCACGACTCCCTGTTTACAAAACAGGTGCTCTACCACTGAGCTACATCGGCTTTAGAGAAATTTTAGCAAAAGGGAGGAGAAAAGTCTACCAATTAAACACCTGCCAGGGGGTTTGCCGTATCCCTGCTTTCCTGAAGGAAAACAGGTGGGTATCCTGCCCCCAACCCCACGGGGCTGGAGGACTCCGGATTCCCATTTAAACTTTGAGGAAACCGGGTTACGGCCTAAGCCCTTCTTGGCAGGCAATTTTAGGGTAACAAAAATTTTGCCCGTTGTCAAGAGGTTTCAAACTTCAAATCAGCGGTGTTCCCGGAAGAAGGATAGCCAAAACCAGGCGGACTAAAGGGGAAAGAATGAGAAACAGTGGGGGAGTACCGGCAAAAGGGAAAATTAAAAAAAGCAAGATAATAAGGCCATATTGATGAAGAAATTCGTCTACCCGGTAGGCCGAGTCATGGGGAAGGAATCCGACCAAAACTTTTCCTCCATCCAAGGGATGCAAAGGCAAAAGATTAAAAAGCCCCCAAGTAACATTTAGCTGGATAATTGGGGATAAAATCATTTCTATGCTAAAACCGGTTGTTCCTAAAAAAAGATGGCCAAGGCGAATAATTACTGCCAAAAAAGTGGCCAAAATTAAGTTTGAAGCAGGTCCGGCTAATGAAATCAATGCGGCGTCGCGTCGGGGGTTGCGTAAATTAAAAGGGTCAAAAGGCACCGGTTTTCCCCAGCCAAAAACAATTGGCGAACCGCTAACAATTAGGAAAAAAGTAAGCAAAGTCCCCAGGGGGTCTAAATGCCTGAGGGGATTTAAGCTTAATCTTCCTTCCAGCCTTGCCGTTGGGTCTCCGAGTCTATCCGCCATCCAAGCGTGAGCAGCCTCATGAATTGCCAGCGAAAATAAAAAAGCGAAAAGGAAAATCATGAAATCTGAAACTTGAAACATGTAACCTGAAACATAGAAACTAATTTAATTTTCTAATTATGCCCCAGAGCATTGCGCCAATATCTTCCGCTAATCTCATTGCCTCGACATAGTCCGTTTTAGTTAAATAATTTTCAATTAATGAAAAATGTAAAAGATATTTTGATTCTTTAAGAGAGCCATATGAAATTTCCAAAAAATTTTTATGAGCTTTGTTTTTTCCTCTTGCATAACCTTCTATATAATTTAAAATTACCGAAAGCGCAGCCCTTCTTAGCTGAGATGTAACTCCGTATATTTCTTCCTTGGGAAAATTCCTCGTTGATTTGTAAATCATATGCACATACTCGTCCATTTTATTTTTAAGCTTCTCATGATATGTTTCAGGCTTCATGTTTCATGCTTCATGTTTTCAGGCTTTACGCTTCATGTTTTTTATGTTATCATTATAACATATGGCTTACAAATGTGATTTATGCGGAAAAGGAAAATTAGTAACCCGGATGGGTAAACACCACAAAGGGGTGGCGGGGGGTAAGTGGAAACACCGGGCGCCAAAAACCCGCCGGGTGCTAAAACCGAATTTACATGTTTATAATGGAATTTTAAATGGGAAAAAAGGTCGCTGGCGATTGTGTACCAAATGTTTGAGAAAGGTTAAATCTGCCTCGCGGTCCTTTTTTAGGAAGGAGGAAATGCCACCTCTTCCAGCCGGCTGATTCTTTTTTCGTGATTTACAATTTTTCCACGATAAAATCTTTTTTCTTTTCTTAGATTTTCTTCAAGTTTATCAATTCTTTTGAGAATACTTTTCTCGACATTATTTATCAACTCAATATCTGCCTTTTGTTCCAGTTGCGTCCTTATTGAGGAAAGTTGTTGGTGGACAGAGGAAAATTCCTGCCTTAAGTTGTTCGTTTCATATTTCAATTCAGAGACATTTTGCTCCAAGCCCCCCGTTTTTTTCTTTAAAATGGCGACATCCTTTTTTAATCCGGAAACATCTTTTTTAAGTCCAAAAATTGGTTCCATCACATACTTTTCTAAAAAATCAGCGAGCTCAGCAACGCTTTCTTTTTTTTGCTCTTTGAGCGCCTCAGTAAACTCAATCTTTTGCCTGTTTAAAGCCTCCGCTAAGCTACTCCGGATTTCCCCTTTTTGCTTTTTTAAAGCGTTAGTAATTTCAAGACTAATTTGCTTTAAATCATTTTTAGTTAGCGCCATGTTTTAATTTTTAAAAATAGGTAAATTTTTGTCAATAACCAATTTTTACCTCCGGATATCCCTCACAAAATTGCTTGAAACTCACCGGTTTTTTTCCTTCAAGTTGGACTCGGTCCAAAACCAATTTTCCGTTTTCCAAATGAGCCTTTAGGATTTTTAGGCGTTTATTGTTAAGCTTTGAGTTTTTAGTTTTGAGTTTTAATTTCGTCCAAGAGCCTGGCCAGGGGTAATAAGCTCTAATTTGGCGCTCAACAGTTTCGGCGTCATTCCCTTCCATTGCCGCTTTTAGTTTTTCTAGGGGAATAAATCCGTCTTCGCGTGTCAATTTTTTAGTATAGGTTGCCTGAGAATGATTTTGTGGCCGAAGTCGAATTTTTCCCTCTAAATAGGCAGGCAAAATTGTTTTTAAAACTTCCGCCCCGGCAGAAAAGAGCCTAAAATAAAGCTTTTCGGCGTTATCGTCAGAAAGAATTTCTTCGTTAAATTGGGCAACTATTGGTCCGTGGTCGATTTTTTCATCCATTTTAATAATGGTAACTCCTGTTTGGCGCTCGCCATTTAAAATTGCTGCCTGGACAGGAGAAGGACCACGGTATTTTGGTAATAAAGAAGGATGGATATTTAAAATTCCTTTGCGGGGAAAATTTAAAAATTCTTTGGGAACAATTGTTCCAAAAGAGGCCAAAACTCCAACATCAGGCTTTTTTTCTTTTTTCAAGTCAAGATTTGATATCATCTGGGGAGTGATAAGTTTGCCAATTTTTATCGCCGGGCTTTGCTGAAGCGATTTTAAAACAATTTGCGAATATTTATCAGAACCAAAAAACCAAATGTCCATAAAAATTTCTAATTTCTAATTGACCTAATTGACCTAAAAAATGACTAATGACCAATGAGTAAAAATTTTAGACATTAGACATTTAGAAATTGGGATTTGATTAGAAATTAGTCATTAGAAATTAGGTCAATTTACTAATTATTTCTCCTTTTTGTTCTTTAATTCTATCGATAAACAAAATGCCGTCTAGATGATCAATTTCGTGCTGGATAACCACGCCAGTAAAACCGCGAAATCTTCTGATTATTTCTGTTCCTGCCAAATTTTGGTAGCGAACCTTAATTACTGAGTAGCGGCGGACTTTTCCCCAAACGCGAGGAACAGAAAGGCACCCTTCATA